>Ga0302281_10001993_pt1 | contig 14685 bp, 14 predicted proteins | sample III_Fen_E1_2_FD_198762 | JGI IMG/M metagenome (GOLD analysis project Ga0302281, IMG submission 198762) | Peat permafrost microbial communities from Stordalen Mire near Abisko, Sweden - III_Fen_E1_2 | ecosystem: Environmental > Terrestrial > Soil > Wetlands > Permafrost | place: Sweden: Abisko...
TAGTATGGCCGGAAAGAGAACTCACCATTCCCGAACGTTGCGACGAGCTTCGAGAATATGTAAAAGTTCTCGGTGGGGGAGAGAATGTCATTATCCTCTCGCGCTCATCTGGAGGAAGAGTGGCGTCGCTTGTCGCTGATGAATTGGGAATTAAAAAATTGATTTGTCTTGGCTATCCGTTCAGGCATCCGGAAAAAAATGTTGAGCCTGAACGTTATCTACATCTAGCCAATCTCAAGACACCTTTTCTTATTATTCAAGGCACGCGTGATCTCTATGGAGGTATCGAAAGTAAGGATGGGTACGTGTTATCATCAAGTGTCTCGCTCGTCTACGTAGACACTGACCATGACTTCAATGTCGAAAGGTCGGAGTGGGAGAGGGTGATGAGCAAAGTAAAGAGTTTTTTAGCCTAATTAGTATTTAATCTAAATTCATATGAGCAAAGTCGTACATTTTGAAATCGTAGCAATTGATGTAGAGCGAGCGAGTAAGTTTTATACGACGGTTTTTGGTTGGGAGATTAAGAAGGTAGAAGGAATGGAGCCGGCCTATTGGCTTATAATGGCTTCACCTGCGAATACTCCGGGAGCTATTAATGGAGGTATGCGAAAGGAAATGGGGACGGATGTGAAGGAAATGACGAAAAGTGTAAATGGATTTATTTGTGTTATTGATGTGCCTTCGATTGATGCGACGCTTGCCATGATCGAGCCGAATGGTGGGAAGGTCATGCAGCCGAAGATGGCTGTGCCCGGCGTTGGATTTTTGGCTTACTGCTATGACACGGAGGGGAATGTTATTTGTGTGATGGAGGCAGAGGCTAAGTAAGAGGGAAGAGTAAAATAAGAAACAGCCCGGGGCGTAAGCCGCGGGCTGTTTTGTTAGTGGGTGAACTTAGACTCGAGTCTCGTCGAGGTGGTGATGGCGATGATCGCCGTTTTTGTTGGAAGGAGTGGTGACGACGTCGCCTTCCTCCCTGCAAAGCTCAATACTTGCCTCGTACCATTTTTCTGGAACTTGTCCTCTGATCCAGACACTCTTGCGAGGGTCATCAAGATTGTAGACAGTGAGTCCGTACTGCATGATGAAGAAGCTTGTGAGTGTGACTGAATAGAGTCCTGCCAACATTTCCTCCCAGCGGAGTAGCATTATCGTCAGAATGAGCATCATTCCTGTTGCCCCAAGTAAGACATGGAGCAAGAGAGGAATACGTTCATCACGATAGAGCAGAAAAGTTTTCAGGTCGTTTTTCAATCGAGCTTGTGTGACAGTTCGAAGCTCTTCGAGCAGTTTTGACAGTATTAAGCCGGCTGGAATGGCATAAATGCCGATTAAGACCAAGAACGTACCGGTGAGAATACGATCTGAACTTTTTTCACTGAAGTGAATTTCGAATTTTTGCATTGCAACCCATAGGAGGTCACAACAGAGACAGAAGAGAAAACTTTTTTCAACTGTTCTGAGGTGACACTCGAATGCTTTTTCGACTAGGTTTTTGACCGAGCCGTTTTTGGCATCTGCCTTTGCAGTGTGTGAATTTGGTGTAATTTTCAAAGGGTCCTTTCGTTGTTTGGGAATAAAATAGCACATTTATAAGAATAAGTCAATATTAGAAAAAAGAAAAAGCCCCACAAGTGTGAGTCCTAAATGGGACTTTTCTTGGGGGACCGTTTTTTATTGGTAGGCGGGACCGCAGCTGTTGAGCCAGGTGGCGATGACTGCCGCATATGGGATGTCAGTCGTTTTGTTCTCGATCGCTTTCAGGATCCATGCGGTGAGCAAGTTCCCTTGATGATCGTTCAGTACAATGTGTTCATTGGTGCCCATGCCAATCTGGCGAATGAACAGCGAGTTTGCTTGGTCGTCTCGGGTGTAAGCTTCTCTGCGAAGCCTCTCGAGAATATCGTGTATTTTTTTCATTACAGGATGTTCTTTCTAATGTAACTGAGATTGTGTTGTTTGGTTGTTAAGATAGCATAAAACTGACCATGTGTCAATATGGTGGAGAAAGGAGTTGGCGACTACATCGCCAGGTATTTTTCGATTTCATTTCGCTGCGCTTATTCAATAACGAAAAATCTTTCACCTCCCACACGCAAAGTGCGCAGGCACTTTGCTCTTCTCCACAATAAAAAAGACCGCTTACGCGGCTTTTATTATTGTGGACATCGACCGAAAAACTTCTAACACTATAAAAAGCTTTGTTTATGAGTGGCATCACTTTCTGAGTACGCTGGATATTGGCAGAAAAAGGCTTGGTAGCTCTGGATGAAATGTTTAAAGAGGGAACACAAGAAGGGTATTAGATAACAAGTAAGATACAGGATTATGAAAAAGAAAATCTCCAACAAGGATTGCTCGTGAGAGATTTCCTTGTTGGAGATGTTGCCGCTAGAGACTGATGATTTCGCCGTCGGGGATGAACATCATCAATTGAACCAGCGTGCCATTTTTCATGCTCAGGCCGCCCAATGCCGCACACAGCTCACGTGTCTGAACGTTTGAGCTAAGCGCCTCCAGCGTGTGGAGGTCAGGTGCGTAGGGTGAGCCGAGTTCATCGCGGGTGCGGTCGATGATTTCCTGTTCGGAAGAGGAAGTTTGAATGATGTGACGCATGGCCACTTCGATTTCAATCCTGCTCATGTCGTAGTAGGGTTTCTTCTCCTTCAGAATGTTTTCACCGACTTTGTTGGCGATGCCATTGATGAAGTTAACTTTTTCGCTGATACCCAACATGTTTTGGGCTGAAGCGAGAGCCTCGCGAGGGTTCTTGTACCCCAGGTAGGGCATTGAGGGGTTTCTCCCTCGTGACCGCTGATATTGTGCGTGCAGAACGACAAAAGGTGCCGATCCGCATGGATGTTGACGGAATTTTTGTGTCATAAAATGTGCTCCTAACAATTGGTTGAATTTTGTTTAAAAATAGCACAATATGTGCATTTTGTCAATATGGTGGACATCGACCGAAAAACTTCTAACACCATTAAAACCTTCGTGTATGAGTGGTACAACTTCTTAAATACGTTAGATATTGGAAGAAAAAGGCTTGGTAATTGGGCTTAGAAGGAGTGAAGAGGGAACATAAGAAGGGTATTAGATAACAGTTATAAAATAGAGTTCTTTGGATAAATGAAAACACCCCGCAAAGGCAGAGTGCCTTCAAGGAGTGGGTTGAGTTACTTTTCGTTTTTGATTGTGTGGCATATTGCCCACAATCCAAAAAAAACTGCTGCTGCTGCAGTGCATGCTGCAGTATTGTTGTGGGTTAAGGTGCTAACGGTCACATTGGTTGCGACCGCAGATATAGCTACAAGATAAGGAGTCATAATTGGCCTTTCGTAAGTGTTTGTTTTATCTTATCATAAGAAACCTCTTTTGTCAAGTTGTGGACATCGACCGAAAAACTTCTAACACCATTAAAACCTTCGTTTATGAGTGGTACCACTTCTTGAAGACGTTAGATGTTGGGAGAAAAGGGCTTGGCGGTGTTGGCTAAAAGGAGTGGAGAGGGAACACAAGAAGGGTATTGGATAAGTATTAACGATATAAAAAAGAGCCCGACTTTGCTAGAGTCGGGCCACCTGAAATTAGAAACAGTCAGGGTTTTGTAGTAGAGGAGTAAGACCGTGTCAGGACTGGCATTTTGGCCTCGCCAATCCAATCGAAGTCGCAACAAGTGTTGGAAAGTTCGAAAAAGACGGAGTTCCCTTTGCCAATGTCCCAAAAGTTCTCTTCCTTTTTCAAGTTGACGCTAACTTCTGCAGTCGTCTTGGGGATGATGGCTAATCCTGTGTCCACAAGCAGTCGATACCTCAAGTTGATGGTCCGTGTGGTGCCAATCTCGTCTGACTTGCCGTTGTCAGTGATAGCAATGTCGAGAATACTGATACGGTCATGTCCAATAGTCCTCAAGAGCATTAGCTGACCAGCTTCAAGGGCTGTGTTTACTGAACCTGTCAATTTTATTTTCATTGTGCTTTCTCCTATAATAGGGTTTTATTTCAGGTACTCGTAGTGAGTTCCGTTTATAACAATAGCACAAAACACAATAAATGTCAATATGGTGGACATCGACCAAAAAACTTCTAACACTATAAAAAGCTTTGTATATGAGTGGTATCACTTTCTGAAGACGCTGGATATTGGGAGAAAAAGAGGTTGGTAGCTTAGGCTGAAATGATTGAAGAGGGAGCACAATAAGTGTATTAGATAATAGTAGAGGTGTTTAGATAAGAAAAGGGCTGGCGCATTTACGATAAATCGTATTTGCGCCAGCCCAGCATCTTCTAATTCAATGCTCGACGAAGCTTGCTCATAAAAGGTTTCTTGATTGCTTCGATGAGTGACAAACCCACCTTTGCAGGGATGTAATGGTCACCCTCCACAACACTTTCTAACCAGTTGGTGCGTGGTCTGATAGAAGCGGACATGAGTTGCCCATTCTGCCAGATGACCAGGAAGGACTCTCCCCTGTAGGGTCTGGACGGGTCAGTCTGGTGTGGATTGACGAAAGAAAAAGTTTCTCCTAGTAGTTGGGGACTCATTTCTTCCTTGCCTCGTTCCTTAAGAAGGTTGTTGATTGCTTCCAGTAGTTCCGTGGCTCGGTGCCATCCCCACTTGCTTTCCTTTTCAGAACCCCCGATGTTGAAGCGGTAGATTGGTGGCATTACTAACTGTCGATTATTTATATTCACTATGTGCTCCTTGCCGCCTATATGGCAGCTGTTTAGGTTTACTAGCTAATCGTAGTGACCAGCTATTTGGATAGATTTATACCATGTTTAGCTATAAATGTCAATATTGTGGAGAAGGTGGGAGTTGAACCCACATGCAGATGAGGTCTAGGCGTCGGATCTACGAAAGGTAGTTTGTTTCAGTTGTTTAAGCGAGCAGACTAGAAAGCAGACAAAATATCTGTAAGCCGAGCTCCATTTGTTTTGGTGGCTGAAGCGAAGCGGTCTTCAGTACCTAGTTCGATGATATAACACTCACTCCAGACCATCGAACTAAGTCTGGGTGAATGCTGCTCAGGCGGTAGGTTAAGCTACGGCGTAAGCAAAAGCGTTGCTTCCAAAATATGGAGAGGCAATGCTCTTAGAAGCTGAGTTTGCACTTAGCTTGTGAAGCAGTTTGAATAGTTACTCCAGCTATCTTTCGCGCGACGTCAGGCTATCAACTGTCGATACCCGGCATCCCCGTTTTTAATTGGGAAGAGAAAGTTTTTGTGCACGCATAAAAGCCTGGTGGCTTTTTGCTCTGCTCGAACAATAAGCTTCTACCCAGTAGGCGATTCTACTGAATCGCGCAAGGCAAAAAACTTTCTCTTCCCAATTATTGTGTTTTCAAGGTGCGATTTATATCGCGCTTTACAGCACGTTCTTTCATCGTCTGGCGTTTATCGAATTGCTTCTTGCCGCGAACGATGGCAATTTCTACCTTAATCTTGCGGCCCTTACTGTACAATGAAATTGGCACAATTGTCAAACCTTTGACCGATTCTTTGTCGGCCAATTCTTTCAATTGTTTTTTTGAAAGGAGAAGGCGGCGAAGGCGGGTAGGGTCGTAGTCCTTCGCAATATTATTCGGCTGATAGGGGGAAATAGTTGCACCGATGAGAAAGGCCTCGCCACCGCGCACGGTGACATGGGCGCCGTCGAGAGTGGCCAGGCTTTTTTGTACGGCCTTGGCCTCGTGGCCAAGCAACTCGATACCAGCCTCGAAGGTTTCGAGAATTTCAAAGTTGAGTCGGATTTTTTTATTGCTCACAAGCGATGGCATGCAGAAATCATAGCATATATGTCACATTTCGAGACTTTTACGTCTGCTTAGTATATAATTTGCCCCTATGGCACCCACAAACAACCCAAAAAAGAAGAATAATAAGAAGGCTCCGAAGACGAGCATGGTTAATACCATTGTTGGAGGACTGCTCATCTTTATTGCCCTTATTGGCATTTATGCTGCTATTACTGAAAGTACGTCAAATAGTCCACAAACAGAAAGTATTTCACAGCTAGCTGATGATATTTCTGCTGGCAAGGTAAGCACTATCACAGTAGAAGGGGATAGTCTGATTGCAAAATATACTGACGGCACCACCAAAGATTCTCAGAAGGAGGCCGAGTCTTCTCTTACTGATACTCTCAGTCACTACAACATTACTCCGGCTCAGCTTTCCGCAGTGAAGATTACCGTTCAAGATGATTCTGGCTGGTCATATTGGCTTATCAATCTTGCTCCATTTATTATTCCAGCACTCTTTGTGCTTTTCCTAGTCTGGCTTTTGAGTAGGCAGGTTAAGGGGGCGGGCATGCAGGCATTTAGCTTCGGACAGTCGAAGGCGCGGGTGACACTTCCTGATGATAAAAAACAGCGTGTCACTTTTAAGGATGTGGCCGGAGCAAAAGAGGCGAAGGAAGAACTCACAGAAATTGTCGATTTCCTTCGCAATCCTAAAAAGTTTTTGGAGATAGGTGCTCGTATTCCAAAAGGCATTCTTCTCATGGGTGCACCTGGCACAGGTAAGACACTTCTTGCTCGAGCAGTGGCAGGGGAGGCCGGTGTTTCATTCTTCTCAATCTCAGGATCTGAATTCGTTGAGATGTTTGTCGGTGTTGGAGCTTCTCGTGTGCGAGATCTTTTTAAGATGGCCAAGAGTGCAGCGCCAGCTATTATTTTCGTCGACGAAATTGATGCTGTAGGACGAGTGCGAGGAACAGGCGTGGGCGGAGGCAATGACGAACGCGAGCAAACTCTCAATCAGATACTCGTCGAGATGGATGGCTTCGAGCCAAATGAAAAGGTTATCGTTATGGCCGCTACTAACAGACCAGACGTGCTCGACCCAGCTCTTCTCCGACCAGGACGTTTTGACAGACGAGTGACCATCGATCTTCCAGACCGCGATGATCGCGATGCCATCTTGCGTATTCATGCCCGCCAAATGCCACTCGCTGAAGATATTAATTTTGGAATTATTGCAGAGCGTACCCCAGGTTTTTCTGGCGCCGACCTTTATTCTTTAATGAATGAGGGCGCCATCCTTGCCGCTCGTGAAAATCGCACCAAGGTAGCACAGTTTGATCTTATTCGCTCAATTGAAAAAGTGATGCTCGGCCCTGAACGCCGCAGTCATTTGCTCGGCCCAACAGAGAAGAAGCTCACGGCCTATCACGAAGCAGGACATGCCATCGTTGCTTCCGTGCTTCCATATGCCGATCCTGTACACAAGGTCTCTATTATTTCCCGAGGTCGGGCCGCTGGATACACGTTGAAGCTTCCACTCGATGATCGTCGCATGCAGTCGAAGAATGAATTTCTTGATGATATTGCAGTCTCGCTCGGAGGCTATGTCGTCGAAAAGACTATTTTTGGAGACCTCACTACTGGCTCCTCAAACGATCTTCAAGTTTCTACTGCTCTCGCTCGTGACATGGTCACAAAGTATGGAATGTCAGACAAGATTGGGCCAATTGCTCTTGAGAGTTCAGGAGGTCGCCCACTCTTCGGCAATGGAGTTGAGAGCCACGAGCATTCTGAAAAGGTTGGCTCTGAGATCGACGCCGAAGTATCTCGCATTATGAATGAGGCCTATGATATTACTTTGAAGATCATCACTGATCACCGAAAGACTCTCGACGCCATTGCCAATGAGCTCATCGACAAAGAGACCATTGAGCGCGACGCCTTCGAAAAAATTCTTATCGCTAATGGCATCACTCCAAAAAAGAAAGTTGAAAATGATTTGGCTATTTAGAAAAGTAAAATAAAGATTTAAAATCAGGCAAAAGAAAACACCCTCGACCGTTTGCGTTGCGTCGGGGGTGTTGAGTTTTGACCCTTTCGGGAAAGGTTATGTAATCCCTTCTCTTCCAATATTGAGTTTATAGAGAGGTAGAGGTAGGCGTATGTAGTCATTCTTGCCTTTTGTCGGCTTTTTACGTCTTGTTGTCGAGGCCATTCCTCCTTTCGGAAAGATCCAACGCCAGAGACACGTGATAGTTATGATGAGCAGCATGCTTGCACCAAAGCCTATCAATACGACTGACCCCAAGTATTCTATTTGAATGTCCTGGATCACTTCCGAAAAAGAAAAGGATGGAAGTGCGTCTTGTCCTGACCCTGCCGGCGGCGGAGAGTATTTCCATGCCAAGACCTTTGCCATCATGGGGCTTTCATTCCAGAGTTTGGCGTTATCGTCGGCATCCTCTTCTGAATAAAACTCTGCGAGAGTGTTCTGCTCAAAAGCTTGTACCGATTCGAAGATAAAGTCGAGATTTGGACGCGAGGTCCCAAAATCACTTTGAATCGACGGAGTGGTCACTTCTTGTGATGCAGCCGCTTGTCCGATATTTTGATGAGCAAGAAAATCACGATCAGATTCTTCTAAACTCACCGAAGTTTTTGTAGCCTCTGATTGAGTGGGTGTCATTTGTTCGGCGTGAACCACATCGGGCACGATTGCCTTTGCAGTTTCGGGAATGACAACTTCAGCCCGGCGTACACAAACTTCCCTGAATGTGATTTTCCTAGCGGAGACGATCTCTCCCTTTGGTCCGAGAAGTACATCCCAGATATTGCCTTTAGAGGCAATCGCTCCAATCTCGGGGCAGATGGATTTTCCTGCTTCGATCCACCCATGGGGTTTTTCGACGTGGAATGTTGCCGCGACTTTTTCGAGCTCCTGCTCGAGGTCGTCTTGCTCGCTCCCTGAAGTGAGTGTCAGGTGTTGACCGGCCAGATCAGCCTGTCTCGCCGAGGCGGAGCTCAAACTGAAAAAGATACTGATACAAACGATGAAAAGAAAGGTGATTCCTTTTTTCATGTGGACCTCCTATTGGTTTCTGAGTTTCACTGCGTTGTGTAACTCTAAAATCGATACTACATAACGAAGTTAAACGTGTCAAGACCTTATCAAATATAAAAAACTAACCCCCGGCAGCGCGAACGCCGACCGGGGGGTTGTGAGTTGTCTTGATCAAACCTTGGTGCGAAGAAGGTAAGGTGGTGCGGTTCTACCTTCGCTCTCGATTTTTTTGATAAGTTCGAGACGCCTTTTTTCTGCCGCCCTTCCCTCGGGTGAGGAGACCTCGGTAATCTTCTTGTCGACGCCGATTTCCACTGGCTTTGTTTCCTCGATCGAGTCAACGATCGCTGGACCAGCTGCCTGTGGAGGCTCTTCAACCAGAATCTTGGCAGGAGTTTCCTCAGCCAACCTTTCCGCGGCTTTCTGGGCACGCCCTTGTCTGAGTTGCTTCGCCTCGAGTTGCCGCTTCGCGTTCTGTGAAGGATTCAGACCTTTTTTTAGAACGCTCTTAGGCAAAGGTTTGGGTAACGGTGGCATTGCCTTGGACGATTCGGGTTTGGGCAGAGCTTTGAGTTGCCTTTCTGCCTTTTGTACCCGGAGAGCTTCTTTTGCAAGAGCCCTTCTTTTGAGCGTCTCATCGAAAGCAATTTTTTTGCGCTGCCAACCGCCCCTGACGGTGCGATATGTAATGACGCAAAAATTCAACGCGGGTACCCAATAGTCCTTGGATAGTTGTCTCCGCTTGCGGCCATTGGCCATCCAAAACAGCCTACATATGCGACAAAGGGCTCTCCAGTATAGGGGCCAGCTGATAATGTGATCATACAAGGCATTGGTGATAGGTTGAACATGTGTGTTCCACCAGTCATCAATCTCTTCAGCCCACTCTTCTGCCGTTGTCTCAAAACTGTTATACGCTACCGCACCCCCTCTGAAGGAGCCGCTATTGGTAGGAGCATTATTCTCACGGAGATTCGTAAAGAAACGACTCAGGCCATCTCTTGGCTTAGGCAAGAAACCATTCAAGGAATGGAAACTAAAGCTAAACGATGGACGTCGTGAGAAGATCCATTTGATAAGTCCAAGCAGGTCGGGCTTTACGTGGGGTCCGAGCTCTTTCAGCATCATGATAAGGACCCTGACAACAAGAAGTAACCCGATGACAATAAAACTGTTCCTGATAAATCCCCAAGGGATCTTTGGAAGGCCTACATGGTGCTCCGAGGAGCCTGCAGGTTGTTTCGGTGCTACTTTTTGAAAGTCCTGCCCAATGATCAAACCTTTTGGACCAAGTGGAAGCCAAGATATTGGCAAGGTCACGGCGATGGACACATTCGAGAGAGCAGACGTGTGGATCACTGCGGGCTGTTCAGTCATCACCTTGTCGGCTTTCTGTACGAATGCCTGACGGGGGATGAATGCCTCTTTCTTGCGACGAAGGGCAAAATAAGTCACCTGTTTGCTCTTGTCGTTCCACTCCATCTTGTACACACTGCCTGGATAGGATTTTCCCTCTCGAATGAGTGGGTTGCTGCGAACAGTCTTTTCCATCCAAGCCTTGATGTGCTTGCGCCCGATGCCGTGTTTCAAAGCCTGATGCTTTACGGACCATTCCGGATTCCGATCATTCGGAACTACTCCGACTATTTCCGTTGCCTTTGCTTCCATCTGGAAGCCAAGGAAACAGAGAACTGCGATAACTACAGAAATGAATTTTTGCATAGTATTCATTCCTCCTTTCTCTACGGCCAATAGTATCTATATTTGCTCTCTTGTCAAGGTATTCTAAAGTGTGGTCAAATTATAAAAAAAGAGGGGAGGGCGACATCGTCGCGCCTCCCCTCATGTTGATCTTTTTGTTTTGTACTGGAATTTAGAAGGGCCACCACCAATGGTTTGAGCGCCTTTTCTTGTTGGCGTCTTCGGTTTTCTTCCACTCCTCCAGGGTGTTGAAGTAGTGAGCGGAACGCACCAGGGCATCATGGTCAGTCATCAGGCAATAAAGGCCCTTGATGACACAGAGAAGCGGATTCTCTGCGACCTTCACAGGAAGGCCGAGTTCTTCTCCGAGGGCAAAATCGAGCCCGCGGAGCAGGGCGCCGCCGCCAGTAAGGAAGATGCCAGTGTCTTTCAGGTCGGCCACGACGGCTTCGTCTGAACGACTGATCACTTTTTTGGCAGCTTCCACGATCTTTCCGATCAATGGAGCAAGGGCTCTGTCCATGTCCTCCAGTGTGACCTTGATGGATTTGGGAAGACCATCAGTGCCGGTGCCATCGATTGAAAAGGTTTCCTTCACCTTTTCCTCTTTGGTTTTTTTGTGTTTCGACACTAATTTTTTCAGGTCCTCAATCCGCCGCTCATCAACATTCATATTGAATTCCTTCCGGAAGAAGCTTTTCAGAGCTCTGTCGATATGTTTGCCGCCAAGCGTGTTGTTGCAGTCACTGTATACGATCCTTCCCAGGGCCATCTCAGCTGTGCAGACTGTCCCCCCTCCGAGATCGATGATCATACGACCTTCGGGATCTTCAATGGGGAGGCCCACTCCGATGGCAGCAGCAAGTGGCTGCTCGACCATGTAGATCTCGGCGGCTCTGTTTGAGAAGACAGCTTCTTCCAGTGCATTTCTGTAGACCTCCGGCGTGTTGCACGGAATGCCAATGAAAACCCTGGCGCCAGCGATCTGCTTTTCGTTTAGTTCCAGTCCGAGCACCATGGTGAGTATCTCTTTGGCAACCTGGGGGTCTCCGACGACGCCATCGAGCACCGGCCATTCGATACTGGTCCCTTTTGGACTCTTCCCAATCATGCGAGCGGCTTTTTCACCAATGGCTGTAATCTTCTTTGTGCTTGCGTCGAAGGCAAATACCGACGGATTGCTCTTGAACCTTTTTTCTTCAGGAATTTCTTCCTCCACGAGAGTGGCAAGGACCGTATTGGCCGTGCCAAAATCGAGTGCAATGTTGATACGAGGCCTCTCGAAGATTCCGAGGATACGTGGCTCCGCCGGTTTTTCGATGGGCAATACTGACCCTCTGTTAAGAGTTGTTTGTAGCATAACTTCCTTTCGTTCGATGTTTACTGACTATTTGGTTTTTGGAATGATTTCCTAGTGCGAACCCTACCACGAGGATAGGGAAATGTCTAGGGTAAAGACCCCAATTTTTAATGTGCGCGTGCTAGGGTTCCTCCTCCAAGGTACCATCGGGAGTCTTGAGGGAGATAAGAACTTTGGCTATCTTCTAATGTGCGCGTGCTAGGACTCGAACCTAGGACCACCGAGGTATAAGCTCGGCGCTCTACCAACTGAGCTACACGCGCGTCGGAATCAGTTTATCAGTATTTTACTTTTTAATCATCTGAGGGAAAAGATTGGTGAGCTCTGTTGAAAAATAGAAATCATAGGCGAGGGAGCCGAAACTGTAGATGCGGCCGTTTATTGGAATCTCGGCGCCGCCGACGGAAGGGTTGGCATTTGGATTGGAATGTTGAAAGCCAATGTTGTAGAGCGTACTCAATATTTCTGGGCGGTCTGAAATATCAAAGCCTGCATTCTTCCACTGCGTCTCTATCTGCTTGAGGTAGAGAGCGGTATAGAGATAGTCGTAGTAGTGATTATCTTCGTTCGTCAGACGACTAAAACGTTCTTCTGTTGGATTATCAGTAGAGAAATCGAGAAGGTGTTGATATTGAGGTCCTAGATAATAAGGGGAAGTTGATTCTTGTAAATTATTTTCAATTTGAATGGCCGTGTCTTCTTTAATACCCATGATGCCCCAAGAAAATTGTGACTGACTGCCGAGAATGGAAAGGGGAGCGAAGACAGATTTAAAAACTTCGCGTTCGCTCGTATAAACACGTAACTGTTCCACTACTAACTGCGCGACAATGAGGCGTTGATCAACACCCGTGATGACGGACACCTGAGCAATGACGCCCTGATCTTTGGCAATCGCTTGCTGTAGGGTGGCCCATTCAGGAGTTTGTTCCCAAGCAGTGTCGATAGGAACAGTTGATGAGGCATTTCTGGCCGCTTCTTGGAAGGCCTGATTTTGTAGATCAACAATGCCTGCCGTGTCAGTAAGATGAAAATACACAGCGATGTAGCCGAGAGTAAGGACGAGGCCGATGAGGGCGAAGAGGTAGAGGAGTACCGTGTAGGTTGTTCCAAGGAATTTTTTCATTGTGTGGCAATAAGATATCACATTTTAAGTTTTCTTCATACTGTTTTTGTTAGGCTATTGGAATGCAAAAGGAGTTTGATGCATGGAATGAAAAGAAGAAAGAAATTGACACTAAGATGGGTGAGAAGCGTTTTATTAAACCAGGACAAATCTAGCGGTGTTTTCTTGGTGTGAACGTAGGGAGTGAGCAAAATGGTCACGAAGAGACATTTCTTCGCCCCGTTGTTGTTTTAAAGAAATATGTTTCTGGTATGTTTTTATGTTTGCCGTTGACATCGAGAGGTAAGACATGGCCGGACTACTTTAAATTGTCACATCCCTCTGGAACAATGTCTTACGCAATTTTATCTCAAGGAAAGACATTGGACCGGAAGAGATTTGCAAAATATGTACTTACCTTGTCGAGAGTTGAATTAGAGAAATTAATACAAGTGTATAAAGATTTTATTTGATAGAGGTTATAAACGGAAACACCCGCGTAAGCGGGTGTTTCCTCGGGGGTACTTTCCACAAATGAATGTGAATGACCAGATGTAATAAAAATTTTACTCCTTCTTAAAATAAATGCAACTACTCAAAATGAATTTCTTGTGTTGAGGCGAGCTTTGCTTGAAGGAGGGGGTATTTTGAAAGGGTGAGATCTTTTTCGATGAGGGCAGTGGCTTCTTTGCGAGCGGCCTCGACCATCTTTAGATTACGAAGAGCTTCCATGCCGAGGTCGGAGAGGCCCCATTGTTTGCCGCCATACAATTCTCCGGCTCCGCGAAGGGAGAGGTCATACTCGGAAAGTTCGAAGCCATTTTTAGCTTTTTTGAAAGCTTTGAGACGGTCAATCGTTTTTTGGCTCTTTGTTTCAGCAAAAACATAGCAGTAGGCTTGATCGTTACTACGGACGACGCGGCCTCGGAGCTGGTGGAGTTGTGCAAGACCGAATCTCTCTGCTCCTTCAATGATCATGACCGTAGCATTTGGTACATTCACTCCCACTTCCACTACTGATGTCGAGACAAGAATTTTAATTTCATGTTTCTCAAATTCTTCCATCGTTCTTTCTTTTTCAGCCGGCGTCATCTTGCTGTGGAGTATGGCAATTTCATATTCAGGAAAGATATCTCGCTGAAGTCGAGCCGCCTCTTCTTTTACTGATCGCACATTGAGCACGGCCTCTTTGTCTGGATCAGGCTCGGCAATACGTGGGCAGATAACATAGGCTTGTCGGCCGGCTCGGAGCTCGGCACGAATTTTTTCATAGGTTTCTTCCCGGGTCTTTTCTCCTGTCAAGACAATTTCCGTGATCACTTGCTTGCGACCCTTTGGCATTTCATCGAGAAGGGTAAGATCGAGGTCGCCATAAATAGTGAGGGCGAGAGTGCGGGGAATAGGGGTGGCTGTCATTGAAAGAAGATGAGGTAATTCTTTTTCTTTGCGAGCAAGCTTTTGTCTTTGCACGGTACCGAAGCGATGCTGTTCGTCGATGATGGCCAAGGCTAATTTTTTAAAGATAACGGATTTTTGAATGAGGGAATGTGTACCGATGACGATTGGGATCTCGCCGTTTGCTACCCACTTTAAAAGTTGAGTACGGGAAATGGTCGTCCAGCTTGTGGGGTCAACCTTAGAGGGAAATTTCTTGCAGCCCGATCCGGTGATGAGGGCAATCTGCACATTTAGATGAGCGAAGTATTTAAT
>Ga0302281_10002005_pt1 | contig 14641 bp, 21 predicted proteins | sample III_Fen_E1_2_FD_198762 | JGI IMG/M metagenome (GOLD analysis project Ga0302281, IMG submission 198762) | Peat permafrost microbial communities from Stordalen Mire near Abisko, Sweden - III_Fen_E1_2 | ecosystem: Environmental > Terrestrial > Soil > Wetlands > Permafrost | place: Sweden: Abisko...
AGGCCTGCTTTGCCGCAAATTTCCGGACCCCCCAATCCCATCGACGAACAGCATAAAGACTATCTTTCAGGCTGGATAGAAAAACAAGAAAAAGACAAAATCGTAGCAACATTAAAAGCGCATTACCGGATTATTCATTCTCCCGAAGATAAAGAAATTCTTGGAAAAGAATTATATTCAAATACAACCGAGGGGGATTTTTCAAAAAAAGCGCAAGAGGCTGTTTTTTACAAGGCGATCTATAAAGATATTTTTAAATCGTATTTATCCCTTCTTACCCAAAGCCTTCCCCCTATTGGCGCGTTGATCGAAGTCGTGATTCATTTCCCCAATTATCAAAGCGAAATCGTTTTTCTGGCGAGAATAACAAGCGTGGAAACGAACAACGAACTGGGCCGCGAGGTTTATCCCGCTCGTTTGCAGGGCGTTTCGGTAAATCAAGAAAGCATCACTAAATTGATTTATGACATTAACCAAAAGAAAATTCAAAACAAACTCGAAGATGACTCATCAAAACTGATGTGATTTTCTAAAACTTAGAAAATAAAGCAGCCTAGCCATCTCATTCAAAAAATCATTTCCCTACTTTCTTTCATGCCATATTCTCTTCAAAACCCTCAAATACCCTTTGTTTTTCAATTAAATTGACTTTAATTTCCGCAATTACGAGCTGTTGGAGCTCAATTCTTGTATTATGTTTACTCCAAACGGTGCTCAGACAGACTGGCTTGGTGTAGTTAAATTTTTAGAAAAAAAGTTGAGGTTTCAAACAATGCCGCAAGGAACTGTGAAGTGGTTTAAAAATGAAAAAGGTTTTGGTTTTATCTCCCAGGACGGCGGTGAAGACGTATTTGTTCATCACTCTGCCATTCAAGCTGACGGCTACAAGTCGTTGAACGAAGGGGACCGCGTGGAATTCGAAATTTCCCGTGGAGACAAAGGTCTCAAGGCTGAAAACGTCGTTAAGATCTAATTAATCTTTTCGAAAAAAAGCCCTCTTGGCGAAAGCTAAGGGGGCTTTTTTATTTTAAACTGTTTTTAAGTTAGCGAGCGCCCACCAAAGACAACGAGGAGATTGTGTCTCCCATGCCCACCAGGGTGACCGGCTTTTCGATAAGAATCGTCGGAACCGCGACAATCTGGAACTCAGCGGTTTGGGCTATTCCTGAATATTCAAACCCTTCAATCCCATAAGCCTTCAGCAGATAGTTCGAAAGGGCGTTCAACTCTTTCAAGGAATGATCCGAAACCTCCCGGCCGTGAGCCCAGAGTAGATTTTCTTCTTTTTCCAAGTTCCCCGTTCCGGCTTTTGCCGCCGCCAGAGTGGCTGCGAAAACCATGCCATCACGCATGTTCTCCCCGCTTTGTTTCCAATCCTTACGCGCCAGCGTCAGGTAAAGTCCAAACATATGAAGCTGTATTCGACCCGGGTTTAATCTCTCAAATATTTTGAGAAGACCTTTGAAAAGAGACACGCTATCCATCGATTTAGCGCATTCGTTGGACAATACATCTTCACCCATAACGGCCAGCATCTCAATTTCTTCCTGCTCGTTACAACCCAAAGTATCCGCAAGGGGCGCGAGCTTTTCAACCAGCGCCTTACGGATGATTAAGTTTTGGGTCGATGCGAATTCGAGGTGAATTGTGCATCCCGGATGGGCTTGTTTCCATGCTTCCACATCACTCCAGCTTTCATCAATACGATCCAGCCCAGACCCGCCACTCTGCATCGGTTCGCTCAGCAATTGATAACCGCTCAGGAGAATGAATTCCAATGGATTTGAGGTCTTTCGCATTTCTTTGTTAAATCCCTCGTCAATATGCAGTTTGAAATTCAGAGGATCATAGGTAGCAATAAAACGGTTGGCCTTAGGGCAGGTATAGATCTCGCCGCCGAGAGTCAATTGGGAGCCTTTATCAAACTCCAAAATCCAGTGGATTAAAGGAAGGTCATCAGACCGGTGGATTTTCGAAGCCTGGATCAAATGCCCTTGATGGTCTACGCTTAATAAATTAGGCCGGTCCAGAAAAAGTGCTGCCTGCCTTTCAGGAAGCGATGCGCAATGCACATAGGTATTTTGAATCCCGCAAACCGCCATCACATTGGCAATGATACCGCCCTGCCCGCCCATTTGATTGCGATCCTGTCCCATGTGGTCTCGAAGCCAAAAAAAGGTTTCCGCCTTAAAAACCACCCATTCCTGAGCAATGCCCTTGATAAAACTGTCTATCAAACCCCTCAACACATCCACCGGTTCCACGATTTTTTTATCCCCGGAGGCCAACAATTGTTTTTCATCTAATTTTAATTGGGTTATCCATTGCCGCATCATCTCGGGTTTTACTTTCAGAACCGCGTCGATGTTAGCGTTAAATACGGAAGCAACCCCTGTCACCTGCTTCATCTTTTCAAGCTGGGTAGGCGCGACTTCGTAATATTTTTTCCAAATCGACTTGAGTTCCATTTCCGTTCCTTTCAAGAAGCGATCCCGGATAACCAGATTCAACCCTTCATCGGGATCAGGAAAAACCAAAGCATTCTACTGACTTTAATTTAATCGAGTCGACACTAAAGATCATAAAAAAAGGGGCTTCCCCTCACAGGAAAGCCCCTTTTTCTTCTATTCGGCTTTATTTTCCAGTCGCAACAGCCGCTTCAGTGGTTTTCAAATGCCGTGTCTTTTTTCTTTCAATGCGCTTCACTGTAAATTCCGTTTTTGCCTTTTTAGGGCCTTTTTTCTTAGTCATGATTCCTCCGAGTCATCTGAACGCTTCATCACGTTCATCGTAAGGGTAATAACGGGGAATAGATAGTTATCCTTTTGATTTCATGCCCGTTTGACGGGCTGTTATCCTATGCCCATGAATTCTTATGACGTCATTGTTCTTGGTGGCGGCGCGGCTGGCCTTATGTGTGCCGCGGAAGCTGCCCTACGCGGGCGAAAAGTACTGATACTCGAACAGGGCCATCGGCCAGGCCCCAAAATCCTCGTCTCCGGGGGTGGTCGCTGTAACTTTACCAACATTTACGCAAAACCCGCCAACTACTACAGCTCTAATCCGGGTTTTGTAAATGAGGCTCTGTCAGGGTTCAAACCCAAAAACTTCATCAACGTAGTCAAAGAACGGCGTATTTCCTACCACGAAAAGAAAGAGGGCCAGTTATTCTGTGATAAAAGTGCAAAAGAAATCATTGACCTTTTGGTCAAACGTGCTGAAACCAGCGGTGCCAAACTTCTGCTCAATCAAAAAGTTCAACAAGTTATTCATAACAATGGAAGTTTTATCGTCAAAACCGAAACAGAAACCTACCAAGCCAATAAACTCGTGGTCGCCACCGGCGGCTTATCTTGGCCCCAATTGGGCGCGACCGACTTGGGCTTTCAGATAGCCAATCAATTCGGCTTAAAGATCATCGAGCCCGCTCCTGCCCTTGTGGGACTTCTTTTTCCAACCCAGGAAATGACCCGGTTCAAAGACTTGGCAGGGATCCATTTACGTGTTGACGTCTCATGCGGAAGCTGGAATATGGAAGAAGACATCATGATTACCCACAAAGGCCTCAGTGGACCCGTCATCCTAAACGCCTCGCTGGTCTGGAAACCAAAGCAAGAAATCATCATCAATTGGGTGCCGGAACTGACTGTTGAATCAACCTATCGGCAATTGAAAAAAGACAAGGCCGCCGGGGGACGGGGTGAATTCCGTATTTGGTTTTCAGAACGAATTCCGCGCCGATTGGCTGAACGTATCGCCTGGAACGCCGAAGCCCGGGGTTCCTGGGGCGAGCTATCCGATGAGCGTTTATTGGCGCTGGCGACCGACATACATGCCTACCGTTTTGTCCCGGCTGATACTTTTGGTTACCGCATGGCCGAAGTGATGAAAGGCGGGGTTGATACCCGAGAATTTTCACCAACAACGATGGAATGTCTGAAGGTACCAGGACTTTTCTTTATAGGAGAAATTCTGGACGTGACGGGACAGTTGGGCGGGTTTAACTTTCAATGGGCCTGGTCTTCTGGGTTCGCTTGTGGACAAGCGTTATGACAGTCAAAAAATTCGTGCTCATTTTAATTGGTTCCATCCTGTTCGTCATGTTGTTGGTAGCTGAATATCTCTTCTGCTCCGTCAATTACCGATTCATCCGAATGGGAGATCTTTGGACTACTGACTTAATCTGCCAACTTCTGGCGGCTGGTTTCTGTTATTGGGTTTTCGGGCGTTTAATGAAGGAAGCGTTTAAAGAAAAAATACATCTCGGCATAGTGTTAACGCTTTTTTTGATCCTAAGTTCTTTACTTGGCTGTTTTTTTCGGCTTACACTTCAAATCGCCAATGGCGTTTTTGATACTTCAAATCCCGAAACCAAAATGGTTGTTGTTTCCAGCCGGGATAGCTCGGTTTTTGGGGCCAGTATCGAAGAGGGCCTAAACTCCATAGCCTATTACGTCCATTTTTCCGATTGGGACGACAAAGATAAAAGCTGTGAATTACTGATTCCCTATTCCTTCTATTTTGAAGTGGGTTTGGGAACAAATGTGGAATTATCTCTTAAAAAGGGTTTGTTTGGTTTTCCCTAGGTGGAAGACTACCGGATTATGGATGAATAGCTCAAAATAAAAAAGGCCACCCCCTAACGGGATGGCCTTTGACAGCAAAAAAATTACTGGCCTTCGCAGATCCGCAATTGATCCAAGGCGCCGTTAATAGCGCCGATTGCATCCGCTTTGTGCCCATGGAAATCATCGCGTGCTTTCCACAAATCATGCTTGGCTTGCTTCAATTTCTGAGCCGCCCTCCAGATCATCGGGGTGTGGTGGGACGGTCCACCGTTAAAGTCAAAATGAGCTTGGTCATCACCTCCGATATCAACGGTCAAATCAACTCCAGCTTTAGCCACCACCGGCGCGGCCAATAAAACGAGCATTGCGGCACCAAAAACTAACTTTTTCAAATTCATGAAAGCCTCCATAGAATTTTACATATTTAATTCCCAATCAACTGAATTGGGAACCATTATTTGGACGCATTTCAAAGCCGATTAGTTGCGTTACGCTGGATAAAAAAGCTCATTTTTTCAGCTATTTTGGTTTTTTTAAACCTTTGTAAATAATTTTACCGCTTAGTAATGAATCAAAACATTCCGTCTTTATTCGGCGAGTCTTTCGGCACCGGCTGGGCACAATCCCACATTTCCACAATCCAATCGCCCTCAAAGCCTAATAAATGGTTTGTGGCCAATTCCAATTCACCCGGTTTTAAAATCATATGAGAGTGTACCGATACTAAATCTCCATCACCCAGCACATGTTTCACCGTGAATTGTTTATGAGGAAACATCGCGTCGTTTTCTTGCATACCATTTTTTAAACCCGGAAAACCCTCGGCACAAAATGGATTATGATGCTTGCCGTTCATGTTGACGTATTTTTGAAAAGCCTTTTCAATATCACCCGCCACTAACATCTGTAAAAAATCTACCGCGTCTTTTTTGTGATCGCTTACTTGACTCCCCGATACGCTTTTTTAAGTGTTTCAATGTCAATTTTATCCATTTTAAGAATGGCGCTCATCACTCTTTGTGACTTCGTCGGATCCGAATCACTCATAAACTTGGGTATAGCGGAGGGAACAACCTGCCAGGACAATCCATATTTGTCTTTAAGCCATCCGCATTGGCTTTTTTCTCCTCCCTGAGAAAGCTTCTCCCAGAACCAATCAACTTCTTTCTGGGTAGCGCAATCCACCACAAAGGATGTAGCCAGCGAAAAAGTAAACTGTGGACCGCCATTCAGGGCGGTAAATTTCTGCCCCGCTAGCCGAAACACAACCAACATAACCGACCCTTCCGGACCAGGCCCTACCTTGCCATAACGCACTACTTTTAAAATTTTAGAATTCTTCTTAAAGATCGAAACGTAAAACTTCGCGGCTTCCTCCGCCTGATGGTCAAACCAAAGAAAGAGTGTAATTTTCTGCGCCTTTCCATCTTTAATGGCGATTTTCTGTTTCATGCCTTTTCCTTCTAAATTCGACCTAAATATTCATCCAAGTTGGCTAGAGTCATCACAAAACCCTGCTTGGCGCCTTCCAAAAAAGGTTCCCCCCCTGGATTTACCAACAAAACTTTCACTTCCAAAATTAAACCAGTCTCACTTCCCTTGTCCTCTAATAGGATTGTCTGACGAATCGTAAAAAAAGGTTTTCCTTGGTGATCCGGAACTGAGCTTTCCATGACAAATTTACTGGGCGGCTCCACCTCTCGATAAATGGCCTGACAGTCGTGTTCTATACCTTCAGGGGACCGGAATAGATAATTCCATTTCCCTTCTGGGCGCAGATCGACTTCACATCGGGGCATGGTAAACGGTTTAGGAGCCCACCAGTGAATCAAATGCTTTGGCTGGGTAAAAACATCAAAAACCATTTTCCGGGGCGCTTTTAAAACTCGAGTAAAGCGCAGGTCCTTAGAATGCTGTTTATTCTCAAAGTTTCCCAATTCAATGGTCATCATTTGCTCCCTTTTCTAAGGGGAATCAATTCACGCAAGCGGGAGTCGCGTAAATAAAGGCCGCCCCAGATAAAAAAGCCCAAAACTATATGAATATAAACTGGCTCACCGATTCTCAAATGGGTGCTCAGCGCCCCTCCCAGATAACCGGTCAAAACAATGGCTCCCAATACGGCGGTTTTTGGAATCAGATAAAGAATGACTGATCCCGCTTCCAAAACACCCAGGGTCATTAACATTGTCTCAGGCCAGCCAAAATGACTCATTCCCTGCACTACCTGCGGACCGCCCATAAATTTCATGACAGCGCTCATGACAAATGGAAAACCCGCCAGAACTGTCATCACCCTGCCTGACCAAACCATCGCGCCTACTTTATTTTTCGAGACCATATTGACACCTTTTTCTTTTAGTTTTACAGCTGTCGGCTACCAACTCTTATTTTTTCAGTACAACATGCGTTGCCAGCTCCGTAGAAACACGCTCCACACACTTAAAACCCAGGGCATTGAGATCAAGGCCCGAAAAAAGATTTTCACCTTTTCCCATCAAAACGGGCGTCAAAACCAGGTGCATCTCATCCACTAAACCCGCCTGCAAATACTGCCGGATGGTTGCCACACCTCCACCAATTCGCACATCCTTGTCTCCCGCAGCTTCTTTAGCCTGCCGAAGGGCTGATTGGATGCCGTCGGTCACAAAAATGAATTTAGTTCCAGCTTCCATTTCCAAAGTCTGCCGGGCGTGGTGGGTTAAGACAAAGGTGGGCACGTGATAAGGCGGGTTGGTTCCCCACCAACCTTTCCAGGATTCATCTACCCAGGGACCGCGAACCGGGCCAAACATGTTCCGGCCTAGAATCCAGGCCCCCACATTCACGAAAGATCTCGCGGCGAAGTCGTTGTCCACGCCGGTCGTACCACCGCCACTTCCATGCATCTCCGTGAATGTCTTCGTCGGGAAAAACCAGCCCAAAAGTTCCGGGCCCCGGACTCCCAAAGGATTCTCCAAACTCTGATCCGGTCCCGCCGCAAAACCGTCCATGGAAACACCAATTGCCGCCACTTTAACTTTACCCATCCCGCATCTCCTTTTATTTAACAACAAATCTGCTTTTTGTTTAAAGCTCGGTCAAATAAGCATCCAATTGATCGAAGGTTCCTGTCCAACCGCCTGTCATACCAGCCATGCCGCTTTCGAAAGTAGCGATTTCTTCCACGGTCGCGTTGATTGGAACCCATGTCAGAGTAAGTTCGGTTTTACCACCCATATCTTTGAGAAGCACCGTAGTGAGCATTTCCAAAGGCCAAGTCGCGCTCATCGGGTGGCGGGTCAACTCTCCTTTTTCGTTTGAGAAGGAATTGACATAAACCAATTTTTCCGGAGGAGCAATTTCACGATAAGTCATTTTTCCCCACATCTCATGCCCGTCCGGCGTAACCATACAGCTGTGCAGTGAGCCGCCTGGGCGCAAATCCATTTTTGCGCTCTTAACCGTGACGCCCTTAGGGCCAAACCATTTGGCGATGCGATCCGGCTCGGTCCAGGCTTTGAATACCAGTTCCCGGGGCGCATTGAAAATTCGGGTAATCACAAACTCTTTTGACAAAGGCTTCTCCACCTGTTCCGCCAAGCGATCAAGAGTTTGTTTACCGCCTTCCACAGCGCCATAAGTTTTAATGACGTGCTGTAATGCTTCAGCTGTGGGAAACGCGTTTTTCAGTATAATTCTGGTTTTGCCTCCCAAATCCTCAAATGTCCAGGTCGAGCGGAAAGTCGCATCCGATTTCCCACCTGCCTTACTGCCGCTATGCTCAAAAACAATCTTTTGATGCTTCACCACTTCGACAAAAACACTTTGATTCGGATAGTCCACCCCGGTGGGGCCATGCATGGTGAGGTTCCAAACACCGCCCGGCTTCACGTCCATTTCGTGGATGGTCGTGCTAAAACCCTTTGGCCCCCACCACTTTGTCACTTGTTTAGGGTCCACCCAGGCGTTCCAAACCATCTCCCGGGGCGCGTCCACCACCCTTGTAATAACCATTTCCTTTTCTAAAACCGTCGCTTCAGATTCATTTTTTTCGGTCATGTTTCTTGTCCTTTTGTTGTATTTCCTTCAAATAATCATCCAAGCGGTCAAAACTCTCTTCCCAGAATTTTCGATACTCTTCCATCCAGGCCGATGCTTCTTTCAACGGGGCAGCCTTCAAGTGGCAGGGGCGCCATTGGGCGTTACGGCTTCGAGCGATAAGCCCGCTTCGTTCCAACACCTTTAAATGCTTCGTAATCGCCGGCAAACTCATATCAAAGGGTTTAGCCAGCTCCTGAACTGAGGCTTCCCCCGTACTTAACCGGGCCAGCATGGCCCTCCGGGTAGGGTCGGCTAAAGCTGAAAAGGTACTGCTTAACTGGTCCGTTGGCATGCTTCATTTAACCTCTTGGTTAAATACTAATTCAAAGACTTTTTTTGTCAACAGCGTTTTTAAAAATATTTCTTGTCGATTAAACTAAGGGGGATTTCAAATCGAATGAGGAGTAATCATGAATCGGTTTCTAAAATTAATCCTTATTTCGCCCATTATTCTGGCAGCAATTGTTTTCATTGTCGGCTATCTGTTGCCTTCGCAATGGCAGGTATCCCGTTCCGTTGTCATAAACAAACCGCCACAGGCGATTTATCCTCTGGTGGCCGACTTTAAACATGGCTGGCCACAATGGAGTGACTTCGATTATGAGGATCCTGCTATTCAATACAGTTACGCGGGTCCTGATAAGGGAGTCGGCGCTTGCCGTTCCTGGATTTCGGCCAAGATGGGTAATGGTTTTCAAAGAATCACCAACGCCGATCCCGCGACAGGTGTTTATTTTGATTTAAAAATGGAGAACAGTAATTTTGGCCTCAGTGGAAAAATCGCTTTTGCCCCTTCCGGCACAGGCACACAGGTCACCTGGACCGATGCCGGCGATACGGGTAACAATATCTTCTTCCGCTATATGGCGAGCATGATGGACAAAATGATGGGTAATACGTTTGAGCGAAGCCTCGCAAAGTTAAAGGAAAAAGCGGAAATGCCAAACAATAAAATAGCAAAGAAGGTAAATGATGAGCGATAACCCCGAAATCAAATGGCTGCCGGACGTTGAGGATAAAGACTATCCCGCCGCCCAATCCTATTTAGGGCTTCTCCATACGGACGCCGAAGTGATCGGCTTGGTCAACAAGCTCAAGGCAGCGAAAGTCGTACAATTCAAGGCTAAAGACATCTTCAGGGCCTCGGGATTATCTCTGCTGGCTGTCACGAATTACCACGTGGCCAAAGACGAGAAAAAAATCAAAGAAGGAACCGCTCTTTCTCCTTTGCTTTTGGTGAGGGATGTACCTAATGGTAAACTGGTCATCGCCGATGGCTATCATCGCCTCTGCGCGGTTTACGCAGCAGATGAAGACGCTTTGATCCCCTGCAAGATTGTCTAACGTAATTCTGACGACAATTTCTTAATCACTTCCGCTACCGTAGTTTTCCAATCCCCAGTCTTGGATTGTCGAAATAAAGTTGCGGTGGAATACCAGGGGCTGTCATTTCTCTCCAGCAACCATCGGTAATCCGGCACAAAGGGCAGCAAAACCCAAACTGGCTTTCCCAGCGCTCCTGCCAAATGGGCCGCCGATGTATCGACTGTAATAATCAAATCCATTTCATACATGAGGGCCGCGGTTTCAGAAAAATCGGTCAACTCCATCTGATGATTTTTCAACTGAGGAGAATTCAATAAAAACCCGCCGTCCTTTCCCTTATAGTCCTTTTGCAGGGAATGAAACTCGAACGGCAGTTCCAACAAAGGTTTCAGAGTTTCTAAAGGTATGCTTCGGTTGTGATCATTCGTATGTTCCGGATTACCTGACCAGACAACCCCCACGCGGGGTAATGTTTTTGGCCCAAGCTTCTTTTTCCATTCAGCTTTTTTATCTTTATCCGAAAAAAGATAGGGTATTTCCGCCGGAATGGTTTCCACGGTCGTTTGAAAAATCAACGGCAGGCTCATCATGGGGCAATAAAAGTCGAATCCCGGTAAGGGTTGGCCCACTCCTACTACGGTTAAAGAACCCAAACTAGAAACCAATCCCACTAATGCGGCGGGAACCTCAAATATAACTTTCGATCCCCGTTCTTCCAGCAATTTGGCATATCGGCAAAATTGAATCACATCCCCGTAGCCATGTTCGGTATAAACCAAAATGGTTTTACCCTCCAGCGGTTCCGCCCCCGTCCAAAGGGGCTGGGTAAACTTTCTTTGATTTTCACGCCATTGGTATAACTTCCAGCCTTCTAAATAGTTGCCCTTCAAAAGTTTCAATAGCGCCAGGTTAAAATAAGCTTCTCGGTAGTCCGCTTTAAGCGCGATAGCCCTTTCGTGAGCTCCTATGGCCTCATCCAACCGCTTCAGTTCCTGCAAAACCGTACCCCGGTTGTTATGAGCTTCTGCGTAATCGGATTTAATCGCGATAGCCTTGTCATAACTGACCAAAGCTTCTTCCAAACGGTTGAGTTTCCGTAAAACGTTTCCCCTGTTGTTCAAAGCTTCCGCCCGATTGGGTTCCAAAACGATCACCTTGTCATAACTGGCCAAGGCTTCTTCAAAACGCCTCAGTCTTTGAAGCGCTAAACCCCGATTGTGATAGGCTCCCGCCAAATCGGGTTTCAGTGAGATCACCCGGTCATAACTGGCCAGGGCTTCCTGATTACGGTTAAGCTGAATCAACAAATTACCCAGACTATTCAAGGCTTCAGCGTGATTGGGTTGAAGCGCGACTGTTTTGTTATAACTGTTGAGGGCTTCCTCCCACTTTCCCAACAGGGTCAGCCCATTGGCGCGGTTAAACAAAGCCATCGGCTGGCGAGGGTCAATCTGAATCGATTTTCCCAGGGCGCTGATACCCATTTCAGTTTGGCCTTGCTGAAGATAAATGGTTCCCAAATGGGTCAGCAATTGTGCGTTTTTAGGATAAAAGGTCAGAAGTTTGCGCATCTGCTCGACCGCTTCAGTTAACTGGCCGGATAAATGCAGGGCCACCGCTTCCTGGATTTGCGGGTTGGGGGCAGACGTTGGTTTTTTTGGTTTCATTTGTCTATTCTCTCAGACCTTAAGCTTTACCCGCATTTAATTTGAACCTCAAAAACGAAGTTGTAAGCTAATACCGTTCATCTGGTTTTAAACTAAAAGGATTCAGGAGAAAAAATGAATCTCACCGAAAAAGCCGAAACGATTAACTGGCCTATCACTCATTATATTTACTTTGAAAAAATCGGGCCTTTTCACGAAACCGCTCCCCAGGCCTGGAACGCCCTTCACCAAATGGTTCCCGTCATATCCAAAAACAATCAGATTACGGGCTATATGAGCCTCTACAAAGTCAAACCCCAGGTCTATCGGGCCGGACTGGCTTTATCCGAACCACCCCACCAACTGCCCCAGGGAATGGAATATAGCTATTTCAAGGGCGGCAAATACAGCAAGTTTGTGCTGACCGGATCTTACAAAGATTTACCCGAAGCTTGCGGCCGGGTTTTTGAGATTGTGGAAACAGATAAAATTTTAACGAGAGATGACTTTTGTTTGGAAAACTACATCACCGACCCCGGCAAAACACCAGAAGATGAAAACATCACCGAAATACTCATTCCAACCGCATAAAAAAAGGGCGCCTCGAAGGGCGCCTCTTTTTAAAATATCTCGATTTATTTCTTGGCCAAATACTTCTTCCAGGGCGTCCAGTAGAAATCATGCCAGCCCTTGTTCACATGGATGGCCTGTTTTTGGGAAAGATTGGTGTGGACCATGGTCATTTCGGTTCCTTTCCCTACTGGCTTGAACGACAGGATGAAAATGGAATCCTCCTCGCTTTTGGGCCAATCGGACCCGCGCCAGGTTTGAACGATCATCTTGTTGGGAATAATCAAAAGGTTTTTGCCGCCGATATAGCCGTGGTGAGCTTTAAAAGAACCGCCTGCTTTGCGGCTCATCACTGCTTTGGCCCCTGTGGCCATACTGTGCTTCTTAGAATCCATATACAGCTCAAACAAAATTTTCGGCGTGACCTTGAACGTCAATTCGTGAATGACCGTTTTCATAACTGCTCCTTGGCTGATCGCTAAAGTGAACCGTCTCGTCGTATAGTAATGGGCCTGCCTTCGCCCCCATACTGAAATCATGCCTGAATTGGAGCTGTTTTTTCTACCCTGCCCGGATTCCTTTTATTTCTTTTTCTTTGCCGTCGGGCTTCTCTTGACCTTCTTTTCCTTCGGGTTCGGCTGACCTTTGCCCTTCATGATCAAGTTATTCAGACTGCCTTTGATATAAGAACCCCAGGCGTCGTTGCAGTCAGTGAAACACTGATGTTTCGGGTACAAACCCTGATGGGTGAAAAATACCTGGGTTTTGCCGTCTTTTTTGGAGATATCAAAAATAATCTTGGTGCCGTTCCACTCGGTTTTATCTTCCACAAAAGACAGGTAACTGTCCAAAACCAGCCAGACGACTTTCTTGCCAGGCACCAGCTTGGTGACTTTGTGCTTGGTCATGTGAAGGCTTTTGTAACGGTATGTCCAAACATCGCCCACCTTTTCGGTTTCACCCTCAATTTCTCCGGACCACCATCCGCGGACATTGGTAATGGCGTTGTAGACTTCTAGCGGGCTTTGATCCACCCTAATGGTGTGGGTTAAGCTTTTTTCTTTCATAGTTTTTCTTTCTTCCAAAAATAGGCCCGCTTTAAAGCGGGCCTATGTCCAATTTTTAATTCTTGCGGGTCAGTACGAAAGGCACAACCGGGTTGGCTTTGCCGTCCGTATACATCACCCAGGAAGCTGAAATGTGGTCGGGGTCTTTCCAGGTAATGTCCAAGGCATGCATATGCGGCTCCTCGGCCGAGCTGATACCGTCCTTTCCCTTCATTTCAAAGAACAACTCGTTGTCCGAGGATTTCTTGAGCGTCATCTTCGGGCAATTGCCCATGGTGCAATAGTGGTTCATCACGAGCTTGCCGTTTTCCATGTGGTAAACCGTGGTCATCTCTTTGGGCGTGCCGGGGGCGATGGTTTCCAAAACCGCCGTACCGCCTGCGGTCAATTTATAGTCAACCTCCAAATCCTGGTCCTTGAGGCATCCCATCTTGCACTTGCCGCTCCAGGTACCAACCAGCGATTTCATTTTCTCGAATTCCGGCGAAGTGGCTGGCTTTGACGCCGCCATGTCTTTGTCCGCCCTCGCCATCCCCGTTCCCAAAACGAAAGCCGCCGCCGCCACTAGAATTACTTTTCTCAAATTCATGCTATCCTCCTTAATTAAAATTATTTTCTTTAGGCCTTCAGCCACTTCTCCAACGTATCCAAACAAGCATTCCACCCGCGCACATGACCCGTCTTCATCTCTTCATCTCTAAATCCTTCGTGGGTCAGGGTCAGTTCGGTAACTGTCTCTGACACCTTTTTGAAATTCAGGGTGACCACCGTATCGTAGTCGGCCCCCTCAAAAGGATTCCAGGTGAAGACCAGCTTATTAGGCCGGTCAAATACTTGGTAATAGCCGTGATGGGGATACGATTTCCCATCACTTTTCGTCATGACTATCCGCCAGTTCCCTCCTACACGCGGATCCGCTTCAGCGACAGGCGTATTCATTTCGCTACCGCGAAACCATTGTTTCATCAGCTCCGGCTTCGTCCAGGCGTCAAAAAGCCGTTCCGCCGAGGCGTTAATGGTTCTCTGTACAACTAAGACTAGATTGGCTTGCGTCATTTCCCTTCCCCCTTCAATAATTAATTTGGCTATTAGGCCTCTGCCCTGATGTCACGAACCGAAGGGCATGCCTTGTCCCACATTTCCATGAAACCATAACGATTGTGGGGCTACGCTGATTTCCTTAACCAAAGGTTAAGGAGCGTGAGTGTGCCAATTTCACAAAACAGAAGTTGGCTATTCAGTAAATTTTTTCAGCATATCCAAACAACCATTCCAACCACCGCTGTGGTCCTTGTACTCCTGTTCGTTGCGAAGGCCCTCATGGGTCAATGTCAACTCGGTCACGGTGTCCGAGACCTTTTTAAGCAAAATGGTTACGGTG
>Ga0302281_10002007_pt1 | contig 14623 bp, 12 predicted proteins | sample III_Fen_E1_2_FD_198762 | JGI IMG/M metagenome (GOLD analysis project Ga0302281, IMG submission 198762) | Peat permafrost microbial communities from Stordalen Mire near Abisko, Sweden - III_Fen_E1_2 | ecosystem: Environmental > Terrestrial > Soil > Wetlands > Permafrost | place: Sweden: Abisko...
CTCTTATAGTAATAACCAAACTAGAAAAAGCCGGCCTTCTTTCGAAGTTGCAAGCACTCCATGCCGGGCGTTCTTTGTTGCTAAATTGATTGCACTTACAACAATTCGTTTGTGTGCGCAAGAGTGAGCCCGGCGAAGCCGAACCGACAATCCGAGCGCGATGCTCCGCAGCGCGAGGCCTTTCCCATACTGCGCAAGCTATGCGAGGAGAGCGGCGCGCGCTTTCAGCCCATCGACCGGCGCAGGGACGTGCGCGACGAAGCGGGGCTCGACTAGGAGACCATGGAGATCTGCCTGCACAAGGCGGATTTCCCGCAGCGCTCTGTGGCAAAGCATCATCTTGGAGCAGCAGAACCCACACACGGATCTTCGCCGGTAGCGCAGGCACCCTGCCCCGAACCGTGCCTTTGGTTCACGAGGTAATCTGTGTGAACGTATGAATCAGGCCGAACCTGGGCGCTGACAAGCGAATCCACGGGCCTACACAGGCGTGTTCGAGACTGCGCCGTTTTGAAAGGAACGGCGCACGGTTGCTTCGCGGAACTGCTTTACCGGAAAACAACGGTCCGCTTCGCAGTAATAACCCCATCCCAACGCCAGGGAGTTCGATGGTGCCGATACAGCAGTAAACCAAGGCGGCATCAAGATGTGGGCCGAAACCTGAGTCTGGCGGTGCCAGTTTCCCGGCAACGCGCGGCTAGTTGATTCCGCATGAGGGTTGCGTCCGGGTCCACAACGGGGGGCCTCGCCTTAAGCGAGGCCACATAAAACTCGGGAGTCTAAGTTCCACGTACGATGAAAGTTGGCCGGCGACGGTCACACAAGGGTGGGTTCGATGGTTTGGTCAGCGAACCCCAATCAGTCTCGCGCGGAACGATTAAATGGCTTGGAGTCCTAAGAACCCCAAGGGAAGCCCTCGGTGTGCCTGGCAGGGCAAAAGTCGGCGATTCCAAAACCCGCTCGCTCAGACAGCCATGAAGCAGGTAGCCAGTGAATATCGAAAGAGTCCACCCGCTCCACCACTTCCAAGGTTCGTCAGACGGCGGAGGATCTGGAGGGGCTTGGGAGTTTCGCTGAAATCTTAGCAAAACCGCGCCTTAGCCCTTCTGCAACTGTAACTAACTGATATGAAACAGGATACACTTTTGGATACAGCTAGCATAGCCTGGGTACCCAAATGTGGGACTGGTCAGCATGAAGGCGACGATTTTCGTCGCCTTATCGACTGAGCTGAAAAACCAGCCGAGAATTCGGCCGGTTAGCTTACGGTGTTCACCTTAGCTCTGTGCCGTCCACAAAGGTGAATCCTGTCACCAGTCGAGCCGCATGCGATGGCTTACCATGCCCGCAGCCAGCACCGTTTTAGTGCCATCACTTGGACGCCGGCTGGGTGAGGGAACTGGTGCCTAAGGTGGGCGGCCGGCAATTTGACCAACAACGCGAGAACCACTCTGAGTAAGAAATCACAACCCGAAACAATATCAATCCTGCCGAAACTCGTTCGCGCAGACATTATCCCGGCCAGCACGCCCTGGACGCGGAAGCACATCTATGATTTGGCTCGGCGTCACATGATCCCACACCACCGCTTTCCAGATGGATCCGTCGCTTTCGACCCTATCAAGGTCGGGAAGTGGATATCCGATCACGAGATCGCGGCCTAACTTCGAGGCCGGCGACTGCAGCGCCGGGCCGAACCTCCTCTGACACTCCGCCAGCGATGTTCCCCCTCCAGAAACACGAAAGCCCACCGGCATTGCGCTTGCTGGGGCTTACTTGTGGTGTTCTTTCCTGGTGCGCTAAAAGCGAGTTTAATACCACTTCAAATTGTTGATCCGCTCCTGAATCTGGATGTCCTCGGCGGGGCGCAAATACCGCATGGTCGATGCAAGTTCCCGATGGCCCATCATCTTTTGTACGGTGCGAAGGTCAAAGCCGGCGACTACCGCACCGGTCCGGCTGTCAACATGCTCTCGCAGCAGCTTTGTGCAATAAGTGGCCCGGAACTTGTGCAGGAACCACCTTTCACACTCCCTTGACCTCTTCGGAGTTTCAAGGAGGCAACCCTCGCAGATACCGCAGTTCAAGCCAGCGGCTCGTACCTGCTGCTTGAGGGTTCTGAGCATGTGTCCATCCAATCCTATGCGCCCCTCCTGGGGACCCTTCTGCATTCGCTTGCCAAAGATCAGTGTGGATTCCCCTCCGTGTTCCCGCCGGTGATCCTCCAGCCTTTTCAGGAGATCGTCGCTGAGAGTCTGCTCACGCTGCTCCCAGGTCTTGATCCTGGATTTCCATCGGGGCTTGGATTGGACTTTCAAGGTCTTCATTTCCCAGTTGATGTCGGTTCACTCCAGCGGCATGGCCTCCCGCTCACGGAGTCCGGTTTGGAGGAGGAGCGTGTACAGTAAATTCTCTCTTGCGGATGTGACCCGGCTGAACAACTCGGTTAGTTCATGGTCGGCGTATTTGCTGGGGTTTGTGGTGATTCGATGAGAATCCAACTCTCTCCGCCATAACGATGCCTATTCGCCTTAGTCTGAATATATGTAACACAAAACAAGCAGCTTAATGATTGTAATCATAGGCACTCCCGTCGCTGTAAATCCTCCCAATACCCTCGATTTTGCCACAACGCCATACGATGCGGAAATTACCGTGACACCAGCTTGGGCATGAAAGAGCTTCAGCCCCTTCCTCATTGAATTCGGTTTGAATCCGAATTCCGGCGCAGGCATAGCGCCGCACTTTAGCAGGCTGCGGAAGCATTTCGGTTTCATGCAATCCATTCGTCTTTCACTCCACGGAATGGGGAGCGGGGTGATTCAACACTCCGGCCAGGAAAAAACGGAACAGCAGTGACGAGCCCAGGGGAATTGTGGCAGTATGGATGGTTCGGTAAACGCTTTCAGAACGGGTAGGGAATTGATGATGGAAAAGATGATCGGATTGGCCTCAGGAGTTTCGGTTACCGGGAAGTCGGTGGCGTGGCGCAGTGTTTCGAGGGTTGCTCTACTCGTGATTGCGTGCTGTTTGATCGCAGGCGCGTGTGGGGGACAGGCTCCTACGGCCAGCCTCGCGATTCAATTGGATCGACCGCTCCATGCCGTGAGCCCGACACTTTATGGGCTGATGACCGAGGAAATCAACTACTCCTATGACGGCGGCTTGTATGCGGAGATGGTGCGCAACCGCACGTTCCAGGATCATGGCTGGGATGGCGTGGCGCGGTGGAACATTGAAGAGTTGGGGAACTCCGTTGCGACCATGGAGGTGGACCTGGCGGATGGACCCAGCGCCGCGCTCGAACATAGCCTAGCAATCACCGTGAAGCAGGCCGATGCGGCTAACCCGGCCGGAGTCCGCAATGAAGGCTATTGGGGTATGGCTGTGCGTCCCAACACCACTTACAAGGGATCGCTCTATGCCAAGTCGGACTCGGCGGACATTGGGCCGCTGAATGTGGCGCTCGTCAACAACAACACAGGCAAGGCGGCGGCTTCAGCGGCGGTGCAGGGAATCTCGACCGAGTGGAAGAGGTACGAGTTCACGCTGACTACCGGAGACGTTCAACCATCCTCGGGGAATCACTTACTGATTACAGTGGGCCATGCGGGGAAACTGTGGATCGACCTTGTATCTCTGTTCCCGCCCACGTATAGGAATCGCGAGAACGGCAACCGCGCCGACCTGATGGAAATGCTGGCAGGGATGCATCCCAAGTTTCTGCGGCTGCCAGGAGGCAACTATCTTGAGGGCGACAAGATCGACGAACGGTTCAACTGGAAGAACACAATCGGCCCGCTCGTGGACCGGCCCACGCACCGCAGTCCATGGAGTTACCAGTCCTCGGATGGATTGGGATTGCTCGAGTTTCTTGAATGGAGCGAGGACCTGCACATGCAAACCGTGCTTGCGGTTTATGCGGGCTACTCGTTGCAGGGCGACCACATTCGTCCTGGCCCGGAGCTGACTCCGTTTGTGGAGGATGGGCTGGACGAGATAGAGTTTGCAACCGGCGATACAGCCACCAAGTGGGGCGCGGTGCGCGCCAGGCTGGGGCACCCGGCGCCATTTTCAATCCGGTATGTCGAAATCGGCAATGAGGATAACTTCGATCGCTCGGCAAGTTATGAGGCAAGATATGCTCAGTTTTACAAAGCTATCAAGGCAAAGTATCCGAAGCTGGAACTGATTGCTACCATGCCGCTGAAAAGGATGAAGCCCGATGTGGTGGACGACCACTACTACAAGCGCGCGGACGAGTTCTTTGAAGATGTGAAGCACTATGACACGATCGACCGGAACGGTCCGAAGATATTTGTGGGCGAATGGGCGACACGCGAGGGAGCTCCGACCACCAACATGGGCGCGGCCCTTGGCGATGCCGCGTGGATGACCGGTATGGAGAGGAACAGCGACCTGATTGTCATGGCGTCCTATGCTCCGCTGCTTGTAAATGTGAACCCCGGTGGAATGCAATGGGAATCGAACCTGATCGGGTATGACGCGATTTCCAGTTATGGATCGCCGAGTTATTATGCCCAGACCATGTTTGGAGGTTACCTGGGAACAGAGGTGCCGGCGTCTTCCATTACGGGCGGCGGCGATCGGTTGTTTTATTCCGTCACTCGCGATCCGGCGAGGGGCGAGCTATATCTGAAGCTGGTGAATGCATCTTCGTTGGCGCAGCCGATGGAGATCGCCCTGACTGGAGCCGGCAACGTTACAACCACTGGGACACTGGTGTCGCTGACAGGCTCGAATCGAGCGGAGACAAATACGCTGGCTGATCCGGCGCGCATTGCGCCTGTCAAGTCGGTGCTCCAGGGCATAGCGGCAAAGTTCGCTCATACCGTGCCTCCGTACTCGATTGAAGTGATCGAGTTGCAGGCGAAGTAATTGGAGTGAATGGCAGAGAAAAGTAATTGGAAGTTGGCAACCTGCGGTGAAAGTCGGTTTTGAAAGGGCACGGCTTCAGCCGTGCCGATAAAGTCGATAGAATCTGAGGATTTTAGCCCCTGCGGGATGTTTTTTGGGCAATCCGGACTTTCACCAAAGGCTGCTGGAGAACGAGATGCTTCAGCTTTCAATTGAGACTTGGGCGCCAACATCGGTTCGCTATCCAACCCCCGGATTCGCGAGTTGCGTTTCTCCTCGGCCCCTTTGACATTGCTCCTGTAAAGTTGGAAGCAGCGGCCCGCATATCCGGTGCGCATTCTTCCATCCCCAGGCGTACCTCTTTTGACCACTCCTTCCAATTCGGATTTGCTGGCTGGGTTGCTGCGGTCGGTGTTTGGATTTGCCGGTTTTCGGGCGAATCAACTGGCGGTTTGCGAGGCGGCCCTGGCGGGTCGCGATCTGCTGCTGGTGATGCCCACCGGGGCGGGCAAGTCGCTGTGTTACCAGTTGCCGGCAATTGCTCGCGGGGGCACGGCGCTTGTGATTTCGCCGCTGATTGCGCTGATGGACGACCAGGCCGCGAAGTTGGCGGCGCTGGGCCTGAAAGTGGCGCGGATTCATTCCGGCCTCGACCGGAGCGTGGCGCGGCAGGCATGCGTGGATTATCTGCAAGGGAGCTTGCAGTTCCTGTTTATTGCGCCGGAACGGCTGCGCGTGCCGGGTTTTCCCGAGATGCTGGCCAAGCGGCGACTGGCGCTGATTGCCATTGATGAGGCGCATTGCATCTCGCAGTGGGGGCACGACTTCAGGCCGGACTACCGGATGCTCGGGCAGTATCTGCCGGGGTTGCGAGAAGGCAGGGAACCGGGAACGGAGAGCGCGGATCATGAGCGCGCCCCGGTGCTGGCGCTGACGGCGACGGCGACGCCCACGGTGCAGGCGGATATTGTGGCGCAGCTTGGCATGATGAATCCGGTCAAGTTCATCCATGGCTTCCGGCGGGTGAACCTGGGGCTAGAGGTGGTCGAGGTTTCGGTACCGGACCGGTCGAGGGCGATTTGCGGGTTGCTGGCCGACCCTTCACGCAGGCCGGCAATCGTGTATGCGACCTCGAGGAAGCAGGCCGAGCGGCTGGCGGAGGAGTTGTCTCTGACGCCTTCGAACCGAGGGAACTCAGGCCGGGCGGCTTTTGCGGGGCGGATTCCGGCCGCAGCTTACCACGCGGGTCTGGATGCCGCCACGCGGGAACACGTGCAGACAGCCTTCCAGGCGGGCAAGTTGGAGGTGGTGGTCGCCACCATCGCGTTTGGCATGGGAATCGACAAGGCGGATATTCGCACGGTGATCCACGCTGGGCTGCCGGGCACGCTTGAAGGCTATTACCAGGAGATTGGGCGAGCGGGGCGCGACGGGGCGTTGAGCCGTACCTATCTGATGCACAGCTATGCCGACCAGCGCACGCACGATTTCTTCCTCAACCGCGACTATCCACCCGCGGACCATTTGCAGGAGGTGTTTCGGGTGCTCACGGAGGAGCCGCAGCCCGTGGAGGAGTTGCGAGCGAGGTCTCGTCTGGGTGAGGAGGAGTTCGACAAGGCCCTGGAAAAGCTGGAGATCCACGGCGGGGCGCGCATGGACTTTGGCGGAAACGTGAAGGCGGGCGGTCCCGGCTGGAAGAAAACCTACTCGATCCAGGCCCAGCACCGCGCGGAACAGCTCGAAAAGGTACTTCGATTTACAACCCAGAACGAGTGCCGGATGTCGGCGCTGGTGCGGCATTTTGGGGATGTCGAGGATGCAAACCGGCCATGTGGGGTGTGCGATGTGTGCGATCCGGCGGGGGCAGTGCTCCGGCTCTTCCGGCGGGCGACGGTGGCCGAGGGGCTGTTGGCGCAGGCCATTGTCGACGATTTGCGAGGAGTGGAATACAAGGCTGCGGGGACGCTGCAACGAGGCCTCGATCTGGTAGGGCGGATGAGTCGCAGCGAGTACGATGGGCTGCTCGGGGCCATGGCGCAGGCCGGGCTGATCGAATTGGAAGATGCCGAGTACGAGAAGGATGGTGAGGTAAGACGGTTCCGCAAGATAAGGCTTACCGAGGCCGGGCGGGAGCTGCGGCCTGGGACGCCGGTGGAGTTGCTGATCGGCGATGGACTAGTGGAGGAGTTTGGCGGGCGGAGCGCTGGTCCGGCGCGGACCAGGAAGCCTAAGGCGGCGAAGGCTGACGCCGCGAGGACTGGCGGGGTGAGGCTGCTGGAGCCCGCATCGGCTCCCGCGGTTTCACCGCCGCTGACGCCAGAGGGAGAAGCTGTGGCTGCGCGGCTGAAGGCCTGGCGAAGCGCGGAGGCAAAGCGACTGGGGGTTCCGGCTTATGTTGTGCTGCACGACCGCACCTTGAACGCACTGGCACAGGTCAGGCCGCGAAACCCCAATCAGTTGCTAGCGGTGGATGGGATGGGCCCCGCGAAGGTGGAAAAGTTCGGCGCAGCGATACTGGAAATGTGCGCGGGCAAGGCTGGTTAGGTAGCCTCCGAGTGGACAGCCTCATCCGGGCGCCGCTACTTCCTCCTATCGCGCATCCCGCACGCATCGGAAACCCACTCCTCCCGACCGGTCATAGCCGGGAGCCATCAATAACAGCTTGCTGTGCTCGTCGTTGCGATAAGCCTGCGGAAAATACCAAATCGACCCCTGCGGTTGGTAATAATCTCCCCCGCGCAGAATCGCGGCCCGCGTATGCTCATCCCCGAACTCGTCGGTCCACTGCCACACATTCCCCACCAGGTCCATCACCCCGTATGGACTCGCCCCCTGCGGATGAGCGTCCACCGGGTCCGGCCCTGGCATCGTGCGGCCCATCGCCGGGATGGGAAGGTTGGCCGGCTGCCATACATCGCCCCATGGAAAGGTACGGCCGTCTGTGCCTTGCGCGGCCAGTTGCCACTCCCACTCGTGCGGCAGCCGCTTGGCCGCCCACTTTGCATACGCGCGCGCGTCTTCCAGCGAGACCCAGGTTACCGGCCGGTCGTCCCAACCCGTTGGATATCCACCGTCCTTCCAGTCACGCAGAAAGTTCCCCTTGTCAGCAGGCGCGTAATGCGTCGCGTCGAGAAACTGCTTGAATTGCCCATTGGTCACGGGATACTTGTCGATAAAGAACGGCGCAACCTGCATCTCATGCTCATGGAACCGCCGCGGCGTGTCCTCCCACGGGTACTGCACATCGACCCCCGCGTCTCCCCCGCCTTCAATCTCAGTCCCGGCCACCTTGAAGACGAATTGCCCGCCCGGAATGCGCACCATACCCTCCGGAGCCTCGGCCACCGCAACGGTAGCCGGTATCTCGACGATCCTCTGCGGCAGGATCTCCGGCGCATGCGAGTAGCTGGCCAGCGGCTCGCCGGTCATTGCGGCCATGCGCTTCATCAGCGCTTTAACCGCCTCGCTCGGCTCCCCGTGCGTCTCCAGAATCGCCCCGTATCCGTGCGCCTCAAGACTAAAGCTCAACACGGCAAATGGGCTGCTGGAATCCGGATTGGCCTCGGGTTTCAACTCCGTTCCGTGGTACAGATCAAAGTACCGCATCCCGGGCGCAGTGGCCACATCCATCTGTCGGCCGTCAATGTCGTATCCGGTCCGGTTCACGATGGTCCATACGGTATCCGCGCCCAGCGGCCAGCGGCTGGCAAACACTCCAAAGCTATGCATGGGATAGAGCGGCTCCCAGTCAGCGCTGACGAGGAATGGCGCCACCGCCCGCTCAATGGTTGCAACGCGCCGCGTGGCCTCAGCGTCGCGGGGAGTGATCCCTATCCAGAAACCCCACACGTTCTCCCAGCTCTCCCAGCCAACGCCGTTGAAGAAGGCGAATTGCAGGTCGTCGGTCTTGTCGCGGTTCCAGCGGTCGCTGATGTTCGCCATGTGCCGCGTCTCCAGCCACTTGTAACGGTCCACCATGGGGATGAACGGAAAGCTGTACTGGCCCCAGGTCATGACGTTCCAGGCCAGGGCTTCATCGCTGGGGTTCGATTCAGGCTGAAACGCCAGCGGATGCCCAATCTTCTCCGCACCCAGCGAGAAGCCCAGCGGCACGCCGTCCTGTGTGTCGCCGTTCACGCCGTCCGCGTCAATCTGCTTCATCAGCGCCGCAATCGCGTCGGGCCACGGCTGGTCGGGCTCGTGCGTGCCCTCGTCCCACATCATCATCGGGAAGAGCACGCGGACGCCTCGACGGTGAAAGTCGGCGACCATCTGGCGGACGCCCTCGATACCCCCAGGCATAGACGCAACCATTTCAAGCTGATTCCTGTCGTCGATCCCCATGTTGGGGTAGGTAGCCCAAACCAGCACCGCATCGATCCCGCCATAGCGTTTTTCCAAGTCGTTGAGATAGCGATCGACGGTATAGCGCCCAGTGGCTGGGTCGTAGAAATAGCGATCCTGAACCATCATTTGCGGTTGGATGAAGCTGGATTGGGTCCATTTCAGGGCAGGGAGCTCGTAGCGCGCGGGGTCGTAGGCGATGCGGATACGGCGTTCCGAGCGCCAGTGCTGGATGTCGCGGAGCCAGCGCTCATGCGCAAAGGGCAGGCAGCCCGCCGTCAACACATTTTCCCAGGCGTAATGCAGGTTCAAACAATCGGGCGCGGGGATTTGCTGGCTGCGAGGACCGTACTGAGTGTCTTGCGCGGCGGCTGTTATACAGACAGTTAACAGAAGGATTCCCAGGCTGATCTTGCGAAGCATTTGGGCTGATTTCTCCCTTGGTTTTGATTCGGCTTTGGAGTTGACGGACACAGGAATCTTATGGCAGTAATAACCTTGGCTAACCCAATCTACTGAAATAGGCTGCTGGCGGAATAATAGCTCGGCGGAAGCAGCTTAGTCTCCGATGGGGTTATCGCACTGATACCTTGACGGGCTAAGAACTGAGCCTTTAACTGAGCCTTGCTCTTGTTAATACCCCTATCCCACGTCAAGAATTCCGTGCACTGGGCCTCAATCGCCGAAGCTACATGGATGGCATCCATCCCGCTAAGTTTAATATTATGTTTCCAACGCAAATCGCGAGCCCGTTCAGCCACAAAAATTGTGTCTTGAACGAGTTTAAACATTCTTCCCGAAGTCAGGCCCCTATAAAGAACTCTTGAACATCATCGCTCCAATCGTCCCCTGCGGCCACACATTCGGCCACGCTAATGCTCGACGTGAACAGAGAGATTTCTTCATTGTTTGCAGCTTGGAGCAATTTCTGCATCATCAGCACGTCCGGCTCGCGTAACGGGTCATGGGTTCTCTTTGCCCACTTCGCAAGCTCGATAATCGGGTTGGCATCCGAGTAGATGCGAGGGCTCGCGATCATTGGCTTCTATTGGCTCCGAGAAACTTCTCCACATCTTCGAATCCGTAGGGATCAGCAAGCATAATCTGGCTGACTTTTACATGATGAATGCTGTGGCCTCGAGTGTCCGACATAACAGCGCCTCGGACGTGAATGACTTGGTCAATCACGCCTAAGGCTCGAATGATGTCTGGATATACGTCGTTTTCGTATTCGCACTTGATGAGGTTTGCCGTCGAAAGCTCCCGAAGCGTGAAGTATGGATGCGGCTTGGATTCTTTGTAAAGGGAATGAATTCTCCCCTGGATCGATCCAATGGCTTCGCGGAACGGGAGAACTTTTATCATCCGGGCTAGAATTGCGGTTCTCTGACTGATCTGTATTGGAATCTGGTCATTGCTCTCACCAAAAACAGAGATATCCGCAGTCTCATCCTGTTCTAGGGTGCTCGCCAATTGGAAGAACTGGTTCGCCGTGGATCGCTGCACGGACTGAGGAAACTCACTCCTGGCGAGAGCGATAATAGCGTCGTTAAAGCGAGTCAATTTAGGAGAGGCTACGGGGTTGGTATATTCTGAGGCGAATTCCAAAGAGCCGTTCATAAAATCAACCGCAACCCACGACGTGGGTTCAGCGAGCTCGATATCGTCGCTCATGGAGACCAAGAACCTGCGCATCTCCTGAACGACTTTCTCTAGCTTGTCGAGGGAGATTCCCCTCTTGCCTTTATTCAACTCGATTTTTAGCCTAAGATTCGCCACGGTTCTGCCCTCCTAATACACTAACAACCGAGAGCCTGATAGTGGCGTTCGCAGCGCCACCATCTTCCGATGGAAAAGTCGCGGTCAAATCCGCCAGAGCAAGCGGTTCAGCCAAATTCGCACCCGTTACTCGGGTATCTACAGAGTACTAGTAGTGCGCAATTGTAAGCGACGGCGGCAATCTGCTGCAATGAAGAATGAACCTTCATCATCACCTAGGCCAGCCTCGGAGGCGTTTTCTGAGGCTTCATCGAAGATCGTTTCCATGCGGTGTGCTGAGATTTTGATCTGACTTTGGGGTTGACTGACCCAGGAGAGTTATTCGCTCGCTGCCAGAAATGCATCGACCTCGGCCCGTGACGGCATAGACGCCTGCGCCCCCGGCCGCGTAACTGAAATGGCGGCCGCCGCTGAGGCGAAGCGCGCCGCTGTCCATGGGTCGTTGCCTTCCAGTAGACCCACGGCAAAGGCTCCATTAAAGCAATCGCCCGCGCCCACTGTATCCACGGCCTTCACCGCAAAAGGCTTTACCCAGCCCGCATTGCCGCTGGCGACCGCGATGTACGATCCTTCAGCGCCGCGCTTCAGGGCTACGCCTTTCAGTCCGCGGCTCAACAGGTGCTGCGCCGCTTCTTCGGGCTTGGAATCGTCGCCAAGGTAGAAGGCAGCTTCAGTCTCGTTGGGAGTAAACCACGCCACCTGGCTCCAGATGGGATCGGGAAGGGCGGCGGCAGGAGCTGGATCGAGCATGACGGGAACGCCCGCTTCCGCGCACAGGGCAAGAACGTAGCTGACGGTCTCCATCGGCAGTTCCAGTTGGCACAGCACCATTCCAGCGGAGCGGATCAGGTCGGCATGGCGATCGACAGACGCGGGATCGACCTTGCCGTTGGCGCCGGGGACGACGACGATGGCGTTCTCTCCCGCTTCAGACAGGAAGATGGGCGCCAGGCCGGAGGGTCCGTCAGCCTTCTCCATGGCCGCAATTTCCACGCCCGCGCGGGCCAGGTTATCCAGCAGGACGGGGCCATAGACATCGCCGCCAACTTTGCCGACCATGTGCGTTGGGTAGCCGAGTCGGGCCGCGGCAACGGCCTGGTTGGCTCCCTTGCCGCCGGGAGTGGTGTCGAAGCCCGTACCAATCACAGTTTGTCCGATGCGGGGAATCTGTTTCGTGCGCGTGACCATGTCCATGGTGACGCTGCCGACGACGACGATAGGTTTGCGCGGGATCATCCCCATTCTCCTTCCGCTTCAAAAGGCAACAACCAGCCTCTTCTCGGGATTTTAGTCCCCCACCGGCGTTGCCGGCCCGCAGGAGATAAAACAGGCAGATGTGGTTCGCTTTTGCGGAGGGAGAAGGGGGTTTCAACCCCCTGAAAATGCCCGGAAGAACGCTCGCAGCCAGATGATATCGGTGATATCACTGATATCACCGATATCATAATGTAAAGGTTTACAGACACAATTTTGTACGCAAAAACGCATCAAAAACGCTCTTATTCGCTCTCAATTGGCCTTATTTCATGTCGTTTTGCACTATTTGCCACACGTTTGAGTTCGCGTATACGCGTATGCTAGCCTGTCGTTTTGCCATCGCCGCATACGCATTTGACCGTACACTACGGAGTTCTTTCACCGGTTCTTAGAATTCGTTTGACGATCATACGCGCGGGAACGTAAATGGCAATCAATAATGGGATTGCGAACCATGTCCAGCGCGTAACATCAATTGCTACTTCAATGAAATAGAGACCAGTTAGGAACAGAGCAATGGACGCCACGACGACTACCGTGACCCATCGCGCTTGAAATGAGGCCCGGCTCAACAGCGCCGTCAGGGCAAGCGCGCAGCCAAGAATCACGGCCAAAACGATTATCGAACCCACAGGCCACCTCTTGCCTCAGACTACTCCGCGATAAAGGATCTAGTAGAGCGGCGCCATGGCAACCGCGCCCAGGCCGAGCGCGAAGAAGAGGAACATCAGCAGCAGAAGCAGTTTGGCGGAGCGGGGCGCGCCTGCGAATTCGCGCCACACAAAGACGCCCCAGCAGGCTGAGATCATGGTCGCTCCCTGACCGATGGAATAAGAAACGGCCGGCCCGATTGGTTTCGCCAGGTGCGCCACCGACGCCACAAAGTTGGCCACCGCGCCCACGCACCATACCGCCCCGCCGAAGACGCCTGCCAGGTGCCAGGCGAGAGGAGCGCGCCAATAGCCGGAACCGTCAACGGGAGGCTTTCCGTCCAGCGGTTTGGCCATCAGCAGCAGGTTGGCCGGAATGGTGGAGAGCAGTACGCCGATGGCAAAATAGAGGGCGATTGCGTACGGGCCTGGGCCGGAAGCTGTTGCAAGATCGTGAGTTGCGATGGGATACCACGCGCCCATCAGCACTCCGGAGACGAGCGACAGCACGATGCCGCGAGTCGTCGCCGCCTTGGCTGTGGCTTCGCGCTTGCGGTAGGCGGCTGCATCCAGCACAATGGCAATGGCCACCAGCGCGACTCCGCCGAACAGCAGCAGGGGATTGGCAGCGGGGGTTACCAGATAGCTTGAGACCGCGCCAATCACCAGCGCCAGTCCGATGCCCACCGGGAAGGCGACTGCGAGCCCGGCAACCTCGATAGCCGCCACCAGCAGCAGATTGGCGACGTTGAAAACTGCCCCGCCCGCGATGGCAAACAGAATCGCGCCGAGCGGAGCATGAACCACCTCGTCAACAAAGGACGGGCCTGCATGCCCCAGGCTGCCGGCCGTGAGTCCCCAGACCACGGTAGCCAATGCAAGGCCGATAGCGTAATCCCAGTAGAAGAGCTGGAAGCGATAGCGGGGGCACAGCTTGAGCGTGTTGGCCCACGATCCCCAGCACAACATGCTCAGGACCATGAGAAAGAGTGCGGCCTGATACGACTCAGGAAGATACATTCCCGGCGCCTCCGTCGGAACCATTGTTCGGCAAACAACGAACCATAACGCCTCAGGCTATGAAGGCGCAAATAGGGAGCTGGCTTGATCGCGTTCAAGGAGAAACAACCGATTGGCCTCGAAGTCTTGGTAGAGTGCTTGTAGGATGCTCCCATGGAACCGAATGCCCATCCCCGGACTTGGAAAACGCTGCTGGCGTTCGCGATCATCTATTTTGTCTGGGGATCGACATTCCTTGCCATTCGTGTTGGCGTGCGGGAAGTTCCACCGTTTCTGCTTGCGGCGATGCGGTTTCTGGCTGCGGGGCTGGTGCTTTGCGGCTGGATGTTAGCGCGGGGAGAGCGCTCGCCGAAGCTGCGGGAATGGCTGTCGGCCTTCTTCCTGGCGCTGCTGATTTTCGTATTCGATTACGGGCTGTTGTTCTGGGCTGAGCAGCGTGTGCCATCGGGAATCGCGGCGGTGATGATGGCTACAATTCCCGTGTTCATGGCTCTCTCTGAGATCGTAATCCTCCGCACGCAGCGGCTCACTTTTCGATTGGGACTCGCGCTCCTGGTGGGGATTGCGGGAGTCGCTGTCCTGATCAGCCGCTCGCTCGATCTGGGCGGCGCGCCCATCGACAGAATGGGCGCAGTCGCCCTGCTGATTGGGTCCGTCAGTTGGTCTGTGGCGTCCGCGCTGAATCGCAAGCTCCC
>Ga0302281_10002010_pt1 | contig 14612 bp, 16 predicted proteins | sample III_Fen_E1_2_FD_198762 | JGI IMG/M metagenome (GOLD analysis project Ga0302281, IMG submission 198762) | Peat permafrost microbial communities from Stordalen Mire near Abisko, Sweden - III_Fen_E1_2 | ecosystem: Environmental > Terrestrial > Soil > Wetlands > Permafrost | place: Sweden: Abisko...
AAAAACGCTCTAAATGTGGTAACGTCCACGTTGCAACGTCCCAGATTTGCAAATTGGGTGCACAAAGGGGATGAAGCCCGTCTTTGCTTGTAGCAACTCGGTGGAATTGTGGTTTTTGTTATAATTGTTTGAGGAGTGGTTGGTACATTTTCTACACCATGAATTAAGGGTTATAGTAGTACCATTCTTATTCCTTCTGGTACGAACCCCAAAATACTCCTTTGAGGCGGGATGGTTGGTGTTACATTTAGAACACAGCTTGGATTCCATTGCTTCTCCTAAGTTAGCTAATACAATGGAATCCAATAGTTGAAAAGATTGCACCAGAGACTTCGGACAATCGCGACGTGAGCGCAATACTCACTTCGAGGAAATTCGGGGCATCATAGAACAACCTAGTGGGTAACGCCCACGCAGTGGAACATCACTGACGACAAGTGCCACAGAGACGAGCCTCTTCAGTGAGGAGTGAAACGCGGTAAACTTCTAGGTGATGCAACTTCAAATAGGCCGACAGGTGCTGTTCGTACCGTTATGAATCGGCGGGTTGAGGGCTAGAGCGTTGTGGTAACACAACGTCGAGACGAATGATTGTCGAACCACCGAAAGGTGGGGAACAGAACCCCGGTTATAGAAGTCTCTGGTGCAGTAAAGTTTTGAGTGCTCGTACCTCAGTGAACGCCGATGCGATGTTTGCCATCGGGGCGGTAGAGGACGGCCTACCCGAGCAGTTAGCGGATGGAAGAAGTCATGGGTTCGAACCCCATCGGCACTCAAATAAGATGGACGACACCTGTCCAAGGACGTTCCACATGTGAGTGTGGTGTAGGCAAGCGGATATGCTCCGAAGCTGAGTCCAGTGGTGTGACGCCGGGGAGAGCACCGGGCTGCGGGATTAGTGTAGTGGTAACACGTCATCCTTCCAAGTTGAAGTCAGGGGTTCAAGTCCCCTATCCCGCTCCAAGTTCAAGCCATCCCAATACTGACGCACAAAGGCGGGTACGGTTCTAGGGTAATGGTGCGGGAGGATAACCTAAACCGCAAGTTTAGATTCATGCACCGATAGCCAAGACGGTAAGGCGACAGATTGCAACCCTGTTAATGCGGGAGTTCGATTCTCCCTCGGTGCTCCAAGTTTCAAAGGGCGATTAGCTCAGTTGGGAGAGCGTTTCCATGGCATGGAAAAGGTCAAGGGTTCGAGCCCCTTATTGTCCACCAGTTTAGAAGAGGATGGAAAACTGGAAAGTTCCCGGTAACGGTGACACAATCCGGCTCACTGGCTCTCTAAAAGACACTGCACGTCTCTAAATGGCAGCGTAAGCGGCACGACACGTCCACCAAGTTTGGGGTAGCACTAGCGCACACCGCATATCAGGCGCGTGTCGGCAATAGGCTTGCAGATAGAAGTAAAGCTGCGGAACACAGTTTGAACTCGTGGTACGGACACAGTTTCGTCGTCAGCCGGTGAGCTAACACCGCTGGTGCCACGCGAAGTTTGGTGCTGTATCATAATGCCAATGAACTCCCCTGTCGAGGGAGCTTATGAGGGTTGAACTCCCTTCAGCACCGCCATTTTTTCAACTACAGAACCCTTATATGTAAGTCACTTCTGATACATATAAGGGTTCGATAATGGCTAAAAAGAAAGAGAAAGAAGAAGCAATCAGGTTACGTGTTGAACACCGTCTCTCATTGGAAGTTATTTCTAAACAGTTAGGTGTATCTCAGAGTAGTTGCTCCTTATGGTTGAGAGGTTACCCTCTATCGGAGCAAGAAAAGAGCACTCGCAAACCCCCCTCTACGAAAGGTATTGCGCGTAAGATTCGGGGGGATAGGTCAAAGTTTTCTAATGTAGTTGACGGGCAGGAACTTACAAAATCTCGTAAGGGGAGAATAGCTGAATCTGCAATTCTATTTCGGTTGGCTCTTCATGGTCTGACCCCCTACGGTTCCCCGTTTGATGGTGATAAGACCGATTGGGTAGTAGAGAATGCACAAGGTAGAACTATGAAGGTACAAGTGAGGTGGGCGCGTGAGGCTAGAAAAGGGCTACCTTTTATCTCACTTCGAATTTCGGATGGGAGGCACAACACTCGTCGGTACACGGAAAATGAATTTGACTTTATTGTGGCTTACGACCTGTACACAGATACGGCTTATGTATTTAATCAAGAGGATGTAAGGAACAATACCGCACTTATCGCAGTATCAGAGGAGAGGGCGGAGAAGTGGCAACAGTTACTGGATTTTTGATGAGGAAACAAGTATGTGTCAAGCGTTTACACCGGACATGCGGAACTTCGATGAGAAGCCGTACACACCGGATGAGCAGCGAGTAGTCAAGTACCTAGTTGAACTCACCAATGGAACGATTGGCGGCGGTGACGACCCTATCGGGTTCCTCATCGCGAGTCATGCAACGCTTTCTGACTTGAATGTGAAGCGTTGTCGAGAGGAAGCACATGGTTGACTTTGAAGCAAACGGTTGGCGTAAGTTGACAGCAGAAGAGCAGGAAGGCATTCGTGAGTTTGAGCGAGTGATGAAGGAAGAGACCATACCTGCCATCGTGAAGACTATCCGTCTCCGTCAGGAATTGGCTAATGAATATCGAGGAATTTTGTACTAATGTTTGGGGATGTAACTCAGTCGGTCAGAGTATTCGCCTGTCGAGCGAAAAGTCGCGGGTTCGAACCCCGTCATCCCCGCCAAGTGTGAGATGTAGTGTCAAGGTGTGGCGTTTGTATACGAACGTGAGCATCATTAGAACGGGGCCTTGTTGCGGCTCTGGTGTGGGTGAAAATCCCGCCGTCTCCGCCAGTTTCAAATGTTGCAGCACGGTTTCAGTGAGTCCTGAAATGGCTGAAGGTTGGAGTAAGCTGATTGAATCTACACCCGTAGCTCAGAGATAGAGCGTCTCCTTGACGTGGAGAGGGTCGGGGGTTTAATTCCCTCCGGGTGTACCAAAGCAGGAGAGTTTGAAGTTACCAGAGTCGGGATGTAGCTCAGTGGTAGAGCCTAAAAGTCGCAGGTTCGATTCCTGCCTTTCCTATACGACGCTCTGGTGGACTGAAAGGCGGGAAGCGTATCGTGCTCGTATTCACATTGCGCGTACCGCCCAAGTTTATTAATGATGAGTTTCAAGTTCGAGAGTTGGAACCAGCAGCGGAACATATAGCAGCCCTCACAGCTATCGCGTGCTAGGTAAGGGCAAGGACGAAGAGGCAGCATGGAAAGATGCTGTCCGTCGCAAGAAACAGATTTGGGGCAAGGGACTGCCGGGGGTGGTCACCTCATTCGCAATGAGGAATTCAGCGGGGTTCAAGTCCCCGTTGCTCCACCAAAAGTTTCGGGGTTATAGCTCAGAGGGAGAGCACCGCATTTGCAATGCGGGGGTCGAGATTTCAAAATTCTCTAACTCCACCACTTTATTAGTCAAAAGTTTCGGGCGGTCTGGAATAAGAGTTTCAGACAGGCTGCACATAGAGGCAGAAGGGTGAGTTCGAATCCCTTCACGTCCACCAATTTTGAGGTTGATTGAATGAAGTTCACACGTCGTCAGTTCTTCGCAGGGCTCCCGGTATTCATCATGCCGGGGTGGATGAAGGCGATAGCCTCATGGTTCCAGCCTGAGGTCGCCGTAGTAAAGGCTCCTCTAATCAAGGGCTCGACCCAACTAAATGATGTCCTGCCAAAGCGTGTGATGGTACCAACGTTCGAAATAGTTTCGTGTCCGACAATCTTGCTCAAGGAAATCAAGGAGCGTAGGTTCAGGATACAAAGTGGGCCGGTAGCATAATGGGAATGCACATTCCTTGCGGCGAGTAACCGCACCCACCCGGCTCCAGTTTGAAAGGAGCTTCATGGCTAAGTACACAGTACGTAACAAGGAAGGGCACCTTCTCGGAAGGACTGATAGCCCTGAGGTTTTGGTAGAAGAGATTTGCGAAGTATGTGAGAAGCAAGGAATTATTTACCACGTACACCCCGAGTCGGAAGAGCATAAAGGGTCTCCTAGCTTTCGACCAATGAAGTTTAGCAGATGAAATGGAAAAGCACGAAGGTTAAGTTTGGCCCTGTCCTCCAACGGTCAGGAGAGTGGGTTCTCAACCCGACAACAAGGGTTCAACTCCCTTCAGGGCCACCAGTTTTATGGCGCATTCGTTCATTGGTTAGGACCGGTGTTTTTCAAGCACCAGAAGAGGTTTCGATTACCTCATGCGCTACCAATTTCGCTGGGAGGTCGGTGTGGACTCAGGCGACTCGCTGCAACCGAGTAGGCGTTGCGGGAGATATGCGAGGGAAAGATTGATCTTCCTGTCAGAACATCGGCAGTTGAAGTGGGCACCGGGGCTGAAGGGTCATCGCTAGAACAGGGTGGCCCTTCAGCAAAGTCTGCCGACCATTTGATACAATAGCTGGATGAGACGAGGCTACCAATGAACTGTACTAAGTGTGGTGAATCAGCCCTCGGAGTAGCTCTTGATGGACTACCTTACTGTCATCGCACAGAGTGTATTTTATGGAAGGTGGAATTGCAACGGTATCGGGATTTGCAAGCTCTCCCTTTTCCAGCACCGCAGCGACCGTTTGCAAAAAGTTTGGTGTTTAAGCGGGATTAGCTCAGTTGGTAGAGCGTTTCCTTCCCAAGGAAAATGTCGCGGGTTCGAGTCCCGCATCCCGCTCCAGTTGTAGTATTATGAGGTATGAGCTTAGCATTGTACCCCACCGGCCAGCTTAGATTCTGGACGGAACAAGAAATCTCTCTTCGCGATGGTCTCATCCATCGTCTCTTCCATGTTGTGAAAGCTCCGCTTCAGACTCTGAACAAGGCGTGGCGTTTCGAACGTGTTGAAGGCCCCCTACTCACTCCTGCCGACTACATCAGCCCAGCCTACACCGAGGATGACCTATGGGTAACCAAGGGTCTAATCGCGGCTCAGGGTGTCGCCATGAGAGCGGAGACCACCGCATCCAGTTACATCTACGCCAAGCATCTGATGTCTCAGGAAGGCGGTAGCAATAAGCTACCTCTCTGCGTGTGGCAGTCAGGCAAGAGCTTCCGCAAGGAAGAGAGCGATGGTGCATCCGCATCCCGGCTCCGCTTCTTCGAGTTCTATCAGCTTGAGTTCCAGTGCATCTACAGCAAGACCACCGGAGCCGATTACGTCGCCCCGGTCACATCTCGCGTGATGAAGGAACTTGAACTCATCACGGGGCACAAAGCCCGTCTCGTTCGCTCCGACCGTCTCCCCTCTTATAGTGAAGCCACCTTCGATGTTGAAGTAGACTTCAACGGGCACTGGCGTGAGATGTGCAGCATTTCACAACGCACCGATTTCGAGGGTGCCAAGGTGTTGGAAGTCGCCATCGGTCTCGACCGGCTGGTAGCAGTCATCGGGGGTGGTGTCTAGTGCCAACCATCGTAGAGATGTTGAAGTACATCGCTGAGGCTCAGCTTATCCATATAGGCAAGGGCCAGCTATCGCGACCGGCCACATACGAAGAGTTGCTTGCGGACTACGAGGAGAGTAGTAGCAAGGGTGCCATGAGTAGCTCCCTCACCATCGGCAACGTCATGGGTCTGTACCTGAAGGCCAAGGACAGAGTGGACGGCGGCGTCAAGACGGTGGTCGGTAAGGTTGACCAGCCCGAAGGCAAGGGTACGCCGTTCCTTGTAGAGGATGAGTTGAAGCTCCGGCCCCGGTCGGTGGCTTCAAGGCTTACCACTCTCCGTGTTTTCGAGGGCTTGCTCACCGGCAAGGGGACTCCGAGTAACTCTATGCTTGGTGGTGATGATTGATATGACGGACGAACAGTGGGACAGAGCCTATGCTTTATGTGACATGCTTCAAAAAGAGGTCAAAGCCGCCGTCAACGATAAGCTGAAAAGTGAGGATGCGGACGTTGAAGAGTTTGTGAGACAGAAGCTGACTGAGGACATCCGGTTTTGGAAGGGTTGGTAATGAAACACTTGAAAGCTAACTGGAGTCTGAGGACAGATGGTCGTACTGTGTCCGATGACCTAGAAGACTTCCGCAACTCGGAAGCGGGAAAGAAATTTAAGGAACAGCTTCGGCTAGAAATCTTGGGTATTACAGACCATGGCGACGAAAACTTTTACACTAAGGGACATGCTGGACATCCGGGACATCAACCTCCCGAGATGCTGAAGGCCCTCAAGTTCCGCCACCCCATCAAAGACTCGTACACGTTGCCGGAGCTAGTCTCCTCCAAGCCTAACCTCAGTGCAGGGGGTAGCTTTGGCTCCGCGTGCATGATTTATGACCCCGGCTTCTACGCCAAGGACATACGGAGAGTCAACCGTCTCCTCGCCAAGAAGAACATGTGTCTGGTGGTTCCTAAGTCTGGCTGGGCTAAGGTCGTCCGTATTGATGACACCAAGGAACTGCCCGACGACTACTTCGAGTATGCAGAGAATCTTATCGGGGAGTGTTTCTGTAAGTCACGATGAAGGCACAACTACTCAGCGACCTCCACACGGAGTTCCATAAATTCTTCGGCCCCTTGGAATTCCTTCGGTGGATTCCCTACGAGCCTGACTTGGACTTTCTGTTCCTGCTCGGGGACATCGTTGTGCCCGGAGTGCAGGACGTAGATGAGTGCCGTCAGGTGTTCGAGTATCTTGGCACCAAGGCCAAGCACGTTCTCTACGTTGTCGGCAACCACGAATACTACGGCTCTCTCGGTAAGGATAGAACCGATGACATCCTACGTTACATCATGCCAAGCAATATGGTCTGGCTCGACAACAACGATGTGACCCTCGACGGAGTTCACTTCTACGGTGGAGCGATGTGGTTCCCCGACCAGCCATTCAACCGGCTGCACGAGCATGAGATAAACGACTTCAGCCTCATCCCGGACATCCACGATTGGGTGTACCAGAGCAACGCACGCTTCCGTGAGAACGGTGCTGACTTGATTCGGACAGACACCATCGTCCTGACTCATCACCTTCCATCGCGAAAGAGCACGCCGCCGATGTACCGGGAGAGCACCACCAACTGCTTCTTCGTCTCAGACGAGGAGAGACTCATCGAAGCATCGAAGCCTAGCCTGTGGCTCCACGGTCACACCCATCATCCGTGCGAGTACACGCTGTGTCAGACGCAGGTCGTATGCAACCCGTACGGCTACCCTGCGGAGAGAAAGAGAATGGGGCCGTTCAAACCAACTGTGTTTGAATTTGAACCTAAGAAATTTCTATGAACCCTAACGAACTAAGGATGTTGGCCGCTATCTGCCGGACGTACGGCAAGCGTGTGTTGGAGGGTTCACCCGGCGAGTGTGGTTGGGAGATTACTATCCCTCAGGGTATTATCGCCAACCTACCCCCCGGAAATATCGTTCAGCCGAACACCCCGCCCAACAGTGGCTTTAAGCTTCGCTTCGACCCTATTCTCATTGTGGATGGGGGTAAGGCTACCTTCATCGTCAAGGAAGAACCTGTTGAATCACCTAAACTGGAGCCCCAAAAGGAAGAGTCGGGAAGCTTAGATAGCTAATCCCGACCCCCGCCTCCAACCTGTGGAGGTAGTCCCTGCACTAGCAGGGACAATCACTTGCTACAGTCAGCTACTCGATAAACACGCCCATAGGCAGCAGCCTCTTACAAGAGGTATTGAAATTCAGTCTTTTCAGTTCTTATTGTAGATGAGACCGAATATTCCAAAACTAGCCGCCTCCCCTATCCTCACCCTGAAGACGAAGCCGAAGTTCCGCAACGAACTGCTTCAGTCGCAGACTTGGCCTCAAGATGTGAATTATCTGCGAGATACCTATTTAGACCTCATCATGATTTGGGAAGAACTAAAGGAGCCCTCGACGGATAAGCTCCTCTTCGAGAGGACTCAGCCCCGGCTACAGGAGCTTGTGGACGGGCTCACTGACGTTTCCACCAAGGTTCCGTACCTTTCAGCTATCAAACGCCTCATGGTCAACGCACGTCATGACATGAACATCGCCAACAGCTATGGACGGGCTGGTGACTTTGCTTCAGCCACTATGTACCAACATTACTCTCTGACTAGGGTTCACGATGTGCTGGAGTCGATGACTCGCTTTGGTAGCGTCCCCTCCCGCCAGCGTCTGGCCTACGGTTACGACATCAGCGGAGAGGTGTTTGATGGTTCAGGGGAACTCGCCAACCGTGAGAACGAAAAGAATCTCAACGACACGGCTGAACCGAAAGATCACCACGAGACTCCACCTAACCCAGCCAACCTGATGCGGGATACGGACGCCGACAAGGAGTTTCCTGAGTTGAGCGAGAAGAAAAATGACAAGGTCATTTGGCCTCCGAGGAGACGATGAGCTATCGCAGGTATACTGCAAACACAATATCGTCGTCTCCTGTGGAGACTTCCATTGTCACTGTGTTTGTTGAGAGGGTGTAGTATCCTATTTCCCCCACCCCCACTCCACCAATTACGGGAATCTGAAACACACCATTCAAGTAGAGACCTATCATAAGGGTAGGGCTATAGGTCAAAGTGAACACGGTACCCGGACTAGACCCTGAGGGGGGCTCAACTACAAGCTTCGCGGCGATTGCGGCGCTCAGGTTAGATTCCGTAACAAGGGAGCCTATATCACTTAGGTCAGTTGAGGCTAGTTGTCCTACGGTAATAGCCCCACCCACCGTTGACTGTTTTAGAACTTGGTGAGGACCTCCCGTCCCTGCCAAGTTGGAACTCGTCCCCCCTTGGTCTACGGCACAGGTTCCGCTTAGATCACTGAAAGACGATGCTTCACCTCCTGCGGTATAGAACGAGGGGGTGAAGGGGAACGTGAGATACCCGTCCAAGGAACCTACTACTTGAGAGATAAAGCCCAGCGTCTGGACGAAATTAGGGGATGTTGGTTTTACCTTAGTCACACTTCCGGCTGTAGTTGGACTAAGGTAGACGGGTGACCCTATATCACTCGGGGAGAACCCAGATACAAACTCCATCGTCGTAAGCCCCTGTGTACAAACGACAATAAAATCCCCAGCTTCTGCTGGAGCAGTAACAAACCCCAACGCGGGAAGGTTACTCAGGCTTGAGGCACTAGCTAATTGAGCGTATACCCCGCTAATAGAGTCGATGGTAGTGTAGTAGAGGTTTACTAGGCTCCCAGAAGGGAGGTCAGTGGCGGCGATAGCTGACACTGGTGCTCCAGTAAAACTAGAGTCAATTTCACCATTGACATTCAGTACAACCGGTGACCCCTCACCCCCTGCTCCTGTGTACGACGACACACCGGGGGTTATATCAATGAGCCCCGTAACTTGATTAAAAACGCAAATTTGTGTAGCCATCGGTCGTATCCTCGTCTCAGGTATCCCAAATAAGGGGTCTATCCATGAGCTTGATAGCCAAAATTATTTTGTGACTACCGACGCCTATAAGTATAGGGGCATCTCGCCTCGTTATGGGAGTCACATGTTTAAGTTGTTTCAAAAATTCGGGATTCTTGTTACCTTGGTTTTCGCCTTTGGTTGCTCTATAGGACAGGCACAAATAAATCCAGAACAAATTCGGTGGCCTCTGCTCACAGGGACAGGTGTTCCTACCCTCTCCTGCTCGTCCGTTAACTATGGGCAACCTTACCAGAACACAGCAGTTACACCGAATACTTACTACACATGCGGCACAGATGGTTGGCAGATACGTATATCCCTCGGGCCTAAAGTGAATGCGACGAGCGTAGCCTTTGGCGCGGCATCATCCTGCGCAAACACTGCTGATCCAACAATGACACTGGATTCAACCTGCGCTATTAGGGCGGCGATTGCTTACGTTTATGCCCACGGTGCCAATGGAGTCTACCCAGCATTATATCTACCCGTTGGCAACTACAAGACTACCGCTGAGATACGAATACCCTGCGACGTATGGCTGGAGGGTGACGGGGTAACGGCAACCGTTATTTCCTTGACCAACAATGCAGCAAACGGAATTACCGTGTACGGCGATAACTCCGGCTCCGGTGATGCGTGGCAGTGCGTCGGCGGAATGCATGGTCTTGGTATTACCGCCATTGGCGCTCATCTTTACACCGCCGACCAATTGGAGATTGTCGGGTCTACTGCATACACATTGAGGGATGTACTGGTACAGGGCGGCGGTGGCAGAGGTATCAATGTCACTGGCGGCTCAGAACGCTTGGACGCTGAAAATATCTTCATCAACACAGTTCGCTGGCCTATGCTGTGGAAAGGTAACGAGAACCATCTCCGAAAATTGAACATTGCAGACCCCGGAAACTCCTCGGACAACTGGTGCTTTGCACAGGGAAATTGCGTTACCACACACACTTTCCCCAACTTTAATTGGAGCCTTCAGCAGACTCTAGTTTCAGCGGTTGGCTCAGGAACCCGCGCCTCCTATGTTGTCACTGACACGGGGGGTGCCGGTTCTACTTTGGGTGTCTCCCCCATCGGCATTGGGCAATGGTTCACTGTTTCTGGAGTCACTGGAACGACCGGACTGAATGGTGTGTTTCAGGTCGCATCGGCGACGAATGGCACCGTGACAGGTGGCTGCGCCGCGAACAGGTGCTACACCATTACTGCGGTAAATTCGACAAGTGGAACCGGCACCGGACTTGGCTCCGCAACGTTCCAACCGACTATTGTTGCAGATAGAAACGCCGCCGTTTATGCCTCCGGCTCAACATTCAAGATTGATGGAGGATCGATCAAATCGCTAGAGTCATCTGGATGCTTTGATATTGGTAGCACGTTCGGAAGCACAATCGCTAACATTTACTGCGAGGGCTATCCGGTGAACGGCCAGCCCCACGTAAACTCATCAGTTACTGAGGGTAACCTCCCTGCTGAAACAACTACAACTGCCAGTCTTGGAGCTTCTGCGACAACCGTCACCGTGGTGGATACCTCGTGGTTCCCTAACTATGTGCAGACGGCATCTGACGCTAATAGTGCAGATATAATACAAGGAAAAATTGCCCCTTGCGACTACATCGAGCCACCAAACACCGGCTACAATGTGCAATCTGCCTGCGCTCCAACTGGCGTGTTGAAAGGCATGTGGGAAGCAGTCCAGATAACGATGACATCGACAGGTGCCCTGCTACAGCGGTGCCAGTCTGGGTCTACGGTAACGTGTACTGCCTATACGAGCGGACCTGTATGGCCTTCTGGCTCTCTGATTGCCAACGGACCTCCGGGAAACTATTCCTACCTCAAACTGGACACCGACCATTTTAATGCAATTGATGAGCCGGGGGCTAACTGGGCTGCGTATTGCAACGATCAATCATCTTTTATATGCGGAGAAATCATTGGTGGTGGTATTGAGAATGGTCTCACAACCGGGAGTTCTGGGTCTACGCTGGGAAGGCTTCAGCAAGCCCAAATCTTGTTCGACAATGATGAGTGGTGGGGCGGTATAAATTCGGCATCGCCGGGAAGTTCCTACTATGGCGACGGAACAATCAAAGCTGTAGGGCTTGGCATCGTCGCGCAAGCTACGGGAAGCACGTTCGGAAATGGGTATGCGGCGGATTCAAATGCTGTCAATGGGAAATTCACCGATGGCACAGCCAATAACGTCAATGACTCAGCACCCGGATTCGTCAATGTTCAATCGGCTGATACCTATTACCCTTCCTCTGAGTACAACAATCTCAGCAATGGCATGATCTTCAGCGCTTCGAGCGGTCTCTTCCGTAAAAACTTGAATGCCTACGGAGACCCCATTACTGGAAACAATCCGGGCGCGGGGTCGAATGGCTACAACAATGGAGCAGAGGTCGCAAACTCGACTTGCACTTACGATACTCCGCTGACTTCAGGTACGCACTCGCTGAATCGCTGGTGTTTCGTGGGGGGACCAGGCAATAGTGGCACAGCAGCCGGTGTTGAATATGACACCTACAATACCGGGTCGTCAATATGGGTGACTCAGTTCAAAATAGACGGCACAGGAGCCATCACATTTGGGGGAGTTCCGACCTTTACAGATGCAATTTTCCAAGCCCTACACATGGCTGCACCGGGGGATAAGGTTTATTTGGGCGATCCCGGCAACTGGCTTGAACGCGACAACACACTAAGCGGGGCAACTCATTTTGCCGCACCGGGGTTTGACTTTGACAATAATGGTTCAGGTTCTCCACTAAACATCATGGACGGGGCTGGTGGCACATATCACGGGTACCTCTGCCTCAACTTGGATTCGTGTATCTCTAGAAATGGAAGCTCTAATCAGTTTCACTTTGGAAGCGGAGCCTATGGAGCCAGTGACGGAGCACTCTTTGCAGCCAACGCCACCTTCGGCGGCACGCTAACCGCGTTGAACGGGAGTATAAACTCCGTGATGAATGGAGCTACAGCAGAGTTTGGGATGAGTTCGTATCTCACAGCACCGTGTACTGCGACCGTAGCCAACACATCGCACGTTGTCACTATTCTCAGCGGATGCACGTTCCCTAGCCCGATGACAGGGTACGTGTTTCATTTGGGCGACAGTGTGTCAGGTTCCTTGGATGGCACACTGACCTATCTGTCGCCCACGACCGCCACGATGAATGTCGCGTCTACTTGGACTTCCAGCAGCGGGATCAGCGCGACCGTGAACGCCGGAGGTACTGGCTATGCGGTCGGTGATACCGGGACAGTCAATGGCGGAAACAGCAACGCACGGTATTGGGTGCAATCCGTTTCGGGAGGTGTAGTCACTGGAATTTACATGAACAGCGGTGGGTCTGGATATACAAGTGCAACGGGAGTTGCGACTGCAACGGGAGGCATTCAGCCCGGAAGCGGCACGGGCCTTACACTCAATACCACCGCAGCATTGACACCGGAAACGCTCTATTTTGGCCCTGATAATTGCACATCGGCAAATGCTTGGTTCGCCGCCGCAAGTGGAGGAAGAGGTACTCTATCTCCGGGTGTTTATATGTCGTCCTGTCCACTTCTCCAAGGCAGTGCAAATTCATTTTTCATCGAGGGTACAACCAAGACAAATACCATCCTTGTCGATGCAGACTCTTCATCGCACCCTGATTTTATCGGAGTCGGGAATAACGGCTCCAACTCTGTTTCACACATCGCTAATATAAGCGCGGTCGGAAACAAGAATACCACCCGTGGCTGCATCTCGATCTTTGGCCCAACGGATCACACATCGCAAGACTTCTCCTGCTATGATTCGGGCGCAGCATCCCTATACCTGAACAATGCCGTTTCAGCCAATATAAATCAGTTCTCTTCCGCCCCCTCGAATACTTCGATTGTGCAGCCGGTGAATTGCGTCAACTACGTAGCCAGTGGCCCGTCTGAGTTTCACAGTTTGACGTGCGAAGGTGCGTCTGGGTACTCGATCAACAATACTGGACAAATGACGATCACCGCCAGCCAGATTGATTATGGGTTGCAAGGCCAACTTTACAACAGCAGTACTGGTTACGTGTACATCAACGGCGGGACTCTACTTGGATGTGAGCTGACCACATGCGCTAATGGAGTGACCAATTATGGCGTAGTAAATGTTGAGGATGGAGGGGTGTCAGTCTCCTATCACGGATATTCTGGCTCGATCTTCTATGGCTCGAATGTTGCGCTCGATGGTCTAAACTCTACCTTTGTGTTTGATTCTGGGTCGCTATGCACAATCGCCGGGTTAAGACTTGGACTAAATGGGATCACAGACAATGCAGGATGCGCCATCGCCGGACCAACTGTAAATGAGAGCACCGGAGTTGGGACTGTAGACTATCCAACGTCGCAATCGTTGCAAACGGGAATTTACGGCAATCAACTAATAATGGCTTCCGGTCCTCTCGCCTTTAGATATGGCTGCGCTACTTATGGTAATTCTTCATGCAACGTGACTCCAATGGCACAGGTGCCGCTTGCCGCATCGACCACATGGGCGATTCAATTTCAAGGGCAGTGGAACACTGACACTACAGTTCCATTCATCAAGACCGTGACTTATGCCAGTCCTACATTCACGGTTGCAGGACAGACGGTAACATGCAAGCAGGCTACCACGAATTTCAATACCACTCGCTCCGGTCAGTTTGTCTGCTATATTGCTCCTTCATCCATCGGTCAGGTTGGATTTACGGGGTCGTGGATTATCTATCCGAACGGAATGAATACGCCGACAGGACTCGGTGCCCCTTATTGTGCTGCCGGGATATGCAACTCTACTGGCACAGCGTGGGGTTCCAGTTATGGAATCGTGGGCTCAGGGTCAAATGTAGTTCTGGCAACGTCTCCAACCCTCCAAAATAGTTTGACGGTCACTAATGCAGGTAACGTGTCTTTGACACTGACAGATACAGCCACTGGCACCATCAGCAACACCGAGTTGCTAGGAGATGGTTCGGTAAATCACTACGACGACACAGCAGTTGTCAATTACTTTGATTATGCTAGTGGCGTTTCCAACCTCTATCTATCCACTAATCAAACTACCACGACGTTTCCAAATACGTTCAATGCATTCCCGCATGGGCTTTATGCGGGAAGCACTAACCAGTTCCAGATTGATGCCAGTGGCAACGTGACAGCACCCTCTGTCAATGTGTCAGCCACAAACTACCCATTATTTGGTAACATCCCCGGAGT
>Ga0302281_10002018_pt1 | contig 14582 bp, 15 predicted proteins | sample III_Fen_E1_2_FD_198762 | JGI IMG/M metagenome (GOLD analysis project Ga0302281, IMG submission 198762) | Peat permafrost microbial communities from Stordalen Mire near Abisko, Sweden - III_Fen_E1_2 | ecosystem: Environmental > Terrestrial > Soil > Wetlands > Permafrost | place: Sweden: Abisko...
ACGACATGACCCTGCAACGGGTGATGGTCAGCACCTCGCCCGACTGGCCCTCCGTCTCCCAGTGGTACTGGCAGTTGAGCCAGTCGCATCTTGAGGCCACCACGCCGGAGATGGTGCAAACCGTGGCGCAACTCACCGTCGGGGCCACCAACGACTTCAACAAGGTTCAGGACCTTTTCTTTTTCGTCTCCAAAAAAATCCGTTACATGGGCCTGACTCCGGAGAAAGATCGCCCCGGCTTTGAACCGCACGACGTCTGCCTGACCTTTGATAAAAAATACGGTGTTTGCCGCGATAAGGCGGCCCTGCTCGTGTCCTTGCTCCGGCTGGCTGGGTTGCACGCCTATCCCGTCCTCATCAATGTCGGCACCAAGCGCGATCCCGAGGTGCCGGACCCGTTCTTCAATCATGCCATTGTGAGCGTGGAACTCACCAACGGCACCTACACCCTGATGGATCCCACCGATGAAAACACCCGCCAGTTACTGCCCGCCGGAGATTGCAACCAGAGCTTTCTGGTCTGCCGGCCGGAGGGCGAACGCCTGCAGACCAGCCCCATCATCCCCGCAGATCAGAATCTGATGCATGTGACCACCACCGGCACGCTGGACAATGCAGGCACCCTGGAGGCCAGGACCGAGCTGCTGTTTGACGGCGTCAATGACAACGAATACCGCAGCGCCTTCGCCCACATGAAGCCAGATGACCGCCGCCGTTTCTTTGAGCGGAACCTGCAACGCGTGATGCCCGGCGCCAGGTTGAAATCGCTCATGCTCCTGCCCGAGGACATGTTGGATATTTCTTCCCCGGTGCGGGCGGAGATTGTGTATTCCGTGGAAGGCATGACCGCGACCGGCAGCGGCAAGGCCGTGGTGAGCCTGCCCTGGGTGGGCAAGACCTTCGGGATTGTGAACTTCATCCTGGAAGGCACCGGGTTGGAAAAACGCAAATACACCCTGGATACGTTTGTGGCCTGCGGCCTTGATGAACATGTTTCCATCAAATTGGCGGATGATTTCACCGGGTCCGTTTCCATGCCATCGAGTACGCCGGTGGATGACGCGAGCCTGAGCTATCAACGCGCGGTGGCCTTTCAGGATCAATCCCTGGTGGGTTCCCGGGAATTCACCTTGAAAGGGGTCGAGTTTACTCCCGCCCAATATTTGCTGCTGAAAAAGACGCTTGAACTGATGCAGTATGACGACCGCAAGGCCCCGGTGCTGGCGGTGTCGGGCAAACTCACCGCCTCGCCCGAGGAATCCACGTATCAATCGGCCGCCCCGGTGGAATCCAACGCGCGGATTTTGGAAAGCCACAACGAACTGGTGATCAAGGACGCCCATACCGCCGTTTATCGGGTGAAATATTCCAAACAGATTTTAAGCTACAACGGCAAGATCCGCGAGGCGGAGATCAAGGTGCCCTTCAACCCCGCCATGGATGACGCCCGGTTGGTCCGGGGCGTTGTCATTTCCCGGACCGGTGAACGCCAGGAAATTTCCACCAATGAGATCAACGTGATGGATGCGGGCTGGAATGCGTCAGCCGGCCGTTACACCGGCGGCAAGATCCTCGTCGCCAACCTGCCGGGCGTGGACATCGGTTCGAAGATTGAAGTTGAATTTGAGATCGCCAGCCATGACAAACCCTTCCTGTCCGGCTTCGAATCATTTGAGCTGCCGGATGCGATGGACAAGAAATCATTCACGCTCACCGCCCCGACCGGGGTCAGTGTCGAAAAAAACGTGAGCAGCACGCCGGGGTTGGTGCAGGAAACTGCACCGGCCCAAAATGGCTCCCAGCAATTCCTGTGGCAGATTGAGAACGCACCGGCCTTGCCGGCGGAACTGCAACTCCCGCCGGAATGGACCTACGGGGCCGGCGTCGGCTATTTCATTGGCAACGCATCTGATTATTATAAAGCTTTGTCTGACACGTTGCTGAACCGCGCCAGTCACGGCGCCAAGGCGGCCCAACAAGCCCTCCAGTTGAACCCAAAGACGAAGCTTGTCACCCCGTTGGATGCTATCAAATCCATCCGTGATTTTGTGGCCAAAAACATCCGCGATGCCGGCCCGGTCTTCACCGAGCTGCCTCTGTCCGAGCTTTCCGATGCCGACACCACCCTGGCCGACGGCTACGGCCACATGGCGGACCGCGCCATCCTGTTGCATGCCATGCTCAAGGCCGCCGGATTTAAGCCGGAGTTTATTCTGGCCTCCGACCTCCCGCCGATCGCCGGCATCACCAATGTCACCGCTGCGCTGCCCCTGCCAGAAAAATTCTCCGCCGTCCTCGTCCGGATTACGGTAAATGGCGAAACGTATTATCTGAACGACACCGATGAGTATGCCCAACTGGGGGCCACCGCCTATGACGGCAAACTCGCCCTTGATCCCGCCAGCCAGACGTTTTTGACCGTGCAGGCCGCTACAAATTGCGCCGATAAAACGGACACCGTTTACCATCTGTCACTGACGAATGACGGCCAAACCCGCGTGCAGACTACCCGGTCTTATTACGGCGGGGATTTTGGCGACAAACACCATTTCTTTGCCGAACTGCCGCCGGAGGAACGGAACCGCTATTTCCAAGAGTCTGTCTCCGGAGTGGCCCAGGGGGCTCAGCCGGTGGGCGATTTGACGACGGACTTTGACCATTATCCCGGAACGGAAACCTTCACCGTGGATATCAACCACTACTGCGTGGTGGACGGCAAAAACATGTATTTCAACCTGCCCTTCGTGCCGTCCCTCACGGCCCCGGCCGCGGATCATCGGGACCTGCCGTTATTCATCGATGCCACCACGGACAATAACATCCGCACGGAGATCGCGCTGGCCCCGGCATTCCAGCACCCGGACATCACCCCGCCCCCCGGACAACTCTCCATGCCGGACGGCAGCGAAGGCGCGTTCATCACCGAAACGAACCAGGGCGGCAACTTCATCATCAACTACGAACTCAAGACTACGTCATCCATCGTCGATCCTGGTAACTACCCCGCGATGCTCAAACTGGAATCCACCCTGAGCAAAAAATCATCCCGGGTCTTCTTGCTGGAAAGCGAATAACCCCGCTGCTTATTTCAGATCAAAACCTCTACCCGCTTTGCTGGCCGGGGTTTTCTAACTAGTTGGGGGCAGCTGGCCACCGGTAACTTCATCGGCCAGGCGCATGGCGTGGTCGGCTTCATATATCCGGTAACGGCTATTTTCCAAATCGTCCACGCCCCGGGCGACTTCGCGTTTCAGGGCGGCCAGCCGGCCCTCCTTGAAAGCAGGAGTTTTAACCCACCAGTCGAACAGTTCGGCCTGCTCTTCGGGCCCAAGCTGCGCGGCGGCGGCCTTGATAATTTCCACGGCACTCATGGTTTTGAACCTGCTCCTCTATCGGTCAAATTCAATCTGCATGTTTGTTGCCAACAATTTTTACATCCCTCGCCAAGACGGAAATATTGAGGTGGTGACCGCCGGTCAACCTTCGGGGTTGGTGGCGTCGGGCGGATCTTGGCGATGTTGCAGGTTGCGAAAGAAATAATACCAGTAGATGGGCGCAGTCTGTGTCACCGATTCAGAACACCTTTAAATTAGCAAAAACCCCTGTAAAATCAAGGTTATTTCGCGATTACTGCCAAGTATTTTTCATTACTTTTCTCTACTTTGGCTGACGCTGCGCTGACAGTTTCACTGACAGTGCTACTGACAGCGGCGCTGCGGTATTTGGCAACGGCAATCATATCAGCATGTCAGATCACCGGAGCGTAATTCAATGACGCCCGGCGCAATGCACCGGACGATAACGCGGGTTTCCGGCTTAAATCCCGCCCGTTCAAGCCAACGCCCCGTGAGGCGGATTTTCGGGGTAACGGTGCCTTTCCATGCGTCGCCGCCTGCTTCGATTTTCAACGTTCGGACGGATGGTGCTACCGCAAATTCACTCGCTTGCATATTCATAGTGGGTTCTCCATTCATGCGGGGTTCATGTCGGCGGGGAAGTAGTTGCGATATATGCGGCGGGGGTCTTTATTGCTGGATGCCGCAACCGTGCCGCACGGGTGCTGCCACGCCTGCCGCCGGTTATTCCAGTGAAAGCCAAGCTCTGACAGTGCAGCGGTGATACGGCACGGCTGCCGGTCGTCAAAGCTAATCCACACCCATTTTCCTACCACTTCGGCCATTCGCCAGAAGTCCGGGGCTTCCCGGCGTATGAGGTTTAACAGTGATTCAGTGGGCAGGCTGCGATTCTGATAGCGTCGGGCCATATCAATCTTTGCCCGCGCATCCGCTCCCTTTGATGATAGCTGAACGGCGTTTGCTGGCGCTGCTGCTTCAATCTTAAATTTGTTTTTCATAAGCTTTTTTTGATAATCGCCGTCCGTGTCTCGCCGTATGCTGCTTGCTTCACCTTTTGCGGAGCCATGTTTTGAGCTGACTGCGGTTTATTTCCGGCGTGCATGGGGCATTGACAGCGAAAGATGCGGCGTTACATATAGCCGTATCGCTGGCGTGACCCATGCGCTTCGTCGCCGGAAATAAGCCGCCCCGCCATTGCGGGAATTACGGGGATGAAAAATTTGGCGTAGCAGCAAGCGGCTACGGTGAGACATGAAGGCGTCCCCATAAAACAAAACGCGCCATGTCAAAAACAGCCACTATCCGCGAAGCGGGCGAGACTGGCGTGAAACCTGCTTTTCCCGCAGGTTTCATGTCAGGTGAGCATTCTCCGGCCTGTCGCCGCAATTCCAGACGTGTAATGAAGCGGAATGAAAGTAAGCGGTACGCGGAGCACCACTATTCAAGCGGGGCGTAGATGTCGTAGCTTTGGTCTATGACGAATACGATGTTGCCTGGGGAGGCTGTGATCAAGACGGATGTGGTTGGGCGGGTGCAGACGACGGCGGAACGGCGGGAGCGACTGCTGGATGAGTTTGGGCGGAGTGGGTTGAGCGGGGCAAAATTTGCGGCCTTGGTCGGGATCAAATACTCGACCTTTGCGACTTGGGCGGCCCGCCGGCGACAACGCGGCCCCACCAAAAAGTCTTCGGGGAAGCCTGCCGACCCGGTGCGGTGGCTTGAAGCGGTGGTGGAGCAGGCGCAAAATCCCGGTGGCCAGCCACCGGCGGTCCTGCTGGTGGAACTGCCCGGGGGAGCCCGGGTGGCGGTCAACGACGTGCAACAAGTGACGCTGGTGGCGGCTTTGTTGCGGACCCTGGCCCGGCCATGCTGAGTTTTTCCGGGAGTTTAAAAGTATTTGTGGCGGTGGCAGCCTGTGACCTGCGCAAGAGCTTCAATGGTCTGCACGCGCTGGTGACCGAACGGCTGGGGGAGGATCCCCGGCAAGGCGCGTTGTTTGTGTTCACCAACCGGCGGCATACGCGGATCAAAATCCTCTGCTGGGACGGCACGGGTTTATGGGTGCTGACCAAACGTTTGGAGCAGGGGACTTTTTCGTGGCCGAAGCACGTGGAGCCGCAAATCACCAAGCTGAGTCTGACGCCGCAGGCGCTGGCGCTGCTGACGGACGGGGTGGATTTGCGCGGCGGAAAGCTGCGGCCGTGGTATGAGCGCGAGCCGTAATGTATACTCAAAAAATCTTAAAAAAGTTTGAACCAAAACGGGCGTGCGGACGTCTGATTTGGCGAACGCATGACGCCGCGCGAAGCCGAACTCACCCGCCAGCTGGAGCAATGCCTTGCGGCCTTGCAGGAGTCCCGGCGGGAGAACGCGCTGCTGCGGCAGAAAATTGATTTGCTGGTCAAACGCGTCTTTGGCTCCAGCAGCGAACGACTGGCTGGGAACCAGTTGGAACTGCTGATGCAACTGCCGGTCAGCGCCCCGGCCGCCATGGTCACGGTCGCCCCCAAGGCGGAACGCGCCCCCCGTTTGCGCCAGGAGCACACTCCGCGCTTGCCAGAGCACCTGCCCGTGGTGGAAGAAGTGATTGATCCGGAACCCGTGAAGGCCCAGCCGGAACAGTGGCGCTGCATTGGCCAGGAAGTCAGCGAGCAATTGGATTATGAACCGGGGCGTTTCCTCCGCCGCCGGTTGGTGCGCCGCAAGTATGTGCACCAGACCAATCCCGACTGCGCCCCCATCATTGCCCCCCTGCCGGAGCGGTTGCTGGACCGCAGTCTGCCCGCCCCGGGATTACTGGCGCGTATTGTGGTGGGAAAATATTGCGATCATCTGCCGCTGTACCGGCAGGAGCAGATTTACCACCAACGGCACGGGGTGCACCTGCCACGCCAGACCTTGACCCGCTGGGTGGCCCTGGCCGCCGAATGGTTGCAGCCCATTTACGAACACATTCGCACCGGAGTCATGGGTGGTGGGTATGTGCAGGTGGATGAAACCCCGGTGGATTATCTGGCCCCCGGCCATGGAAAAGCCCGGCAGGGTTATCTGTGGGCGTGCAGCCGTCCGGGTGGAGATGTGTTTTACCGCTGGGAAACCAGCCGCGCCACCGCGTGCCTGAACAAGATTATCCCGGTGGATTTTAACGGCACCGTGCAATGCGACGGTTATGCCGCCTATCGCGCTTTTGCCAATGGCCGCACCGGGATTGCGCTGGCCGGCTGCTGGGCGCATGTGCGCCGCAAGTTCCATGAGGCCTTGGAACAATCACCGCAAACCGCGGGCTGGCTCCTGCGGCAAATCCAACACCTCTATCGGGTGGAGTCCCAACTACGGGAACAACGCGCCGGGCCCCCGTTGCGCGCGGCGGTGCGCGCCCACCAAAGCCGGCCCATCGTGGCCCGGCTCCACCGTGCCTTGGTCCGGCTCAAGCGCAGTGGCCGGCACCTGCCGCAGAGCCTGCTCGGCAGCGCCATGGATTATGCCTTGGGCCAATGGCAGACCTTGGACGTTTATCTGGCAGACGGAAAAGTGGAGATCGACAACAACCTGGTGGAAAATGCCATCCGGCCAACGGCGCTGGGCAAGAAAAACTGGCTCTTTGTAGGTGAGGCTGAGGCCGGGAATCGCGGAGCCATCCTTTATACCGTCATCGAAAGCTGCCGCCGCCGGGGTCTTGATCCCTACGCTTATCTCAAAGAAGTCCTCACCCGCCTGCCCACGATGACCAACCATCAAATCCACGAAGTCACCCCGGCAGCCTGGGCCAAAGCGCAAAAGCCCCAACCTCGCCAGCTCGCATCGTAAACGTCAGAGCCTAAATCTCTCGCACCTCTGATCCGCTCGGTCCATTGTCAAGAGGTGCCATGCGTACCGCTTACTCTCCATCGTCTCCGGCGCAAGATTATCGGGCGCGGGCTTGCGCTTGGCCTTGCGGATTTTTACCTGCCGGGCAATGTCCGGCGCAAAGCCGATGAGGTGTTTGAAAACACCCTCAAATCTCTGAAATAATCTGCCGCCGTTTGGCCTCGTATTCCTCTGGGGTGATGTCTTGCTTGTCCCGTAAACGCTTGAGCCGGTTCAAGCGGGCTTCAATCGTCGGCTCGGCTGACGCGGGCGGCGGTGGCGGTGGCGATGAGGCTTCATCATCGTCATCTTCGTCGAGCAAGTCTGAATCCTTCTTTTTCCGTTGCCATATTACAAAGGCGACGCAACCCGTCCAAGTCGGGAGCGCGTCCAGTAACGCCCTGCTAAAAAATACACGGGTCGCCAAGTATCTGAAAGGGAAGCACGCCGAAATTAACACGGAATTTGAAAACATGGCGGCGGCAGAAACGGTTTAATGGGCAGGGACAATCAGAAGTCGATTCTTCGGTTGGACCGCATTCTTGCATAGCGGGTCATGCAATTCGATTGATGTCATTTTCCAGATCGCGCACCGTTTGCAAAATATTCTCAAACGGTGGGGGCGGGACGAGAAACATATCCTGCATTGCCTGATAATCTTTTTTTAGCTCAGCCAGCCGAAATTCCGGCGGCACAAGGCGGAATGTGCCGGGTGTAGCCAGATCATAACGCGCCCAACTAGCCGCGAAAAAAAGGCTCTTCCAATTCGCAACACGTTGCCGCAAATCATCGCGAGCCAGGGCGCGTGGTGTGATGGCATGGCGAGCCAATGCGGCCATGTCAGAATAATGACGTGAAAAACGGTCACGGATTGGTTTCGCCCGGTCGCGGTGAAATTCCGCGTGCAAAATCGTAGCCTTCTCCCAGAAAGTCCGTTCCAACTCCAGCGCCACCAGTTTGCAGTGGAAATCTTCAAGCTGCTTCGGAAACTCCTCCGCCACCCACGGTCGGACAACATGAGTGCCCACCGGCCTTTGATCCGTCAGCGATCCAAACTCCATCTTCACGAAACGGCCTAGATACCCAAAGCCGGACGGTTCGTTGGAAGGGTAATGAAAGAGCACCGTTGGTGAATGGGTTGTGGTATCCACTTGAAATTCCATCCATGCCAAACCGCCGTTTCGCTCACCGAGAGCTTCACGAGCAATCCGTTCCAACTCCGGCAAGAACCGGGCACGAACTCGGTCAATGCACGCCGCTTCCAATTTTTTCATTCCCGCCTCTGCCTTGTTCCGGCTGCCGGTTTGTTCCATTGATTCTTCACTGAAGCCCAGAAATGCGGGGTTGACTGATAAATCAATGTCTTCAGAAAATCGCTCAATAACGTCGAACACTTTCGACAATGAAGTGCCACCTTTGAATACAAGTTGACTGGCAAACTCCGGGTGCGCAAATAACACCGCCAACGTCCATGAAACCCAAAAATCCTTCTCGACCATTACAGGCAACAAGCCACGTCGCGCCGCCGTTTCCCGAATGAGCAAGGCTTGTTCCGGTCCAGTGCGTTTGAAAAATTCAAGTTTCACAAATTATTTTTCGGCCAGTTCGCGAAAGAGCGGATGCATCCATGCGGGTGCCAGCGGAATATCCTTTAACAACCGTTGCCGCTCCTTGGCTGGCAGAGTGCGTTTCAAATGCTCAACACGTGCTGACGTGATGTGTTCTTTGCCCAAATGCCGCAATGCCTGTATCAACAAGCCGCTCAATCGTCCTGCTGCTGCCATGTTTTTCGGAGTGGTGTGGCGCAATTTGATTTCCTGCCGGCCAATTTTCATCTTCACTGTGCGCGACGGCCCATCCGTTAAAAAAACCACCTTGGCCGGCACTTGCTCGGACAAACCGAGCAGGTTGGTTGCGTAAGCTCCGGCGGGTTGCAGACGTATCCGATCTTTCCCGGCCAGCGCCTTCGCCACCTTCTCGATGTCTGGCGACAAAATTCCTAATTCTGGATGCTCCCGTGGATAATCATAAAGCCCCCAGGCCAGTCGGCGGATTGTCCCCTTGACCGCCAGACGCGACAAAATCTTGTCCACGGCATCCCGCCCGCCAATATCCAAAAAGTCATTCGGGGTAAAGGCTGAACCCCTCCCGCTGCCGTATATGCGACTTTTCAATTTGAAATCAATGGTTTTCACACGTTTCTAGCTCCGTATCCTGTCAGAAATACTAGCTACTATTTCTGACATAATTGAGCATATTACAAGCACGGATTTGACTTGTTTTCTTGACAACCGTGGCCCTGCGCATTGAAACTGCGTCGGACGCAGTTTCAATGCTCCTGACCGGGTTCACTTTTCTGGTCCAGTCCATGAGTTAGTCTTGGGACATGGTTGAGGTTATGTTTTTGTTTGTTCTTTGTCCATCCCCAGCGTAGAGAGGGCGAAGCCCGACCGGAGCTGGGGATGGACAACTCCGCGCCGCAAAAACCGCCGGGCTTTCGTAGCCCAGCCGGCTATGCGGAACTGCTCGCGCTGGCGGGGCCGGTGCAGTGCCGGTTTTCACCCATTATCACGGGACATCCCATCACGACCTGGTCCCGCGACCGATGGGTGGCGTTAACCCCCGCGTCCCCGACGGACGCCACCACCTTGTGGAGCCCCGCCGGCGAAACGGCGGCGGAAATCTGGCCCGCCCGCGCCGGGGATGAACAGGTAGGCCAGGACATCGCCCGGGTGCTCGCCCCGGCGGTCCGGGCCCGGCGCAGCGACCTGTATTTTGATGGCGGCGATTTTTTGGCCGATGGCGAAAACGTCTTTGTGGTCCCGCGCGTCCTGCAACGGAACCTGCAGCATACGGTCGGGAACCGCGCCCAATTTCTGAACCTCGTCGGCAACATGTTCCAACGCCATGTCATCCTGCTCGACCAGGCCCCGGACCATCATGCCGGGATGTTCATGGCCTCGGTCGGCGGGCGGACGATGCTGGTGGGCGATCCCCGGCAGGGACGGGCATTGCTGCCCGCCGGATGTGAAACGAACACCAACGCGGCCGATGCCATCCTCCCCTGCGGACCGGATTTCACGGCGGCCTCCCAGCACTTGTTCGATGCCGTGGCCAAGCAATGTGCGGCGGCGGGCTACCGGGTAATTCGTATCCCCGTGGTGCCGGGGCTGGATGGGCGAACGTATCTGACGTATGTCAACGTGTTGCAGGACCGCGACGGCAACCGCAAGATTGTTTACCTGCCCTATTACCAAGGGGTCGGGGCCTTGAACATGGCGGCCCGGGAAGTTTGGTCAGGGCTGGGTTTTGAGATTCGGCCCGTGGATTGTACCGCCACTTACCGCCATTATGGCTGCCTGCACTGTCTGGTGAACGTGTTGAAACGTGTATGAAAACCTGGGCGGTTCGACTCAGACGATTTCATTTCAAAAGTCAGTCACCCGCCGGAATTGGTACAGAAAGATTGCGACAAATGGAACGCGCGAGGAATTTCTTGATTTCGTTATGTCGGGGTATGGCCTCTTAGCGTCCGGTCTTAGGCTGGGCACAGTCTGCAAACCCGATTCCGAACACCAATAAAATAGCAGAAACCCTCGTAAAATCAAGGTTAATTCGCCATTACTCGCCAGAACTTTTCACTACTTTTCAGAACTTTCACTGACAGTTCGCCTGACACCGGAAATTGTCGAATCTGTCTTGTGCGGTCGCTAAAACAATTGCTGCCCGTCGCGGCAGCCAGAGCGACAGAAGCACTGTCTAATTTTCCCTCCGCGCGTTTCGCGCCTCGTTCATTTCACACCTTAGAAGCTGCTTTTTTCCTTTGCTGTTGCGTTGGAAAAAATTATCGTTTGAACCGTGCAATCCGTTAGCAAACGGAAGAAACAGCAGGCCAAGCGAATTAACAACACGGCTGCGCGGGTTTCAAAGGGGCGGCGATTTTTCTTAATCGCCGGCATTGGCGTTTTGCTTGGTATCACCTCTTTTGCGGCCTTCTCCGAACCACTGTCCAGTTCTGCTGCTCCATCAAGCAGTTTTAAACAGCCAACCACGTTCGCCGAATTGATGGCATTGAAGCCCGAAGAAATCGGCTTGGTTGACATTGGCTTGATGAATTTGCTTTGTGCCGAAGGATTGCCCGGCTCGGAAAATCTGGATGTCAGCCAGTGTATGACGAGCCTTGACCTGTGGGCGCAGGATTTGCGATGGCAGATTGATCGGAATTTTCACCATTATCAGGAGAACCCGGAGTATTTCTACAACTCCACGAACTTTTACAAAATGCTGATGATGGCTTCGATTCTCTACAGCCAGTACTACATCCGTTACAATCCGCAGCGGATGGAGACGCCAGCCGAAGCCAGCCCCGACGACCATTTTTTCGCGGATTCGCGTGACGTTTTCATTCATGGCTTGCTCGGTTCGCAACGCATGGGCACTTGCAGTTCAATGCCAGTGCTTTATGTGGCACTTGGCCGTCGCCTTGGTTATCCGGTCAAACTGGTAGCGACAAAGGGGCATTTATTCCTGCGGTGGGACAGTCCGGCAGAGCGGTTTGACATGGACGGAACGCAAAAGGGGATGAACAAGTACGATGATGAGCGGTATAAACAATGGCCGTATCCGATGACCGACGAAGAAATCAAAGCCAACGGCTTCCTTCAATCCATGACACCGGCACAGGAACTTTCGACGTTTCTTTTTGCGCGTGCCGCGTGTTTGCATGAAGCTGGAAGAATCAGGGACACAGTTGCCGCCCAAGCCGCTGCGCTCCATGTTGAACCAAGTTGGCGCAGGAATCAGCAAGCGTTGGATTATGTGGAGCAGGAATATTTTGGTTATTCCGCCGCCGATTTGCGGGTGGATTCACACCGGGAATTTCCGAATCAGGAAGTGGAGACCGCTTTCAACAATGCGAAAGAAATCAAATTGAAAAAAATTGAACGGGCAGAACTTGGCTTGCCCGATGAAGTTTCTTTGCCTGCCTATAGCAAAAATCCAGTCCCATAACCCAAATTATGAAAAACAAAATTGGAATCCTTCTTGCCATGCTGGCCTTGGCTATGGCGTTTCACGTCAATACGGCTTCGGCTTATTACGACCCGGAGCTTGGCCGGTTTATTCAGCCGGATACTATAATCCCTAATTTAAGCAACCCGCAGAGCTACAACCGTTATAGTTACTGCGTCAACGACCCACTGCGTTACACAGACCCGACAGGACACGACCCCACAATAGGACTGTCTTTTGCAGAAGCCGCGATGACGCCGCAAGAGCGGGTTACCGTAGCGAAAATGACTATTCCTGCGGTTGTTGGGGGCAGTGTGGCAATTGCCAGCGGTGGTTTGGCAACTCCCCTTCTTGTCGAGGCGGGGGCAGGCCCCACATTCGCCGCGGTTGGTTCGGGGATGGTTGCCGGTGCGTCTGGCGATGTGGCCGCACAGGGCACACAAATCGGGCTAGGGACACGCACGTCCATCAGTGGGCAGGAAGTTGCTGTAAGCTCTTTGACGGGTGGTGCGCTTGGCGGTGTAGACAAAGCTCTTTCCACTGCTGGAACACCTCCGACAACAGCTACTACGACCGGCAGCGGCACACAAACTGCCGCTTCTGCGGCTGTGTCGCAAAACCTCGGTAGCCTGACCCCCGCTCAAGCTCGCCAAATTCAAGCATTTGCCAACAGGTTTGATACCGAAGTTAACTTGGTAGGCAGTCGGGCGGCGGGTGGCGGTTTGGATTCTGATTTTGACTATGTAATAGGTGGCAATTCCAAGGTTCGTAATGCTGCTGAATATTTTCTGCCGAAGGGGCCAAGTGGCACTGGTGCAAATGGCAAAGGAATAGACGTTTTCAACGCAAACCTAAAGCCATTGGATCCATCACGACCCAACGTTCAGTTCAAGCCAAATCAGCCTTCAACTAGCGGAGGCAATTAAGAGTATGAAACAAGTAGAGTTGGAAATGCTATCGGACACTATCAACTGCCCTGTGGTTGTAGTGCCCGGTCGCAGATTTCCGGGTGTCGTCATTCAGGGTGATTCGCTTAAAATTCTGCTTGATATGGTCGAAGAAATACGACAATTAACCGCTTCAAGTCACAATGACGAAGTTGACGCTGTGGCAGAGCGGCTTAAAGGGAAGCTGTCGGATTATCTCGGTGAATACGAAGCGGTAATGAGGAAGCATGGTCGTGAGCTTCCGTATTGAATGTTGGTATTTCAGAAGCCACTCCCCCTCACCCTGAGCCGTGGCCACGGTTGGTGATTTTTGCAGAAGTTGCCGGATGCAAGGGTGGCAACCTTTGCCGCGCATCCAACCGGCGCACGGTTGGGCTGGGTATCAGGGCGGCACGCCCCTGCGGGAGCGAGTCCAGAGGCCGCGCCTTTGGTCGGGGGTTTCAGGGGGTGAAACCCATTGAAACGGGGAATCCAAGGGGGCAGTCAGCCCCCTTCGGCGCGGATGTTGCCCTTGCAACATATAACCGCGCCCCTTACTACTATTGCCTGCGGCATACTTTTGAGGGGAGGTAGCCCCCACCGGCCAGTGCGCCTGTAGATAGTGACGAATTTCCAGTTTGGAATACATATCGTTCCGGTGGCGGGCATTGATTTAATTATGAAAACCAAAAGCTGCCTTTTGATAGGAATGGTTCTCGCCGTGACCTTGAATGTAGAGGCGCAGATTACCAATTCTGTTTACCTCACTACAAATCTGTTGTTTTCTTTACACAGTTCCAAAACTGCTGGTTCACAATCTAAATTCAAATCAAATGAAGAAATTGTTTGGGGGCTTCTTGGCACCAGCACAAATCGTATTTGGTATCGCCATTTCCCGTCTGGTAACTTTGACTTTCACTTATTTAGCGAAAACGGAAACGAGGTTATAAAAACAAAGGCTGGGCAAGATTTTTCTGGAACTCCAAGCAAGCCAACCAAAGAGGAACTTGCCTTGACACGACAATTTGTTGCGTATTCGGTTGACAATAAGCAAGGAGAATATCGTCTTCTGTTCCGTCCTGATGATGTGTTCGACATTACGAATAAAGGGGTTTACGAACTTGAAATTCAAATGCGGTTATGCGTCATAATGACCAACAACCTCCCTGATATGAACGCAATGATAGACGCTCGCAATGTTACAGGACACGGCTTTCCGTTTGCCGAAGACTTTGGCATTCTAACCTCTCCAACATTGCGGGTAAAAGTGATTAAAGAATAAAGCGATACAATTCGGTTTACACGGAACTCTCCATCGTAAGCGGTACGCGGAGCACCACTATTCAAGCGGGGCGTAGATGTCGTAGCTTTGGTCTATGACGAATACGATGTTGCCTGGGGAGGCTGTGATCAAGACGGATGTGGTTGGGCGGGTGCAGACGAC
>Ga0302281_10002039_pt1 | contig 14514 bp, 12 predicted proteins | sample III_Fen_E1_2_FD_198762 | JGI IMG/M metagenome (GOLD analysis project Ga0302281, IMG submission 198762) | Peat permafrost microbial communities from Stordalen Mire near Abisko, Sweden - III_Fen_E1_2 | ecosystem: Environmental > Terrestrial > Soil > Wetlands > Permafrost | place: Sweden: Abisko...
CACATCGCCGGTATCGGGCCGCGACGGCGGCCCCGCGCGCCCATGCGCGCGAAGCCAAGGGCGCGGATGCGCCCGCCCGGCGTCTGAGGGCAGCCTTGATGAGTCACCATCAAGGCCCGATGGGGATCACTCCTTTTTTGCCTCGTCTTGAGTGTGCCCGTCCAAAGCCGCGAGCAGGGCTTGCCAATCGATGGGCTTGGACAGAATCTCATCAACCCCTGTCGCCCGATACCGTTCGCGGCTTTCCATCATGGCGTCAGCCGTTAACGCCAGAACCGGCAAGCGGTTTTTGGGAAAGGGCAAGGCGCGAATCAATCGGGTCGCTTCCTCGCCATCCATTTCCGGCATTTGCATATCCATCAAGACCACATCGAACGCGCCGGCCTCGACCGCCGCCACCGCCAAACGGCCATTGTCGACGATGTCGACCTTGTGGCCGAATTTCCGCAGCATAGTGGCCACCAAAACTTGGTTGATTCGGTTGTCTTCGGCTAGCAAGACCGACAAGGATCGTTTGGCAACGAAAGAGGTTGTGGGAAGGGTGGTTTCGGCCTCTGGTTTGCTGGGAGCGGATGCGGCGCGCATGGGAAGCGAAAACCAGAATCTCGAGCCTTTCCCGCTCTCACTCTCTACGCCGATCTCGCCCCCCATCAACGCGACCAGCCGCTTGGTGATCACCAAGCCCAGCCCCGTCCCGCCAAAGCGGCGCGAGGTCGATGCCTCCAATTGAGAGAAGGGTTGGAATAACAACGATAGCCGATCGGAGGCAATGCCAATGCCAGTATCGACCACCTCCACCATCACCATCACGACAGCGCCACTTTGTTTTTTCCCCGAAACGCGGATCTCAATTCCGCCCTGTTCGGTAAATTTAATGGCATTTCCCGTGAGATTGAACATCACTTGCTTGAATCGCGCCGGATCGCCGACGACATGACGCGGCAGATCGTCGGCCACCTGCTGCGTGAAGGTCAGGCCCTTTGATGTTGCTCCGCTCTGAAACAGTGCAAGGGTATCGCGAACGGCTTCGTGAAGAGCAAACTCGGTTTCCTCCAGAACAATTTTACCGGCCTCGATTTTGGAAAGATCAAGAATATCATTTAAAATAATTAGTAACGTTTTAGTGGAAGCCGCCAAAGTATCAAGATAGCCGAGTTGTTCCTGATTTAACGGGGTGCCCCGCAAGAGATCCGCCATGCCCAAAACGCCGGTAATGGGTGTGCGAATCTCATGACTCATCATCGCCAGAAACTCGCTTTTGGCAGCATTGGCAGCATCGGCCCGCTGCTTTTCCTGCTGTAATTCAGAGGTTCGGCTTAAGACTAAGAATTCGAGTCTCTGTTGGCTGAAATTGAGGGCGTCAACCAGCGTCCCCAACTCGTCGGCATAGGGATATTCAATCGGCTGTGACTCTCCTTGCTCCAGTCGGAGAGGCCAATTTTCCACCGAATCGGCAATATGATTGAGCTTATTCGATAGTTTTGATTTGACAATGATTACAAATATCAGCCATAAGCCAACAGTGACAGCCAATGAGTTTAGGACAATCATTAAAAAACTATGTTTTATTCGATCAAGAACAACTTTTAATCCTGAATATACCGTCAAATGTCCGATCAGGATGGATCGACCAGACTGATTAGCCATGACCAAGGGAACGCTATAATGACGATAACGATCAAATAAAAATCCTTCGGCTCTATCCCCTGATAACTCAGGAATAAAACCGTCTTCAACCATGCGAATACCTTTATCATTAGTTATTATTACGCCGATCACGACTGAAGATTGCTTAATTCCTTTTGCCAACGAGGCCAGCAAAGGCCGATCAACAGCCCACATGGCATCAACCGCTCCTGGTTCGAATGAGCGGGTAAGGCCTTCGAGTTCGCTATCAATCACGTGATTAACCGCGAAAAACTCGATCAGAAGTTGGATCGCTGTTACACTGACGGCTAGGAGCAAGTACCAGCCGAGAACAGCCGCGAACAAACGCCCCGCGAGAGTGGTCCGCCGCATGATGGCTCCTGGCGTTGATCGATTCCGAAAAGCGGTTGGGCGACGGTATGGCGTGTATGTAGCATGGAGGCCGCCGCTGTGGAATTGACACCGATGTGCAAACGAAAATATCTGTCAAAAATTCCAGCCTTGGACTCTCTCCGTCCGATGCCCAAGAGAAGACGCTGGCGGGCTGTATGGGTCTTGACCGGCCTGATGACCGGCTTGTTCGCCTGGGGAACGCTTGGGGCCGAGGCTCGCCCATCGGCGCTCCACTTGTGCTTTGATGACGACCCCAATAACAAGCCGGCCATTTTTGCTTTGCTCAACCGGGTCAGTGCCGCGCTGTCCGTCCCGTTTGATATCGTCCGCGTTCCTTGGGCGCGCTGCTTGGTGGATGTCCAGGCCGGTGATCAGGATGGGGCGATCGGCGCCTCTTATCTCCCCGAACGGGAAGCGATCGGCGCCTTTCCCATGGACGGACAAGGGAAACCAGACTCGACCAAGCGAATCAGTATCGAAGGATACTATCTTTATACTCTGAAGGACTCCGATATCGACTGGAATGGTCAGCAGCTTTCACACAGACAGGGACCGATTGCGGTTAAAATTAACGCTTCGATTATTACTAAGTTAAAGTCATTAAATGTTCCCGTAATCGAAGTGAATTCTGGATGGGATGCCTTATTTGAGATGGTAGTATCCCATCATGCTCAAGCAACAGCGATGTTGTCTGATCGTGGCGATCGTGCTTTGGCTCAAAATAAAGAGCTATCCGATCAAATCCGTAAAATCCCGATTGCTCTAGACGAAAAGCCTTATTATGTGATGTTTTCCCATCAATTAAGGACTGCGGATCCAAGTTTTACGGACGAGGTCTGGAAAACAATCGAAGCCGTGCGGGAACAGCCCTGACAAAGAAAGGACTGCGGGCACTTCCAAGACGCTACACCGCCGACTCTCGGACCACGACAGGGCCCAGCACGGCCGAGTGCGTAAAGTTCCAATTTAGACGCGCGCATCCATATTGAACAACCGGCGGTATTCAAGCAGCGCGTAGCGATCCGTCATTCCGGCGATATAGTCAGCAATGGTCCGCGCCCGCCCGATCATCTCGGCCTCTCCGATGAATGCCCTCAAATAGCCTTGCCATTCGGTGGGTAAACAGGTGGGTTCGGCCATGAATAGGGAAAACAAATCGACAACCACTCGCCGGGCTTTGCTGGTTTCACGATTAACTCGAAAATGCCGATACATTCGCTCTTTTAAAAAAGCCCGCAGGGCCTTCTCCTCCTGCGCCATGGGCGCGCTAAAGGCCACCACCGGACCTCCTGCCAAACGAATCTCGGTGGGTGAGAGAGGGGCCAAGGCCTTCAGGCGCCGTTCGGTCTCGGCCAAAAGGTCGGTCACCATGGCATCGATCAGGCGCCGGATGGTCTCGTGAATCAGGCGCGCCCGTTCCAGATTGGGATATTTTGCCCGGACGGCGGCAACAATACGCCCGACCAGCGGCGCTTCGCTCATGTCATCGATGGTGAATAAGTGAGCCCGCAAACCATCATCAAGATCATGGTTGTTATAGGCGATATCGTCGGCCAACGCCGCAACTTGGGCCTCAGCCGAAGGCCAAGTCTGACACTCCAAGTCATAATGACGCTGATACTCTTGAATCGCAGAGGGAGGCGTGAAGGGACCGTTATGCTTAACCACGCCCTCAAGGGTTTCCCAGGTCAAATTCAAGCCGTCGAATTCAGCATAGCGCCGTTCTAAACAGGTGAGAATGCGAAAGGTTTGTTCATTGTGACGAAAACCACCATAAGACGCCATGGCATGATTGAGGGCGTCTTCGCCGGCATGACCGAAAGGGGCGTGCCCTAAATCATGGGCCAAGGCCACCGCTTCGGCGAGATCGTCGTTCAGCGCCAGCGCCCGACATATAGAGCGCGCAATTTGAGCGACCTCCAGACTGTGAGTCAGTCGCGTGCGGAAATAATCGCCTTCATGGTAAACAAACACCTGGGTCTTGTATTTCAGCTTACGAAAAGCGCCAGAGCGTAAAATTCGGTCGCGATCACGCTGAAATGGCGTCCGACTTGGACTTTCAACCTCCACCACCAAGCGCCCTCGGCTGTGGGCTGCCCGACACGCATAGGGCGCGAGTAGGGTATCATGATTTATGACCGCCATAACGCCACCTCAAGAGCAACCCTTGTGAGGGTACGACCGGCCCGCCCTCGCCGCAATCCCGAAAAAACCGCCGCAGACGCAAGAGAATTTTCGACATACATAAATCCAATTACGTCGGTCATACGGCATACTAAGCGCCATACATGACCGTATGACAAAGACCTGTCCCAACGCCTATAGGACAAAATCTTAAAGATGGGGAGCCGAAAGAGACCCAATATCAAAAGCCGACGGCGCCCGCCCTGCCTGATACTGTGACCACAGGGTCGCAAACGCCCGCTCCAGGTGGCCCGCAAAACGATCGGCATCGCAAAGGGGCGAAGCGGTTAGACGGGGACGCAAAGCCGCTCGCGTGGCAATCAGTCGCCCTCCATCCAAAGCCAAGGCCACGGCCTTGTCGACATACTCATCGACAGTTCTGGCCGCCAAGTCTTGAAGTCCGATGACAGACAGGTAGCCGAGCGAATGTCGACTGCACAAAGTTTCACCTGCCACCGTCACCACCGGCACCCCGAGCCATAAGGTCTCCAGGGTGGTCAAGCCGCCATTGTAAGGGAAAGAATCCAGAGCGATATCAACGCTGGCGATGGCTTGGCGATGAGCCAAAGGGGAACTTCCGCCTTCCATGCGAATACGCTCGGCAGCGATCCCACGGGCGGTAAACTGCCGAAGACAACGCAACCGCGTCTCTCGACAGTCAAAGGCCGATGTCTTCAGCAACAGCCGGGAGCCCGACACCCGCTCCAAAATCTGGCTCCAGGCGGCGATCACCGGCACGGTAATCTTCTTCAGGGTATTAAACGAGCCCAAGGTTACGAATCCGTTGGACAGCATCGGCAACGGCCCAACCGGCTCCGCGTCATCCGGCGGCTGATAAACGACATACCCGTCAGGCAACCGAATAACCCGCTCCTGATAATATCTCTCGGCCCCACTCGGCACCTGAACCGGATCCGCCAAAAGATAGTCCATCGCCTCAAGACCCGTAGTGGCGGGATAACCAATCCATGCCACCTGAATCGGCGCGGGCTTCCGGGCAAACACCAACAGCCGATTCAAGGCGGTATAACCACTGAGGTCCACCAGTATGTCGATGTCATCGGCCCGAATCTGCGCCGCCAGTGCGGCATCCGACCAGCCGAAGACAGGCCGCCATACGGCAGCCGCCCGACGAATGCGGTCAGTCAGCGCGTCGTCGGTCGCCTGATTGGCGTAACAATAAAATCGGTGCCCGGCCCGCGCCAACGCCTCTAAAGCCGGCAGCACCAAAAACCCCACGGCATGGGTTCGGAAATCGCCCGAAACGAAACCGAGACGATAGGCGGTCCTCTCACGATTCTCCGGAGTCGGCGCATACGACACAGACGGGTATGTCGCCGCATACCGATTGGCCCAGTCGCGAGCCGCAACGGCAATCCCGGCTAAATCCGAGTCAGGCTGGTACAGCCGAGTGAAAACAAGCGCCGCGCCCGCCGCCGCCCAATCCGGACGCAGAGCCTGCGCCCGCTCAAAACAGACTACGGCCTCCTCAAGCCGCCCCTGCTCTTGAAGCGCCGCGCCCAAATTCAGATACCCCTCGGCCTGATCCGGGAACAAGGCCAAGGACCGCCGAAACCGATCTTCAGCCTCGGCCAGCCGGTTTTGGCGCCGCAGCAAAACCCCCAAGGCCATGTGACCTTCGGCGCTGTCGGGCTTCAGGGCCAGCGCCCGAGTCAACGACTCGGTAGCCTCGGCCAACCGCCCTAACTCCATCAAGGCGGTCCCCAAATTCAGGTGAGCCTCAAGGCAGCGGGGCCGGCAATCCACCAAACGCCGCCACACGGGAACCGCCAAATCCAACCGGCCTTGTCGCTCCAGTGCGATCCCCAGATTCAGAGAGGCCTCGGTCAGATCCGGCGCCAACACCAAAGCCTGCTCGCAGCAGGCCACGGCATCGGCATAACGGCCAAGCTCCAGCATCGCCGTGCCCAGGTTCAAATGAGCCTTGGCATAGCCGGGCTCCAGAACCAGCGCCTGCTCAAAGCAGGCGGCGGCCTCCACCGCCCGCCCCTGCCGTAACAGGGCAACCCCCAGATTTAAATGGATTCCGGCACGATCCGCCGCCAAAAGCAGCGCCCGCTGAAGGCGGGGCACCGCTTCGGCGGGACGCCCCAGTTCCAGCAATGCGAGCCCCCAATTCACCCACGCCGCCGAATCCTCCGGCGACGCCACCACCACCCGCTCAAAACAAACCGCAGCCTCACCCAGCCGCCCTCGGTCCAGCAACGCCAAACCAAGCGCCATTGATGCCGCCGTCCCGCCATCCGTCCCGGTCACGATATCAGGCAGACATATCGGTCAGTTTTCGGGGAGCGGCTCCACCCGGTAAGGGCGGCGGCGGGGCGGGCGCCCTCAATGGAGCCGACCCTGCGGCGGCGGCAGGCTGCGCCCCCCCTGCGGGCAGGGTCAACAAGCCACCAGCAATTTCACGGTTAATACTGATCAACACATCCAGTTTTTCTGGCTGAGGATCCGCAACAATTTTCAAACCATGGATATCGATGAACTTGGTTAGCCTCAACAACGCATTCCGCGTCTCAAGAGGAACCGCACAGTCCGGCTCCAGCAAACTGGCCTGAATAATCGTCCACAACCTGCGATTCAGTCGCACGGCCTCCAATACGGCTTCGGGATCGACCGGATCGCGCTGGGCGGCCTTCATTCTCACCGCCACCTCCATCAACGCCCATCCCTCGATTTGGCGTGGATCGGCGGAGGCATCCGGCGTGTTTCGGTAAGGGTTCGACCGCAGGGGCGGGGGCATGGTCTGGACTCCTTGTTTCCAACACCACGAGTTCTCTCGAGGGCGTCGGGTCATCGATGGCGTCAGGTCGTCAATAACGCGAGCAGCACTGATGGAGGACCGGCCCCAACCCAGGAAAACCGCAAAAACCCACCGCTGCCAAACACGTCCTCTCCTGACTTCAAGCGCTCGCCTTCACAATAAGCGTATTAAGACATAGGCTCAAGGGGCTCGCGGGACAATCGCAGACGCCCACCGGGCGAACGATGGCGAATTTGCTGAGGACGTTAAGCCGTTAGTCCCGTTAGAATTTGAATCGTTGAATCTCAGTCCTGGTCCGCTCGGCTAGGCGCAACAGCTCCATCATGGTGGCCGTAACCTCTTCCGCTGCGACCGCATTCGCTCCACCGATGCGCAACAGCTCCTCGATGCTGGATCGTATTTCCCCCACGGATGCGGTCTGTTGTTCCATGGCGACGGAAATTCCGTTGGCTAATCGTTCAAACTCCGCAACCACAGAGCAAATATGATCAATACTGACTCCCATCGCTTGGGCGCGTCCAACGCCGTCATGGGCATCTGTACTGGCTTTCTGAATCAGGGCGGAAATTTCATCGGCAGAGCGCCCAGAATGGTCGGCTAATTTTCCAACTTCTTCCGCAACCACAGCAAATCCCTTGCCAGCCTCACCGGCCCGCGCCGCTTCGATGGCCGCATTCAGGGACAGCATGTTGGTCTGAGTCGCAATCCGCCCGATAACATTGGTAATTTTCGCAATGGCGCGGGAATTTTCGGCAATGGCGTTGACCGAGCCAACCATGTCAATCATGTGCTGCCGTCCCGCATTGACCTGCTCCGAAGCCTCGGCGGCGTTCCGACTGGAGATCCGGGCATCCCCCGAAACCTGCTCCATCGCCTGGGCCGTCTGGCCGACACCAGAAGCGATCCGCTGGACCGCATCGGCCTGATTCCGAGCACCATCGGAAATCTGGCCGATGGCCATACCGACCTGACTGGTTGCGGTTGCTACATGATGAATATTCGTCATGGTGTCACTAAGAGTCTTGGAGAGTATCTCCATCGACGCATTAATGTCATCTTTCAATCGGCCAATATCGCCGTGAGCCCCCACACCCACGCGAGCCGACAGATCATTGTCAGCGGCACGGGCCATGACCGAGCCAATGGCGGTCACAAGGGCGTTCAATTCAGCCAACAGACCATTAAACGCCTCCGAAGTCTGCCCAACTTCGTCACGACCCGCGACTGTTGCTCTTAAAGACAAATCCCCGGTGTTCCGCACCATCGAAATGGTCCGCTGAAGGTCATACAAGGGCCGAACAATCCGGCCTCCGATCCAAAGCGCCAGAGCCATCCCCAACAAAACCGCCAAAGCCGCCGCAAAAGTGAAGAGGCTGCGAACGTTGTCCATATCTTCCGTTAAATTTTGAAGAACCCGATCCCGCTTCGCTTCGACTGCCTGCACCACATACGCCAACGAGGTTTGAAATTTGGCGATCGAGGCTTCTGTGTCGGCCATAAAGGATAAAGCCGTTGCAGCGTCGGAGTCCGCCATCTCGACCACCGCGTGGGTGTCTTTCAAATAGGCCGCAAGATCAGTGTCTACGGCCTTAATTTCGGCGGAATCACCAATCAGCGTAATCAGCAATGGCTTCAGGTCATCGAATTGCCGTTGAACCCTTGCCATCTGCTCATTGGTTTGCCGAACCGCCTTCTCAATGAGAACCACATCGGAAACATTGGCGGCAATCGACGTTAATCGGAAAAGCTTGCTGGTGAGGGATTCGGTTTCGGCCCGAAAATCACTGACCCTGGCCACCGACTGAATCACCGTTTCTTTCAGAATGACAATAGCGGCTTCATTTGAGCGCATAACCGTGATGGCATAACCGCTCACAATCAATAGAACTGCGATTAAAATCGCCGGGACCAGTCCGACTTTCACGCGCAAAGACATATCCACCAACCGCATCATAACACCGTACTCCAGAAGCCTTTCCCGACGTCCCGCGCCAATCGATTACCAGGATGGCGGAGGCTCCCGCAAGACGCGTTCATCTGCGATATCCTGGCCAAATTTTTCCCCATCCGAGAGAACGGATTCCAACGCCGCCAGGAGTGGCTGAAGAAACGGTCGATAGCGGCGCCAGCGTCCAATGGAGCCGCGAAACAAAGGCTGACGCACCTGGGTTGCACTGGCGGTCAAAATCGCCCGTTGGGTCTCATGGAAAGCCAAACAACGCTCATCCCAGGGCAAACCGCAATACGCGATCAGACGGCGGGCGTGGCCCTCCAGATCATCGACCAGGGATTCGTAAGAGATTTCCAACAACCGCCCCGGAGGCAACACCCTGCGCCAATGAGCCATCAGTCCATGATAAGAGCGGTAGTAGCGGCCTAACTCGGCCAGATCAAAACTATAGTCCTGCGCCTCGGTAAAAAGCTTGGAAAAGCAGGAAACGCAGGTGTCGACCGGATCCCGCATCGTGTGAATGATCCGCGCCTGGGGCAACATCAGGTGGATCAAACCGATCAGCATAAAATTATCCGGCATTTTGTCGGTGATTCGGGTCCGCCCTGCGGGCAAGGCCGGCAGTCGGGCCAAATAGGCGCGTCCCAACCGGGCAAAACAAGCAGGATTCTGGGACAACAGAGCCCCCAAGACCACCGCCCCCGACAGATCACCGTCGGGCCCGTTTTGCGCAACGTCTGCCAAGTCTGTCAGTTCACCGGCACCATAAATCTCGGGATGACTGGCCAGGATCTGTTCAACCAACGTGCTGCCGGATCGCGGCATACCGACGATAAAAATCGGCACATTCGACTCTTCACCGCATCCCTGAAACCGCTCAAACAGACTGGCGTCAAACAGCTCGGCCATACGGCGAAACCGGCCCAGTACGGCGACCTCGTCATACGGCAACAAACGGCGCCGAGCGGCATTCCCCTGCAATAAATGCTCAAACGCCCGTTGAAAATCGCCGACATCCTCCAGCGCCTTACCCAAGGCAAAATGCAGATGAACGGCCTGGGATGGCGACATCCGCCCGGACTCTGCCGCCAGCGTCTCCAACGCAGCCAGATCGGGATCCCCTCGCGTAAAGCGTTTGACCTCACTCTGGTTGAAACGTGCCTCGACATACTCGGGCTTTAGCGCCAATGCCTGACGATAGCAGGCCGCCGCTTCATCGAAGCGCCCCAACCGGAACAGAGCGACCCCCAGATTGTTCAAGCTTTCAGCATCGGCAGGACGAAGCCGCAGCGCCTGCTCAAACAGCGAGACGGCCTCTTCCAACTGGTCCAACTGAAGCAAAACCACCCCGAGGTTATAATAGGCAACCGGATCTTTGGGCTGGGCCGCCACCACCTGCCGATAGCAAGCCGCTGCTGCCGTCCAGCGGCCAGACTTGAAGGGAAGACTGCCAGCATCGGCCCATTTCAGCAGCGCATCGCCAAGATTGCTATGAATCCTGGGGTTTTCCGAATCCAGCGCCAGGGCTCGCCGCAGTCTTTCGACTGCCTCTTCCAGTCGCCCCAAACGCGTTAACGCCACCCCGACATTCATCAAGGTCTCGGCATGATCGGGATGAAGCGTCAGGGCCCGCTGGTAGCTCGTCAACGCCTCTTCCAGCCGGTCCAGCCGAACGAGGATAACGCCCAGATTTTGGTGCCCTTCAACGCGCTCCGGTGCCAAAGCCACCGCCCGCAGAGTCTCGGCCAGCGCCTCCTCAAGCCGACCCTGGTGCAACAACACCACGCCCAGATTCAGACGAACATCGGCCAGATCCGGCGATAACGACACAGCCCGCCGGTACTGGTCCTCGGCGAGATCCAGCGCCTTTTGGGCAAAGCGAACATTGCCCAAATTCAGATGACCCTCGGCGTCATTCGGAACCAAAGCCAAAGCCTGCCCATAGGCGGCGGCGGCCTCGTCCAACCGACCCTGACGATGGAGAATAACGCCAAGGTTGTTGTAAGCCTCGGCGCATTGGGGATCGATGGCCAACGCCTTCCGATATTGAGCCATGGCGTGATCCAACCGGCCCACCTCAGCCCACTGATTGCCCATCCCCAGATAAGCCGCCGGGCTGCCGCGCCGAGCCTCTCTCTGCCTGCCGTTTCGGTTCGCGTTTTCAGCCAATCGACGACACCCGTTTGAAAATCGGAAACAGACACCTCCGGCACAACGCATCCCGGAACTCCCAAAGAAGGAGCCCGCAACGCTTTCGCTTGCCACCGAAATCATGGCATATCGAATTTCGAAAATCGTTAATTTTTGGATAGCATTCCCGATGAATTCGCCACGACATCACGAGTCCCCGGCTCCCCTTCAGGCTTGGCTATTGGTCGCAGTCAGCTTTGTGGCGCTCAGTGTCACCATGTCGACCCGTGCCTCGCTGGGCTTGGTGATGCCGGTGTGGGCCGATGCTTTCGGCTGGTCACGGGGGTTCATGTCCAGCGGCAGCGCATTGGCCTTGATCCTGGTGGCGGCCCTATCGCCGATCGCGGGCAATCTGGTGGATCGCCATGGACCGCGCCCGTTGATCACTGGCGGCCTTGTGGCCGTCGGGCTGGGCATGGCTGTGGTTTCGGTGATGGACCAACCCTGGATGTTTCTCCTGGGCTTTAGCGGTCTGGCCGCCATCGGTTTTGGCACCGTGGCCAATCATGTGGTGTCGACGGCGGTTTCCTTGGTGTTCGAGCGCGGGCGGGGTTTGGCGGTGGGCATCGCCACGGCTGGATCTACGGCTGGCCAGTTGCTCGTGATCCCGGCCTTGGCTCTTTTGCTCAGTCATGTCGGCTGGCGCGCCTGCTTCGCGGCCCTGGCCATTGCCGCTTTGGTGCTGGCGCCAGTCGCTTGGCTATTAACCCAACCGGCGGCGGCCAAGAGCCGACCGGCGACCGAGCCTTTGCGTTACCGCCTGACTGTCCTGGCCACCAGTCCGGTTTTCCACGCCCTGTTCTGGAGCTTCGCCATCTGCGGCTTCACCACCACCGGAGTCATCGAAACCCATTTGCTGCCCTATACCGTCACCTGCGGCTATCCGCCTTTGGCTGGGGCTGAAGCCTATGGTCTCTTGTCGGCCTTTAACATGATCGGCATGGTCACCGCCGGCTGGCTAACCGACCGCTGGCACCGCCCCCGGTTGCTGGCCACCATCTACGCCGTCCGGGGCCTCAGTTTCATTTTGCTGTTATTTATCGGACAGGATGCCACTCTACTGGTGTTGTTTGCGGTCCTGTTCGGACTGTTCGACTTTTCAACGGTCCCGGTCACGGCCAGCTTGGTCGCGTCCCGCCTAGGGTTGCCCATCATGGGGCTGGCCATGGGCCTGATCGCTGCCGGCCACGCCCTGGGGGCCGCAACCGGCGCCTTTTTAGGCGGCTGGTTGTTTGACCTGTTCGCCCGCTATGATTGGGTCTGGCTGGCGTCGACCGGCTTGGCTTTGTCGGCGGCCGTACTGGCACTGACCATCACGGAAACCCGAGGCCGTAACGATTTGCCGCTGCCGTCCTGATGCTGGCGAATATTCGTGGGCCCTGCCCACACCTGTCAGACCATCGGGCCTTGATGGTGACTCATCAAGGCTGCCCTCAGACGCCGGGCGGGCGCATCCGCGCCCTTGGCTTCGCGCGCATGGGCGCGCGGGGCCGCCGTCGCGGCCCGATACCGGCGATGTGTCAGGATCAGGGCTCGCCGGTATCAGACCCATCGGGCCTTGATGGTGACTCATCAAGGCTGCCCTCAGACGCGGGCGGGCGCATCCGCGCCCTTGGCTTCGCGCCATGGGGCGCGCGGCGGCGGTCGCCGCCGATACCAACGGCACGGATCATTGTCTAGGGCCGTTGGTATAAAGGACCGTCGGCCCTTTGAACCCGTGACGTCCAAAGCTCCCATAACGTCCCGAGGTCAAGGAGGCTATGCCTCCTTGCAGGTGCAGGGCAACGCCCTGCAAAAAATTGATCGCCGGTATCAGGGCGCAACCGTTACGATACCCAGCATCCCGGACTCGAAATGGCCCGGCACATTGCAATCGTAGTCTACAGACCCTGCCACATCGAAATGCCAGATCAACGCCTGGGTCTGCCCTGCGGCCACCATAACCGCATTGCCGCCATGATGGTGATGCATCGGCATCCCTTTTTCGGCGGCTTCGGCCATCTCCTGGCGGTGAGCGGCCTGGGTTGCGGCATCGCCAAGAGTAAATTCGTGGTCGATGGCACTGGGATTCCGAATCACAAAGCGAATGGTCTCCCCTAGCTTCACGCGCACCGCAGACGGCGAAAAGCTCATGTCGCCCATGGTGATCACCACGTCACGACTCACCTGATCGGCCGTGCCGGGGTGGCCAAAAGCGGTCGCCCCGCCGGACATGCCCGGCATAGCCTCCATCGCCTCGTCCTCATGGGCCAGACCGGAAGCCGGGCCACCAAAAGCAACAGCGACGACAGCAAAAGCAGCTAAGGCCAATCGACAGGCCCGGCTGTGAAAATGTGTAAAATCCATGGCTCACCCTTTCGTGAATAGCGGCAATAGGGCGAGCTTACCCCCGTTTCAAATCGTGATCCAAGGCGCATGCGGTATCGAGCAAAAGAATAGCCCCGACCAACCGCCCCGCTGTGGTCCGCTGCTCGGCATCTTGGGGCCGCAGGGTCTGATGCAAAGTCACCAGATGCCGCATCACCGTTCGCCCCGGCAGAACGGCCAATGGCACACCGAATACGGCATCGATGGCAAAGACGCGCTCGATGTCCCGCAGACAGGCCAGCAAATACGCCTGATCGTCCTCGCCCAACGCCAACGGATGATCAGGAGCCCGCCGAATCAGACGCTCGGCGGCGAAATTGGCAACAGCCCCGGCCATCCTCGCCTCCCTGGATAGCGGCAGCGCAGCCGACGGCCCCGACCACCCTATCGCTGAACGGTTGTTGCTGGCAGAGCCGCGCTTTCGGCGGCAAAGGGATTAGGCGGTGGCGGAGACGGAAGCAAATTAATCACGGTGCGTCCAACATAACCGCTGATCACACCGATACCGCAGCCATACACGGCTTCGTGTAACAATGCGATCATCGGCATGGTCCCCAGCGCGACGGTCATGGGCTTGATCCACCCCATGGTCGTCACTGCGGACAGCGCAGCCCCGCTGATCGCGCAATCGAAGACGATTTGTGGCGGCGTCAACGGCGGAACCTGAGCGGTCTCGTCAACCGCCCTTTGCCCTGCGACAGCGGCTCCGCTTGTCACTCCCCCGACCCCGAGACTCACGAGCAGCCCCAGAATAACCCCCAGCCGTCTCATGCTCCAGCCTCTCCTCAACACTAGCCCCGGCAAGCCCGCACACCCGAACCCGCAGCCCCCACAATAGCGGATTTCAACGCCAAACGCATCGCCCTTCCCGCAGCGGTTCTCACTGCGGCTGAGTCGCATTTGCGGTTTGTGGGGTGCGACGCGTTGACTCGGGGCTGAGACAGGGCTTGCGTCAGGGAATCGGCTTGTGATTCGACGGTGGCATGAAAACGCTGGA
>Ga0302281_10002045_pt1 | contig 14488 bp, 15 predicted proteins | sample III_Fen_E1_2_FD_198762 | JGI IMG/M metagenome (GOLD analysis project Ga0302281, IMG submission 198762) | Peat permafrost microbial communities from Stordalen Mire near Abisko, Sweden - III_Fen_E1_2 | ecosystem: Environmental > Terrestrial > Soil > Wetlands > Permafrost | place: Sweden: Abisko...
CAGGCAGCCATTTTCAAGGCTACAAATAAGATGTCATACGCAGACGCGTTCGCTGCGGCATTGGCAAAAATCAAGAACGCGGAACTTGTCACCGGCGATCAGGAATTCAAGCCTCTCGAAAAGGAAATTAAAATCCACTGGCTGAAGTAAAATTATGGTTCAGAAGCACAAAGATTGGACACGCGAGGAACATATTCTCGCCTTCAATCTTTATTGTAAAATTCCGTTTGGCTCAATTCACATGAATAACCCAAAGGTTGTTGAATTAGCCAAAATTCTTGGGCGCACCGTAGGTGCTGCTTCATTGAAGCTTTCGAATTTTGCTCGATTGGATCCGGCATTGAGGGCTCGAGGGATTCGAGGCATGTCACATGGGGCTCATGGTGAACTTGAAGTTTGGAATGAATTTGCAAGCCACCCCGAAGAGTTGGTTTTTGAAAGCGAACGATTGCTGGCTAACCGACTCGGACAATCCATCGAGAAAGTGGCTGATGTAGAAACCAATGATTTGCCAGCTACCGGAATTGAGCGTGAAGCTACTGTGCGTGTCAGGGTTAATCAGAGTTTTTTCCGCAGTCGGATTCTATCTGCCTATAATTTCCGTTGTTGTGTAACTTCTCTCAATATTCAGCCTCTGCTTACAGCAAGTCACATTATTCCCTGGGCTGAGGATAAGGAGAACCGTCTCAATCCCAGAAATGGACTTTGTTTTAATGCTCTTCATGACAGAGCATTTGATAGGCACTTGATGTGGATTGAGGATGATTTTGTCATCCGTTTTTCTCCAAAACTTTACAAAGCATCCTTAGCGTCCAAAGAAACATTTGATTGGCTTACAAAGTTTGATGGATCTCATCTTCTGTTGCCCAAAAAATTTCAGCCAGACGCAGAGTTTCTGAAAAAGCATGCATCAAGATGCCTTTCCAAGCTTTGATGATGAAAAGACTATAGCCTATCCACCTGCGCCTCCCCCTCAGGTCTTTGCGACTTTTTTACCAATCAGGCGTTCCCGGCTGACTCAATCCATGCGAGGGCCTTGTCGTAGCTTTTGCGATCCAGGTAGTGACGGAATTGCGGGTCGAGTTCCCGGGGAGGGAGCGTTTCCACGATTGCATCGATCGTTTCGGAGACGGTGATCAGACGCTGCAAATGCCCTGCGGAGTCACTCTCCCGGTGGGCATGGTCGGCGATGACGACAAGGCGTTCGCGTAACGCCTCGGCGAGGGGAGCGAGTTGAGGCGTTGCCATCGGATCAGGGCAGCACATTCTGCCCGTGCTGGCGCAGGAGATGGTCGCAGATAACCAGCGCAACCATGGACTCCACCATGGGCACGGCGCGGGGCAGCACGCAGGCGTCATGCCGGCCGCGTGCCGAGAGTTCGGCGGGATCACCCGAGACGGTGACCGTCTGCTGAGGCTTGGCGATGGTTGCCGTGGGCTTGAAAGCCACGCGGAAGAAGATGTGCTCGCCGTTGCTGATGCCGCCCTGAATGCCGCCGGAGCGGTTGGTGAGAGTGGCAACTTTCCCCTCCTCAATCACGAAGGCATCGTTGTGTTCGCTTCCCGTAAGACGGGTTCCTGCAAAGCCGCTCCCGATCTCAAATCCCTTGGTTGCCGGAAGGCTCATCACGGCTTTGGCAAGATCGGCTTCGAGCTTGTCAAAGACGGGCTCGCCGAGTCCCGGAGGAACTCCGCGCACGACGCACTCGATGATGCCCCCGATGCTGTCCCCCCGGGAGCGGACTTCCTTGATGCGCTCGATCATCTTCCCCGCGGCAAGCGGATCGGGACACCGCACGGGCGTGGCATCAACATCTGCGGTCGTCACCGTCCCGGGATCCACCGTGGACTCAATGTCGTGGATGGAACGGACAAAGGCGACAATCTCAAAGGCGGGATGCAGCGCACGGATGATTTTTTTTGCAAGGACTCCGGCGGCAACACGGCCGATGGTTTCCCGGGCGGAGGAACGGCCTCCTCCCTCCCAGTTCCGAATGCCGTATTTGGTCTGATAGGTGTAATCGGCGTGCGACGGGCGAAACATTGTTTCCATCTCGCTGTAGGCCGAGGGACGGGCATCCTTGTTATCCACGGCGATCAGGATCGGCGTGCCCAGAGTCCGGCCATGAAAGACTCCCGAAAGAATGCGGCAGATGTCCTCCTCCTGGCGCGGGGTGACGATGTCGCTCTGACCCGGACGGCGTCGGTCAAGCTCCACCTGGATCTCCTCCGCCGTGATCGGCAGGCGCGGAGGGCAACCGTCGATGACGCAACCGACGCCACCGCCATGGGATTCACCCCAGGTTGAGACACGGAAAAGAGTGCCGAAAATACTGGCCATAAGAGTTCCAATTTATGCCCAAGTTTGCGGCAACTCACGCAAAATCAGAAACCGGGCCCGGAAAGATCCGGTGTTCTGTACAGGGTGGGCTTGACGGGACACTCAGGAGGTTTTATTCCATGATGTTCAGAAAAAGATTTCATCCGCGTCCGGCATGTTGCCTTGAGTGAATTATTCGAGGAAGGTGGTCGCGTCTGTTCTCGTCACAACTGTTTCACCTTCAGATAAAACCCCTTTTCCATGTTTAAAAAACTCCTCGGATTCTTCTCCAGCGATATCGGCATCGATCTCGGCACGGCCAACACCCTCGTCTATGTCAGAGACCACGGGATCGTCCTGCGCGAACCCTCCATTGTGGCCGTCAAGGCCGGAACCACCCAGGTGCTGGCCGTGGGCGAAGAGGCGAAGCGAATGCTTGGCCGCACGCCCGGAAACATTTCCGCCATCCGTCCCCTCAAGGACGGTGTCATCGCGGATTTTGAAATCACCGAGGCGATGCTGCGACACTTCATCACCAAGGCGCACGGACGGAGGCGTTTTGTCCGGCCTCGTGTCGTCATCGCCGTGCCGAGCGGCATCACCGAGGTGGAGAAGCGCGCCGTCAAGGACTCCGCGATGCATGCGGGAGCCCGCGAAGTCTATCTCATCGAGGAGCCGATGGCTGCGGCCATTGGCGTCGGCCTGCCGGTGACCGATCCCGCCGGAAACATGATCATCGACATCGGCGGCGGCACCACGGAAGTGGCGATCATTTCGCTGGCGGGCATTGTGTTCAGCCGGAGCGTGCGCGTGGCGGGCGATGAACTGGACGAGGCCATTGTCCAGTATCTCAAGCGGGCCTACAATCTCATGATCGGCGAACGCACTGCGGAGGAAATCAAACTCCGCCTGGGAAGCGCTCATCCGCTGGAGAAGGAGCTCACCATGGAGGTCAAGGGACGCGATCTTGTCGCCGGGCTTCCAAAGACCATCACCATCACTTCACAGGAAATCCGCGATGCCCTGATGGAGCCCGTCTCCCGCATTGTCGAGGCTGTCCGCATCACGCTGGAACGCTGCCCTCCCGAACTCTCCGCCGATCTCGTCGACCGCGGAGTAGTGCTGGCGGGCGGAGGTGCCCTGCTGCGTGGTCTGGACAGGCTGATTGCCGAAGAGACGGGACTTCCCGTCCATGTGGCTGAAGACCCGCTGAGTGCCGTGGCTGAGGGTACGGGCAAGGCTCTTCAGGAGATCGAATTCCTGCGGGCTGTCGCCGCCACCGACCGCCCCCGAGTGTAATCGAGGGGCTTGGTCTTCCCGGATTGACACTTATTTCACGCTAACTCTTTCCTCAGGAAGTCACCCAGGCCGTTTTCCCGGATGAAGCGAATCCAGATCGTCGCCCTCGCACTGCTTGTGATTGCAGCGATCGCCTGTTGCTTCCTTGGCGCCGGAGCCCTGACAAGGCTTCAGTCGGGATTCCTCGGTGTTCTTTCCCCTTTCACCCGTTCGGGCCATGTGGTGCAGAACAGTCTTGGAAGTCTTGGAAAAGACCTGATGACCCTCGATCAACTCCAGTCGGAATACGACAGGCTGCTGATTGAGAACCGTCAGTTAAGGGCTGAAAATAACGGCCTCCGCGATCTCAAGGAGGAGAATGACCGTTTCCGGGCAACTCTTGGATATCGCGAGCGGTCCTCCTTCCGGCTCATCTCCGCGGTGGTGCTCAGCCACGATGCCGAGGCATGGTGGAGTACGATCAAGATCAACCGCGGCTCCAGGGACGGAATTGAGTCAGATATGCCGGTCATTACCGACCGGGGACTGGTGGGCAAGACAACGGCGGTGTCGGGTGACATGACCGAAGTCCTGCTCATCACCGATGAAAACTGCAAGGTTGCCTCCAAGGTGGAGGGAACCAAGGAACAGGGGATTTGTTCCGGGACGCGGGCTCCGGAAGGGGAATTGTCATTGTCATTTTTGAACAAACTGGCTGATCTTCAGCCCGGGCAGAAAGTTTACACTGCGGGAGTGAATGGCGGGGTCTTCCCGTCAGGCATCGCACTCGGCACGGTGAAAGGATTTCACGCCCGCGAACTGGATGGCGAAGCCACCCTCGAGCCTTCTGCCGATCTCGGCAATCTCGAGGAAGTCTTTGTCGTCACGGGAGCGAAATGAAAACAGGCCTGCTTTTTATCCTGCTTTTAATTCTGCTGCCGTGCGTCGTGGCGCTTCAGGATCTCCTGCCTTCCCTCCCGCCGGCCCAGGAAAGAATTTTGCTTCTGCCGTTGCTTTTCTGCTTCGGCGTCATGGTGCTGCCACTGCTCCCCGCGCTTCTCTACGCACTGATCGTCGCCGTTGTGCAGGGTCTGATCCTTCTTCAGGTTGAAGCGGGACAGGTTGAGCTGGGTCTGGTGGGGCCGGTTGTCTTTTACTTTGGCTGGGCGATATTCCTCCAGATGGCAAACGATACGACCCGGGCGATGCGCTGGGAAATTCATGCCATCGCAAGCGCCATGGTGACCCTGAGTCTGCTTACGGGGGAGTTTCTGATTCTCTGCGCCAAGAGAGGCGGCTTTCCCCTTGATGCGACGGTGCTGCTTCGCATCGGAGTCCCCTCGGCTGCCGCCCTGCTGATCGCCCCATTTTTTTATTTGCTGCTCCGATCCCTCGCCCCGCTTGATTCCAGGCTTGGGTTGGCGAAGCTGAAGCCGCCCGGCCTGGAAGCCTGAGGATGAAGACGCCGGATCCTGCCAACCGAAAAATCCTGATTCTGGGCTTCCTTCTCACGGCGGCGCTCGCCTTGCTGCTTGGCAGGATGTGGGTCGTCCAGATCCTTCATGGCAAGGACTACAAGCTCCGCATCAGAAACCACTCGCAGCTCACCGTGCGACTCCCCGCCGTGCGCGGCGAAATCTGTGATCGCAACGGATTGCCGCTGGTTGAGAATCGCGCCAGCATGGAAGTGGATTTCTATCTTCCCGATATCGTGAGGGCTTGGAAGGACAACAACGACGATGTCCCGACACTGAAATATCGCGGATTGGATCACGGCATGCCGGTGAACAAGGAGGAGCCCGACATCGTGAAGATCGTCAACGATTCGATCATTCCACAACTCGAAAAACTGGGGCTCGCCGGTGATTACAATGCCCGCAAACTCCAGGTGCATTTTCGCGACAACTCGGAGGTTCCCTTTATCTATCGGCAGGATCTCGACTTCGAGACCATGGCCCGTTTCAGCGAAAACAACCTCGATCTTCCGGGAGTGACCGTGACGCTGAAGCCGGTCCGTCACTATGTCTACGGTGCCCTGGCCTCCCACCTCTTCGGCTATGTCGGAATGCCCAAGGAGATCGATGAGGATGAGGCCGGGCAATATAATTTTTACCAGCCCGATGTGGAGGGAAAGGCCCAGATCGAGCAGGCCTATGATGATGAGCTGAAAGGCACACCGGGCACCCGGTTCCTGCGACGCAACGCCCGCGGAATCATCGAGGGGGAGAGTTCACGGATCGAACCGAAGGCCGGAAACAAGGTGCTGCTGACCATCGACGCCCGCATTCAGTTTATCGTGGAAAAGGCGCTCCGTGTGATCGGACGGGGTGCCGCCGTGGTGCTCGATCCCAACAACGGGGAAATCCTTGCCATGGCCTCGGTGCCCTCGTTTGATCCGAATCAATTCGTGCCGACAATCTCCAAGACCGACTGGGAAAAACTTTCCAAGGATCCTACCGACCCTCTCATGAACCGTGCCGTGAACGCCTACGCTCCGGGTTCCACCTTCAAGCTTTGCACGGCACTGGCCGGGCTCCGCGCCGGGATTGGAGACAGGGAGTTCACTTGCACCGGCGGAGTCCAATACGGTGCCAAATACATGAAGTGCTGGGTGCTCACCGCCAAGCCGCCACTCCCACCGCACGGAACCCAGGATCTCAGCACGGGACTGAAAAATTCGTGCGATCCCTTTTTCTATCAGTATGGTAATGCCGCCGGAATCGATCAGATAGACGCAGTCGGAACCATGCTCGGGCTGGGACAAAAAAGCGACCTGCCTCTCAACAGCGTGGCGACCGGCGTCCTGCCGGGACCTGCCTGGCTGGCACAGAATGACCCTCGCGAACGCTGGAGTCCCGGCTACACAGCCAACACGGCCATCGGTCAGGGCTTTGTGCTCGCAACTCCGCTTCAAATGTCCATTGTTGCGGCTGCTGTAGCCAATGGAGGGACTGTTTATCAGCCTCATCTTGTCAAGGAAGTGCTGGCCCAGGACGGCACCGTGACAAGACAGGAACCCATCCGAATCAGCACCAATCTCATCAAGAATGGAGGGATTGATGCCACCCAGTTTGAAAAAGTGCGCAAGGGAATGTGGAGGGTTGTCAACGACCCAACGGGGACGGCCCGCAAGGCGCGGCTCAAGGATGTTGAGGTCGCCGGCAAGACAGGCACGGCCCAGTTCTGGCGAAACGGGATCAAGGACTATCACACCTGGTTCCTCTGCTTTGCTCCCTATGACAAACCCCGCTATGTGGTCTGCGTCTTCGTCCAGGGAGGTAAATCGGGCGGATCGGTGCCTGCTCCGATCGCCGCCAAGATTCTGGAGCAGATCTTTGCCATGGAAAAGGGAAAGGAAGTCAAACTCACTGCCCTGGACCCCGCCGCTGGTAATTTTCAGCAGATCGCCGGAGTCGATTTTTCCAAGGATATTCCCACCCAATATGGAACAGATGCCGGCCCCATCCCTGATGCTCCCACAGAGGAAAACAACCCCCGCTCTCCGAATCAAACACCCTCTGGAAAAGCTGCTTCCAAGCCGGATATTCAGGAAGATTCCGATACCCATGTCAAAAACAAGCCGCGTTCCCAGAATTCCTTCCAGAAATTTTTTAACTTCCTTGGCGGAGGACGCTCCGCCGTTCCCAAACAATCAAACTAGGGAAGAAGAATCTTAATGAATTTTACAATTCACCCAAATCAACCCCGCAAAATAGAATGATCAACTCGATACCTGTTTTTGAACCCCACAACGACTGAGCTTGATCGGTCTTTCAGGTTTCAAGTTGCAGGTTCATCCCTCCAGAATCAACTCATAGCTAACAGCCTTCGGTCCAACCTCCTAAATTTTTATCTAACATGAACATTATCGAAACCGTCAAACGCTTTCTTGGCGTCAAAAAGTCAGGCCCTCGCATTGAACTGATCGTCAGTTGTGAAAAACTCGAAAAACGCGTCGCCCTCCTTGAGGATGGCAAGTTGGAGGAATATTCCATCGAACGCGACAGCGAGCGCAACATCGTCGGAGGAATCTTCAAGGGCAAAGTCCGCAATATTGAGCATGGGCTCAAGGCAATGTTCGTTGACATCGGCTTCGAGAAAAATGCCTTCCTCCACTTCTGGGATGCCATCCCCGCCGCGCTCGACAGCGGCATTGAGGCGGTTCAGAGGGCGGGTGGCAAGCCCCCTTCCAAAAAGAAAATCACGGCCAAGGACATCCCGACCATTTATCCTGTCGGCAGCGAAGTCATGGTGCAGGTCACCAAGGGCCCGATCGGCACCAAGGGGCCGCGTATCACCACGAACATCTCCATGGCCGGGCGGTACATGGTGCTCATGCCCTTCAACGACCAGTGCGGCATTTCCCGAAAGATCGAGGATCCCAAGGAACGCACCCGCCTGCGCAAGATCCTTACCGAACTTTCGCTGCCAGAAGGGATGGGCATCATCATTCGTACGGCGGGGGAGGGTCAGAAAGCCCGCTTCTTCGTCCGCGATCTCGGCTTCCTTCTCGACCAGTGGCGCGAAGTCGAGAAGGGAATGGCCGAGAAGCCGGCTGCCAGCACCCTGATTCTCGAACCCGATCTCATCGAGCGCACTGTCCGCGATCTTCTGACCGAAAGCGTCGACGCCGTTCATGTCGATGATCTCAAGGCCTCGGAGAGGATGCAGGAACTTGTGGGACAAATCTCCAAACGGGCAAAAAAATCGATCCATCACTACGGGGGCCAGAAACCGATCTTTGACAACTTCAGCGTTCAGACCCAGATCGACAATGCCTTCCTTCGCCAGGTCTGGCTGCCCTGCGGCGGCTACCTCGTGATCGACGAGACCGAGGCCATGATCGCCGTTGATGTGAACACGGGCCGCAACAAGGGCAGCAAGGACATGGACAAGACCATCTTCCAGACCAACATGGAAGCGGCGGATGAGGTCGCCCGACAGCTCCGCCTCCGAAATATCGGGGGTCTCATCGTCGTCGATTTCATCGACATGAAAAATAGAAAGGATCAGCAGGCAGTCTATCAACGGATGCGTGACCGCCTGCACCGGGACAAGGCCCGCACACATGTCCTTCCGATCTCGGCACTCGGGCTCATGGAAATGACGCGCCAGCGCGCCCAGGAGAGTCTGGCCAGTTCCCTCTACACAAACTGTTCCTATTGTCATGGCAAGGGAGTGGTGAAGAGCCCGATGACCATGAGTGTCGAACTGCAGCGCACGCTTCACACACTGATGAAACGCCACCAGGAGGATGTGCACGAATTCCGTGTCACGGTTCATCCCGAGCTGCTCAACCGGCTTCGCAGCGAGGACGAGGAACTGCTTATTGATATCGAGCGCAAGTATGCAGCCAGGCTTTCATTCAAATCGGATCCGACCCTCCATATGGAGAAATTCCATGTGGCGAATGCACAGACTAATGAAGAGCTTCTGGTCTGATACCATTGATACGGTACCGATTCCCATCAAACGAAGGAGGAATCGTCTCCACCCGGATCGAAGGAGCCGTCATCGCCCGGATCGGAGAAGTCGTCCGTTGGATCATTAAAGGAGGAATCGGCAAGATCCTGATTGCCGGAATCCCCGGATCCTGCTGACGGCCCCTCCTCAAAATAGTTATTCACCACCTCGGGTTGGCCTCCAACAGCTCCGCCTCCAAGTCCGCCGCCCGAAATTCCAGAAAAAGGGCCTGCATTGTGCCCCAGCAATCCCTCAATACCCTGAAAAAGCAGGGCTCCTCCGGCGACTCCTGCAGCTGTGGAAAGCGCCGATTGGAGAAATCCTCCTCCGGCCGCCACCTGGGGTGCTGGTATCGGCGGGGGTGCCTGGACGCTCGGAGTCTGAACGGGTCGGGTAGGTGTCGCCGGCGCGCCGCCACCCAGAAAACTAGTCACATCGGAGAGAAAACTGCGGGGAGCCTGCGGATGCGAGCGTGCATCAGCAAGCTGCTTTTCCAGTTCTGCAATGCGGGTCTGGGCGGCAGTGAGAGCCTGCTGAATCACCAGGGAGGTCTGCACCAGAAGATAGGGGGAAGCGGGCTGCTCGTTGACTTTGGAGTTAATGAGTGCCTCTGCCTCCGCATCTCTTGGCTGAAGGGCCAGCGGGGCCAGGCGATCAAAAAGTCCGGAGATCAGTGTGCGTTCGTCAGTGGTCATGAGAAGTAAAGAAAGAGTGGTTTGGAGATTTTGCAAGTCCCCCTTTGCAAGTCTCCAATCCCGTCACAAAGAAAATTTTCCCGCCCGGCTCCGTTAGCTAGTCCCAAGCAGCTGATCAATTTTCGCGATCTCTTCGTGACTGAACTCCAGATTGCTCAGCGCAGCAACATTCTGTTCGATTTGCTCCACCCGTGACGCACCGATCAAGGCACTCGTCACTTCCGGCCAGCGCAGGACCCATGCCAGGGCCATCTGGGCCAGTGATTGTCCCCGCGCTGCCGCCACTTCATTCAAGCCGCGGAGGCAGGCCGGAAGAGAATCCCCATGAAGTTGCTCCCTGATCCGCTGACCTCCGAAGGTGTGATCAAAGGCTGCCCGCGAGCCTTCCGGAATGCCACCGAGGTATTTATCGGTCAGAAGGCCGCTCGCGAGTGGCGAGAAAGCAATGACCCCCATACCCTCCCTTTTGGCAACCGGGAGCAGATCGTCTTCGATTTTTCGATCCAGCAGATGATAACGGGGCTGATGGATGATGATCGGGGCCCAACCCCGCTCCCGAATCATGTCAGTCGAGGTCTCCGCGAGCGTTCCGGGATAGTTGGAAATTCCCGCGTAGAAGGCCTTGCCACTCCGGACAATGTCATTGAGGGCACCAAGAGTTTCTTCCAGCGGTGTCTCGGGATCGGGCCGGTGGTGATAGAAAATATCAAGATAGTCGAGTCCCAGCCGCTGAAGGGACTGATCAAGCGAAGCCATGAGATATTTCCGCGATCCCCAGTCGCCATAAGGACCCGGCCACATCGTGTAACCCGCTTTGGAAGAAATGATCAGCTCGTCACGCGGCATCTCGCGGAGAACTTCTCCGACCACCCGTTCGGCATTCCCCGGGGGCACGCCATAGTTGTTGGCCAGGTCGAAATGTGTGATGCCAAGGTCGAAGGCACGGAACAGGCATTCCCTCGCCGTTTCTCCACAGCGGTAGCCGCCGAATGTCTCCCAGGCCCCCAGGGAGATCAGCGGGAGTTTCAGTCCCCATTTTCCGCATTTTCGGTAGGTCATCCGGTCATAGCGCTGTGGGGAAAAATTCTTCATGACGAAGAGCAGGATTCCATCTCCCTTTGCCCGAATTACGCAAGCAATTCTTCTTCGGATACACCAGTCAATGTTTCCCAATACCTAAGGGAAGCCATGCCTTGCCGGACATCACAAGGAGGGAAAGAAGATTCACGCTCTCTTCATAGTATCCCTCCTTTCTTTGAATCCCGTAGGCAAAAGCAGCCTGCATCCATGGGCGATGGCCTGTGGCAAGGGCTGCAACTCCCGTGGGGGAAATAAAACAGGCGGTGTCATAATCGCCTCCGTGCAGACCGGTCCCATTCAGATGGTAGCCGGCCCGAAAGTCTTCGGGACTGTCGATATGTATCGTGGCCCACTGCATGAAGCGATCCAGGATTCTCCGCGCACGAACATCACCCGTCGCCTGTGCGGCCCAACCGATGCGCCAAGGAACGCGGCAGGCGTTGTAGTAGAATTCCCCGTCATGCGCGCTCTCAAGGAACATCGGCTTCGCGGGTCTCCAGGATCCGTTTTTCTCAACCGCGAAATCGGGAACCAGTCCGGTGAGGGGGGCCGATTTTTCCTGGAGATCTTCGAGAATGTCGTAGCAGCGACTCTCCACCTTCCCCCAGAGCGGATCTCCGGTCGCCACCTGAAAGGCACGGAAATGGGTCGGCATGAAATCAGAGGTACGGGTCTGGCCCGGTGCGTCGTTCCAATCCCCGAGCCGCAGCGAAAAGTCGGGCCGCACCAGAGAGGAGGCAAGATTCCGAATGAGATCGGTTGCTTCGCGGAAATAGGAAGGATCCCCCCACTGTCGGTAGGCCATCAGCAGGGCAAGAGCCATGTCGAGATCGCCATCCGTGGCGGAATCACTTTTCGCAGGGTGTTCGTCCGGGGGAATTTTCCAGCACATGAACGCCTGGTTGATTGATGAGGGAAATCGCTTTCGGAACCGATCCAGCCCGTCAAAATATCCACGTGCCATCGGATCGACTCCCGCCATCGTGACCGTGATGAGCATCCCGTAACCCATGGCTTCGGAAACGGTCGATCCCTGCTTGTCGAATTTGATTTTATAATCACCGGGAACCCGTGCCGAAGGGACGAGGTATTTTTTCTTCCAGGAGTCGTAATAGTGATTTACCGCGGCATCCATCTGGGCCGGTGTCAGCTCCGAGCAGTGAAGTGACAGCATCGGAATCAGCAATCCCGCCGACAGGACGGACATGGAAACAAAAGACCTCATGGGATTAAATCAGCGGTTCCTTAAGGGTGCTTTTCCGAAAGCATCTCCAGAAGCCGGAGGCGCCTCTCGCGAAGTCTGTGGGCCACGGTTTCCAGGGACCGATGCGCGGGAGTTGCTGGATCGTGAATTCCAAGAAGCAGCGTCAGCTCTTTTTCAAAATGTTCGACGGCCCGTTTCGATGGTTCCTGCCTGCGCAGGAAGCCCCATGCCCGGCGCAGCAATTCAAACATTTCAGGAACCGGGTGCATCGTTTCGGTGTAGAGGTCGCAGAGTTCCGCAAAGTAGGAGGCCGCAAGAAGGGTGTCATAGGTGGAGGGAAGGGCGACATCCCCTGAAACGACCACCTCGCCCAGAGAGTGTAAATCGCCCCCCCTGGCTCCCGCCGTTTTGAATGCAATCTCCGCCTCGGTGAAAAGTTCAAGCCTCCCCCCAAAAGGGCTTCCCTGCTTCTGGGCGCTGCGCACGGCGGTCTTGACCTTTCCATGACGGTCGGTCAGCCAGACCACGACAAGGCTGTTTTCTGAAAAGCGATAACGGCGCAGCAGAATGGCACGCGCCTCTTCCATTATTCATTCTCCTCCAGGGCCCGCAGGAGACATTCCTGAATGAAGGCATAGAAATTCACCTGCATCAGGGCCAGTCCGCGTGCCGTGGAAAGATCGGGGGGATTCTGGTGCGAAAGTTCCTCATCGGTGAAGGAATGCTCACCCGCCAGTGTCAACCGGAGCGCATTGAGCGTGGTGAGCCAGGCTTCCGAATGGTCGGCTGGAATTTCCAGGGACCAGAGCCCGTTCTTTCCCCGACCCTGCTTCATGCCGAGAAGATCGGCGGCCACAACCACTCGTTCCGAATCGAAATGCCGCCGCAGTTCAGGCTGCACAAGATCCTCCCAGTCATTGATTAATTCCTCATCTTCTCCCGGTGGCGGAAGCAGGCGCGCACTCCCCTCGGGATAATGCTCCCAGGGGTCTTCCGCAGTGGAGCGGAGCACTCCTGCCAGCAGGGGATGGATTCTACTGAAAAGCGGGTTTCCGGTTTTTGAAATCTCGAAGATCATCGACGATCTATTGGGAGACCTTCTCCATCGTGGCCAGGAGAAGGAAGCCGTGAAGTTGCTGGACGAAGAGCTCCGCCTGTTCCTTTCCGCCGCTCCAGACGACAGAACGGCCTTTCGTATGAACCTCCATCATGTGTTTCTGGGCCCTTTCGCGAGACCAGCCGAAGACGCGCCGGAAAACCATGCAGACATAGCTCATGAGGTTGACCGGATCGTTGTGAACCACAACGATCCACGGCTGCCCGAGAGCCTCCGAGAGGCTGGTTGCGGGATTTTCAAGAGTTTCCGGGCGACCCATGAAGAGAATGAAAGTTCGTCCCCGCCACGGCCAGTTCCCCCGCCGCAGAAAGCGTACCGATCAAAAATCGGGAAATCTCACGCCCGTCAAGTCCGGCCCCGATCCCCTCCTGCAGCAGGTAGGAGGCAATCATCACGCGGGGCGAAAAATGAAAGCCGGAGGATCGCAGCGCATGAATCACCGCAAGATGGCCCGGCGAGTCCCCCGCCAGAACCGCGGCACGGTAGCGTTCGATCAGACGATCCCCCTTCGGCGCAAGCAATCCCCGGACAAGTGCTTTTCCCGCGTCACGGCTTTGACTCCGGAAATTCACGGGTAGTGACGCATCCAGACGGCAATCCAGGGCGGTGATTTCAAAACTCCCCCCCTCCGAGGCCCGCTGCATCACTTCGAGCAGGGCCGGGTGAAGCACCGGGTGAAAAATCGAGGAGTTCCACCGAAGCACCGACGAGGCCACCGGTCCCCGGATCGAAAGCGTTACTTCCTCCAGACCATCCATCAACGGATTGCAGAGTTCAGCGGCACGGGCCACCACGGCATAGTCCCCCCTCCCTGAGGGCGGTTCTGGCTGCGTGTTCGGCTGGATCATCCCGATACCACTATCACACCTCATCCAATGCTGCTGCCAAAATCTCCTCCTGTTTTCGATGCATGATGGCCCGCTCTTTCGGTGTCAAATCATCGTAACCGAGGAGGTGCAGCAGACCATGGATGGCGCAGAGTGCCAGCTCGTGCGCCACCGGATGACGGAACTTCCGTGCATTTGACTCGGCGATCGGAGCCCCGATCAGGATCTCCCCGTGCTCGAAGGTAATGACATCGGTCGGCGTCGGGTCATCGAGAAACTCTCCATGCACCCGGGCAATCGCGGCTTCTCCAAGAAGTGAAATTTCAATCTCCGCCGGAATCCTGACCCCGCTTTTGCGAGGCTTCCTCAAACAAAGCGGCAGCGCGGCATCCACGATTCTCCGGACATCGGGCAAGTCAACTTTTACGGAGCGTTGACGATTCGACCAGAGAAGCTTGGGAAGCATAGGCGAAAAAAAGGGAAAAGAGGTCAGTCCGTGCATTG
>Ga0302281_10002064_pt1 | contig 14415 bp, 8 predicted proteins | sample III_Fen_E1_2_FD_198762 | JGI IMG/M metagenome (GOLD analysis project Ga0302281, IMG submission 198762) | Peat permafrost microbial communities from Stordalen Mire near Abisko, Sweden - III_Fen_E1_2 | ecosystem: Environmental > Terrestrial > Soil > Wetlands > Permafrost | place: Sweden: Abisko...
CTCTTCGATCATTGATGTCCTCCTTGATGCAAACCGTGTGGGAGAACGTATCGGCGGAATGCTTGTCCGGGAGAAGGAGGAAAATCTCTGGCTCGATATCGGAACCCCGGAGGCTTATCTGAAGGCGCATCAGGTGCTTGCCGATCCCGCAACCCGCCCCTCCTACGTCGTCGATCCAGGGTGGCCAGATCCATTTCATCCGGGCGCGGAGATAGATGGGAGTGCCGTGCTCGAAGGAACTGTTGTTTTGGGGGCCGGTGCCAGAGTGGGAGCGAGAGCTCTGCTCAGGGATTCTGTTCTCTGGCCAGGGAGCCTCATGGAGCCCGGCAGTTCGATTTCAGCGTGTGTTGTGCGTGGCATCGGGCCTGTTGTCGGTACGCATCAGGGAGTTGTCTTATGATCATGTCGAACGAGGAACTCTTAAAAAAAACGACCGCCGCACTGCCGGGATTTACGGCGCATGCGTTGCAGCCGATTGAAAAAGGAGGCTCCAGTCGCAGATTTTTCCGCATTGCTTCCAGCAGCGGCAATTCGGTGATCCTCGTGCAGGATCTCGGAGAGAAGGAGGAGAACAATCACTACGCCGCACTTGCCGGATTTCTGGTGGACCATGGAGTGCCGGTGCCCGCCGTTCTGGCAACAAATCCCGTCGAAGGATTGCTCTGGTTGGAGGATCTCGGAGAACGCGATCTCTGGGCGTTGAGGAATGATCCCTGGGAGGTTCGTCGGCCGCTGTATGAATCGGTGTTGCGTGGCATCTTCAGGCTTCACCGCATCCCTGTTGGGGAGAGGGATGGGCTCGTTTTTCAGAAGGAGTTCGACGAGCATCTCTACCGTTGGGAGCAGGAGTATTTCGCAGAGCATTGCCTGGGCGGGATTTTCGACATCCCGGAAGGGACGAGGAGTGATCTTTTAAGCAGTTCCGCCATGCAGGGGCTCGCTGCACAACTTGCCTCCGAGCCGAGACAGTTCGTCCATCGTGATTTCCAGTCCCAGAATATCATGATCCGCGATGGAGCCGCCTGGTTTATTGATTTTCAGGGAATGCGACCCGGGCTCGCCCAGTATGACCTCGCTTCCCTGCTCTGCGATCCCTATGTCACGATCACGGCGGAGGAGCGGGCCGAACTACTGACCTCTTATCGCCGGATCCAATCGGAGGCGGGTATCTCGACCGGAGAGCATTTTGAGCGTATCTTCTGGCAATGCGCCGTGCAGCGCCTGATGCAGGCTCTTGGAGCCTATGGATTCCTGAGTCTGCGTTGCGGTAAGACCTCTTTCCGGGCCCACGTAAGGCCGGCATTGATCAGGCTTCGCGAGGCCCTGGAACAGCTTCACCCGGAGGATCGTCTCGACGAAGTGGCCTCTTTAGTGACAAATCTCAACGACTAAACCTCCCTATCCCCCCTTCCTATGGCATCTCTTCTTTTTCCAACCGTGGTGATTGAAAATCTCTGGCCCCAGATTGAAGGGGGACGGTATCCGATCAAGCGGGTTCCGGGCGAGGAGGTCACGGTGAACGCCGACATCTTCAAGGAAGGTCATGATGTCGTCCTTGCGGTGATCAAGTGGCGTCCTTTGGGTGAAAAGAAATGGAAGGAAGCGCCGATGAGTGACGTCGGCAATGATCGATGGAAGGGGAATTTCACCGTGGAGCAGGTCGGATTCACCGAATACACCATTGAGTCGTGGGGAGATGCCTTTGGCTCCTGGATCGAGGAGATTCAGAAAAAAGCCAAGGGGGGCGCCACCAGTCTTCCCTCGGAGACGCTGGAGGGAGCGGCACTCGTGAAGGCAGCGGTCAAGCGAGCCGGGAAAACCCCGGATGCCAAAAAACTTGCTGAGTATGCCCTCCTGCTGGAGGGGGCTCCCGATACCGCCGCCCTTGTTGTCCAGGCCACAGAACCGGAACTGATCGCCCTGATGGAGCAGTGGCCTGACCGGTCGCTCTCGACGACCTACATGCCGTTTCAGAAAGTGCGCGTTGATCGCAAGGAGGCCGCATTCTCCGCATGGTATGAGTTCTTCCCACGCTCCGCCGAGGGCAAGGAGTGGAGTGGCTCCACCTTCCGCGAATGTCTCGGGCGCGTGGAGGATGCGAAGGCGATGGGTTTCGATGTCATCTATTTTCCACCGATCCACCCGATCGGGATCACGGCCCGCAAGGGGGCCAATAACTCGCTCACCTGCAACCCTGGCGAGCCGGGTGTTCCCTATGCCATTGGCGGCCCTGCCGGAGGACATTGCGCCGTCGAGCCGGAGTTGGGGACGCTGGAGGATTTTGAATGGTTGGTCGGTGAGATCAAGGTACGGGGGATGGAGGTTGCTCTCGACTTCGCCCTCAACTGCTCTCCAGATCATCCCTATGTGAAAGATCATCCCGAGTGGTTCTTTCACCGTCCCGACGGCTCGATCAAATACGCCGAGAATCCCCCCAAGAAATACGAGGATGTCTATCCCCTCGATTATCACAACGCCAACTGGCAGGCCCTCTGGAATGAACTCCGGGATGTGCTGCTCTTCTGGGCAGAGCGGGGAGTGCTGATCTTCCGTGTGGACAATCCCCACACCAAGCCCGTTGCCTTCTGGGAGTTTGCCATTGCCGAAGTGCAGGCGAAATTTCCCGACGTCATTTTCCTCAGCGAAGCCTTCACCCGGCCCAAGATGATGCAGGTGCTGGCCAAGGCCGGCTTTACCCAGAGCTACACCTACTTCACCTGGCGTAACAATCGCGCGGAACTGGAAGAATACTTCACCGAATTGACGAAGAGTTCGATGCGTGAGTATTTCCGCCCCAATCTCTTCCCCAATACCCCTGACATCCTCCCTTTCTATCTCCAGGAAGGAGGCCGTCCCGCTTTCATGATCCGTGCCGTTCTTGCCGCCACGATGAGCGGTGTCTATGGCATCTACAGCGGTTTTGAACTTTGCGAAAACGCCGCCCTGCCCGGACGCGAGGAGTATCTTGATTCCGAGAAGTACCAGTACAAGGGGCGCGACTGGAATGCTCCCGGCAACATCAAGCCGCTCATCGCCCTGCTGAATTATATCCGGCACGAAAATCGCGCCCTGCACGAAACGAACAACATCTCCTTCTGCGGCAGCGAAAATTCAGCCCTCCTCTTTTTCCGGAAAACTTCTGCGGATCAGTCCAACAGCCTCCTGGTCATCGTCACCACTGATTTTCGAAGCGCCCAGAGCGGTTGGATTGATGTCCCGACAGGTGATCTTGGTATTGCCCCGAATTCATCTTATCAGGTCGAGGATCTGCTCACCGGCGAAGTATTCACCTGGAATGGAGCGCGGAATTTCGTTTCCTTAGACCCCTCAAGGAGAGTTGCTCACATTTTGAGATTGAAACAGTAGGAGGAATTTTGCCTCGCCATCTCCCGGTGGGCTAGCCCTTCGGGCTGTGCTGACGCACAGGCTACACCGCGCTTCCCAGCGCTCGGTGTTTTTTCCCTCGATCCATCGAGGAGGGACGCGCATATTCTCCGCCTCAAGCCTCAGGCTTGAGTGAGGCTTGTGCTTTTAGCGCAGAGCGGTGTTGTTGCTCGCTTGCGGTATACCGTCTTTTCGATGCCACAATCATGAAGGCTTGGGATTTTTGATGAGGGGCCAGACGACCGAGCTTCAGTCGTAGCAAGACCTACGGCAAGCGAAGGGCAACGCAGCCTCTCGCAAAAGCACCATCACCACAGCAGCTTGAGGCCGTGATCGGAGTAACCCTTGATCTCCGGATCTTTGGAGAGAATCGTTGCGTCTGAACGGATGGCCTGCCAGACGAGCATTCGGTCGAAGGGATCCTTGTGGCCGAGTTTCGGAAGCCGGTGGTATTCCGCGGCATGATGCGGATCAAGCGGAAGTAGGGTGAACCCCGCTTCTTCAGCGACTTTGGGGAGTTCCTCGGGGGATATGCCCTTCAGGATGAGTTTTCCTAGGGAGTGCTTCAGGGAGAGTTCCCAGAAGGTGATTGCGCTGACAAAGGCCTCGTTGCCCGGAGTGGAGAGTGCAGAGCGGGCCTTCTTGCTAAGTTTCTCCGGGGCGATGACCGCCCAGAGGAAGGCGTGGGAATCAAGTAACAGCTTCACGAAGAGAGCAGTTCTTCCTCGCTGATCTTGAATGAGGGCTTGGTAGAGAAGGAGGCCTTCTTTCTGAGCGATCCGAGGGTCACGCCACTCTTTTGAAAAAGGAGTTTCGGTGGGGCGAGGACGGCGACCAGATGCCCTTTCCTGCCGAAGGCAACACCCACGGTCTTTCCCTGACGGACCTCCTCGAGCGCCGCAGAAAAATGCGTTTTGAAATCACCGACTGCCAAGATCTTCATATTGAAAGGATCCTTCAATGTGACAAGTTGTCAAGAAGTGTTCTTCTTTTCCTGCTTTCCTGAGTTCCATATTCAAAAAACCTCTGCGCTCTCTGCGCCTCTGCGGGAAAACAATCCCCAAAAAGGAACGGGGGTGATTCGTTTCGCGAACCACCCCCGCCGAGTGTGACGACTGTAAGCCGGATTCTGTCAGGCCGGATTGCTCCGGCGTGGACGGCCATTTCTCTCAAGGTTCCGAAGAACCCCGCCCGTCTTGCGACGGGTGCGACAATACCCGGGGTTTCATCCGACCAGTGGGCGGACAGCGAAGCCGGCGGCCTCTTCCCCTGTTCTGTCTTGCACCGCATAGGGTTTTTCATGCCCCTGCGATTGCTCGCAGGGCGGTGGGCTCTTACCCCGCCTTTTCACCCTTACCCCCGGTCGCGTCTTCTTACGAAGACTTTGACCGCAGGCGGTCTGTTCTCTGTGATACTTTCCGTCGAAGGGGGCTTTCGCCTCCTCCTCCCGTGTATTCTACGCGGTATGCTGCCGTGTGGTGTCCGGACTTTCCTCCAGGGTTTCCCCCAGCGGTCGTCCACCGCCACAAGAGAGTGATAGGCCGAAGGGGTGAAAAAGTAAAAAGTAAAAAGTGGGAAGGTACCGAAAAGCTGAAAAGTGAAACTTGAAAGATGAAGGCTGAAGAGTACGGAAGTCAGAGGACAGAGGACAGAAGGCGAAGATGGCTAGTCGGGAACTATCGGTAGATAAAAGGCGCGTGGGAATGCGGCTTAGTCATGAGAGGCGAAGGCCGAACAGTCCGAGGATCAGCAAACCTTCTGTCGGGAGGCGAAGGTAGTCATGCCGCAGGCAGCGCGCAGCGCGAACCTCACGGGAGCGAGTGAGGACAAATCCGAGGATGCCTGATCCGGGAGGATCGGCAGACAAAAGGCGCTCTGGAGAGGCTGAGGTAAACGCGGCTTTGCTACCATCACTCCCCCGATTGGAACCCTACGGGCAGCATATTCATGCTGGCTATTCCGTCCGTTCCAACGGACTTGTATTGTCATTTGAGGCGTAGGCCGAAAACCAACCCGGTGGGAACCGGGGCGGTAGACTACGATGAAATCGTAGCCCAAAGGGTGCCACGGCTTTGCGGGAGTAAAGTGGCATCAATTCCGAGGATCAGCAAACCTTCTGTCGGGAGGCGAAGGTAGTCATGCCGCAGGCAGCGCGCAGCGCGAACCTCGCGGGAGCGAGTGAGGACAAATCTGAGGATGCCTGATCCGGGAGGATCAGCAGATAAAAGGCGTGTAGCCTTCTAAACAGTGATTTCCGACCTCTGTTCTCTGATTTCTGATCTCTCTTTCCTCGCGGCTGGCTTCCTTCTTCCCAAGACTTCCTTAAGGAAGGGAGCGGTGCAGCTGGTTTTGCTCTTGGCCACTTCTTCCGGTGTGCCGACAGCCACGATTTCCCCGCCACGATGTCCCGCTTCGGGGCCGACATCAATGATGTAGTCTGCCTCGGCCACGAGATCCATGTGATGCTCGACGACGATGACGGTATGGCCTTCATCGACAAGGCGGTGAAGAACGCTTTGGAGCAGTTCGACATCGGCGGCATGGAGGCCGATGGTAGGCTCTTCCAGAATGTAGAGGGTACCGCCGCGTTTCGCCATCCGGGGACGGTCGGAGGAGCCGCCACGAGCAAGTTGGGTGACAAGCTTGATGCGCTGCGCCTCACCGCCGCTCAAGGTGGGGCTGGGCTGGCCGAGGCGGAGATAGCCGAGGCCTGTTTCCACAAGGAGTTGGAGAGGGCGGCGGATTTTAGGATGGGTCGCAAAAAATTCAACTGCCTGCTCGACGGTCATGGCGAGCACTTCGCCGATAGATTTCCCGTCGTACTTGACTTCCAAGGTCTGTCGGTTGAAGCGGGTTCCGCCGCAATCCTCACACGGCATGTACGAGGTTGGGAGGAAGTTCATCTCGAGCTTGATGACACCCTGGCCTTCGCAGGTTTCGCAGCGTCCCCCGTGATTGTTAAAGGAAAATCGGCTGCTGGTGTAGCCGCGCAGACGGGCTTCCGGCAACCCCGCGTAGAGGGTACGGATCGCGTCGAAGATTTTGAGATAAGTCGCCGGAGTGGAACGGGATGTTTTCCCGATCGGAGACTGATCGACTTCGATGACCTGAGAAAGATGCTGGATGCCGGTAAGTGATTTCCAGTGTTGCGGCCCGAGTTTCTTGCGGCGACCGCTGCGGACGAGTGATTCCTCAACGGCAGGGAGCAGGACCCCCCGAAGCAGCGTGCTCTTGCCCGAACCGCTGATCCCGGTGATGGCGGAGAGGCGTTGAAGAGGGAAGGAAATGTCAACGTTGTGGAGATTGTGACGATTGGCCCCCTTGAGTTCCAGCCACTCGGTCTCCTCCGTGATGGGGCGGCGCGATCCGCTGAGAGGATGCACGGGAGGTTCGCGGAGAAATTTTCCGGTCAGGGAGCGGGCGTTCGCCATGACTTCGTCGATCGTGCCCATCGCGGTGATCTCACCGCCGTGCGAACCGGCTTTCGGTCCCAGATCGATGATGCAGGCGGCACGGCGCATGGTTTCCTCGTCATGCTCGACGATGAGGAGGGAGTTTCCCTGGTCGGCAAGTTCCTCGAGGGCGTCCAGAAGGCGCGTGTTGTCCCGGGGGTGAAGTCCGATGGTTGGCTCATCGAGCACATAAAGCACGCCGCGCAGATTGGAACCGAGTTGTGCAGCCAGACGGATGCGCTGCGATTCACCACCGCTGAGTGTTTTGGCCGAACGACTGAGTTCCAGGTAGTCAAGACCGACGCGTCCGAGAAATTTCAACCGCTGGTTGAGTTCCGGCAGAATGTTTTGGGCGAGCGCGGCGTCGCGGCCTTGAAACTTCCATTTCGAGAGCAACGCTAGGGCATCGACTGCGGAAAGAGAAGAGAAGGAGGCGATGCTTTCCTTTTCGATCTTCACCGAGCAGGCAACCGGATTGAGGCGCTCCCCCTGACAGACGGGGCAGGGGCGGGTTTCACCCTCCTCGCGGTTTTCAAACGATTTTTCGGCGGCAAGATCGGCCTCAAGCTGGGAATCAAAATCCTTGGCAGAGGGAATTTCGGTCCATACTTCGCCGAAGCCGCGGCAGTGTTCGCACCAGCCGTGGGGAGAGTTGAAGGAAAAGAGTCGCGGATCGAGTTCCTCAAAGGAGCGTCCGCAGTCCGGGCAGTTCATCTCGGAGCTGAGGATACGGAATTCCTCTTGGGGGGGTGCTGTGACCTTGGCCAGTTTGCTCTTTTTGGTGCTCTTGGATGGTTTCGCTTTCACCGGCTTGTCAGCCGGCACAATGCGGGCCTTAGCGGTTCCTTTGCCGATTTCGAGGGCTTGTTTGGCAAGATCGAGGATTCCCTTGGTAGCATCCATTTCCAGCGTGCCGACGAGCACATCAATGAAGTGTTCCTTGAAGCGCTCCAGGGGCTGGAAGTCGGAGACTTCAACCAGCTCTCCATCCACCAACAAGGTCGAATATCCATGGTCGCCGGCCCAGCGAGCGACGTCGGTGTGATACCCCTTGCGTCCCCGCACCAGCGGGGCGAAGACCTGCACGGGGGCGGTTTTGGACATCGTGTCCAATTCAGCTGCCACCGCGGTAAGGGAGCTTTTCTGCACCGCGACATGACAGTCCGGGCAGTGTTGTATTCCCAGTTTGGCAAAGAGGAGGCGGAGGAACTGGTGGATCTCGGTGACCGTGGCCACGGTGGATTTTCCCCCGCCCCGGGTGATTCGTTGCTCGATGGCAACGCTGGGAGGGAGTCCGTCAATCCGGTCGACATCGGGTTTTTCCAACTGATCGACAAACTGACGCGCATACGGGGACATGCTGTCGAGGAAGCGGCGCTGGCCTTCGGCAAAGAGAATGTCAAAGGCAAGGGTGGATTTACCACTCCCGCTCAGGCCCGTCACCACAACCATCTCGTTGCGGGGAATATCGAGGGAAATATTCTTGAGATTGTGTTCCCTTGCTCCCCGGATCTCGATGGATCGGGATGCTGGAATGATCGGCTTGGGGAGGGAGTTTTCCAAGCGGAGTGGCGCACGACCGACGAGGACTTCACGGAGATAGCGTCCGGTGTGGGAGGCCTCCACTCCGGCGATCTCTTCGGGAGTTCCGGCCGCGACGAGTTTGCCTCCTTCATCACCCGCTTCCGGTCCGATGTCGATGACCCAGTCAGCGGTCTTGATGACATCCAGATTATGCTCGATGACGACGATGCTGTTGCCGTCGGCGACAAGGCGTTCAAAGGCCTTCAGCAGGATTGCCACATCATCGATATGGAGTCCGGTGGTGGGTTCGTCAAAGATGAGCAGCGCCCCACCCGGTTCGTGTCCCGCGAGACGGGCCGCAAGTTTGAGTCGCTGGGATTCGCCGCCGCTCAGCACATTCAGGGGTTGGCCCAGCTTGAGATAATCGAGTCCGACTTCGGCAAGAAGCTGGAGCGGCGTGCAAATAGCGGCGGCCTTCATTCCTCCCTTGAAAAACTCGATTGCCTCGCGGGCGGTCATTTCCAGAATGTCATGGATGGATTTGCCGCGATGCAGGATGGCAAGGACTCGCTCCTGATAACGGCGGCCTTCGCATTCCGGGCAACGGAGGAAGAGATCGCTCAAGAATTGCATCTCGACCTTTTCGTAGCCGAGTCCGGAGCATCGGTCGCAGCGTCCCTGGCCGGAATTGAAGGAAAATGCGGAAGGGCTCATTCCCGCCGCAATGGCGGCATCTTCCATCCCGAAAAGTTCCCGGATCGAGTCAAAGACACCGAGATAGACCGCGGGCGTCGATCGCGGTGTACGGGCGATGGGTGACTGGTCAACCATCACGACATCCGTGAGTTCATCTCCGCCTTTAAGCGAGTGGCAGCGACCCGCCGCCTCTCCCTCCTCAGCCGTGGCCGAAGTCAGGTTGCGGTAGAGGACATCCCGGACAAGGGAGCTTTTACCAGAGCCAGAAACACCGGTGACGCAGCAAAAAACACCCAGGGGAATCCGGACATCGATCCGGTCAAGGTTATGATGGCGGATGTTCTTGATCTCGATCCACTGCTCCGGCTTGACGCGCTGTTTCGGGACGGGAATGGACTTGTCGCCGCGGAGGTAGGCGGCGGTGAGGGAGTCTTTGGAGGAGGCGAGAGCCGAGAGCGGTCCTGAGAACATCAGGGCGCCCCCCTCCTGTCCCCGTCCGGGGCCAAGATCAACGATGTGATCAGCGGACCGGATCACTGCTTCCTCGTGCTCGACGACCAGAAGGGTGTTTCCCTTGTCGCGCAGGGCGCGCATGATTTCAAGCAACTTGCCGACATCGCGGGGATGCAGTCCGACACTCGGTTCGTCCATGACGAAGAGGGTGTTGACGAGCGAGGCACCAAGGCAGGTGGTCAGATTGACCCTTTCGATTTCGCCGCCGCTTAAGGTCTTGGTGGCGCGGTCCAAGGTAAGGTAGCCGAGACCGACCGATTCGAGATAACCGAGTCGGGAGGTAATCTGGTCGCGCAGCATCAGTGCTCCGGCGTTCTCCGCAGGTATTGGAAACTCCGCCAGCAAAGGCGTGAGGCGGGAAACGGGTGTGGAGGCGATCTCCGGCAGCGTCAGCGGGTGGGCGAGGGGCAGACGATAGTTGAGTGTCTCGGGCTGAAAACGTCCGCCATGGCAAATATCGCATGCCTTGTAGGTGCGGTAGCGGCTGAGGAAGACGCGGATGTGCATCTTGTAAGTGCGTTTTTCCATCCACTGGAAAAATCCATCCACGCCATACCAGCGGTTGTTCTGCCAGAGTTCCTCACCGGAGAGGTCAGCTCCCTTTTCCCCTTCGATCACGAATTTTTGATCAGCTTCGGGAAGTTCTTCAAAAGGAAGGTGGACATCGATGTCCTGCATCGCGCAGGCACGGAGAAGATCGCGCTGACATTCCCGGGACTGACCGCTCTGGAATGGTTTTACCACTCCGCCAGCGATGCTCAAGGAGCGGTCCGGCATGATCCGCTCGTAGTCGAGTCCGATCACGCGTCCGAATCCCCGGCACTCGGGGCAGGCACCCAGGGGATTGTTGAAACTGAAAAGTCCGGGAGAGGGAGGGCGGATATCGGCGTTGCAATGGGCGCAGTGCCATCCGGAAGAGTGGGGAAAACGTTCTCCTGACTCCGGATCGATCAGGGTGACCCGTTCCTTACCGAGACGCAGCGCAGCCTCGATTGCCTCGGTGAGGCGTCCCCGTTCGGCTGCGTTAATGTCCAGACGATCCTGAATGACTTCCACGATGGGCGGAAGTTCGGTGAAGGAGGCCGGTTCGTCGGTTCTGTGGGTGGTTCCTCCGATCCAGATTCGGAGGTAACCCTGTTCCTGCAGGAAGGTAAAAAAATCAGAGGGGCTGCGAGGCGGGGGCTCGACACCCTCTTCATTTGGTTCCGATCGGGTGGTGACTGGAAAGGTGACCAGGAGTCGTCTGCCCTCCAGTGAACCAAGCAGGGAGGAGACGATGGACTCGGAGGATTCGGGTGCTACCGGGCGATGACATTCCGGGCAGGAGGCTGTGGCGACCCGCGCCATCAGCAGCTTCAGATAGTCGTTGATCTCGGTGATCGTCCCGACCGTGGAGCGGGTCGTCTTGACGCTGTTGCTCTGCTCAATGGCGATGGCTGGAGGAATCCCCTCGATCGATCGGGCCTGGGGTTTGTCCATCCGGTCGAGGAACTGCCGGGTGTAAGGACTGAATGTCTCGACATAACGCCTCTGCCCCTCGGCGTAGATCGTGTCAAAGGCGAGGCTGGATTTTCCCGAACCGCTTGGTCCTGTGACTACGATCAGCGATCCGGTCGGAAGATCGAGATCGATGCCTTTGAGATTATTCTGGGTAACGCCCTGAAGGCGAATGCTTGGGGAATCGGGCACCTGAGGGGAGGGACGAAGGGGAGCGTGGTGAGGAGACCGGAGTGTTACTCCGAGGCTTCATCATCAGCCGAGACTGCTTTCAGCTCATCCGTGCGAAGGAGGACGCGTTGGCGCATGATTTTGCCAGCCTTGAATTTCACCGTAGCCCGGGAAGGGATCGGTACATCGACATCGGGCTGGTTGGGATTTCTGCCGACACGGGAGCGGGTGAGCCGGACTTCAAAAACACCGAAATTGCGCAACTCCACATTCTCCCCCTTGGCCAGCGCATCGGTGATATGATCGAGCGTCCGCTGGATGACATTGAAGACATCGCTTTGAATAAGTCCGGTTTCATTGCTGATGGCAATGACCAGATCGCGTTTGGTGAGGTTGGCCATAGTTGAAAGGATGAGAGGAGAAGTTTGGTTTCTCTGTAAAGGGGGCCAGAAACAACTGGTTTGTCCTACACCACAAAAGAAGGGGATGCAAGCTCTCTCGGTGAAAAGAAATCGAGAATCAACGATCTAGAGTCGTCCATGACGGGTGACGGCATCACGCCACCAGAGGAGTTGGGACTTGTGATGGGAATTCCAGTCCTGAACGGGATCCTCGATCCGGGCGGTCCAGTTAGCCGAGCCGACAGCCCCAGGAACATTGAATCGCTTGTCGGAACCAAACAGGTCGGTGATCATCGGAATGACAATCCAGGAGTTGCTGGTAAGCAGTCCCTCCAGCAGAACCCGGTGCACTTCCCCCTCGAACGGGGTGGCCGGGTCGATGTCGGGGCGATTGGCGAACGTCAACAACTCCGAGAGGATCTTCCGGCACCCTGCCGCCTCTTCATCCCCGTGCGAAAGTCCTGCCTGCCATTCCTTCCACTGGCTGATGAGCGGAGCATGGTCATGAGTGGCGTAGGTGGCTACAGAGATCCTGTCGTAACTGGTTCCGGGCTGCATGGAAAAATCCGGCAGACGTTCCCACATGGGGATTTTGAATCCCGGCAGTCCCATGCGCGCCATGACAGGTCGGACATAGGGGGAGACCTGACCCAAATCCTCGGCGATCATGCGGTGGTTGCCGATTTCGGCATCCAGAACGCCGAGCAACACCTCGCCGTGGCGTTCGTTATGGGCGCTGTTTTCAGGAGTGGAGTCATCACAGTCAATGAAGCCCGGGAGGAGTCCTCCCGTCTTTGCGGCGGCTTCTTCGGGCGAGAGATCGATGAATTCCTGATTCTGCTGGGGAGGCCAGGGGAAACTGTAGATGCGGAAAAATCCGAGTGCATGATCGACCCGGAGCATGTGAAAGACGCTACGAAGAACGCGTAGTCGCCTCCGCCACCAGATAAAATTGTTCCTGGCCATGACTTCCCATCGGTACAGTGGGAAGCCCCAGTTTTGCCCCCACTGCTCGGTGAAGGGATCGCTCTTGAAGACCTTTTCGGCAGGAGCGCCACAGGAACGATGGGCATCAAATTCCTCCGGAGAGGCGAAGATGTCGGCACCCCCCGCCGCAACTCCGACCGGAACATCGCCGATGAGGGCGACCCCAAGGGTGCCTGCCAGATCGGCAACAGTGGACCACTGGGAAAAGGCAATCCATTGAACAAAGGCGAAAAAGCCCCTTCGTTCCTCGATCTCGGCCTTCTCCTTTGCTGAGAGGGTGGTGAGCCAGTTACGGGCGACGGCTGCACAGCGGTTTTCCGTTGGCCAATCGGCGAGGTTCTCATTCCCATGATGCCGTTCCAGGAGAGCGCGGTAGAGGGTGTAATCCGACAGCCATGTGGCGTGCAGTTCAAGAAAATGGGTGAAGAGCTTGGATCTCCCACTCCGGCCATCGCCCTGTTGAAAGCGTTTCCAGGCGGCTTCGAGTAATTCGCGTTTGAGGCTCTTCACTCCGGCATAATCCACGGGGCCGCTACGCAGGGCGCTCAGATCATGGCGTTCCGTAATTACGCGGTAGTCGCCCGGTGTCAGTTCGGGCAGCCACGATGGGTGTGTCGTGATGGTGGAGGGGTCCAGGGCAAAGGCACTCAGGACATTGTAGGGACTATGATCGCCACCGGTTTCGTTCACGGGGAGAATTTGAACCGCGCGGAAGCCGTTCCCTGCGGCCCATTCGATGACTTCGGAAAGGGACTCCGTATCCCCGATCCCGAGATCATGCCGACCCCTCAGCGCAAAAAGGGGCACCAGCACTCCGGCGATTTTCTTTTTTGGGTCGAGATTCATGGCGGAATTTCTGAACTGGAGCGAGAGTGAATCTGTTGCACTCCAGGAGCAAGGCAGATTGCATGGGTGACGATGCTTTCTGTCTTGGCGTGAAAGGGTGATCCGACCATAACAACAAGCTATGGACATCACCTACTACGGTCACGCCTGCTTTTCAGTTCGTGTCGCGGGCAAGACTTTGCTTTTTGATCCCTTCATCACGCCCAATCCCCTTGCAGAATCAGTCGATGTCACCGCCATCAAACCCGATTACATCCTGCTCTCGCACGGCCATGCCGATCATGTTGCCGATGTCGAGAAGATCGCCCTGCAGAGCGGGGCGCGGCTGATCGCTAATTTCGAGGTGATCCAGTGGTTCTCCGCGCAAGGGCTGACAAACGCACACGCGATGAATTCGGGGGGGGCGTTTCTCTTCGATTTTGGACGGGTGACCTATACCCCGGCGATCCACTCCAGCAGCATGCCCGATGGCAGCTATGGTGGACAACCGGGAGGATTCCTGGTGGAGACGGATGAGGGTGCCTTCTACTATAGCGGAGATACCGCGCTGACCCATGACATAAAGATGGTTGCGGTGGCGGGGACGCTCCGTTTCGCGGCTCTCTGTCTGGGGGATAATTTCACCATGGGGGTGGAGGACGCCGTCACGGCCGCCGAATGGCTCGGGTGTACGGAGATCCTAGGAGTGCATTACGACACTTTTCCTCCGATCGTCATCGATCATGAAGCTGCCGAGGAGGCATTCCTCAAGAAGGGAAAAAAACTCCATCTGCTTGCTCCAGGAGACGGTTGCCAGCTGTGATGCTTCCTTTGGTTGAAAGAGTTTCCCTGGAGCGCTTACGAAATAGGCGTTGACATCGTGCGGGGCTGTGATTTGCTTTGGTGCAGGTTTTGGCCTTCTAGGATCTCTCCCGTTTTGGTTGTTGGAGAGCTAAGCAGTCCCG
>Ga0302281_10002070_pt1 | contig 14400 bp, 9 predicted proteins | sample III_Fen_E1_2_FD_198762 | JGI IMG/M metagenome (GOLD analysis project Ga0302281, IMG submission 198762) | Peat permafrost microbial communities from Stordalen Mire near Abisko, Sweden - III_Fen_E1_2 | ecosystem: Environmental > Terrestrial > Soil > Wetlands > Permafrost | place: Sweden: Abisko...
TTGCTACGCTCTCCGACCTGTCAGCGGCCCTTACTCCGGTCGATGAGGGGAGCGATCCGACCGAGGACGCCGAGAAGAGCAATCCCGTTCGCGAGCACTTCGAGTACATCAAGACGGCAGCGCACGATACGAGTGAGACCCGCTGGAAAGACTCCGCAGGCAGGCCGACTGCAACCCACCCGGTCGTCGCGGAGAAGTTACAGGAGATGCTCAATCGAGAGTATCGGGAGTTCTCCAGTGTCCTCTCGACGGCCAAAAGGGCGCTCACGCTCTACAGCGATCCTCTGGTTGCAGGGAACGTAAGTACAAGCGATTTTGCAATCGCCGACCTCGTGGACTTCGAGAGGCCCGTCTCGCTCTATATCGTCGTGCCGCCAAGCGACAAGGTCCGGCTCAAGCCGCTTGTCCGTCTCATCTTCACGATGATTGTCAATCGTCTCACGGAGAAGATGGACTTCGTCGGCGCAGAACAGACCCGGCGAGCGCATCGGCTCCTATTTCTGATCGATGAGTTTCCGACTCTTGGCAATATGGCGATCTTCGCCGACGCTCTCGCGTACATGCGCGGCTATGGACTCAAGGCATATCTCATCGCGCAGGATCTGGGGCAGATTATGGAGCATTACACTCGCAATGAAAGCATCAGTTCGAACTGCAATATCCGCATCGCCTTCGCACCCAACAAGACGGAGACGGCGGAACTGATCTCCAAGATGACCGGCACGACGACTGTGCGTAAGGCTGCGATCAGCTTCTCCGGCCATCGGTCGAGCAACATCATGACCAACATGAGCACCAATGTAGAGCACATCCAGCGGCCCTTGATGACCGTCGATGAAGTGATGCGCTTGCCTGCGGCCAGAAAGGAGGGCGAAGGAGCCAATCGTAAGGTTGTCGCGCCCGGTGCGATGCTGATCTTCGTAGCTGGAGCCTATCCCATCTACGGGACTCAGATGCTGTACTTCGTCGATGCCGAACTTAACCGGCGAGCTTCCTTCGTTCCACCCACCAAGTTCTACATCATCGAGCACAACGGCGACCTCGCCAGTCCCGGGACTCTTCATCCCTCTCGGCGATTGCCCTCGACTACCGTGCCACTGCCCCCGATGATCGTCAAGGCCACCGCACAAGAAGATGAGACCGAGGATGTTGATTACGCGCTACAGCCCATCGAGGCGGCTGACGATGAACACTAATCGAAGACAGCTCGGCGCACTCATCGTTAGCGGAGTTGCTCTATGTGTCGCAATTCTTGTCGCGGGACACGGTGGGTTACGCCTCAACACAACCGACTCGGTTCCGCTCGGCTTCTATCGACTCACCGATAAAGAGCACGGCAACTACATCACGTTCTGCCCGCTTGGAGCTGATGCGCAGCTCATGAGCGAGCGTGGGTATCGTCCTCGGGGAGTTGGGTGCGCGGATGGATTCGAGCCTTTGATAAAGCCGGTTGCAGCCAGAGCGGGAGACATGGTAACCATCGGCTTCGGCGGAATCTCCGTCAATGGACGTCTGCTCGGCAATACGGTCGCAAAAAAGCAGGACTCTCAACACCGACTCCTTCCGTCGCTTCCCCGAGGCTGTTATCCGGTTCAGGCTGGAACCGTCTGGGTTCTCTCGACCTACAACCCTCTGAGCTATGACAGCCGGTATTTTGGCGCGGTTCCGACCGAAAGGATCATCTCGTATGCAAAGCCAATCTGGACTTTCTAACCTCCATCCCGCAATCTTCGCTATGGCTGGCGCACTGATTGGCGCAACAGCTTGGTCGGGGCATCTCTACCTTCTATTCGTCCTGCTGGCGCTGCCCTCGCTCCTGCGCGCTGCGGCCACTCCTTCGCAGTTGGCGGCGGCGATCCTTGCTTACAACGCGGGAGCAACTTGGCCGCTCGTGCCGGGCGCTCATGTGTTCTTCGGGCGGGCCTTTCACCCCTTCGACACGCTGCTGCTTTGGTCAGTCGCAATCATCGTTCTTTCGCTGCCCTGGATCTTGATCGGGCACATTCGGCTTGGCTTTGCAATACCGCTGGCGCTGGCTATCGGCCTCGTTCTTCCTACCAGCATCGAGAGCCCGCTCACGGTTGCTGGAGTTCTCTTCCCGGCAACGGCATGGCTCGGATTAACACTGACCTTCATCGTCTTTGGCATGATTGCTGAGAGGCCCAGACAAACGCTTGCCGTCGCGTTCGTGGTGTCCTTGTTTTGCCACGTCGCTAGACCCGATATACCGGCAATCCCCGCAGGATGGAGCGGAGTGGATACCACCTTCGGTGGCTCCGGGATGCTGACAGCTTCTCCGCTCAATCTCTATCAGACCGCCGTGTCGATTCAATCACGAGCGCTCGACTCCTCGGCAACATCGACGGTCTTTCCGGAGAGCGTGGTGCGCTCGTGGAATGAGTCCACCGACATCTTCTGGGAGCCAACTTTCGCCGAACTGCGCAAGCGAGGGCAGACAATCATCGTGGGGGCGACCGTCACGCGTTCGGGACGGAACCGCTACAGAAACGTTCTAGAGCGTTTCCATCATAGCTGTACCCAGTTGAGGGTCAATCTGAACCATGCTTGTGCGTTGTCGGCGGATATTTCCTGAAGGGCTTCTTTGATTGCTTGATTGAGGGCTTGTTCCGTCCGCGCTTTGGCGGATCGGAGCAGTTGCTTGAACTTGGACCAAGCTTTTTCGATGGGGTTCAGGTCGGGAGAATAAGGCGGAAGATAAAGCACCTCGGCCCCTGCGGCCTCGATCCGCTGCCGTACGCCGTCGACCTTGTGCGAACTGAGGTTGTCCATGACCACAACATCTCCAGCAGTGAGGGCCGGGCACAGAAAATGGTCCAGGTAGGCGAGGAAGATATCCCGATCAGTGGCTGCGGTGACGGTCATCGTAGCGATCATGCCACCCAGGCTCATCGCACCCAGAATGGTGACGATTTGCCAGTTTCCCTCCGGCGTCCCTTCATGAATGCGCGCCCCACCGAGGCAGCGCGCAAAGCGCCGCGTCATTGTGGTCGAGATGCCACTTTCATCAAGGAAGACGAGCCTTTTCGGATCGATCTCGAGGATGCGCTGGTGGAACTCGGCGCGACAAATGCGGTTGGCTTCTGTCTCTCGTTCAACGGCGTGGAGCGACTTTTTTTCAGCCGAAGACCCAGCCGACGAACCCACAGATGCACCAGCCCCCAACTCATTGAAACGCCCTTGTCCGCACGGATACGCTCCCGCAACTCGGCCAGAGTCAGGTCGGGCTGCGACTGGACCAAGCGGAGGATGTGCGCCTTGACCGGTTCGGTCACCTTGCTCCGAACCCCATACCGAGACTGCGCAATACGCGCTTTTTGCCCAGTCGCAGCCTGCTGCTGGCGCAGCTTGCGCACATACTCCCAACTGACGCCAAAGCGCTTGGCGAGCACACGACAACTGCCCTCGCCGCGCTCATCAGCTTCTAGAATTCTCACCCGCAGATCGTCCGAATACGCTCGTCCCATCCTCGTTATCGCGGTTACTTCGCCAGAGATATATAGAATAACTCATAGAATCGACGATGGGTATAGCTATCTTGATTCTGCTCTAATGCTTCGAGGAGCGCATACGGCAACCTTCGAGCAGAGAGTGCCCGTTCCTTACGCCATGTGGAATCCGTTGACCGGCGAAGGCGTAGACATTCATCCGAACGGGCTAGCAGTCTTCGACCTGAATGGGCAACGTGTTGCCCCAATCATCTGCTACGAGCAGTTTCTGGGCGGGCCGGTGCTCTTGTCGATGCTCCATCGCCCCACAGTGATACTTGCCGTTGCGAACGACTACTGGGCAAAGGGCACCACGATTCCCGCTATTCAGAGCGAATCAATCGACGCGTGGTCTCGCCTCTTCTGGGTTCCCGTCGTAAAGGCCATCAACCAGTGAAACGATTTCTGCTTGCCCTCTTGTGGTTGCCCGCCGTCTCACTCGCGGGCCAATCGGATCACGACGACAACATCAAGCTGACGCCGGTAGAGTTTGCTGCACTTGCCGGTAGCTGCGCGCCTTCTGTTGCGTCGGAGACTATGCTTGCCGTCGCCCAGACGGAGTCGGCGTTGTATGTGGACTCCATGAGCCTCAATCGACCGATACAGGCTGCGCGCGACGTGGGGCTCAATCATCGTAGACTCGATCTGCTTCGCCAGCCGCGAACCAGAACGGAAGCCATCCGATGGATGCAATGGTTCTCTGCACGAGGCTACACCGTCTCCATCGGTCTTATGCAGGTCAACATCGAAAATGCGCGGCTCTTTCAACTGACACCGATTCAATTATTCGACCCATGCACCAATATCTCCGTGGGAGCCGCGCTGCTTGCGGACAATTATAGGAACGGAATTGAGCGTCATCAGGAGCCACGGCAAGCTCTTCTCGACGCCATCTCGATGTACAACAGCGGCTCGGCGACGATGGGTTATACCAACGGCTATGTGGACACCGTGCTACGCAATGCGCCGCCGAGTGCGCCGAGGATGCAGCCACGGGCGAGTAGGAAGTGACAACTTCTCTGCGAGAAGCAGGCAGACTTTCAGCAGGTCATGAAGGGCGAGAAAGCAGGTAGAACCATCGTATGATGGAAATCGCAAATGAACGCGGAACACATCGCGTGTGCTTCCTCAACACGATCCGATAGACAGAAACATCAACTTGGTCGGAAACATGGAAGCCAATTTAGGACGACAATATGGCCACTGATCAGACAATGGAACGGTGTTTTCTCATGTCCTATCTGATCGAGCGATTCTAACCTCTGCCGCGACAATTAGAAACCGAATCGCAACTTATTGATCATAAAACTCACTGATGGATCAGAAAGTGCTCAAAAACACCCTACAGCACCCTGACCGAACCTTTGATAGTTAAAGAAAGCAAAGGCCAATGGCCGACTGTATTCATATGTAGTTACAAGACAGTTATCTTCCCATTCAGTAGGCCTTTGCCGTCGGGCGCACCCAGCAACGCACGCCACGTGTCGAGCCACACATCCTGCTCCTCCCACTGTTTCAGCCGTCGCCAGTAGGTCGCAGGCGAGGGGTATTTATCGAGCAGAAATCGCCATGCCGCTCCGGTCTGCAAGAAATATCCTCAAAACAAGCTCGACGATGCCCATGGCCTGTCTCGCCCGTCCCTACGCCGCTTTGGTTCCGGCAACAGCAGCTCAATCTGTTCCCACTGTGCATCCGCCAACAACTCGAATCGCTTCTTGCTCATGCAAGCAGTTCATCAAATCGCCCACCGAAAGCATAAGTCTCTAGCTTGAGACCGCACCTATTTATGAAACATGCTCTAAGCATCATGATTGACCTATTAGTTTCCGGGCGGTTCCACGAATTTCAGGATGGTTAACTTTCATATTCAAAGTACTGCCAGCCCACTGCTGAATTTCATGCGCTCTTGGAAAGAGATAAAGATGATTCAGTACGATATCGCACAGCGTTTGGTAGGCGAACATATTTTTTTTCAGTAAATCCGATAGGTCCTTAATCTCACTCTTGGGGAACCTGGCGAAGTGATCTAGGTGAATCGAAAGATGAATCATCCTATTCGAGACACTGCTATCATAGACAGCACCGACCTCGTCATAAGTCACCTCTAATTCACTGAGTCCAACGGCATTTGAGACACGCTTGATTAACCCAAAGGTTATATCTCGAAGCATTTCTGAAATAATAAGCTCCGCGCGATTCCTCGCCTCTCGATCCGTACCTCTAAAGGCCATCTTTGTCCGTAACACATTTACGATGTCCTGAGTAAGAGCCTCTGAATCTCCATGAGCCAATTCAAACACGGCCGACAAGATCCGTAGCCCCAGTGAATAACTCTCAAAAGCCAAATCGAGTTTCATATCAGCTTTTAAGCTACCCGGAAAATTACGCAATATCTGACCCATTAGCGTCATATATCGGATCCCGATTATAAGTTTATGCTCGAAAGCAAGATCTGAACTATATGTGACATCGTCTACGCTCGGATCTCCACGCGGCTCGATTTGTTCGCCAACTTCGTCCCGCTTCTGATCATATTTATCTTGGTTTTCTTCCGGCGAGCCGCCCGGCAACTGCAATGGCCCCATCGGCTCCATAATCCGATTAACGAAATTAAGGTGTGAATCAAAATTAAACTCTTCTATATTATCAAATATGGTTCTCGCATTTTCTATAATATGGCTGATTAGAGAGCGGTCCTTAGTCAAAAATACATAAAAGATAACGATGTTCGCGTTATCTTGATTATGTACCCGGTCGGATAACGATTTCAGCCTGCTGTATAGCTCAGCCTTAGCAAGAGGCTCTTCCAAGTCTGCAAGGTTTTCCTGGAAGTACTTCGCGACAAAATAGCAATACCCATACCCATAGCTGAACTTGTAGCCAGTTTCGATCTCGCTAATTATGCCTGCATTTATGCAAGCATCTCGCATTTGTGTTGCATCGACACGCACCTTGTATTCTTCAAAGTAGTTATGGCTTAGCTCGATCCATTCCTCTTCATTCAAATAACGCTGGCGCGAATTGAAAAGTTTCCAAGCAAATCGTGAAAGAAACGTTATTTTGGTGCCTATGTCTATAGACTTAAGGCTCACCTTTGCGAGCCGTGCGGTTATCAATGCCTCATAAACCTGACCATAACTCCCTAATCCGTTATTCTGAGATCCAGCCCCTGCGTCATATGTTTGAAGCAAAGTCAAAATGTTCACAGGATACGACGGCAGCAAGTTCCTGCTCAGGATGGAATCGATTACACGAGTGCTTTCGGCAACCCCCCTGGCGAAGACCTCCTCATCCTCGACATAGCTGATCCCTAATTCATGCCATTTCCTTATTAGCTGGCCTCGCAGTCTAAAACCAAATTCACGGATATCAGCTATTTCAAAATCTGCAAGTGGAGCATGCGGATGTCGTGCGGAAAGTTCTTCAATCAAAAAAATGTCGTCCACAAACAGGATTATGCAGCCGAAATTTGACTTCGCACGATTGAGGATGTCTGTTCTATCGCCCCTATTGAGACGCACTTCATCCCAATCATCGATAATCAAAACCCTATCCTCAATGCTTAGGCCTGAGTATTGACCGGTAGAGCAAGGACCATACTGCTCCGAGACCGCATCGCTCAAGGCCCTATTGAATACGTTCTCTGGATTTTTCCCCTTCAATGACTTCCCGCAAATTCGGATGCAGCTTCGGCCGCGCCGGGTATTGCCGTGCAAATAAATCATTTTAGAAAGTGAAGTCTTTCCGCTATCAGTTGGTCCAGCAATCACGACTCGTTTTGTGTTGAGCAACGCATCTGAGACCTGTGAACTCGCAATTTCTTTAGGCAAATCTTCGTCTTTGCGCAGTCTGCGCGACAGGGATCGAACCTTGAGATCTGGGTAGATGTATAGATCTGGTAACGTCAAACGCTCTTGCCGGGGGTGAAGAAAGCCGGTTCCAGGTTCATTAAGGTACTTCAGATAGGCTTTAGTCAACTGTATACTTGCTGCACGCTCCGACTTATCGAAGAGCTTCTGAGATACCGAATCACCAATCTTTGTATATCCCCCCTCAGTCCATTTGAAATCCTCGTGTCTCCACGTTCCTTGTTCCAAATCTAAATGAAGGATTCCAAACTCGCTTTCGCCACTATTTGAGGGCTGGTAAGGACCACTTTCGAAATGTATAAGGTGTGATCCGGTAAAAGATGCAATCACCTGACCTCCCAAGGTATGCTCGTGGCCGGTAAAGAGGAAATCTGAATTCTCATGAACAACCCTACGAAAATCCTGATAGGCAGACGGACTGAGCCAGTTGGCTGGATGATGCACGATCGAAATTACAACGTCAGAATCCGTTTTCGATGACGCTGCCTGGATGATCGACGCTGGGAATCCCAGAGACCCAGGTTCGTCGTGCTTGCTAGAGAGCCAAGCCGAATTGAAGCAACGAAGTTCTAGAACTTTACCCCCGAACTCGAAGTTTCTAGCAGAGTATAGACGGTCGATTGGCTCAATGGGTTTTCCAGAGACATCTTCTTGAAACTTGAAGAAGTGAGTATGCACCTGGAGAAGCGTGCTGACTATCTCTCCGGATCTGTCAAGAGATCCCAATTGGGCAGCAATATCCGAAAGAACGCGCGGACGCAGGTCACCTATGTTTTCGAAATTGCAATCATGATTGCCAGGTACAAACGTCGCGCAGTCCCCCTTCATCCCAAGCTCAATAAGCAATGGACGAAAGAAATCACCCGCCACTTCATACTCGAAGGGTAAACCTTTATTCGCAATGTCCCCCGTAACGATTAAAAGGAGTTTTTCGTCAGGAGACCGCGAGAACCTGATGGTGTTCGCAAGCTTTTCACGCCGCCGAAATCCAACATCGGAACGAGATTTGAAATGAATATCACTAAGATGGACTATAGCCAGTTTCATCACGGAAGATGTCTCCATGTGTGGGATGATAATTAGCATACTCTAATCGGCGGGTAGTCCAACCACAAAACCGTTTGGGTGCCCCATTCATGCGCAGCGTAACCGCGTATGGGTGCGCATTCATTTGATCACCAGCGAGGTGGGGTTTCGAGAACATTCTGCCTTATCATGTTTGCAAGATCCTTCGCGGACTTAGTTGTCAAGCACTCTCCCCTCGGCACCCATCACCCACGCAAGAGCCGACAACTTGTCACTCAGATTGACATCGTCGTCGCAAACCATCATTACAACTGCGAGGAATTGACTCAGGAACTTCGAATTGGAATTTGGAGAATGGGCTGCAATGGTTGCAGGATGGTTCTATACCGTTGCGTGATTTTGTTGTACAGATCTTTTGAATGCTTGGCTTGGATGGTCAGCACAAGCGCGTATGGTATCGACTGGGCACGAAGATCATTCGCACCTGCGCTCCGTGCGTTGTAATGAATGTCAAAGGCAGGATCATTGAGGCTGGTGGATCGAAAGTTTCGCGCTGCCTTCAGGCAAGGTTCCCATTTGTGGGCGTCTCTCCGCAGTTCGTCTTCAGTCTGGTAGCCACCTGCGGAAAAGAAGGGCTTGCTTGTAGGTTGCTGTGAAATCTTACCTTCCACTTTGTTGAACTTCGTATTGTCGGGACGAAATGTGATTTCGAGTCCGGCACGGGTGTAGTTAATCGGATCTTGCGGATCAGTTTCGGTCGCGTAGCAAAAGGTGGCTTTCAGTTTCACATCGCCACTGATACCCGAGGCTGGCAACGGCACGCGAGCCCGCAAGTACTTCCCCGGTTCGAGCGTGCCTTGATAGAGAACATGCACCGTGCCGTCCGGGCAAGTAATCATCTCCTCAAAATCAGTTGGCAGACGACCCCAACCAACTTCGCGTTGTTCAAACGCAAGTGGCTCACTGTGGTGTATCAAGAGTGCCTTGAGAGCCAATGGCTCGACGACAGGACCGAGGTGCGTCCGAATCGCTATAGCGGCCCGTAAGGCTAGGGGTGCCGCAAAGCTGGTCCCTTGCATTGGCACCGTCTTACCCTGATTTACACTATCTGGAATCCAAAACGGATGCTTATTCGAGCCGCCAAAAGCCAATACATCAGGCTTAACAAGTCCCGGACTGCGGCCAGGGCCGATAGAGCTGTACGCCGCACGACTCCATTTTTCTTCCGCGCTATTAGCCGCACCGACTGACAGTACATTAACCCCATCGGCAGGAGCCTGAATGCGAGCATTGCCTGCGTCCCAATCGTTTTCCCCTGAATTGCCGACCGCGACAGTGACAAGAGTGCGGCCATCGGAGAAGTGTTCATCGAGACTAGCCGTCCAAACATGGACTTCGTCATCTTCTATGGGCAGATCAGGGCCGAGGCTTAGATTAACGAATTGATAGTTATCCTGCCGGAGCACATTCATGATTCGATTGAGCACATCGAAGTAGTGCCCTTGAGAATCGTTCGCAGTCTCTGCATCGATTACCCGATAGTGATCTACTGCGGTAAATGGCTGTGGCAAGGGTTGTCCGTGTACCAGAGAGCCATACAGCAAGGCCGAGGTAACCCCCACGCCATGTGCTTGACATTCTGGCACCGCCACGCCGATTGAGCCGGGGACCGTCTTGCTCCGCACGAGACGTTTAGGCATACAATCCTTTGGCACACCTCCATCGAATAACGCCACCCGTAATTCTGGATTCAGTGGAGACACTTCTTTCATTTCTATACTGAAGGGAGAGCCCGAGCGCAGCCCACCCGACCAGGCTACTGGTCGCAATTGTCGCAACTCAGGCATCTCTCTCGCAACGCGAAGAAAGGAGAATCGAGCCATCTCTTCATGCAGTTCTACGGGAACCCGCACAGGCAGGAAGCAGAGGTCACGCACACTGATTCGTTGGTCGAGATCAAGGGTCACGCCCAAATCTCTCAAATATCCTCGAAACCCTTCGAGAACATAGTCATCACTCCTGTGCAGAACAATCTCCATCAAAGGATTGTCGTTCTTCGAACGCATTGGCCTAATGCGTTCTACCGGCTCAATGAAATGCACATCTTCTATTCGAACCAGTTCGCAGGCACCTTCAAAGCCCTCGTTCCACCCCGAAACATTCTGCGCCCACATCTGAAAATTCTGACGACGGCCCATCACGAATATCTCCGCCGTTGGTGACGCAATGGGAGCCTGGTTCTTCGCGGTCTTTTTCGCCCATTTTTCGGGAATAATCTGGCGGGGGCGGCTTCCGACAGCTTTTACACCAATCGTTTCAAACAAGCCTCTCGGAAAATAACTCTTTGCCAAGTACGAAGGATGGATTGTTACTGCCGCAATCGATTCATCATGCGGACAGGCAGCGATGGGCAGTTGCTGTATCTCGTCAGCAACCTCACGAATGCGGGGAGCAAGCCGAACCTTCGCCTCAGCAAACGTGTAGGTATCCGTCTTCTCGGGCCGTCGTCGAGGAGGATCAAGCGCCGCCGTCAGCCGTTCTCCATATCCCAACAGGTAATTCTTAGCGTCTGCCATGTGTTACCTCGCTCAGTTTTCCACTCGAACCGCTTTGCGAATTGTGTCTCGGCTTATGCCTGTCCATTCATGCGCTTCCCGTTGTGACAGGCCAGCTTCCAGAAGCTTCAATGCGAATAGGGTCCGATCTTTTCTGTCCAGATGCCCTATCCTCTCCTTAACCACACGCCGGATCAGCTCCGCCGCAGGCTGACCGCGAATGACGGTTTGCCTCTTTATCTGCATCAGCTCACGTCCCACATCCGCATACGACACCCCATTGAGCGCGCGTGCCAGCACATCTGACCACCGCATTGCATCGGAGTCATTTTGCAAGTGTCGTTCGATAGTTTTCTTTACCTCATCGAGCGTTGGCATAGGAAAGTCAATAATCATCTCGAAGCGACGCCATACTGCTGGGTCTAATAACTCCTTATGATTGGTCGCTGCTAGCAGTAGACCTGTATTCGGCCATTCGTCAATTTCCTGAAGGAGAACCGTTACTAATCGCTTCAATTCGCCTATCTCAATCACATCATCTCTTCTTTTTGCGATGGCGTCGAATTCATCCAAGAGGAAGACACAATCAACTCCCTTCGCGTAATCGAGAATATTGCGCACGTTACTGCCAGTCCTGCCCAAGAAACTGCTCATCACTGCGGACAGGTCTAAAACGATGAGCGGCCTGTCCAGCTTCAACGCAAGCCATTTCGCAGCCAACGTCTTTCCAACTCCTGGAGGGCCTGTGAATAGAGCAGACTTGGTGGGGTGGAGTTCGGCTTTGTTCAGTTCTGCGACTTGCACTTGTTCCAACACAATTTGATCTAGCTGGTATTTCACGGGAGCCGCCCAAATGGGCTCCGAGTCCAAGACAACGGGATACTCTGTCCGAGCGAGCTCAAGCCTCGAATCCATGTCAACGGGCATGGCGGCCACCACCGAACCCCGAAGTACAGACTTGGAACTCTGCACTTCTCGTACTAGATTGGTCAGATGTCTTGCGAGCTCTGGCATTTCCCCTTCGTAGCGGTGGGCAAAACGGCGAAGCAGGAGCTGCACATCCTGCGTCTTCCCCGCTGAGGCAAGCCGCGCAAGCTGGAAGAAATCATTCTCGTTTACTGTTTTCGCGTCCATTGATGCTAATATACACTGCACCTATTGACTATGCAAGCGGCCTATATTATTGTATTGAAATATTAGTAGTCCATTTGGCCGTATGGACCAAAGTAACGAAAGGGGCAAAGTGATGTCGGATGAAGCGAAAAAATGCGGTCCGGGCCTGGATAATCGGTGCCAAGACTAATACGGCGAAATCCGCCGTAACAGAGTGCGCTTCGACTGGTTATTGCTTCCAGGTTGCTCCTGATAGCAAGCACTGAGTGCGACGGACGTTTGAACGTCGGGATACGCCGAGGCCTACGGATGTGCCGACGGGACTGACAGGGCTTTATGCGGAAGAGTGGAATTTGCGATGGAATGCCTTCCTCAAACGCGAGCAAATGAATGCCGCGCCTGCTGATTTGGGCCAAGTTCTTGAGGACTTACGTAAGTTTCTGTTGCCTTTGATGACTTCGCCCAGCACCACTTCTCATTGGCCGCCCGGCGGGCTCTAGTCAGCTTCGTAACCACAAGCAAAGATTGGAATAAATCAATGAGAGGGGCGAGTCAATCGCCCCTCTTTTTGCGTTATAGAGTGCCCTGATTCTCATAAATAGACATTATAGACATTACATATAGCTAATTGTGGTCTACTATGAAGGAACTGCTGCCGAGCGCCCCACGGGTCATTCAGGCCCACCAGTGGGAGCAAAGGACAACGACCATCATGGCGACAAAGAGAGCGCACGATCTTCAACCGACCCTCTGGGACAATCTGGCCCTTGAGGAAAATCTCTTTCCATCGCCCACAACATCTACACTGAACGAGGAGAATCAAAATGACCGAAAACCGAACGCTGACCCATACAATCGCGGACAAGATGCCGGGAGCCGACCCCTTGCTTTTGAACCCAGTCTTCATCAATCTGCTGGCCAAAGCGGAGACGCACCAGTTCGAGTTTCGGCCCAAGGAGACGGCACGACTGGAGAAGCAGAACCAACTGGCACCGGTTCTGCTGGAGCGGACGAAGAACTGCTGGGAGACGATGATCGCGGCGCGGCAAAACGGCCACAACCAGAGCGAAGCACAGGAGATCGCCCTGCCGATCATTCTGCTGCCGGACGAGACGGATCAGGAGTAGCAGGCGGTTCTCCTGCACCGGAACCCGTCGCGTTCGAGCCGCGCAATCTCAACAATCACCGTATCGATAACGGGCAGCTCGAAGAGATCGGGGCAGGCAGCGCAAGGGCCAAGATCAAGCTCAATCTCGATGCCCTTGAACTGATGAAGCGCATCGAGGGCGAGGCCCGCGCGGCGACTCCCGCAGAACAGAGGGAACTTGCTCGGTACGTCGACTTCGGCGGTCTGCGGCAGATGTGGGACCAGTCATGGAGCTTCCGTGACGAGCAGGAGCGTCTGGAAGCCATCTTGACGTCGGAAGAGATAGAGGCCATCAAGGAGACCTCTATCAACACCCATTACACGGCGCTTCCGGTCGTGGACAAGATATGGGAGGCCGCTCAACTGCTTGGGTTCTCCGGTGGCCGCGTGCTTGAGCCGGGGATGGGGATTGGAAACTTCTTCGGGCGTATCCCCGCCCCCGTCTCCATGCGTTCCGAGCTGATGGGGATCGAGAAGAACATTCTCAGCGGACGCATGGCCCAGATGCTCTATCCGGATGCCAGCATCATCGTGAAGCCGTATGAGGAGGTGCAGGTTCCGAACAACTCCATCGACCTCATCATTGGCAATCCTCCGTTCGGCGAGATCAAAGTTTTCGACAAGAACTACACCACGCCCAAGCTCTCGATTCACAACTACTTCATCGTTAAATCGCTCGACAAGCTCCGCGCGAATGGTATTGCCACGCTCATTACGTCGCACTACACCCTCGACAGCGAAGGCACTGCGGCGCGGGAAGAGATGTTCCGCCGCGCCGATCTTGTGGGTGCCATCCGGCTTCCCGAAGACACCTTCAAGAAGAACGCCGGGACCGAAGTGGTCACGGACATTCTCTTCTTTCGCAAGAGAGCGCCCGGGGCCGATCTATCGCCGCTCAGCCAGCGATTCATCGACACGGTGGAGGTTGCTGTCGACGATCAAGAAGAGCCGGTACGGATAAACGAGTATTACCTCGATCATCCTCAGATGGTCCTTGGCAAACACGCGATGCGGGATGGTATGTATCGCGCCAAGCAATACACACTCCTGCCCGTTGGCGACCTTGAAGAGCTGCTCGACGAAGCCATCCGTCGTCTCCCTCGCGACATCACCGCTCGCGAGAACCACGGCCTGACGGCGGGGCAATACAGTCCGCCCGAGATGGCCCCCGGCTTTATCAAGGA
>Ga0302281_10002074_pt1 | contig 14379 bp, 15 predicted proteins | sample III_Fen_E1_2_FD_198762 | JGI IMG/M metagenome (GOLD analysis project Ga0302281, IMG submission 198762) | Peat permafrost microbial communities from Stordalen Mire near Abisko, Sweden - III_Fen_E1_2 | ecosystem: Environmental > Terrestrial > Soil > Wetlands > Permafrost | place: Sweden: Abisko...
CCACGCGTCCGGCGAGCCTCCAGCGCACCGTGCGCTTGCGGGTGCCGACTCCCGCGCCGAGTATCGAACCGGTGGCGACGTACGTGGTCGAGAGAGGCATACCGAAATGACTGGAGGAGAGAATGACGACCGAGGAGGTGATCTGAGCGGTGAAACCTTGGGTCGGACTCAGTTTCGTGAATCCCTGGCCCATGGTGCGGATGATGCGCCACCCGCCGATCATGGTCCCGGCCGCGATGGCGAGCCCACACGTCAGCACGACCCACTTGGGCGTGGCGCTGTTCTGGGCGAGCGTGCCGTTGGCGATCAGTGCGAGGGTCACCACTCCCATCGTCTTTTGCGCGTCGTTGGTGCCGTGGGCGATGGACAGTAACGACGTCGAACCAATTTGTCCGATTCTCATGCCCGTTGACTTCGTGCCGTTATCGGTCTTATTGGTGAGTCGACGTGCAAGTGACGTGGCGATCGCGGCGATAACCAGCGCGAAGATCGGTGCCGCGATCGACGGAGCCAACACCTTGCCGACGATGCCGCTCCAAAGGACCGCGCTCGATCCCGCGTGGGCGATCATGGCGCCGACGATGCCGCCGATGAGAGCGTGGCTGGACGAGGAAGGTATGCCGAAGTACCAGGTGGTCACGTTCCACGCGATGGCGCCGATAAGCCCGCCGATGACGACGGGCATGATGATGTCGCCCTGGCTGACGATGCCACTCGCCACGGTCGCGGCGACCTTGAGCGAAAGGAAGGCACCGACGAGGTTGAGGGTGCTCGAGAGGATGACGGCCGTGCGAGGCTTCAGGGCACCCGTGGCGACCGTCGGTGCCACCGCGTTCGCGGTGTCGTGAAAGCCATTGGTGAAGTCGAATCCGACGGCGATGAGCACGACGAACACCAAGACGAAAGTGTTATGCACACTCCACTTTTAGCAAGCAAAACTGACCCTTTCGTAGGGAAGACCCGCCAGTTGGCCTACTTTTGTCTCAGATTTCACCTTCGCGTTACCTTGATCAGAATTTCGTTGGCGCGACCACCAGGCGCAAGGCTCGAAGGTGAGGTACACCTCGAGTCCTTCGTGCTACTTTCACCACGTCAGCGAGACGTGTCGGCCGAGGGCCCGCTGACCGACCTCGCCACGATCGATCCGCCGTGCACGTCGCTACTGTTCGTGCACAACCCTCAACGAGCGGCACGCCAGTGAATCGTTCCACGCGACCGGCGAACTCTCGTTGCTCGAAGCATTCGCGGAGTGTTTGGACGTCTTCGAATCCGGCTCCGAAATAGTCCTGCCCTAGGACTTCAAGCGGGCGATCACGTCGTCCACGACACCGCTGGTCGTCGCCTCTCCGCCGAGGTCGAAGGTTCGCACACCGTCGGCGGCACCCTCGAGAGTTGCGGTGCGAAGTCGTTCTCCCGCCACCTGGAAGCTCGGGTCGTCCAGGTGCAACGCCGCTTGGTCGAGCAGCGCGGCCTGGGCGAGCAGCATCGCCATCGGGTTCGCAACGTTCTTTCCCTGGAGAGTGGGCGCGGTACCGTGCGGCGCCTCGGCCATGGCGACTTTGGGGTGCAAGTTCTCGTCCAGGGCCATCAGCACGGATTCGGCGCCCGCGATGGAACCGAACATGGCGAGCACGAGGTCACTCAAACAGTCACCGTCACGATTGAGGGCGGGAATGACCAGTGTCTGCTCGTGCACGTCGGTGAGCAGACCAGCGTAGGAAGCATCGATGAGTGTGGGACGATACGTCACGTCGGGGTAGCGTGCCGCCGCCGCGTCCATCTCCTCTTTGAGCATTCCTTCGTAGGTGGGCGACACCGTCCACTTCGGACCTCCGTAGACGATGCCATGTACTTGGGCGGCGGCCTTGAATGAGTATTCGGAGACGAAGCGACAGACGGATCGATCGATTCGTTCGGTTCGCCACGCGATCTCGTTGAAACTGCCGGGCGCGCCCTCTCGTCCCTCGTCGGCTCCGTACGCGTCACCGACCGCCATGCGGATGACGATGATCGGCTTGTTGGTGGCGACGACGGGTGACACCCCCGGGATGCGCCGACCAGTGCGCACGATCACCGAGCCACCGATGCCTTCGCGCAGGAGCCGATTCGGCGATCCGACGCCGCCCATCTCTGGGGGCGTGATGGTGGCGGCCTTCAGCCCGAGGCCGGTCTCGACCATAGCGGCGGCGGCCTCTCGCACGACCTCATTCTTCGTGGAACGGCGCCTTTCGAGAGAGAGGTCAAAGTGTTCGAATTGCAGGGTTACGCCGAGGAGCTCGCCCGTCATGACCCGAAGCGATTCGTTGAGTAGCTCCTGACCGGTTTCGTCGCCGTCACAGACAATTATCTTTGCGATGGTGGCCGCCATTTAAACTCCTAGAGAACAATCGATCCCAGCAACGCGCAAGGTCGCGGTGTTTGACCTTCACGCTAACGTAAAGTTGACGAATCCGGAAAGGGTGAATGGGCCACGGTCATTACGACCGGTTTGGTCATCGACGTCTTGATCATCCTCGTTGTCTTAGCTCAAGTGAGCCGAGACAACGAACTCTCTCTACCCCCTTGATCCTGATCAGCCGAAAGTGAAGTCGTAGGCTTCGAGGCCCTTGGTGAAGGAAAGTCCAAGGAGTCCGCTCGTGCTGTGCTTGTTCGAGAACAATGTGTAGAGACGCGGGTATCCCGACACGGCGACTGTTTTGTAGGGTTTGCCGTTGAGCGTCTCGGTGATCGTACCGTCGCCGCTCATGACGAGGTAGACGTCGTTCGCTTGGAAGTTGATGTTGATCATCGCGCTCGAGACCGCCGTGATCTCCTGGGCGCCCGAGTACCATTCGCCCGCCATGGCGAAATTACCCACGGGGATGTTCGATGGCGAATGGTACGTCGCGATCTCATTCTGACTGAGTTCGCTACCAATCACATACGACTCAGACTCGTAGTTGTATCCAAGATACGACTCGGGGCTCGTCTCCTGGGTCGGGGTGAGGTTCGTGACGCTGGTCGGCGGGGGCAGCTTCTCTGTTGGATTCGCCGCGACGAGTAGTTGGCGGATGAGCGACTCGGTGCCATTGTAGTTCCCTTCGCCGTAATCCACGTGACGGATCACACCCTTCGCGTCGATGAGATACTCCGCGGGCCAGTACTGGTTGCTATAGGCGGTCCAGGTCGTCAAGTTATTGTCCACCGCAATGGGATATTTCACACCCAAGCTCTTGGCGGCGCTCTTGATGTTGCTGATCACGTGTTCAAAGGCGAACTCTGGAGCCTGGACGCCAATGATGTCCAGACCATACTTGTGGTAGCGCGCGTACCATGCCTCGACGTGAGGCAACGAGCGTTGGCAATTAATGCACGAATACGTCCAGAAGTCGACGAGCACCACGTGACCGCGCAGTTGCGAAAGAGTGAGGGGCTGGTCACCAGGAGTATTCAGCCATTTGACGATGCCGACGAACTTGGGGGCCGTGCCGCACTTTTGCAGGATCGTCACGGACTGGGTCGCGGCAACACCCTCGCACGCGGCGAGAGAGCCATCGTTGTTCGAGCTCTGACTGAGACTTCGTAATTGTTCGTAGGTGAACTTGTTGCCTTCGACGTGTTGTTGGAGCGCGTTCGTGTAACCGGGTACGAATTTCTGAATCCCGTTGAAGGTGTTGAAGATGATGCCCAAGGCCATCAGGATCAACAACACGCCCGCGACGGGTCGTAGCTTTCTCGCCCGCTGGGAAAGGTGACGATTCCTCTCGATCAATCGGTCACCCGTGAGGGCAATGGCGAAGAGCGGCAGCGCGGCCCCGGCTCCGAAGAAGAGGCTTAGAAGGAGACTGTAGAAACTTACGTGGTGACGCGCGCCCAGTACCGAGATGGCGGCGAGTACTGGTCCGGCGCACGGTACGAAGACCGCACCGAGCCCGAGCCCGAGCACGAAGGCGGATCCGCTGCCACTCGGCGCGCGTCCGCGAATTCGAATGAAGGGTCGCTCGAGTAGCCGCTCGACCTGGGGGACGAGCAGTCCGATTCCGAAAAGAATCAGTAGGCCAATGCCTACGTCGCGCAAGAAGTCCTGGGGCAGCCCCAGCGCACTGAGAACCGCCGAACCGGCCGCGATGATCAGACTGAAACTAACGATGAGCCCGGCGATGACCGTCGCTGAACGACGTCGACGTGCGCGAAATGGATGTGCGACGTCTTCAACTGGAGCGGTCCAGCCCACGAGGACCACAGGCAACACGGGCAGGATGCACGGCGAAATTCCTGCAATGATGCCTGCGACAAAACCGATGAAGAGTAGACCGATCACTGTTCCCCTTGACGTACTATGAGAAACGACGACTCGTGTCGTTTCAGACTATGCGAGGCTCCGCTCGAAGTGACCGGATCACCGCCAGTGATTAGTGCCCGCGGAGCGAGGTTTCGTTACGGATTAATCGTCAGAATCAAAGGAGATGGCGCTCGGTTGCCCAATTCGTCAGTTGGTAGCGGTTTGAGAGCTGGAGTTTGCGCAAAACCGCTGAGACGTGACTCTCCACAGTCTTGACGGCAATTTCGAGTTGTCCGGCGATGTCGCGGTATGAATATCCCCGCGCGATGAGACGAAGTACTTCGATTTCACGGGGAGTGAGTTGATCGAGTTCCGGGTCGAGTGCGGGCGCGAACGAATTCTCCTGGGGGCGATTTGCGAAGGCGTCAAGCACGAAGCCAGCCAGGCGTCGAGAGAAGACGGCGTCACCCGCCGCCGTGCGAGTGATGGCCTCGACCAATTCCGGACCCTCGATACTCTTGGTGACATAGCCGCGCGCCCCCGCGCGTACCACGGCAATGACGTCCTCGGCCGCGTCCGATACCGAGAGCGCCAGAAACTTCACGTTAGGTCGCACCTTGGTCACTGCTCGCAACACCGCTAACCCGCCGCCCTCGGGCATGTGGACGTCAAGCAACACGACATCGGGGGAGCGCTCGATGATCATCTCAATCGCGGCTGCCACTTCGTCAGCCTCGCCAATCACGTCTACGTGGCCTGAAAGCTCGGCCCGAAGACCCGCGCGTATCAGTGCGTGATCGTCAACGAGAAAAACTGTTGGCCTTTGATTGACGTTCACGACGAATGGGACGCTCGCGGAAGCTGCAGTTCCACTTCAGTACCGGTTTCAGGTGAACTCGTGATTGTCGCGGTTCCGCCGTGGCGGCGCATTCTCTCGATGATCGACCCGGTGACGCCCTGACGATCCGCGGCGACTGCGGTCGGATCGAATCCGCATCCGGTGTCGCGCACGAAGACCGAGACCTTGTCGTGCTCTACTTCGACGAACACTGCGACCTCTCGAGTCCCCGACCACTTGGCGGCGTTCAAGGTCGCCTCGCGACAGGCAGCGATGAGCGCGAGCAGTGAGTCATCCAAAGGTGCATCTCCCACGATCACCGCGTCCACCGAAACGCCGTAATTGTCCTCGACCTCGCTTTCGACGTCGAGGATCGATTGCGACAGGGTGCGTGACGACGTTGATTGAGCACCGAACTTCTCTGGATTGGCCAACCAACTTCGCAGGTCGCGCTCCTGCTGTCGAGCTAGTCGGGTCACTTCTTGGGGATCGTCCGCGGCTCGTTGGATGAGCGAAAGCGTCTGCATCACCGAGTCGTGAACGTGCGCAGCCATGTCGGCGCGATCTTGTGCTCGCATGCGCGCACGACGCTCCGTGGAAAGATCTTGAAACGTGCGGATCCACCAGGGCGCGAACAAGACGAAAAGGCCCAGTACGAGGGCGCAGGCTCCGCCGAGTACGAATTTGGCCGCACCGTTCTCGCCACTGACGCGTGACATGAGTGAGATTCCCCAAATGATGAAGACAATTCCAAAACCCGTGCGCAGGGCAACGGCCCGCCATCCGTCGTTGCGGCCAATCCGTAGCTTGGCCAGATCCGTGGAAAGCTGGCTCAAGGACTCCTTTTCGTCATTCGAGGCGCCTCGCCACACCATCACGGCGGCGAGGCAGCACAGTGCGAGGAACCACAAAGTCACGCCCGGCAGTCCAACACCCATGGTGATAAAGGCAATGAGGAGGGTAAGCACCGCGATGGCGACGGCGAAGAGAATCTCCTTGTCACGTCGATCGTTCACGGTTCTCGTGAGAATCGACGTCGCTTCGCCTTGGCGGGGCAGAAGTATCCACAACGTCATGTAGGCAGCAACACCGAGGGCGAAAAAGAGCGCAAGAATCACCGTAAAGATCCGCACGGATCGTGTGCTGATACCGAGACGTCGGGCAAAACCGCTACAGACGCCACCGAGCAAGGCGCCGTCGGCCTTTCGTCGCAGCGGGCGTTGCGGTCGACCGGGGGTATCGGGTCGAAGAATTGACGTCGCGGAAAATTTCATGTTGATGATGTGAGTCTGGCACGGCGCTCGGCCAGAGACAATCAGGGTAAACCCTTGGGAAAACGCCCTTTCTTAGGGTTCCTCCCGATACCGCCGCGTCGGTTTTGTTCCTTATCATCGAATTCATGAGCGAAAACGGTGTCCCCGACGAATTGACGAGTGCCCCAGAAAATCTGCCTCCCGAGAGACTGCGTCGTAGCACGATCAACCGAAAACTGGCGGGCGTTGCCGGCGGCATAGGGGAGCGATTTGACGTTGACGCCAACGTCGTTCGGGTGGTGTTCGTGGTGCTCACTCTGTTGGCGGGCCTCGGCGCGGCGGTCTACCTCGCCCTGTGGGCTCTCGTGCCACTTGGTGAGGACAGTGACGAGAAGAGGGTCGCGAGAACCTCGGGCGACAACGAACCTCGATGGAGTTTTCGTAGCCTGATCTTGCTCGCTGGGGCGCTTTGTCTCGGACTCATCTTCTTGTCGGTGATATTTCGCGGACCTGGGTCTGGTCGAGGCATAAGTGCTTTCTGGCTGCTGTTTTTGGTGGTGCTCGCCGTGGTGTCGTTACTGCGACCTGGTCATTTTCGGTTCTTACGATTCTTCCTCGGGTTGTTGATCGCCCTCGTGAGCGTGGCGGTGCTGGCGGCTGGCGGCGTCCTCGCGTACGTTGCTTCAACGGGAGTGCCCATGTCGGGCGGCTTGGGTCAGCGTATATACCAGCCATATTCGGCGTCTCAGGTGCGCCATCACTATCATCTGGGCATTGGCGACATGACCATCGATTTGCGCGGTGTTGGTTTTAGTCACAACTCGCTTGCCGTTACCGCGACCGTGGCGATCGGAAGACTCACGGTTGAGGTGCCGCCGGGCGTCCAGGTCAACTTGAGCGCGCAAAGTGGATCGAGCTCTATCGTCTACCCTTTCGGGCGCCAAGCGTTCTATTACTCCGATGGGGCTAAGGACGCCACGTCACATCTCGACTTGACGGTGCAGGTCGGCATCGGGAGTGTGAGCCTCTATCGTTCTGGTCCAGGGGTTCCGGTTCTGGGCCAGTGAAGAGGTCTACGACGCCAGTGCTGACTGGCGTCGACATTTGATTGCTGCACGAACGAGCTGTCAGGTTCATCGATGATCGACGAATCACTTCCGTACACGCTGACTTGATGGGCAACGTCGTAATGACCGTACACTCGACGCATGGCTACACGAGCTTCCAAGTACGTGACTCTTGGCCAGTGGAATCTCATTATTTTCGTTACGCTCTGTCTCAGTCTTCACCCGGGATTCGTGTTGAAACGTGACGAGGGCGGGTTTAGCAACTACGGCATTCACATCAAGACCGCGATTCCCTACACGTTGACCTACGTCGGCTGTGTTTTCTTTACACTCCGGGCATCGAACGTAATGCAGGTGATTGGCCGTGAATCGAGGGTCCTCGTCGCGTTGCTTCGCTCTTACGCCCTTATCTGCTTTCTGTTGCTTGTGAGTACGTACGGCTACTCGGTCAACACGCCACTGAAGGATCTTCACGGTGTCGTTGGGTTGATTGCGATGGTGTTTGATCCTGTGGCGTCGATCTGGCTCTACGTTCGAGTGAAGAACTTCAATTGGGACCGGACGTGGTTCGGTGCCGAGCTCGTCGGTCTCGTACTCGGTGTCCTCGACTTCTTCAAGGTGGTTCACGTCTTGTTCGCCGCTCAAGCGGTCATCGCCATAGGATTCGGGTTCCTGCTCGTTCACGCCACGCACCAGATCGAAACCGCCGAAGCCGTGGCATCGTGACGGTTCGGTGTGCTGGTCGCGATGACGTCCAGGAGTCGCGTCGAAAGATCCGACGCGACTCCTGGGTAACTGGCCTCGGGGGGAACTAGCTAATGGCAATACCTTCGGACGCGACTGGAATATTGAAGATTGTGGTCACCAGAGTGAGAGCCGCGTTGGCGCCAATGGCAAAGACGTCAACCGTGCCCGCACCACCACTTTCGACGTAGAGGAACTTACCGTCAGGTGAGACTACTGAGTCCGTGGTGCCCGCGTGTGCGCTCGCGGCGACGCTCGCAACGATCTGTGGTGTGCCGGAACTGTTCTCGTCAAAGGAAGTGATGGTGCCACTTCCGGCGTTCGAACCAAAGAAGTAGCCATTGGCCGAAGAGACCCAGCACAACGCCTTCGCGTTGTCACTCACTGTGCCAAGTGAAGTCAAGGATCCGTTGGCGTTCACCTCGTAAACGCTGGCCGAGCTCGTTCCCGCTTCGATGGCGAAGAGGTTGCCCGCGGCGTCGAAATTGAAGTCGTAAGGGACTGGGTTGTCCGAGACGGTGACCGTGGGGGCGGCACCCAGGGTGCCGTTTGGACTCACCGAGAACACGTCGTAGGAGTTCGTCGAGTCCTTGGTCGTCACCACGAGGTGTTGGCCATTGGGGGTGTAGCCGACTTGGCCCGCGCCGTGCACGTAGTCCGGGGGCGTGGTGTTATCGAGCCCGAGTGAGCGGTTCTCGGTGGCGAGCGTCGCCAGCCTGCCTTTCACGAGGGAGAACTCCTGAACCGAACCCGCCCCGCCCGCGTTGAGTACGGACACGAGGTCGCCGTGGACAGCGATTGAGTTGGGGAACTGCCCACCGCTGCCGATCTGCTGTACGAGCTTGAGTGTCGTTCCGGTGACGTCGAACACCGAGATGGTATCGCTGCCGGCGTTCGTGGCGATGAGATCTTGGTTGTTGCCGGCGAGGGCGAGACCGTCCTGACTGCCGAGGGGAGCGGCGGACGAGCCGGCGCCCGCACCACCGTTTCCACCAGTCAGGAAGGAACCAGAGAGCGAGATGGTTCCATCACTCGCTCGCACGTAGCTGAGGATTGAGTTTCCGTCAGGAGAGTCAGTCTCAAGAAATAACGCGTGCGCCTTGGAAACTGGCAGGGCCTGCGCGTCGGCGGCGGTTGCGAACGCGGCACCACTGGTGAGGATACCTCCGAGTAGTGCAAGTGCACTGAGAAGGCGTAGGTGAAAGGTACTGCGCATGATGTTCTCCTTGGGTTGTGTGTGTCGTTGGAGAACAGTGCTGGGGCGACGAAGAAGCGTTACAACTGCGTCGGGCCTACGTCAAGACGCGAGTGTGCCTCTCCACGCGTTGAGGCGAACGTGGCCAAAAGGACTCGGCGTAGAACGCGCGGTGTCAGCGTTTCTTTCGTAGCGGTCGTGTGGGCGTGAGGCGACACGTGTACTGTTTCGGTTCGCTAAAAAGTGTTACACGATGGTGAGCCGCACTACCCTTGGCGTATGGAAGACGAGGCCCTCCTTGAGCGAATTCTCGGTGGTGACCACGATGCTTTTCGCGATCTCGTCGAGCGCTATCAGATGTCGCTGGTACGACTTGCGCGCTACTACGTGAAATCCGAGGCTTCCGCTGAAGACGTCGCACAGGACACGTGGATCGCGGTTATGCAGGGTCTCGAGAGGTTCGAGGGCCGCTCGTCGTTCAAGACGTGGCTCTTTCGTATCGCGGCCAATCGCGCTCGCAAGACTGGCACTCGTGAGTACCGTGTCGTCACCGTCGATCCAGTCGATCCCGTGTCGAGCGCCCGTTTCAACGAAGGCGGTATGTGGAACGAAGCCCCAGTTCCTTTCACCGAGTTGATCAACGACAAGTTGGCGAACGCCGGCGTGCTCGAGGCGTGTCGAAACGCCATACGGGACTTGCCAGAACCCCAGCAGTCGGTCGTAACGCTTCGCGACGTGGAGGGACTGTCTACTAGAGAGGTTTCCGATTTGCTCGAACTTTCCGAGGCCAACACAAGGGTGCTTTTGCACCGGGGCCGCGCGAAAATTCGTGAAACATTGGAAGAAACGCTGACGGGAGGGCGCTCGTGGCAATGACTAGAGACATCACGTGCCACCAGGCGGTCGCCCTCGTGAGTGATTATCTCGAAGGTGCGTTGGCTCGACGTGACCGGCGACGTCTCGAACGCCACTTGGCCGACTGCGGCGCGTGCTCTGCGTATCTAGATCAAATGAGAGCCACCATCGCTCTTAGTGGTTCAGTTGGTCCAGAGGACCTTTCGAACGAAGCAGTGGCGCGGCTCGTGGACGTGTTCGAGAAATACCATCGTGAAAATTCCGGCGAATCGCCGAACTGACCGATTACCGTTACTCCGGTCTAATTGGCAGGTCCCAGACCTTCGAACCCGTTCCCCACGCACTTGAGGGACCATACAACTGAGTAAAGATTGGGTGTGTCAAGACCGTCTTGGGGTCGCGCGCGCTGAAGTGGATCGTCGTCGAATGCCATTTGCCGTCAAAGCACGCGGGAGAGCAGCCGTTCCAATACAACGTGCCGGTCGCCTTTGCGGTGCTTGAAGTCCACGAACTCCACGTGATGTCTTTGATATACCGATTCGAATCGGCACACGTGAGCACGATGTTGGTCGGCCGCACCTGACGCTGGGTGCAGTTATAGAGCGAAATCGGCGATGATGCTGCTTGCGCTGAAGGCTCACCTACACCGAGTCCAAGGGGGATGAGGTCCAATGCCAGAACGGCCACGCTGAATATGACAAAACGTTTCATAGTCATTTATACCTTGGTGGAGAATGTAGTACCCGCGGGCAATTCGTCGCGCGAGTTGGGGTGAAGGAGCCACGCCGATTGGCGACCCTGCACCGTCCACTCTTCGGGTCCACCGACCACGGCGGTGTCCTCGTCGATGCCAAGAACGGTAGCGGTCTCGTCGACAGGAAGGAGAAAACGTGCCGCTACGTCGGGCATCCGTTTGGTAAACATGTCGAAATGAGGAATCACGCGAAGATGAGGTAAGAGCCCGAGGCCGGCGGTTCCTCCTTTCTTGGGGTGACGCAAAGAGGGCACCCAAGCAGTCATTGCCATGGCACCAGCGCTGCAACCCGCGAGGGAGGCGCCACCGCGCCATTCGCGCACGATGGCTTCCCATACTGGCGAATCGCGCAGCGTGTCCGCGAGATAGCCGGGGTTTCCGCCGGACATGTAGATCAGGCCGGCGCCGGCCACGAGTTTGGCATTGTCTTCGTTTAGAGCGTCACCTCGATCATTTACCCGGACTATGACAACTTCAACGCCGATGCGTTCGCCCTGTGCTCGTCCCAGATTGTGCCAATGCTCCACGACTTCGGGTCCATCAGGCACTGCGGCGGTGGCCAGCTGTACATATCGTGGTGGCCGGCCGTGCAAGAGTGATGACTCAAAAGCCGTCATCTGAGGCAGATATTCCCCTGATCCAACGAGGGCGAGCAGGCCCGGTGATGTTTCAGCGCTCACGAGCGTTCCCAACTACTTGCCTTGACACGAATGGCGACGAAGGGAGGTTCTCAGACACTTAGGAGTCTCTCGTTCTCGCGTACGTCACCCAGATGGTGTTCGCACTCGTGGAGGGCCTGGGCGCCCGCCCAAAGAATTGTGACCTGCTGGTTGGTAATCGTGCTGTACGTGAAGGTTCGCTTCTCATAACCAGGAGGCAGGGCCTCGAAGGTCCTTATGAAAAGTCTTGACATGGCATGTAACTCCGTGGCGACGTCGTCGGGTTGGTCGAGCGCATAGAGACCGAGGTTTACCCGTTCATTACGGTACAACTGTCCCCCGACGTGCTCGTCCTCGATCGAAGCTCGAATGATGCGTTCACGAATCGAAATGAACACGTCACGCATGTGAGCCCCGTACTCGAGAATCGACCAGCGATCGGGTGAAGGTCGAGTACCCACAGGAACCGTCGAGGTCCGCACGACATCGACGAACTGTGCCGTGGCGGCCGTCGTGCGCACAGGTATTTCTGAGGAGGAGATCGAATTCCAATGGAAACCACAGACCTCACACGATTCTGACGCTGCCATCATCTCAACTTACTTGCCGATGTTTGTCAATGACGCGCCCCATCTTTGTGGCGCGGCCAATCGAGGTTCCAACGCGACTGGGATCCTGCTGTGCTTTAGGTGATTCGCGAGCGACAATCGATGCAGTCCAAGATCTGGTTGTCTTCGGTGCAGGAGCGGCAAAGGAGAATTAGCGTCCGACAGGCCAGGTCCGAGCAGTTGGAATATCTGCTGGTCGGCTCGCCGCAGTGTTCGCAAGCACCAAGTATTTTCGACTCATCACTGAACTCCTGGTTCATCCTTGCATCAAAGAGGTAAAGCGAGCCTTCCCACAAGCCCTGGTCGCCGAACTCCTCTCAGTAGCGCACGATGCCCCCGTCGAGCTGATAGACCTCGTGGAACCCGCGCGATTTCATCAGTGATGAGAGGACCTCACAGCGTATTCCTCCGGTGCAGTACGTAACGATGGGTCGGCCCTTTAGATGGTCGTATTTGCCGCTGTCGAATTCACCGACAAAGTCGCGGGTTGTTCTTACGTTCGGCACGACCGCGTTCTTGAACTTGCCGATCCTGGCTTCGAATTCGTTACGCGCGTCAAAAAAGACGACTTCGTCGCCGCGAAGGGCGACCAATTCGTTCACTTCGGAGGGTTTTAAGCGAATGCCGCCGCCTACCACGCCGTTCTTGTCCACTTTGAGCTCACCGGCTGCGCCGAATGACACCACTTCACCGCGCACGCGCACGCGCAGTCGGGGAAAGTCATCGCCCGTTCCGTCGGACCACTTGAATACGATGTCCTTGAAACCGGCGTAGCTCTTGGTCTGACGTACGTATTTCTTTAGTGCGCCCATGTCGCCGCCGAGGGTGCCGTTTATGCCGTGGGTAGAAATCAGAATGCGGCCCTTCAGCCCAAGACTTCGACAGAGCGTCTCTTGCCAAAGGCGTATCGCTTCGGGATCGTCCAGCGGCGTGAACGCGTAGTACAGAATTACTTTTTGCAGGTCCACTGTCTGACTTTATCTGAGCCGTACTTAATCCGACGTGGACCGATTCTGGGATTGCGATGCGATTGGCAGACCCCACTGGGACGAGCGATTCGGTCCCGAGTATCAGTGCGGCACGCTGGACTGGGTTTCATCGTGAAATCCCAAGAATCGTTCGCCGCATACGCTTGCGTGATGCATTCAACTTCGACACGAGGCTTCGTGGATGGCTGGCTACGCGCGTGGAACTCACATGACCTTGACGCCATCATGGAGCACTACGCCAATGACGTTATCTTTGCATCACCAGTGGCGACTCAACTAGTTCCTTCGAGTAACGGCGTGATACGTGGCAAGGCTGCACTGCGCGACTATTGGGCAGAAGGGTTACGCAAGTTTCCTGATCTTCACTTTGAGTTGAAGGAGACATATGAGGGTGTCGGTATCGTGGTCATCAACTACGTCAACAAAACGGGCGCCTTAGCGTGCGAGGTCCTCGAGTTCGAGGGTGAACAAGTGGTGCGCGGCTATGGCACGTACCTCTTCGGTGAAGATCAATCTGGTGGTTTGTCAAAGAGTTGACCAATTTCGCGTTTCATGACCTTGTCGCACAGGTTCGGTCGACGGGCCAAGATTTCGAACTCACCAACTATTGCTCGAGTAACCCCGAATGTTGTACGTCACCACCACTGACCAACCGTTGGTCGTAGAGTGCTTGTCACGTTGCGATTGAAGACTTTGCGGACAATCAAAGCACGGCCACTAAAGTGACGTGATGTCCGATCATCTAGATGAAGTTGCGCAGATAGTTGTCTATGGTGCGAGTTGGTGTCCTGACTGTCGACGGGCCAAGCAGTTTCTTTCGTCGCATCGAATCGCTTACAAGTGGATAGACCTCGAAGAGCACCCTGAAGCGATCGATGAGGTCGAGTCGCGAAACGGCGGGAAGCGTGTCATTCCGACCATCGTTTTTCCGGACGGCTCTTTTCTCACCGAGCCTACGAACGACGAACTCGCTGACCGGATCGGACTCGTCCGGTCCGCCGGGAGCACTGAATATGACGTGGTGGTGGTTGGAGGAGGTCCCACGGGTCTAACCACGTCAATCTACGCAGCCCGCGAGAACGCCAGTGTTCTCGTGGTTGAGAAATCCGCTCCAGGTGGCCAGGCCGGAGTCACCGAGCGATTTGATAATTACCCG
>Ga0302281_10002075_pt1 | contig 14374 bp, 15 predicted proteins | sample III_Fen_E1_2_FD_198762 | JGI IMG/M metagenome (GOLD analysis project Ga0302281, IMG submission 198762) | Peat permafrost microbial communities from Stordalen Mire near Abisko, Sweden - III_Fen_E1_2 | ecosystem: Environmental > Terrestrial > Soil > Wetlands > Permafrost | place: Sweden: Abisko...
CCGGCGAGCCCTGATACTGACACATCGCCGGTCCTCGGGCCGCGACGGCGGCCCCGCGTCCTCGTGGACGCGAAGCCAAGGGCGCGGATGCGCCCGCCCGGCGTCTGAGGGCAGCCTTGATGAGTCAGCATCAAGGCTCGATGGTCTGAGATCAGGTTTTCGTGGACTCTGCCCACATGCGCAAAGGGCCAGTCGGTCCTTTGAACTCACGATGTTTTAGCCATAGCGTCATGAGGTCAAAGGAGGCGGGGCCTCCTTGCGGGTGTAGGACGGAGCCCTACAAAAGCCGGGGGAGCGTCCCCCTCCCAGGTGCCGATGAGGTAAAGCCTCCAACAGGCCGTTTTAGATGTGATGTTCATCACGGCTTTCCGAATCAAGCGTGATAAAATGAAACTGGGCAAGACGCCGATTGCGGCGTCGAATCGCTGGTGGACTGGACCCGACAGGCAGGCAAATGGGGTTTTCCGTAACCTTTTGGGGCGTTCGCGGCACCATCCCGTGTCCGATGGCCTCTCACATGCGGTTTGGCGGCAACACCAGTTGCATCGAACTCCGGACCGATGAGACGCGAATCGTGTTGGATGCTGGCACAGGATTGCGTCTATTGGGCCAACGGTTTCAGGCGGACGGCGTTCAACGCGCCACCCTGCTGCTCAGTCATACCCACCTGGACCATATCAGCGGCTTTCCTTTTTTCGGGCCGGCCTTTCAGCCCGGCTTCCGCTTTTTGGTGATGGCCGGTCATCTTGATGGACATACCAACATCCGGTCGGTTTTGGCCCGACAGATGGAGCGGCCTTTATTTCCGGTGCCGCTCCAAACCATGGGCTGCAACCTCGATTTTCATGACTTCAATCCCGGCGAAAGTTTCAGCCTGGAGGGAGGGGTTGACGTGAGAACCACGCGCCTTAATCATCCCGATGGTGCCACCGGCTATCGGATTGAGTACGGAGGACACGCGGTTGCCTATGTCACGGACACCGAGCACATACCAGGCCGCCTTGACGCCAACATCCTGGCACTGGCCGAAGGCGCCGATCTGTTAATCTACGACGCCACCTATACCGATGAGGAATATGCCCGCCGGACTGGCTGGGGCCACTCGACTTGGCGAGAGGGTGTGCGCCTGGCGCAGGAGGCTCGAGTCGGTCGGTTGGTGCTGTTCCATCATGAACCCGATCATGACGATCTCATCATGGACCGAATCGAAGCTGAAGCCAGGGCGCTGCTGCCGGGAACCGTCGCCGCGCGGGAAGGCGCAACCTTGGTGCTTAAGGCATGACCCAACCCGTGATTCTGTGCGCCGACGACTATGCTCTGGCACCGGGCGTCAGTCGTGCCATCCTCGATTTGGTCGCCTGCGGTCGGCTTTCGGCCACCGGCTGCATGACGGTGTCGCCGTTTTGGATCGATCATGCCGACTGGCTGCGGCCTTGGGCCGACCGGATTGATGTCGGCTTGCATTTGACCCTGACCGATCACCAACCGACGGGCCCCATGCCGCGATTGGCACCCGAGGGCCGTTTGCCGCCGCTTGGCCGTTTGATGCGCCTCGCCTTGACCGGCGGCCTTGACCCGGACGAGATCAGCGCCGAGATCGCCCGTCAGGTGGCGTTGTTCATCACCGTTTTTGGAGCGCCTCCGGCTTTTCTCGACGGTCACCAGCATGTTCACCTGTTGCCGGTGGTTCGTGACGCGGTAGTGGCCATGGCCAAGGCCCTGCCTGGTAGCTATCTGCGGGATTGCCGGGAACCCCTGCCCGCGATTCTTCATCGAGGAGTCGCCACCACCAAGGCGCTGGTCATCGACCGGCTTGGCAGCGGCTTGGCCCGATTGATCAAACAGCACCATTTGCCGGCTAATGGTGGGTTTCGCGGTATTTATGACTTTTCCAACCGGGTTCCCTTTGCCGAATTGATGGCCCGATTTCTTGATCCGGCGACCCCCGAAACCCATTCCGCTCCTCCGCCTTTGGTCATGTGCCATCCGGGCCTGCCGGATCCGATTTTGCGCCGGATCGACCCGGTAACGGACCAACGACGGGTTGAGTATGAGTTCCTCCGCAGCGCTTCTTTTGCGGACCTTCTCGCGACCCAGGGCGTCACCTTGACCCGGCTGGCCCTTGACGGGGATGGGCAGAGCCCACGAAGGGCCTCATCCTAGCGCCTCTGTGGGCCGCCCCCCCCGCTCACCTCAGCGTTCCGGCTGATACCGGCCCTGACACTGACACATCGCCGGTCCTCGGGCCGCGACGGCGACCCCGCGTCCTCGTGGACGCGAAGCCAAGGGCGCGGATGCGCCCGCCCGGCGTCTGAGGGCAACCTTGATGAGTCACCATCAAGGCCCGATTATGATACCGGCGAGCCCTGACATTGACACATCGCCGGTCCTCGGGCCGCGACGGCGGCCCCGCGTCCTCGTGGACGCGAAGCCAAGGGCGCGGAGGCGCCCGCCCGGCGTCTGAGGGCAGCCTTGATGAGTCACCATCAAGGCTCGATGGTATGATTTTCGGTTTTTCGCGATGGCCGGCGCAGGAAAATCCGCCCTGTCGCGTGAGAAAAGAGGACTGGGTCGTCGATAAACTGGATCAAGAATGATGGAATTCCCGCCGGACCGCGCACGACTATTTGCGGGTAGCGACTGGAATTATTCCTGTATTCCAGTTGGATGGCCTGAACGCCCCAATCGGGCGTGCGTTTTTGAGGGAGCGTGAAAATGTCTGCTCCACAGCCGGCAGCGGCGCCAGCAGAAGAGGTTGCGATCGACCAAGCATTCCAGGCCGGGCTCGGCTACCTGGATTCAGGTCTAATCGCCCATGCCAAAGCGATCTTCGACCAAATTCTGGCGGTCGCCCCCGATCATGCCGACAGCCTGCATCTGCTCGGCTTCATCGCCTATCTGGCCGGGCGACTGGACCTTGCGCTGGCTCACATCGGCATGGCAATCCGGCTGCGGCCGGGGATGGCGCCCTACCACAACAACATGGGCAACGCGCTGCGAGACCTTGGCCGGGTAGAAGACGCCGCCGCGCACTTTCGGACGGCCCTCGAGCTGAGGCCGGACTCCCCGGAAATCCACATCAACTTGGGCAATGCCCTGCGCGACCTCGGCCAGCTGGATGCCGCGATCGATCACTACCGCACGGCGGCCACTCTGAACCCGGAACTGGCCGAGGCGCACTACAACCTCGGCGGTGCGTTCGAAGGACTGGGCCGGTTCGCCGAGGCGGAACCCTGCTACCGCGAGGCGCTGCGTCTGTGGCCGGATTATGCCAAGGCCCATTACAATCTCGGCAACACACTGGTCGGCCTGTGCCGCCCGCAAGAGGCTGAAGCCTGCTATCGGGCGGCGCTGCGCTGCCAGCCCGACCATGCTGACACTTGCAACAACCTCGGTGCGGTGCTGCAGGAGCTTGGCCGGCTCGCCGAAGCCGAGACCTGCTACCGCACGGCTCTCCGTCTGAAACCGGACGCACCGATGGCTTGGTACAATCTCGGCTGCGCCCTACTCATCGAAAACCGGGTGGAAGAGGCGGCCCGCTGCTACGAAGCGGCGCTGGTGCTGGCGCCCGACTATGGCGAGGCTCGGTTTGCCCTGTGCATGGCCCAACTGCCAATCCTGTACCAGGACGAAGCCGAAGTCAGGCGCCGCCGGGTCGCCTACGAAGTCCACCTGCGGGCACTGGCCGAGGATTTCGACCGCCAAAGCGTCCACCGACCTGCCCCGTTACCGCTCAAGGATACCGTCCATGGCCTCCTCTCTTGCCGCCAGCGTCGGCACCAACCAGCCGTTCTTCTTGCCCTACCAGGGATACGATGACCGGGCGCTGCAAAGCCTCTACGGCTCGCTGGTCTGCCGGATCATGGCCGAGCTGGCGCCGCCCGTGCCGCTGGCAGCGCCGCCGGCTCCGGACGAAAAGGTCAGGGTCGGCATCGTCAGCGGCTTCTTCCTCGAGCATACTATTTGGAAGCTGCTGATCTGCGGCTGGCTCGCCCGCCTGGACCGCCAGCGGTTCCAGGTCTTCGGCTACCACACCGGCGGCATGCAGGATGCGGCGACCCTGCGCGCGGCAGCGCTCTGCGACAAGTTTGTCATGGGCCGCCGGCCTGGGCCGGCGTGGCGCGACGCCATCGGCGCCGACGCGCCCCATGTGCTGCTCTATCCGGAAATTGGCATGGATGCGGTGGCGACGCAACTGGCGGCGCAGCGGCTGGCGCCGACCCAATGCATGGCCTGGGGCCACCCCGAGACCAGCGGCATGCCGACCATCGACTATTTCCTGAGCAGCGACCTGATGGAGCCGCAGAACGGACAGGACCATTACACCGAGCGGCTGGTCCGGTTACCCAATCTGGCGATCTGGTATGAACCGGCCGACTGGCGGCCGGTGCCGCTCGGCCGGGCCGAGCTAGGGTTGCGGCCGTCGGCCACTGTCTACTGGTCCGGGCAGGCGCTGTACAAGTATCTGCCCCAGTACGATCAGGTGTTTGCCCGCATCGCCCTCGAGGTCAGCGATTGCCAGTTCGTCTTCATCGAGTACGCCCGCAGCCGCCATGTCACCGAGCAGTTCTGGCGGCGGCTGCAACGGGCCTTCGCCGCCCATGGCCTGAAGGCCGAGGACCATTGCGTCGTGCTACCTTCGCTCGACCCGGACCGCTTCATTTCGGCGGTCGGCCTCGCCGATGTCGTGCTCGACACCATTGGCTGGTCGGGCGGCCAGTCGACGCTGGATTGCCTGATCCAGGCGCTGCCGATGGTCACCATGCCCGGCACGCTGATGCGGAGCCGCCACACTGCGGCCATCCTCGGCCGGCTCGGGGTGACCGGCACCATCGTCGACAGCGTCGACCAATATGTCGGCGTCGCCGTCGCCCTGGCCTGGGACCATGCGTGGCGAGCGGCCCTGACCGCGAAAATTCTCGACAACCGCCATCGCGTCTATCGCGACGACACGACCATCACCGCCCTCGAGGATTTCTTGCTCGCCGCCGTTCGCACGGACAACGACGACCCGTCGGCATTGGGGCTACGAGTTCGGCCGGTGTGATACCGGCGATGGATGATACCGGCGAGCCCTGATACTGACACATCGCCGGTCCTCGGGCCGCGACGGCGGCCCCGCGTCCTCGTGGACGCGAAGCCAAGGGCGCGGATGCGCCCGCCCGGCGTCTGAGGGCAGCCTTGATGAGTCACCATCAAGGCTCGAGGGTATAACATCCCACCTCCATACCTCTTTGACTTTCCGGAAGCAAAATTCAGTATCCTAAAATTCCCCCATTCCCGGCGGTTGCCGAGACCGGCGGCAATTTAAGGGTCAGAACACCCGGCGGTAACCAAGGATCTGCCAAGCCATTTAAACTGGCGATCCGGTTCCATTGACTGGCATCACCCAAATACTGAGCGGCGACGTGGTAGAGCGTGGCACCGGCAACTGAAATTGTGCGTGTTTTTGTGGTCATGACGTCACCTCCTTGAGATTTTTGGTCATCCGTCCCAACAATCCCTGAATCAACCGAGCGGCGTTGGCCTGCTGAAGCGCCGAAACCGTGGCCAACAACGCCGAAGCATTGGCTGGCCCCACGGCTCCAGAAACAACACCGGCCAGCCCTCCGCTGATTATCGCCGCGATCTCGCTATCCGCAGAGGCGGCAACCGGCCCCGCCAGCCCAGACGCCACCCTCAGCGCGGATTGAAGTTGCCCGGTGGATTGCCCCAAACTCCCCGCCCCACTGGCCACCGACGTCACGCAGACCTGGACCGCCGAAGCGGCTTGCTGCACAACCGACAGGGCCGCCGTCAGAGTGGGGCTATTGACGCTGCTTCCCAACCCCACCGCCGTTTCCGCATCGCCGAGCACCACTGTTGCCGGAGCGGCGGTCAATGACCCGCTGGGGAGCCCAATGGGAGCCGCCACCACCAAGCATTCGATGCTGTAGGGAAGTTGCCAGTCGCGCTCTTGATTGACCTTGAATTGGGTCACCAGAACCTGAAAGGACAGGCTCCCCCATGTGAGGGGCAAGGATTGACCCGAGCGACACAAGACATCAAGCCGTCGAGCGCGAGTCATCGCCGTCGCGCCCTGAAACCGTCCATCCCACCGGATCGGTAAGGGTTCCGACCCCAACGATTCAATATTTCGCAAACCACCGGGGTACGAGAACACATGAGTCTTCTGCTGATCGCCCCATGTGATTTTCGTTGGAATTTCGTAATCCTGGAAGACGAAATCCCCAAGAACCAACGTACCCGACGGTGTGGTTGGCAGCAACGCCGGCGGAAGGGCCGAGATCAGGCTGGCACCGATAGAAAGAGCCGATATACTCATGACAGGGTCTCCTCGACATAAAAAAAACGCCTCGGAAAACCGGGCGCGGAACAAGCAATCTGCAACTGTGTAGAATTGATTTTTACGTCACCATCTCAGGCCACGCGGATTATAAGTACTGACGAATTGTTTGCTCATCCGACCATCAAAGCCGGATCGCCCTGTCGCCGGTCGATCCGCCAGATCGTTGAGATGGTCAAGTACCGCTCGGATGATGATCCGCAGTTCATCTTGACTGAAATCATGCGGTTGTTGGATTTTCGCTTGCTCATATTCTTGCAAGGCTCCCAATATCAACTCTTGGCTACGCTTGACGATCCGCTGCTCATGCTCTTGCAAAAGCCCCAGCACCATCTGTTGAACCACCGCCCGCACATCGTCGTTGCTGTGTTTGGCCACGGGCTCGACCGGCGGCGTCGCGGCGGGCGGCTCTTGAGCGGTTGGCAAAGGAGGCGCGACCAATTCAGGGCTTTTGGGCGATGCCACAACCGGCACGGCATCGGATTGGAACTCGGATCGGATCGAATCGAGGCTGTGGGGCGGCGGCGCGTTTTCGGTCGGAGACTGGGGGCGAGAGACCGGGGTTTGCCCCAAGATTGGCTCCTGTGGAGCCAAAGCCGCCGAGCCCGTTTGCTCATTAAGAGGAAACGGGACCGAAAGGGTCTTGGTGATGTTTTCATGGGATCGGGACGCTGACGGATCGGGGGCATTATCCGCATTTGGAGAGAGCGTGGGGGTTGATGGCGTTTCGAGCGCCGAAAGATTGAGGGGCCGAGGCGCGCTGGCTAGCACCTTTGCCTCGTTTTGATTCGAGGCCACCGCCATCGTTGGTTCTATTTTTCGGGTTGGCTCGGATGAACCGACCTCGACGTCCCCAGACGGTTGGATCGGCAGCCTCGGCCCCTCCGTCGGAGACACCGCCGAATGCTGGTCGTGCACAGGCCCATAGGCTCCGTCCTTGGGAACCTCGGAGGCTGGCGCGGAAGTCTCAGCCGGGGGCGTCTTCGCATCGGGGGTCGGTTTGTCAGCCAATCGGGACGCCCGAAGCCGATTCAAGGTCTTGGATGTCGCCTTGTCAGCATACTGAACTGTCCCGTTCGGAAAACCATCCGGGTCCGACCCCACTGTCCTCTTGAGCCATCTCCCAGAGAAATCCTCGTAAGTCCACCCATCGATCGTCATATCCGTTAGGTCCGACGACGGCGGGTGATGACTGGTCGGGTTGGCTAGGACATTCGTCGGAGCCGTCTGGCCCGAAGGCTTTTCTTCCTCATGCCACGGGATTAATTCTGGCGTTGCCGGACAATAACCCAGGAGACCGTAAATCATATCCTTTGCAACTGTCGTATCCATTTCGATTGCGGAATCACCAGAACCCAAACTATATCCAAGCCTTCTGTATATATTAGCACCCGTCATTTCAGAGGGCTGCGACCGCGTTAAATAATCTCCAATTTCAGATGAGAGACAAGCAGCCTGCAAAACCCCAACAGTAAAGTCCACGCAATTTTGTGTGAGAGCAGAATACATTGGTTTTACAGCTATGGAGCGATCAATATACTGCTTGGCATCGTCATATTGCTTTTGAGTCAGAGGGATTGGGTCAGATGATTCTGAGTTCTCTTTGTATAAATATCTGTCAACACTTTTCTTTGAATGAGTCTCATTATCATCTGAATATTCAATATGACCTGCCTGAGGAAATGGATTTCCCCCCTCTATATCTGGCATCAGACCCGCCACAATTCGTTGTCCATTAGCATCAATCAACTCAACATAGTAGTGCCCAACTACATTATCTGAAACTGTACTAGAGCAAACCGTATGAATGATCAGGACTGGCGTTCTATGCTCAGGCATTTTTAACTCCATTAGTTGTTATTTTAGCCGTCATCATGGGCTTGGCATCTTGATAAATTGCCAAACGATATGTCCGTACTCATTCTCAAAATTAATAACAACCATATCAGGAAAATTATTAAAATTAGTGTCACATTTTGCGTCTTCATAACGGAAATTATATCTAAATATATCCCATGAATTTATTTTTTTCAATTTATTAATTAATTCTAAATTTGGAATATATTTGCAAGGATGTGCAACGGCATCAATAGTTGCTACCAAATCTTTATTATTACCGAGCAAAAACATCTCAGCGACTAATATCCAACAGCGCCCGATGACTCCATTTGGACAATTGTTTATTTCAATTTGCCCATAACTAATACTTAAACAAGAATATATTAGAAGCATATCACCATCACTATCATTACATGATAATTTATGTATTTCAGTATCATCATTGATAAATCTATTAAGATTTGCAGCTATATATGCTGCTGTGCGGAGCATACCAAAAGATGCTCGCTTGCCTCCAAATTTAGGTAATTCACCTGAATTCAATACAAATTGCCAAATTATCTTTCTTTGCTGATTTTCAAAGCGAATAACCACAATATCGGGAAAATTATCAAAACTAATATTACACTTTGCCTCTAAATAATACGTAATATATGTCTTAATGGTCTCCAAAGAGACATCTTCAAGTGTATCCGAGTCACCCCGCCGCGAGAGATATTGGCAAGGGTGGCTTATGCCATCGATAATCGCGCCTAACAGCTTAGGATTACTCAAGAGGCTCTCTTGGGCGGTCAAAACCCAGCATCGCTTGATCTCGAACTTCGGACATCCGTCCTGTTCGAGTTCGCCAGAACTCAGGCTCGAACACTGGAACAAAGATAATGTTGCTCCCGTACCATCTTGGCATGCGGGCTGAAGCCATTCCGGCGTTTTCGCCATCGACGCCCCCCAGTCATTGGCCGGAGAAATCAGCCCTTCAGCAATCTGGACAGCCACGGTTAAAGCTAAAGACGACCGATGATAACCATCTGTATCGCAATCCCGTGGAGAAGCCATCAGCATAACAAAAAAGAATAGAAGAAACCAAAAGATACGGCCACGGCTTTTCATCTTTATGACCTTTGCTTGTTATTTTATTCTGATTGAGATCTTCAAAATTCATCATCGATGAAAAAACCGCAGTCGATTGAAGAGCACCAAGCCCATCCTATTAACACCTTCATACAGATAGCGATCAAACGATTTTCCTGCTGCCTTGTCAATAACGGCAACGCCGGCGAACCTTCTGGTTCGACGGCGTCAACCGCAAGGGGATTTCTATACCCCTCTACGTCCAGACAATTGCGCCAACCGCTCTGCGATTTGAGCCGCTGTGGCTTTGGTGGCATCGAACCGTTCAGCAACCCCAGCCTTCGGGGCAGTCGAAGCACTGCTGGTGCTGGCGGTTTCGAACAGACTGGGTTTACTGGCTTTCAGATCCGCCAGGGCGCTTTCAATGCCGCTGACCCCATCCTTCGTGACCCGCAATTTCGAACGGTCAATCAGTTTCAGAAAATCCAAATCCATCAATCCCGCTTTGACCGCTTCGGCTTTCAGTTCGCTATTGATGATTCGGGTTTTGGCGGTGTCGGACAATTCACCGTCATCGCCGGTTTTCTTGGACTCGGGCGCCGAAGCCGAGCTGTCATTGCTCGGTTGGCTGGCGTCCTGGCTCGCTTTGTCGCGTTGCCGCATCGCGGCTTCGATCAAGCCACGAACATAACCGATGGTGGCAGGAGCTGAATCATCTGGGATGGTCGGAGTTGTCGTCATGACGTACCTCTGTTGGTAAAGATGTGATAGGGTTTAGGAATCAGCAGCATTTGCCGCCGAGGTCGCGCCGTTCGATGGAGCCTGGGACAATGGACCTGTCGCCTGGGCATCGGCGGCAATCCGGGCCAATTCGGCCGGGATATCTTCAATGTCGTAGTCGGCAGCAATGGACTTGACCGCCGTCTCACGGGACAAATGACCGGATTCACCCAATGTTTTCAGGGTGGTGGCGTCGGACTGACGATCAGAGGCCGTGGGCGCGTACCAGTGCGGCCATTTCAGGCTCAGGGGAGCCGTGATGGATAACGGCCCGACCGGATGGCCGGCTCGATCATTCAAGGGGTGTTGTCGCGAGATGGCAACAATCATCCGCAGCAAATCAAGCAAAGCACCTTCGCCATACGAGATTCGTAGCTTGTCTGCCAGCCAGATCAACGACTGGTTCATCAGCTCCATGGCTCGCCCCGATTGTGCCGCGCTGATCTTGTCGGCACTGGTGCGATTTCCACCCACTGTTTCTAAGGCTAACTCGCGCAACGCCCGACAGTAATCAACCACCGCCGAAGCCGCGCTGCCGCCGATTTCCAGCATCCGGGCGTCGCCATCCTTGTCGACCACGATGGCATTGCCACCGCCTTTGACCAAAGCACCGCCGCCCATCGCCGGTTCTTTGATTAAAAGGGTTGGGTCCGAGCTGTATTTCAGCCCGCGCCCGGCCTGGGACAGTTGATAGTCAATCTCGATCTGGCTATCGATGGCGGCTTCAAAGGTACAGGCTCCATCGATTTCATCACCGCCGGGCAGGTTCCGCACCCACACCATCGGCACGAACCCCAAATTATGGACCACCGTCCGAGTTTCATCCACTTTTGGGTCCGTTATTGCCCCACGCACGGGCCAGGGCTGGTACCAAGTCTCGGCAACACTGTCCCAGTCCCGGCGAAACCAAAACACTGTGCGGGCGTCATCCTCGGAAAGGGCATAGCCTCGCTCGATCAGGGCCTGCCCCGGAACCTTGTATTGTTCGCACACCGACAACAGGCGATCCGGGGCCTCGGGATCGAAGGTCGGGGTCAGATAGAGAGTGGGTAGAGGTTGGATGTAAACCCGGTTGCGCAACAGCCGCAACCACAGCACCACCGAGCCGACCGAGCCGATCAAGGCCGCCTCCAGCATGATCGCATTCAGTCGACAATCTTTGATCAAGACCAGCAGCGCATCCCGTGTTGCCGCGTCGGGACAATCGACCATTGGAAAATGCCCCTCGCTGAACAGCAGGGACACGGAATCCGACACCACAATGCGAGACAGGTTGTAGCGGATGGCCGGGCGACGATCGCGAATCGGGATATACTCGCCGGATTCGGATTTCTCGTCGCCAAAGGCATAGCGCAAGCCGTCATAAAGCCGACCTTCGAGAACCCGTGTTAACAAGTCCAAGCGTCGTGTGCGGCATGAATAGTCAGAATCATTCGGAATAGTATTGGAAATAGTGCAAAACATGAAGGCCTCACTTGGATGCAGAAAGCCATCAGCGGCCTAGTATTTCACTAGATTTGCCCGCCGTTACAAACAACGCTATAATAAATAGCGTCTATGATGATGACATTAGGTGGAATTAGACGGTGAAGAAGACGCAGTTGCTTGGACACTCATGGTAAAACCGCCGGAAAAGCTCATTCTTCTTTGAATGCGGTCGATCACATAAAGCTGATCCCACGCTGTCCCGGTTCCTTGAAGCCGAACCTGTGTTCGGGGTGTTAGGGCTAAATTGGCGGGTTCCGTCCAACAAATCGTCCGTTCCTGCTTGCAAATTTCCAGCAGCTTCCGTTGGGCCAATTTTTGCGCCTGTTCTTGGTTCAATCCTGGTTCACGGAAGTTATAGGTCTGGACGGCTCCGCTTTCTGAACCGTTTTTGCTCGCGTGCGCTTGGCCGGTGATGATCTGCCCCAACCGAGCATTCCACGACGTCACCTGAACCGCAACGTCCGAAGCCAAAGCAAGAGATCGCTGACACTGAAGCGTTACGACTGAGCCATAAGCCATCTTTCCGGTTTTCGATGGAACATATGTCACGACATAGGGCTGTTCATTGGAACTGTTGGGAGGCTGAAAGTAGAGCGTATTACCCACCACAAACAGATCAAATCCAGCATTTTCTGCCAAATATGTTAAAATAGACCATTCGGTTTGCTCGCTAGTTAATTTGGCATATTCTTGCTGATCTTGTTGACCAACCCGACTCTGAATCGCCGTAACTTGTGCTTGCATGCTATGATTATTGGCAAACTGCGTTACAATGTCACTGGCGCTGTGATCGGGGAACTTATCTGTGGTTCGCGCTTCTAAAAATAATGCGGTCTTATCCCGACCCGAAAGGCGAACTTCGCCGGTCGCGGCATCGAGAGTTGCGTGATCGGCATCACCCAAAATAAGGCTGGTGGTGGGATCGCTGTCCAAGCCCGCAAAAATTTGAACGGTAATGGGCGCTTGATTGGCCCAAAAGTCTAATCCCAGTCCTGGCGGCAGGCTGGCTAGCGCCAGCGAGCATTCCCAAGTATCCGCCGCAAAATGATTATTGCTTTCAACCTCAAAAGAAGTCAGTGGAGCGCGGATACCATTGATGGTCGCGGCGCAAGTGGGGCGCCGAATTGAATCCTTAATCATAGAGTGATTCCTTATTACAGGATCGGATTTTGGACGCACGAGGGGGCAGCCCCATCGACGCTCGGATAGGACTGGAGAGTTATTCCTGGGAGCGAGCCAACATGGCTCAAGCCCGCCACTGAACGCAAAAAAAAGGCGCCACAGAAATCTGGGCGCCACACACTCAACATCGAAAAGAAACCGACACACCGCCGGGGAAGTCCTGCCGCCCCCAACTCAACCTAAAACGGCCTACGTCCCCACGTCTCGCGACGGTGACGTTTTTTATCTCTTACTGCGCCCAACTGTCAAGCGGGAAACTCACTCTGTCCCTCGAAAAAGATAACGGTGCGTCGGCATCACGGCTCGCCGGTATCAGACCCGCCCTGACTTCACCAAAGTTATCGCAACCCGTCTCAAAAACAAAAAATCATCGGTCTCGACGATTCCGTAGCAACATATAACGTAGCAATGCCGCTGTTGCCACCCCAACGATTACAATAATGGCACTAGACGCTATCGAACCCCACCCATCAGGACTCGTCAGAGGTAAGCTCGACGTATTCATCCCAAAATATCCGGTAACAAATGTCATCGGCAACATGATCACCGTCACAATAGACAGAACAAATAGATTATTATTAGTTTCTTCTGCAATCATTGCGGCATATTCATCTTGAAGAACTTTTGTTCTCTCCTGAGCTGAACGAATATCATTGATCAGCGATCCAACCTCGTCGGCGACCTGACGAAAGAAAGCTTGCTCATCTTCTGTTACCCAGGCCGGCAAGCGTGCTGTTAATTGCGTGATGCCGTGAAATTCGGGTACGATCCGGCGGTGCATGGCCACCGCTTCCCGACGCAACCCAGCCAGATGGGAACGCAGGCCGCTGGTATGCCCGGCTAACATCCGATCCTCGGCCTTATCGACCTCAACTCGAAGATGCACAACGCGCTTTCGGAACGTATCGACGATCTGATCAAACAGCCGCAGAAATAAATTGATACTGGATTCTGGCGCGTAATCACCATCGACCTTTTTAATCAGCCGATCGGTACACAGCATCGGCCATCGGCGAATGGTGATCATCTGCCCGCGATCAACCCAAATGGCCACCAAGCCAGTATTCTCGCGAGTCTTTTCGGTCTCGCCCAAAATCACGTCATTCAAAGACAGCAAAAAACCCTGCCCGGTAGACACCACATGGTAATGCGGATCGGCATCCAGCATCGCCTCAATTGCGGACTCAGGCAAACCAGAGCTGGCTTCCAACCACCGCCGAACCGGCTGCATGGCTAGATTCAGGTGCAACCAACGAAACTGTTCGCCATCCTCTCCGGTCGGCGCTTTCTGAACGTCAACCCAACTCAAACGCTGCCCGCGTTGTTCGGGTATAAAGCTATAGCCCGCGATCAGACCCGCGTTCAAATCCTCCAGCATCGGGGCTTCCCATCTTTTTGGGTTCACATGGGCGCGGATCATGCCAAGCAACACATTGCAGTTTGATGATGGTTATTGGATGAAATTTTGACAAAAATTCAAGCTGTCAACTTGCAGCACCGTGCTTCAACGTTACCATATGAATGCGCACGTCGACGGCTCTGCAGCGATTCTCATTGGCCGGTTTGGCCGATTTTTTCAGGGTGGCCGGGCCTTAGGGTCGGCGATGGCTGCCAGAAGGTCGGCCCAGGTGGGGAAGACGATATAGGCGGTGATGGTGCGTAGGTGCT
>Ga0302281_10002079_pt1 | contig 14361 bp, 16 predicted proteins | sample III_Fen_E1_2_FD_198762 | JGI IMG/M metagenome (GOLD analysis project Ga0302281, IMG submission 198762) | Peat permafrost microbial communities from Stordalen Mire near Abisko, Sweden - III_Fen_E1_2 | ecosystem: Environmental > Terrestrial > Soil > Wetlands > Permafrost | place: Sweden: Abisko...
GGGCAGGACGCCGGCCGAACTCGGATTGCCCGGCGCCAGTTCCCCGGTGACGGCATTGAAATCATAGATCCAGACATGATCCGTGCCCAAATCACAGGCATAGACATGGCGGTTCTCCGGATCGACATACATGGAATGAAGGTGGGGCTGGGTCTGCCGCGTGGGATTCGGCCCCTTGCCGCTCAGTTGAAAAAATGCCGTGCGCCGGTCCAGTGAACCGTCAGCCTTGGTCAGAAAAGCCGAAACCGTCCCGGCCCCATAACTGGGCAGAAACACCGTGTGCCCGGTGGCATCCACCGAGACATGACAATCCACGCTGCCGGAAGGCAGTTCATTCAGGGCGGTCAGTTGACCATCCGGACCTATGCGAAAAGCGGCCACCGTGCCGCCGGCATTGGCCGTGAGGGCATACAGCAGCCGATGGTCCGGGGAGAACGCCAGATAGCTGGGGCTTTTGGCCTTCGTCGCCAGCAGCAGAGGACCAAGCTTGCCGGTGTTGGTGTCCAAGGTGCCGGTATAAATGCCCTGGCTCAACGGATTATCCGTATAAGTCCCCAGATAAAACCGTGCCGGCTCCGCCCACGCAGTCATGGCCACCAGCAGGCAGATGGCAACCCAGCCGGGCCACTTTAGAACAGCTGATATTTTATATTTGCGCCGGCCGAAAAAGCCATTAGCATGTCCGTGCGATGAATTTTGTGTTGGCATTATTGTGTTTTCTGGTGTTCGCCTTCTTCTTGGGCTGGGGCATTGTGCTTCTGATGGCTGGTACGCCCTGGTTGTTCGTGGCGGCGCTGGTGGTGTTCATTGTGGCCTTTGCCAAGTATGGTTGCCTGTCGCAATAGGTGATTGTTCACTTCGTCGGAACCACAAACTTCTGCTGCATCGCCGCCTGAATTTGCGGCCACCCATCGCAATTGGAAGTCTTTGATCCTGAAGCCACGCCCGTGGCATAAGCGGTGGAGACCGAAGTGCCCTGTTCCACGTAAGCCTGGTTTCCCATGTAGATGACGCTCGTCCCGGGCAACCCCATGTCCACGAAACTCCCATAGTTCGCATATGAGGCAAACTGTCCCTGCTGCACCGCCGACACGGCGTTGACCCCGGGAATCGCCGCCGGATACGTCGGGGTGTTGACCGGTTGATTGCCGGCCGCCGCAAAAATCAAGACGCCGGCCGCCTCCGCCTGCTGGATGACACTGTCCAACACGGTGCTGTCCGCAGAACTGCCCAGGCTGAGATTTAAGACATTGGCCCCCTTGTCCACGGCCGCCTGAATGCCCAAGGCCACGTTCCAACTGGTCGTTGTGGTATTCGGGCCATAGACATCCACCGGCAATATCTGGGCTGAGGAAGTGCCCCCGGAGGACGAGGAGACGGCCCGCAAAATGGTCTGGGCCATGCCGGTGGCATGGGTCGGGAAAGAACTCAGGGTTCCCGGGTCACCGGCCACTGAAATCGGGGTCTGAATAAACGGCGACAATGTTGGCCCCTCAGGTTGAATGGCCGTGTCGATCAATCCGATCAGCACCTGGCAGGGGTTGTCCGGCGTGGTGGGATCCAGTTTCAAGTTGACCGGGGCGTCAGCCGGGGTGCCGGCCGGCACCGCCGACAGCGGCGGCGGCGGATCGAAATTGTAATTATAATCCACGGCCAATACATCGGGATTGGTCTGGAGTTCGGCCAGCGCGGCATCCGTGGCGGTCGTGTCCGGGAATTGCAGCCGGTAAAGCCCCAGTTTATCGTCGCGCCCGATCACCTTGGCCCCGACCGCTTTGGCGATGGCGTCGATGTCAGCCCCCGGCTTGAGTTTCACCATCAATTCGTTGGGCACATGGGTGGCCGGCTTGTTGGCCACCACGTACTGGGTGGCATTGCCCATCGTGGTGCGGAAGATAAACAGACTGGTCGGCCCGTTGGTTTGCGGCACAAAGGCAAAATTCAAGTCCCCGATGATCATTTTAATGGCCTGCCCGGTAGGCAAGGTCTTGAACTTGGTGGACACCTCTTTATCAGTGCCCGGTTCCACAAAAATATGCCAGCCGGTCTTATGCGCCACCTGTTCCAGCAGCGGCCACAAGTACACGCCCCGCAGGTCGGCAGTCACCTGGCCGGTGTCGCCATTCCAGACGATTGAATTGGCCGCCCCCGCCGGGATGGCCAGCCATACGACCAACAACCAGACCGGCAGGAATTGATAAATCCGCTTCATGACATCATGTTATGCTTGGTTGGGCAACAAATCCGGCGTTTTGGTCAAAATATTATCGACCTAAACGTAAGCCGGGCGGGTAAAAATTGAAACCTTAAAGATATTCGGAATTGAATTCTGGCTTGCAGGCTCTATGTTAAGCATCAAGATGATCGCCCGGATTCATGTTCGTCGCGCCACGGTGGATGACCTGCCGGCGCTCAAGGACTTGTGGGAATCCATGCGGCTGTCCCCGGAGACACTGGAGCACAAGCTGACCGAGTTTCAGGTCGTGGAAAACGCCGGCCATGAGGTGCTGGGCGCCATCGGCATTGAATTTGCCAAACCGCATGCGTTGCTCCATAGCGAAGGCTACACGGACTTTGCCATTGCCGACGAGGCGCGTCAGTTATTCTGGGAGCGGCTGCAAACTCTGGCCTCCAATCTCGGCATCTTTCGGTTATGGACCCAAGAACGGTCCCCATTCTGGAAAAGCTATGGCTTTCAACCACCCTCCGCCGAACTGCAGGCCCGCCTGCCGGAAGTGTGGCGCAATGAATTTAGCGGGGCCTGGCTCACCATCCAGTTGAAAGACGAGGCCGCGATTTCCGCCGCCCTCGAGCAGCATGAGCAACAATTTGCCACCGCCCGTCAGGCAGAAATTCAAGTGACCCAGCGGGCACAGGCCCGGGCGCGCAATGTCCGCATTTTACTGGCGGTGGTTTTCTCTTTGATAGCCCTGTTCTTGATGGGCCTGGCCGGTTATATGTTTTTCCACAACCGTTCCCTTTCTGGATGACCCCATCGCTTACCCGTTAAACTCATCGGCATGATACGAACTGCGCACGAGCGGTCCGCTCGACACATGCACAAACCCCAGGGCGCGGGCCACGTTGCCGTAGGCTGCGAATTGCTCCGGCGTCACAAATTCCTTAACCGGCAAATGCTTTAGCGTCGGCTGCAAATACTGGCCCATGGTCAGGATGTCGCAACCCGCCCGGCGCAGATCCTCCATGGCCTCGGCAACTTCCTCCACGGTTTCACCCAAACCCAGCATGAGCCCGGACTTGGTGTAAATCTTGACGCCTCCCCGGGACTTCACTCCGGCCAGCACGTTCAAGGAACTATCATAAGTGGCGCGGTGCCGGACTTCCGGGGTCAGCCGTCGCACCGTCTCCAAGTTGTGATTGAAAATCTGCGGCTCGGCAGCCAGCACCAAGTCAATGGCCGCTTGGTTGTCATTGAAATCCGGCACCAACACCTCGATAACAATGCCGGGATTCAGCCGGCGCACAGCCTCGATGGTCTGTTGAAAATGCGCGGCCCCACCATCCTTCAAATCATCCCGGGCCACCGCCGTGATGACCACATGCCGGAGCTTCATGCGTTTCGTGGCCTCGGCCACGCGTAAAGGTTCGTCGGCTTCCAAGGCCAGGGGTTTGGCGGTGCTGACCGCACAGAAACCGCATGCCCTAGTGCACCGATCCCCGGCGATCATGAACGTGGCCGTGCCCTTGCTCCAACATTCCCAATGGTTGGGACACTTGGCGCTTTCGCAAACCGTATGGAGCTTCAGCTCATCCAACAATGAACGGGTGTGGGCAAAGGTGTTGGAAGTGGGTAACTGCATCCGCAGCCAGCCGGGCAACCGGGGACGCGTTCCATTAAGAGGTTGAACGGACGGCGCAGCTGTCGGCAAAGTTTGAATCATTGTATCCATGCAACTATTTGACCTTTAATGTCTCCCAAAACCGGGCCAGTTCTTCCGGGCCGAAGTCGGCGAGGATTTTCCCATCCACTTCAATCACCGGTGCGAGCCGTTGACCGGAAAGATTGACCATTTCGGTGAAGGCTTTGCTGTCCGAAATCACATCGAGGGTTTCGTATTGGATGCCGCGCTCATTGAGCCATGCCACCGTCTTGTGACACCACGGGCAATAGGGCTTGATGAATAATCGGACCTTCATGTAACGGCCAGATGGATTAACCACCAATCAATGCCTGATATTCCGCCGGGGTCAGCAGGCCGGCCGGCTCCGCCGGTTGGCTTAACTTGATCTGGAAGAACCAGCCGCCTCCATGAGGTTCCGTGTTCACCAAGGCGGGATTGTCCACCACGGCCGCATTGACTTCGAGCACCGTGCCGCTCACTGGCGCGTAGATGTCGCTAGCGGTTTTCACAGATTCCACCACCGCACAGGTCTCACCGGCTTTCACCTGCCGGCCTACGGCGGGCAGTTCCACAAACACCACGTCCGTAAGCTCATGCTGCGCATGATCGGTGATGCCCACCGTGGCAATATCGCCCGTGACGCGCACCCATTCATGCGATTTCGTGTATTTCAGGTCGGAAGGTACGTTGCTCATAAATATGCTGTTATTTCACCATCAAAACCGCCGGACCAAAAGGATTATTTTGGCGGATCACCGTTTATAAATCGGTTTGGTCACCACGATGGCCGGGGCCAGTTTGCCCCGGATCTCAATTTCAATCAAGGTATCCGGCCGTGCCAGTTCCGGCGGCACGTAACCCAGTCCAATTCCCAACCCCAGCGAGGGGCTTTGGGTGCCGCTAACCACCTGGCCCACTACCTGGCCATTTGATTGTATTGGATAATGCGGGCGCGGCGGCGCGGACTTCCCGGTCATTTTGAAAGCCACCAGTTTCTTCTTTGTGCCGGCCGCCTTTTGCTCCGCAAGGACGGCACGACCGGTAAAATCTCCCTTGTCCAGCGCGACAAAGAACCCCACCCCGGCCTCAATCGGTGTGGTAACCTCATCCAATTCGTGGCCATACAGGGGATAGCACATCTCAGTACGTAACGTGTCCCTGGCCCCCAAACCTGCGGGTTTGAGCCCACAAGGCTGGCCGGCCTTCAGCAGGGCATTCCATACCGCCTCGATTTTTTCCGCCGGCGCGATGATTTCAAAGCCATCCTCCCCCGTGTAACCCGTGCGCCCGACATACACAGTGACGTAATCAAATATAAAAATACCGATCTGATTCTTTTTAAGTTCCGATATTTTCTGGACCTCGGCACCACCACAAGCACTGCCCGGCAGGGCGGCATCAATAAATTTAACCACGGCCGGCCCCTGTATGGCCACTGCCGCCAATTGCCCGGACATGTCCCGCACCTCAGCCTGGCCTGAATTGGCCTTTTCCAGCCACGGAACATCTGCGTCAATTTGGGAGGCATTGATGATGAGGAGAAAATCCGTGGCGTTCATGCGATAGACGTAGAGATCATCTACCACCCCACCACGCTCATTGCACATCAAAGTGTACTGGCCCTGACCGGGTGTCAGTTTGCGCACATCATTAGTCAGGGTCCGGTTCAAGAACTCCTCCGCCCCGGCACCGCCCACAAACACCTCGCCCATGTGCGAAATATCAAAAATTCCGGCTGCTTGACGGACCGCCAGATGCTCATCTGTGATGCTCGTGTATTGCACCGGCATTTCCCAGCCGCCAAATTCTATGAGCTTGCCGCCGAGTTTTTGGTGGGCGGCATACAGTGGCGTTCGTTTTAGCGTCATATAGTTGATATCAAAAAATATAGAAAAGGCGGGGGCCGGTCAACGACCCCCGCCTGGCCAATCATATTTGACTGGCAAAACTTGTCACCCCCATTTTTCCGTCTTCATCTTCTCTTTCGGCACCCCGAGACCATGCAACACGATATCCTCGGCAAATTCAACCAGTTCATTGGGACCGCAGGCGTAAAAGACGGAGTTGGCCAGATCATGGACATTCTCATTCACCCACTCCGGCGTGACGCGTCCGCGCCGGCCGGTCCAAGGGTCGCCCTCTGGCAGGCGGGTGCAGGTGACATGGAATTTAAAATGAGGATTCTCACTCTGCAATTGGAGGAATTCTTCCTTGAAGATGATGTCCTTGGTGGTGCGGACACTGTATAGCACGGTGATTTTGGTGGCCAGATTTCGGCGGGTGGCTTCGCGCACAAAGCCGCGAAACGGGGTCACCCCGGACCCGCCGGCGATGCAGATCAAATGTTTCTCCGGCTCATAAACCGGCAAGAATTTTCCAACGGGCGGAATCACAAACAGCTTGTCGCCTTCTTTCGCCCAATCCACGATTCGCGTGCCCATTTTGCCGTCGCGGCGGATGGTGATTTCATAATGTCCCCGGTCCAGGGCACAGGAGGACAATGAATAGGCGCGCTTGTAGGTGGGCGTGTCAGGCCAAAAAACCGTGATGAACTGGCCGGTCTTAAAATCAGGTTCGTGGCCGTCCGGCCATTTCAGGCGGAGGGTTTTTGTATCGGACAGTTCCATGGTCGCCTTTTCGACCAACATTTCCAAAATTTCTCGGGCCATAATGTTTGTTTTTTTGCAAGCCGTTCGCAAAACCTTGCGCAGATTAAGGGATTATCCCGACGGCGGCAAGTATTGGCGATTGTCCGGCTTGATTAATTTTATGTCTGGTTTGATTTAGTATTGCTACGGATACAGGATGGTTTATGGCCCCAAAAAAACTCGCCCGGGATTGACTTTTTAAGCACTGATTTTGTCCAAAACGATATCAGCCGGGCCGGACCTTCACTTTTTGCCCGGTTGCAACCGGGCCACCACTTCCTGGGCCAGCAGTTGGTAGGCGGCCGCGCCACTGCTGTATTTGTCGTAATATATAATAGGCTGGCCAAAGCTCGGGGCCTCGGCCAGACGCGTGCTGCGTGGAATGAGGGTTTCAAAAACCTTCTCGCCCAGCATTTTACGCACTTCGCTCACCACTTCGTTCGAGAGCTTGGTCCGGCCATCAAACATGGTCATGACCACACCAAAAATTTCCAGCTCCGGATTAACACCGGCCGCCCGCAACTGATCCAGCATCCGATGCAGCATGGAAACACCCTCCAGAGCGTAATACTCGCATTGTAATGGAATAAGCAGGCCATGGCTGGCCACAAAGGCGTTCAGGGTGAGCAGGCCCAACGACGGCGGACAATCGATTAAAACCACGTCGAACCGGCCCGAGGCCCGCACCGGTTTCAGCGCTTCTGACAGCCGGGGCAGGTAATTTTCCATCTGCGATAACTGCAGGTCGGCGGCGCACAAATCCATTTCAGACGGGATGACTTCCAGGCGTTCAAAGGCGGTTGGTTTGATTTTATCCAGAAGATTGCCTTCGCCGAGCAGGATACGATAGGCACTGGCTCCTACAATTTTATCCAGCCCAACACCGCTGGTGGCGTTGGCCTGTGGGTCAAGGTCAATCAACAGTACCCGCAGATCCGAGGCGGCCAGGCAGGCGGCCAGATTGACCACCGTGGTTGTTTTACCCACCCCACCTTTTTGGTTGGCGACCGCGATGACTTTGGTTGGCACCTCTGCAGTAAATGAAAAAAGCGGCGGCGTTTCAAGCGCGCACCGTAATTAATCACCGAAAATCAGTTAATGAGTGTAGCCAACGGGCTGAAGGAGGGAGTTTTGGCCCCCAGACTGTGAATCGACGGGTTCAAAGCTAAAAACCGGGTTGGTGCTGGAAACCAGCCCAGACGGTGCGGGAACTGACTGGTCAAGAAAGCCGGGTGTCACTGAAGCCACAGTAGAAATCGGGCTGATCTGTTCGGCCTGTGATTGCATGAAATTCTCTGGATTGGTGGGGGTGGAATAATCCGAATAGACAATGCCGACCACCAGCAAGAGAAAGAGCACTGAAGCAAAAACCCCGGCGACAGCGGGCCGGGCGGTGAACATCTGGATAAACCTGAGCAAACCGGGAGCTTCAACAAACATCGTGCCGAGCACACCTTCGGAGTTTGCGGAATCACCCAAGCGGATGCGGGTGACCACCTGGCTGGAAAAATTATTAAAATAACCCGGCGGCGGAACCTCATGTCGTTTTAAGGTCAGCAACTTGAGCAACGGGTCCATAGTGGAGTCTGGTTCGTTCATTTTACTTTAGATAATCCGCTAATTCAGATTGTAATTGTTGTCGCGCGTAAAACAACCGCGAACGGACGGTTCCAATATTGCAATCCATCACTTTGGCAATTTCATCATGCGACTGACCCTGGACATCGTGCAACACCACAACCATTCTATGGGGTTCTGACAGTTTCATCAGCGCGGCGTTCAATTTTTCCTGTAATTCTGTGAGCCCAGCATCGCGGCGTGGTGTTTTATGCGAAATCAAGGCCATCAAATCCGGATCGTGTTCGGCATTGAAATCCAGGTCATTTAGGCTCATATGCATGCGGTTTTTCCGCTGCTTGAGAAAATTTATCGTTTTATTAACGGCAATCCGGTAGAGCCAAGTATAAAAACTCGACCCGCCTTTGAAAGACTCAATCACTTGGAAGGCCTTGATGAATGACTCCTGAGCTAGATCGTTGGCATCCTCGTGATTGGATGTCATGTGGTAAATCGTGGCATAAATACGTTCCTGATAACGTTTTACCAAAGAATCGTAAGCCGTTAAATCGCCCCGACGGGAACGGCGCACCAAAACCTCTTCCGGAACCTCAGCCTTGGGTTCCGAGGCGGCACTTGATTCCAATGGTTGGATGGGATCAGCCATAGTTCTGATTAAACCGCGAGCAAAGCAGTTTGTTGTGCCAAAAAGCTCGTCAAGCCCAGCAAACCGGCCTGACCGGTCGATACAGGCAGCTGGCTCAAGGCCGAACGAGACTCATCCAAATAACGCTGGATTAATTGTAATGAAGGCTCAAATGTTTCGTATTTTACCAGAAACCGGTTGATTTCGCCAAAATTTTCCGGTCGCCAATTTTTGATCAGGCTTACCAACTGAATCTGATCGGCATCATCGGCCCGTTCCCAAGCCAGCAAAAGCGGCCAGGTCAGCTTGCCCTTCTCTAAATCCGTACCCAGCGATTTTCCGGCCATAGCTTCTGTACCGAACAAGTCCACACAATCATCAAAAATCTGGTATGCAGTGCCGAAGGCCGCGCCGAATTGTCGCAAATGCAGCCTTTGTTCCGCAGTGGCTCCGCTCAAAAATGCCGCCAAATCGCAGGAAAGGGTGAATAACTCGCCCGTTTTCATGCCAATCACGCGAAAATAATCATCGCGGGAAACAGGAAAATTCCGTCGGCTTTGGGTTTGGAGAATTTCACCGGCGCACACCGTATTGGTCGCAGTGGCCACGGCCCGGCATACTTCCGGCGTGGGAAATTCCGCCGCCAGCTCCAGCGCCCGGGCAAACAGGCAGTCGCCAAACAACACGGCGATTTCATTGCCCCAGTTGGCCGCCAAGGTGGGCTGGCCCCGGCGAATTTCCGCCTCGTCCATGATATCGTCATGCACCAGCGTGGCCAGATGCACCATCTCGATGATAGCCGCCACGGTCACATGTTCATCCCGCACTGGTCCGAGGGCCTTGGCGGTCAAGGCTACCAGCATGGGCCGCAAACGCTTGCCGCTGCCATTCAAGGCGTATTGGGCGTAGGGAGCTATCTGCGGGTCGAAGTTGTTCGCCTGCTGCATCAGTCGCTTCGTCACCTGTTCAAGGAATGGCTCCACCGGTTCCACAAGAATTTTCCAGGAACGGTTCAAATCTGCCCTTGCCGGGGAGACCGTGGCCTCGCCCGCCAACTTTTTTTCTGCAGCCAGCATGCTTCTGTCAAGTTACGGAGGTTTGCTAATCCAGTCAAACTTGTTGTATAATCAATCCCACAAATCAAAAGCGCGGACGGTTGCCCGTCCGCGCCTGCATTTGTCCAAAACGGTACAAACTTGCTTACAAATCGGCCGGAACGGCCGGCGGTTCAGCCGCCAGTTCTTTGTCGCGGTCTTCCATCGCCGCCCGACGGGAGAGGCGCACGCGGCCCTTTTCATCAACTCCCAGACACTTGACCGTGATGTCATCACCAATTTTGACAATATCTTCGGTCTTCTTGACCCGGAAATTCGCCAGTTCGCTGATGTGAACCAAGCCGTCCTTGCCGGGGAGGAACTCGACAAAGGCGCCGAATTCCTTGACCGTCACGACTTTGCCGCGATAAATCTTGCCGATTTCCGCCTCGGCGCTCATGCCTTTGATGGATTCCCGGGCCATCTTCATGCCTTCAGCCGATACGGAGAAGATGTTGACGGTGCCATCGTCCTCGATGTCAATTTCGCAACCGGTTTCTTCCACCAGGCGCTTGATGTTCTTGCCGCCGGGTCCGATGAGGGCCCCGATCTTTTCCGGATTGATTTTGATGACTTCAATCCGCGGCGCATACTTGCTCAATTCCTTGCGCGGGGTGGAGATGGTTTTGGCCATTTCAGCCAAAATATGCAGGCGGGCCACGCGGGCTTTTTCAATCGTCTCGGCCATGAGCGCATGGGGGATGCCCTTGAGCTTCAAGTCCAATTGGAATCCGGTGATGCCTTTGTCGGTGCCGGCGATCTTGCAATCCATGTCGCAATACGCATCTTCCCAGCCGATGATGTCGGTCAGTAGTTTGTAACGGGAGATGGTGTGGTCAGCGCCGTATTCGGTGCAGATGCCCACGCTGATGCCCGCCACGGGGCGGATCAACGGGACGCCGGCATCCAGCAGGGCGAGGGTGCCGCCGCAGACGCTGGCCATGGAGGTCGAACCGTTCGATTCCATAATCTCGCTCGTCACGCGGATGGTGTAGGGATAGTTTTCTTTCGGAATCATCGAGGCAATGCTGCGTTCCGCCAAGGCCCCGTGACCGATTTCGCGACGACCGGGACCGGTGATACGGCCGGTTTCGCCCACGGAAAAGTTCGGGAAATTATAATGAAGGATGAACTTCTTTTCATTCCCGCCGCCGGTGTAGGAGTCAAACTCCTGGGTGTCATCGCCGGTGCCGAGGGTCGCCAAGGTCACGGCCTGGGTCTCGCCGCGGGCAAAAATAGCGGAGCCATGAGCGCGGGGCAGGACGCTCACTTCGCTGGTGATGGGACGAACCGTGTCAAAATCCCGGCCGTCTAGGCGCTTGCCGTTGTTCAAAATCAAAGCGCGTACGGCTTCTTTTTGAATATAGTAAAAGGCGTCGTTGATGACGAAATCCGTCACTTTTTCCGCACCGAACTTCGCAGTGAGCTTGGCACCCACTTCGCTCTGGATCGCCTTGCAGGCGGTTTCCCGGGCGAGCTTGCCCGGGGTTAGGAGGGCCGGCACAAAACGGTCGCCGGCCAGTTGCTTGGCTTCCAGCAGGATTTCTTCCGGGACGATGTTCAGAGTGATTTCCCGTTTCTTCTTGCCGGCCTTGGCCGCCAGTTCCTTCTGCGCCGCGATCAACGGCAGGCAGCATTCCTGGCCAAATTTCAGGGCCGCATTGAAGTCAGCCTCGGAGATTTCGTCGGCCGCGCCTTCATACATGACGATGTCGCGTTCATTGCCGACATAAACGAGGTCCAAATCGCTTTCTTCCATCTCCAGATGAGTCGGAAACGCGACAAATTTGCCATTGATGCGGCCCACGCGCACTGCGCCCAGAGGGCCGGCCCAAGGGATGTCACTGACCATCAAGGACGCGCTCGCCCCGATGATGCTCAAAATATCAGGATCGTTCTCGCCATCGGCGCTGAGCACCACGGTCTGAACCTGAACTTCATTGTACCAGCCTCTGGGGAACAGGGGACGAATCGGACGATCCGTGAGCCGGCAGGTGAGAATTTCCTTTTCCGTGGGACGACCTTCGCGCTTGAAGTAGCCGCCGGGGAATTTGCCGGCCGCCGCCGCTTTTTCGCGGTAATCAACGGTGAGCGGGAAGAAGTCCTGGCCGGGCTTGGCTTTCGTCGCCGCAACGGCGGCCACGATGACGATGGTTTCGCCGAGCTGGATGGTGACGGTGCCGTCGGCCTGTTTGGCGAGTTTGCCGGTTTCGATGATGATCTGCTTGTCGCCCACCTGGGCGGTTATTTTTTCTGACATAGCTGTTGAGACCCACCCCCTCCGGAGAAACTTCAGTCAAACCCGGCGGCAAAATCCGGGGCTGAATGAAATTGCCCGAAGGCGGTGGAATTTAATGCGCGAGTTTTTGGTTTGGTTGAGGAATCAGACCGGTCGCGTCGCCGAGCCAAATCCGGAAAGCGAAGGGCGGCCGGCCGCCTGAAAATGGCCGGCCACACCTCCGCGAATTAATTAATGGCGCAGCTTAAGCTTCTTGGCCACCGTCTGGTAACGGCTCACATCCTTGCTTTCGAGATATTCGAGCAGGCGGCGACGCTGACCAACCATCATCAGCAACCCGCGACGGGAGCTGTGATCTTTCTTGTTGGTCTGCAAATGTTCGGTCAAATGGTTGATGCGGTGCGTCAATAACGCAATCTGGACGTCGGCTGAACCGGTGTCCTTAACATGCAACTTAAATTGTTCAATCGTCTTTGTCTTGGCTTCCATATATATAGAGCGGAAAATCATATTTATTTACGACCCCGGTGTAAAGTCTTTTTAAGAGGGTGTTGCGAAAGTTTTTACAAACTGCTCTTAAACAATGTGATGCGTCAAAAAGCGTGTGGTTTGGCATTATTGCTGACGAGTTAAAATTACCGCGATAGGCTTGCGGGCATGAATTCCGACCTCCCGGCGACTGGTACGTCCGCCTTGCTTGAACTGGTGGATCCGTATGTTCCCGACGATTTCATCAATGCTGGCTGGCCCACCGGTCGCACTGGAGGGAAACGTCGGGATTACAGCGCGGCCCAACTTTATCGGGTGCATTTGCTGAGCCTGTTTTCACCGGTGCATTCCTTGAATCTGCTGGTCAAAATGCTGCCAGAGCAGCGTGCGTGGCGAAAGTTCGCCGGGTTGCGCCGGCAAACCCAGGTGCCAGGCGTGCGTGTATTGCACGAGTTCCGCAGTCGTGTGTGGGTGGCCGGGCTCCGGCGGATTAACCAGCATCTGCTCGCCCCGTTGCTCGCGGGTTATGCTTGGCAACCGTGGTCGGTGGGACTGATCGACGCCACCAATCTGCCTGCCGCCTGTGTCGGCTTCAAAAAAAAGCACCGGGCAATACTCTGCCGCGCACGCGGCGCTGGGCGGGCGCACCCTCAAGACGGGGCAAAGCCGATGTTTCGTTGGCTACAAGAAACACACGTTACGCCTGTGGCTGCACGATTATCCGGCTGGCGTGCAATTGGTGCCGTTGGTCAGCTGGGTAACGCCCGCCAATGTTTCCGAGGGCGGGCTGCTGGTGCCCAGCTTGCATGCCTGCCAGCAGCGATGGGACTGGTGTCCGCCACTGGTCGTGGCAGACATGGGGTATTTGGGGGCGGCCGCCAAACAGCAATGCCGCGAGCGGTGGCGCGTAGCTGTCCTGACCAAACTGAGGAGCGACCAGAAACTGGTGCCGCCCTATGGGGCGTGGGATCAGGCCGCCTGCCCACAGGGAGAGCCGCTGACCTGGTTGGGCTACGATGAGCGGGCCGGGGAACACTGGTTTGGCGTTGGCCCGGAGCCCGAACTTTGCCGGTGTTGTTGGGAGGCGGCGCGCTGTCCGCGACAATTTGCGTATCGGCCCGCGCAGCACGAAACGCTGCTGGGCCGCCTGCCACTGGCCAGCCGGGTGGCGCAACAAGTGTTGCAGCAAGCGCGACCGTGGATTGAACCCGCACAATCGTTTGAGAAGAACCAACTCGGATTGAGTCAGGTGTTCTTCAACAGCTTGCGCTTCACCTGGGTGATGGCCCTGCTGGCGGATGCGGTGGTTTTGCTGCGGGCACGCACGTTGCTGGGACGACCGCCACCCCGCCGACTGCTGGCGGACTTGCTGCCCAGCCAGCTTGACTTGCAATGGGACGCCACAGATTCGTTTTTACCCAGGCAAAACCAAAATCCGCAAAAACCCCAATGAAATCAAAGTTTCATACTTTGGCTTTCGCAACACCCTCTTTAAAACTCATTGTCAGCAGGCGACGAGTGGCCAGTGGTTATGCTTGGTCCAGCAGCATCCGGGCTGGTTCGGCCAGGCTCAATATGTCTCATAGAATGGTTGCATTAAATCTGCAAGGCTTCGCCCGTATTCCACGGTCGGATTAGGTTGGATTAAACCGGATTGGACCGAGTTTTACCGCCCTGAGACTGGAGTCAGCGCGACTCAGCCGGACTGACTTGGTGTACTCGGATCAGGTCGGATCAGGTCGAATCGGGGGGAATGGGGTTGCTGTTCGTCTGGCCTGCTCGATTTCCCATTCCACAGTCGGATTAGGCTGGATTCGCTTTGATT
>Ga0302281_10002082_pt1 | contig 14357 bp, 4 predicted proteins | sample III_Fen_E1_2_FD_198762 | JGI IMG/M metagenome (GOLD analysis project Ga0302281, IMG submission 198762) | Peat permafrost microbial communities from Stordalen Mire near Abisko, Sweden - III_Fen_E1_2 | ecosystem: Environmental > Terrestrial > Soil > Wetlands > Permafrost | place: Sweden: Abisko...
GCCACGCCAACTTTAACCGCCACACCCATTCCGGGCGCCTATTGCATGATTGATGATTTTCCCACCAACAGCACCACAAACTTGTGGGGCGGAAGCTGGGCCGTTTATCAGGACGCGGGCAGCACCGAGGCCTTTTCAGTCGCCGCCGGCGGATCAGGCGGAACTTCCAATTATTCCGCGGCCGTCAATGGAACCGTTGACGCGGGCGGTTACGCGGATTTGACCTGTTCCTTAAGCGCCGGTACCACCGACCTCTCCAATTACGTCGGTGTGGCCTTTGACGTAAAGGGTAACGGAGGAACTTATTGGTTTCAGGTAGTCAGCGCCACTGTGACAACCGGCGACCATTATGGCGAAACCTTTGTGGCTCCAGCCGCCTGGACGCCAGTCACCGTTTATTTCAACGCTATCGCCCAAAGAGGGTGGGGCAACCCGCCTCAGCCTTTTGGCCAAAATCAGGTCAGCGCGCTTCAATGGGCCAACAACACCACGGGAACAATGAATTTTCAGGTGGATAACGTCCGCGTAATTGGAAACTATTGTTCCCCGTTAACTTCAACACCCACCCATACGCCAACCAACACAGCTACTAACACCGTAGCCAATAGCGCCACCAAAACACCGACAAACACCGCGACTAACACCCCAACGAACACTCCGACCCAGACAGCCACCAATACACCCACCAACACCATCACTAAAACCCCGACTAATACAGTTACAAACACAACTACGAATACCGCCACCAACACAACGACCAACACGGTTACCCAGACTCCCACTAATTCCCCAACCAAAACAACTACCAACAGCCCTACTCAAACACCGACCAGTACGGCCACCAACACAACAACCGGAACCGCGCCGCCGACCAGCACCTTCACCAATACGCCCACCAATACAGCGACGAACACCATATCAAATACTCCGACGATTACAGCAACTGCCACCATTACCAACACGCCTACCCCTATAGCAACCTCAACCGCGACGAACACAATGACCAACACACCTACTCAAACCGCCACCAACACCATAACCAATACGCCAACCAACACAGTGTCGCCCACGGTGACTAACACACCGACGAACACCCCGACTAAAACCGTCACCAATACCGCCACCAATACGCCTACCAACACCCCCACTTCAACCGTAACCAATACACCCACCAACACTGCCACTAAAACAGCCACCAACACCGCCACCAATACGCCGACCAACACACTAACTTCTACAGCAACCAATTCGCCTACTAACACCGCTACTAGCACACCAACAAACACACCCACTAAGACTTCAACTGCCACTGCGACTTATACACAAACCAATACACCGTCGGCAACTCCAACAACCACCCCCACCAGTACTTCCACCCGCACAAGCACTCCGACCCTTACCCCGACTTATACGCCCACCTTAACCTCGCAGATTGTGATTTCCGAGCCATTCCCCAACCCATCCAGTGGTTCGCCAATCACCTTTAATGTTCAAGTACCGAATCAATCGACTGTGACCCTGGAAGTCTTTACTCTAGCTTTCCGAAAGGTCTTCAGTGAAACGGCTCAGGCTTACGGACCCGTAACACTTCAGTGGAATTTAAAAGATACTTCGGGGACTCTGGTTTCCAACGGAGTCTATTACGTCCGCATTAACGTAACAGGCCATCCATCGGCCACGAAGATTCTGAAAGTGCTGGTTTTGAGGTAGTTTCAAGGGAGGGATTTATATACTCAAACTCCCTTACGGCAGAAGCGAGGAACATATCCCATCTTCCATCGATAAGGATTATGCTTTTACCTGCGGTTTGAAGGTCTTCACTCCCTAAAACTCGACGTATTCCGTGAGTGATTTTAAGGATTTTCACGAAAACAACGGAGTTACCGGGAGTTAGGTATGTAATTTCCAAAGTTTTATTGGAAACAAAAAACCCCGGACTGGGCCGGGGTTCAAGTGTTCATTGAGTTGAAAGACAAGATAGACTACTGAAGCATCAGAACCCGGTTATTGCCCGTATCAGCAACATAGATGTTCGGGGGTTGAGCGTTATCGAGTTTAATACCAGTCGGTCCGCTCAGAGTATAGCTCCCCAAAGTGGGGCCCAAAACTTTCACAAATGTTCCATTTGGATACATTTCAACAATTCGATTGTTTCCCGTATCCGAAATATACAGCAAATTCGTCGCAGACGAATAAGCCACGCCCTGCGGATTAATAAACGCAACCGGCGATCCGCCATTTTTGTCCGACAACAAGGATGGTGCGATGCTGACTCCAGCTGATGAATAGAAATCAATTCGGTCATTAAACGAATTCGCCACAACAATGGTTGTTCCGGCAACAGCTATCTGTCCAATAGAACTTCCGCCAGTTCCACTTAAGGTACCATTCCAATAATTAACACTAGTGGTAGCCAAGATTGGTATCGTTGCTGGACCTAAATACTCCATAACATTAGCTGTATTGCTGGTACCCGTATCTGTAATAAACAAGTTATTGCTGTTATCAAACGCAAGATACCGGGGCGTAGCCAGGGCGCCTTGAGCGGGATTTGTATTGGCGACAGCCTCCACTACTCCTCCGCCGATGGGGCCTTTTGCGGTAAAACCGTAACTGCCATTAATTTGGAATTGATAAACCGTCGACGAACCAGAATAAGCAACATAAAGATGACTTCCTGAAGGATCAACCGCTATTCCAATTGGATTTATTAAGCCTGCGACATTGAATGAAACCGAGCTGCTAGATGGCACATCAAAAGCGGAAATATAACCATTCGAACTCGGAACATATACAGTAGTCGCTGGAGCGTTCGCAGGACCCAAAACCGCCAAATCATAAGCTCCAGTAACCGTGTAAAAAGCCGCGACCGTAACAGCGGCTGAAAAGACAGTAGCTGTCGGGGTTGGGCCGGCGGCTATCGCGGCGGCGTCCGCCGTGGTTTGTTCATAACCGCAATAAGGCAGAGTAGTATTCACGCGATACACAAAAGCAGGTCCGGCCGCGCTGACGCTGGAAACTTGAAGCCAGGCGTAACCGCCGCCCGACATTTTCACGCAATAAACATCACCGGGCGCCATTGAAGAGGGACCGGTAGCGAATTGAACCTTGGATGCACTGGAACTTGCGGAGAAAGTGGATGGCAATTGCAAATAATCTACAAAATTACCATTTCCCATATAAGCAATTGTATTGTTAGTCAAAGCCGGATCATCCAATTCAAAACCAGTCCCATCTGAAGACTTGTTACAGATCGCATCCATGCCCGCCACAGTGGTTGGGGCATTAATGCCCACAGCAATTATCGAGTCTGACTCAAAACCAAAAGCGCTTCCCCTACCCAGCGTCACTTGATAAACGGGCTTGTTTACCGGACCCAGGGTCACCGGAACGGTGCCTTCGGAAAGAGTGGCGGCACCCGCGGCAATCAAATTATTGGCGGAATCATTAATCTGGACCGCGACATAGCTATAGGAATTACCCGTCGGGAGTTTTACGTTGAAGCTAAAAGAATTACCCGTGCTGGCGGACGCGGTTCCCGCGTTACCCTTCAACGGAGCGCCTGTACCGGCGATGTAATACAAAACGCTAACCTGGGTAGCGCTTAAATCTTTACCGTGAGAATCTTTCAAGGGCACGGTGATAGAGGCGACCGAAGCCGAAGCGGGGCCAACGGGAGCATTACCCTTCGCGCAGCCCCAAAAGAAAGCTAGAGGGGTCAGTACCAGAAGAGAACCCTTGATAAAGTTGTTTACTCTCACGACAGATCCTATCAAGCCGGGCTTCCCCGGCTTAAACCTAAAGTTTAAACTTCATTTCCCCGCCAAACGTCTGCGAATCAAAATTCGTGCGGTCAAACTGGCCCTGGTAATGGGCGGATAAACTCAACCCGCTCTTCCATTCCACACCCAGCGACGCGTTGGCCTCGATACCGCTTTGGCCTATCGGCGCGCCCTGCACCGTGAAAGGACTGCCGCCCACGCTGGAAGCGATGGAACCACCCTGACTGTCATATTCCTGCAGCCAGGTCGCGCTGACCATCGGGGATAAGGTCATGTCCTTATCCAGACTCAAATTACCCGTTGCTTGAGCGCCCAAATTGCTGATTAAGGAATCCTGACCCTGGTATCCAAAAGATTCAGGCGAAAGAGAACCCGTTTCCTGGAAGCCGTTCACGTTGACCATGGTGTATTGAACGGAACCAATCGGCCCGACCGTCCAGTTATCCGCCTGAATCTGGTAACCCAGTCCCAATTGGCCCGAGTACAAAAGACCATTGGTATTGCCCTGCGCCGTGCCGCCAAAAGCCACACGCTGGCTGTTATAGGTTTCATAGCCGCCTTCACCCAAAATCGAGGCATACAAGCCGTTCGATTTGGCCATACCGTAAAGTCCCACTTCGCCGCCGTTCATCGCCAAAACGCTTCCGCTGTTGGAAGTCACATTGGGGTTCTGGTAAGCCACCATCAAGCCGAAAGCCATATCTTTGTTTACCTGGTAATCCGCGCCGGCGGTCACGCCGTTCAACACCGCGTTATAGCCCTCGCCGTTACCGCTGACGTTCAAGGTTCCGCTGTCGCCGCTCACAAACCCGCCCCAGCGCTGGTCGTCTTTAACTTCTTCACTATGGAAGGCCATTTGCAATTCTTCCTCGGCGGACATGGTGCTGGCAAACATCATGTTGCTGTCGATAGAAGCGGTTTGATTATTTCCCGAGAATCCTTTGCCGGACAAGAAAGACGCCATGCGGCCGTTCAAAGCGCCTGCCTGCAATTGGGTTATCTGGAAGTTGGTTGAGTAAAGCGAAGTCATGTTGGAAGGCGATATCTGGTTGAACACCTGCGAATAATCAGAAGCCTTCACATTGGCCAAAGCCACTAACAAGGTTGAAGCTTGTCTGCCTCCAAGGTTATTCAAAGCATTGGCGACCGATAACTGGTTGGCGTTATTAACCGCGTATTGGGCAAAAGAAGCGGGTTCGGTTTCTAACCACACCGCCGTTGGGAAGTAAACCGGCACTAATTTCACGCCGGAGAAAGATTGATTAACAGATGAAAAATCACCTGAAATACTTCCAGCTCCGATAATTAAATATTCATCACCACGGGTTGGCGTAAATGAGTTGTAAGAAGTCAATTGAAGCGTGCCATTTAACGAAACATTTCCGTTAACAAATACAAAGTCATTATTATTGGGGTTAGTACCAACTATTGTTGTAGGGCCTGGTGTTACTGTAGGTGTTACTGTGGGCGTTGCCGGGGAACCACCCAAGCCTACGACTAAAGTTCCATTCGCGGACTGAGTGTAATTACTGAAGACAGTAATGGCGTGGTTGACACCATCCGTTTTAAGAGTTCCGCCATCGACATTCATATTTCCCACACCCAAAGCAGCGGAATTTGCCACAACCAAAGCTCCTGCGTCTACATTTGTATCGCCATAATCACCGACTCCTGAAAGAGTTAAAGTTCCTGTTCCCACTTTGGTCAAAGAACCACCCGTTTGAATACCGACTCCTCCATTAATGATCCCGAAGAAAGTCATGCTGGCGTTGTTGCTTCCCAGACCCAGATTTTGGAAACCAAGATTAATAGTATCGCTCGAACCGAAAGAGTCAGTGATAGAACCTACCGTGACTCCATTCGACTGGCTGATATCAAATACGCTGTTCGAAGATAACTCGTTGAAAGAAGCTGTGCCGCCATTGGCATGGCCGTAGAAAATAACCCCGTTATTATTTTGAACTGTCGCGTTGTCAGCCGAGGCGTTGGTGTTAAACACCAGCCAACCCGAGGTGTTGTTGTTAATGGTCGCGTTGTCCGCCGAGGAATTACCCGTAAAATAAGTATTACCGTAGTTATTAATAACAGCGCTGACCGCATCGCTATAACTTGAGAACTGCAATTCGGCACCCGCGTAATTGGTAATGTTTGCCGTACCCGCCGTTGCGGTATTATCAAAGTTGGTCAAATTACTGTTATTGATTGTCAAATTACCCGCGTTGCCGGAATTGATAAAACCTAACCCCGCACCCACACCAATTGATACAAAATTAGAAGTTCCCAGTGTTCCGTTTGTGTCCACTTGCAACAAACCACCCGCAATCGTCGTGGCACCTGTGTAGGTGTTGGCGCCGCCCAGTGTTAATGTTCCCGCGCCCATTTTGGTCAAAGAACCCGTACCGCTTATAACACCAGATAAAGTTAAACTATCGACACTCGTTTCAAACGCTTCATTTCCGGTTAAGACGACCGCGTTAGCAACAGCCGTGTTATTCGCGCCCGATGTTAAAGTGGTTCCGTCAGACATTGTCAACATGCCGGTTCCCAACGCGGAATTATTTGCCAGACTCAAAGTACCAGCACTCAAAGAAGTGCCACCGCTGTACGTGTTCGTTCCGGACAACGTCAGCATTCCAACACCAGTTGAGAACGTCACGGACATAGAACCCGTACCGGTAATCACGCCCGATAAGGCGATAGCGCCACCATTTGAATCAACCGTATCGTTTCCGTTTAAGTTCACAGCGTTGGCAAGAACTAGGTTATTCATACCCGTTAAGGTGGTACCGTTAGACATCTTCAACGTGCCGGTTCCCATCGCCGCATTATTTTCAACATCTAAAATGCCGACATTTAAATTGGTGCCGCCGGTATAAGTATTCGTCCCAGAGAGTGTCAACATTCCAGCTCCCGTAGCAGAAGTCACCGTCAAGGTTCCAGTGCCGCCGATCACACCCGAGAGCGTCGAGTTAAATCCGTTCGTATCAATTGTTCCGTTGTTCGATGTTAATACCACATCACGGTTGGTCGTTAATCCGGTTCCAGTTTGTAATGTCCCACCGTTGAGAGTAAGGGTAGTTCCCGCTTGACCCAAATTATTATCACTCAAGATATTTAAAGTACCGCTGCTCACACTGGTACCGCCGCTATAGTCATTTGTATTGGTCAAAGTCATAGAACCCGACCCAACTTTAACAATGCCACCCGATCCCGAAATGACTCCTGCATAGAGAGTGCTGGTATTGTCCCCGCCGGTCGTAAATGTGTTAGTCCCAATGCTAACCTGGCCTGATCCGCTTAAAGACCCAATTGTGTTATTCGAATTATCGGTCGCGTTTAGCGTCGTGCCAGCGGAAAGACTGACGGCGTTATTGGTCAAACTAACGCCCGCATCGATAAGTAAGGTGCCACCCTGAACATCTATCACACCCGTTCCCAAGGCATTGTTTGTTCCCGCAACTACAGTTCCGGCGTCAAGCAATGTTCCGCCGCTATAATTATTGCTTCCTGAAATCGTCACAACACCTGAACCACTTGTGTCCGTAACAGCCAAGCTTCCAGTACCGCTGATGGTTCCCGATAAGGTGGAAGTAACACCATTGGTATCATAGTTATCAACTCCACTTAGAGATACCGTATTGGTCACGGCCAAGTTATTAATACCCGCTTGTAACGTTGTTCCGCCTAAAAGTGTCAGGTTCCCTGTCCCAACCGCATTGTTGTTGCCCAGGTTCAATGTACCCACACCTAATGTCGTGCCACCGCTATAAGTATTATTGCCAGTAAGTGTCAAAGACCCGCCACCAACACTGTCCGTCACCAATAGACTTCCCGTTCCACTAACCACACCTGACACAGCCGCGCCATTTCCATTGGTATCAATTGTTGTTGAACCATTTAGCGAAACCGTATTGGTCACCGCCAGGTTTGGCACACCTACCTGTAAGGTCGTGCCGGTTTCAAGGTCCAGATTTCCTGTACCCAGCGCGTTATTGTTACCAATATTTAATTTGCCCGCTAACACGGATGTTCCACCGCCATAGGTACTCGTTCCCGTCAGGGTTAATGATCCACTACTAACTTTATCTAAAGTTGTGTTACCGTTTATCGAACCGCCAAAATTACCAGCGCCAATTTGAAGATTAGCCTGACTACCGTTTACCGTGACAGAACCCGAACCATAAAGAGAACCTAGGGAAACCGAAGCAGTTCCACCAACATTGCCAGAACCTCCTTGCACGCTGAGGTAAGAAGCACTGTCAATTAGGTTCAAGGTATACATCGTTACAGAAGCGCTACCACCATTGCCGTTAGTTCCATCCGATGTACCCCCATTACCACTCGAAACATTAATAGATGATCCATTATTGAGGGTTACCGAATCGGCACTCAACGTGGCCAAACCACCATTACCAGCAATGCCTATAGAAGAAGACCCTCCTTCGCCACCAGCCACACTCACCGAGCTCGAATCTACTGAAACAGGTCCACTGATGGTTAAGGAAGCAGCTCCCCCGTTTCCGCCGTTGCCCTGGTTATTGTCCGTGCCGCCCTGTCCACCCAAAATGGTAAATGTTGAAGAATTACCGTTATCATTGTTATAGAAATTGTCCGAAACGATAGAAAGACCGCCCAGAGAAACACCGGCATCACCGCCAGCTCCTTCGGCTACCCCAGTATCCGCATAACCCGATCCTGCGTCTCCGCCTCCCACAGAAATGGTGCTGGAGTCCATTATAAGCGCATTGGCCACTAAAGAGGCTGATCCGCCAGCGCCACTCCAAGCCGAATTAGAACTATTGTTATTACCTCCGTCACCGCCAAAAATCCCAAAGTAGGAGCCCGTGCCCGCAGTTGATGTTAAATATAAATTGTCATTGATTGTTACAATCGCGTCTCCGCCATTGCCACCGTAATAGTTATTACTTGAGGCGCCATCGCCAGCAGATACATTTACATTCGTGCTGTCTACGGACACCGGACCATTTGAAAAGAAGTTTGCCCAACCACCGTTGCCGCCATTTCCAGAAGAAGTTCCACCAAACCCACCGAGTAAGGCAAAGGTGTTATTGTCGTCATTAGCGGTTAAGGCAAGAGAGCCAACATTCAGTAAAGCGTTACCGCCGTCACCCGCGGTGAAGTTATTGCTGTTTCCACCATTACCACCGCCAATGGTCACGTAACTTCCGTCTATTGAAACCGCTCCATTTACTACGAGGGTAGCGGCTCCGCCATTACCGCCAGTACCGCCATAGGAGTCGTTCCCGCCATTACCACCTAAGATGCTAAAATAGGAATAATCGTAGGAACCTGTTATATAGAGTGAGCCTAAGGAAACTGAAGCATCTCCACCGTTTCCGGAAACCGTGCCGTTGTCACCACTGCCATAACCACCCAAACCACCGGCAACTGTTACCGAACTGCTATCAATGGAAACAGGTCCGCTTACATATAGAAGAGCGGTTCCACCAGCTCCACCGCTGCCAGAACTTTGTTCTTGTCCACCCATACCGCCGATAATATTTAAACTGGAAGTGTTTCCAAATATCTCGTTCTGGTTGAAACTATTGGAAGTTATTGTCAAACCACCGGTTAAAGAAACCGCTGCATTTCCACCAGCCGGTTCGACATCGGTATCGCTATTGGCCCATCCAAAGGTCGCTGCCCCGCCATCCACAGATACCGCGCTTGAATCCATAGTTAACGTTCCACCCATCAAAGTGGCCGAACCAGCATCGCCACTTGAGCCATAATTATCGTAACCACCATAACCACCATTGCCGCCGAAAATATCAAGATTGGTTGAAGCATAAGTAGCCGTTAAGTCCATCTCCAGTCCAAAGGAAACCGATGCGTCACCACCATTGCCCCCGTTTCCAAAATCACTTAATCCGCCATTACCGCCAGCAATGGTCACATAGCTAGAATCAACCGAAACCGATCCATTCGAAACAAGACTGGCCAATCCGCCAGAGCCACCCACTCCGCCATTACCCGTATCGTCTCCACTCTTTTCTATTTCGGTCGAGTCACTTGCGCCATTACCACCGTAAACCGATAGATACGAATAATCATTGGAAGCGGTTAAGGTAAGAGAGCTAACACTCACTGCGGCGTCGCCACCATTACCGTCCACGGTTCCTACGTCGGTGCTTCCAGTTCCACCGTTGCCGCCCGCCACTAATATCGTGCTTGTATCAACTGAAACTGGGCCATTAACTATCAAAGAAACCGCGCCGCCCGCGCCGCCGCTACCTAACCAATTTTCATTCCCACCCTGGCCACCAAGAACATAAAAATTAGAGGATTGCCCAAAATAGGTGTAATAAGTTTCGCCATCGAAATAAACATAATTGCCCGTCAAGGTTAGTCCACCTAACGAGACGTAAGCGTTTCCACCAGCTCCTTCGACAACTGTGTCATCGGTTCCATAACCCGAACCGGCAGCACCGCCTTCAATTGTCACATTGCTCGAATCAACCTCCACCGGACCACCCATAAGGGTCGCGGAACCACCAGCGCCGCCAGCGCCATATAAGTAATTGCTTGTCTCTTCACCACTGGTTATAACTGACCCACCCTGACCACCGAGAACGTTAAAATCTGAAGGAGTATAACTGACATTAACAAAGTTCTCATAAGCGTCCGAAGTGATTGTAAGACCACCAACAGAAACCGACGCGCTGCCTCCAGCCCCCTCAGTTACAGGCACTGAAGAATCGTCTATATCGGTATTTGTGTTAAGTCCCGTTCCAAATCCAGAACCACCCGTTCCACCCACAACACTCACTGAACTGGAATCAATCGAGACCGCTCCATTAACCACTAACGAAGCCGATCCACCCGCCCCGCCAACCCCAGGACCAGGATAGTATCCGCCAAATTCACCATTCCTGTAAGGAGTGCCGCCTTGTCCACCGATTACAGATAATTCAGAAGCGTTTCCATTGCCATTGTTAAAATAATTGTCAGAGGTTACCGTCAGTCCACCTAGTGAAACAGAAGCATTACCGCCTGACCCTTCAACCTGTAAATCTGAATTGGGATAGCCAAAAGAAGCTGAGCCGCCAGAAACGCTCACAGAGCTGGAATCCATCGTTAACATGCCGCCCATCAGTGTGGCCGAACCGCCATTACCGCTTAAGCCGAATTCTTCCCAAGCGCCTTCCCCGGCGTTGCCGCCAACCACATCAATCTCAGAAGAATTGCTGTTTGATGTTAACTCTAAATCGGAACCGAAAGAAACGGAGGCGCTTCCGCCATTGCCGCCGTTGCCATAATAACTTTGGCCGCCTTGCCCGCCGCCAACGATGACAAAAGATGAATCAATAGAAACTGATCCAGTTGAGACAAGACTAGCGTTCCCCCCATTGCCCCCCTTACCGCCAGTACCGTCATAGATCGGCGTATGATAATTTGAATAGTCACTGGCGCCGTTGCCGCCCAACACCATCAGATCAGAATTTGAACCGCCTGAATTAGACCACGAGTTAGTTAAAGTAAGAGAACCAACTGTGACGGACGCATTTCCGCCACTGCCATCCGAAGTGCTTGTATCTTGGCTGCCATAACCGCCAACACCGCCCTGAACCGTCGCGGCGCTGGAATCAATAGACACGGCGCCGTTGACCACCAATGTTGCCGAACCACCCGCTCCGCCACTGCCAGACCCGACAATGTAACTTTCTTCACCATTGTTGTAAGAACTTTGATTGTATTCATCCCCTCCTTGCCCGCCTATAACACTAAATGTGGAAGGAGGATCAGTGTGGCTATTGTAGTAGCTATCGGAAGTTTCCGTAAGCGATCCCAGAGAAACCGAAGCATTTCCGCCTGAACCTTCCGTAAAAGTATCATCCGGAGCATAGCCATAGCTTCCCGCATTACCGCCGCCAACGCTGACAGCGCTGGAATCCATGGTTAATACACCGCCCATCAAAGTAGCCGAACCGCCGTTGCCACTGACGCCGGAATTATCATCACCCCACCAACCTTGGCCGCCCTGACCGCCGGTTACATAGATAGTAGATGACTCGTTGGACGCAGTAAGATTCATCGATCCAAAAGAAACCGAGGCGTCGCCGCCATTGCCGCCAGGGCCGCCGCCGTATCCACCCGCGCCGCCACCAATGCTGACATAGCTGGAATCTACCGAAACGGCCCCATTCACGGTCATCGAAACCGAGCCGCCTACACCGCCCGTGCCCAAATTGTCTTCAGTTCCACCCTGTCCGCCGACGACAGTAAAGTTAGAGGCTTGTGTGAAATAGTTATTTCCGAAAAAGTTGTAATTACCCGTCAAGGCCAAACTGTCCAAAGATACCGCGGCGTTTCCACCAGCGCTCTCTATAGCATTTTCATCGTAGCCATAACCAGAACCAGCCGCTCCACCCGCCACGGTTACGTTGCTTGCGTCCACTTCGACAGCCCCACCCATGAAAGTAGCTGCTCCACCGGCACCACCAGCGCCATAGGGATCAACGTTAACGGATCCGCCCTGACCACCAATAACATTAAATGTAGAAGTATTGCCGTAATTATAGCCATAGTCGTTGTAAGCATTGGAGGTGATCGTTAGGCTCCCGAAGGACACTGATGCGCTTCCACCCGAACCTTCGATGTCATAACCACCAGAATTCCCAGAAGCGTAACCGGCATTTCCGCCGCCCACACTCACATTGCTCGAATCCACAGACACCGCGCCATTGGTAATTAAATTGGCCGATCCACCGGCACCACTGATACCCGAGTCATAGTCATTAGCACCAGAGCCACCTGTCACATCAAAATTGGAAGTTCCCCAACCGCTGTTGGACGTCACGTTCAAGTTGTTATCAATCGAAACTGTAGCGTTGCCGCCAGACCCTTCTACTTGCTCGCTGTAACCGTAGCCTTGATCCGCAGACCCTCCCTGCACATAAAAACCGGTGGAATCCATCGACACTGAGCCGCCGACAATTAAGGTGGCCGAACCACCATAGCTGCCAATCCCTCCACCAGACGATCCGCCTTCACCCCCGCCGCCGCCGTTCACTTGGAAATAAGAATAACTATTGTTAGACGTTGTATTTAAATCAGACCCAATGGATACCGAGGCATCTCCGCCGTTCGCACCGCCTCCATTACCATCGCCGCCGGTGCCGCCTTGAACATAGATGGAACCCGAATCCAGCGAAACCGCGCCGCTCACGGTTAAGGTTGCCGATCCGCCAGCCCCGCCGTTTCCAAAATTGTAATCACTCCCGCCTGATCCGCCTTGCACGCTAAAGGTGGTATTAAATTCAGAATCACTATCTGTCATCGTCAATCCGGTCACAGAAACAGAGGCATTGCCCCCAGATCCATCCGTCATACCACTACTTGCCTGACCCCCGCCCCCCATTCCTCCCGTCACACCAAAACTACTCGAGTCCATAGACAGCATTCCACCAGTAAAAGTAGCCGAACCCGCATTGCCACCGTAATTGTTGCTATAGCCATCTGTGGTGGAATCGCCGCCATTGCCCGCCGTCATTGAAAAGTAGGAACTGTTGTTCATGGTCATATCGCCAGAAGCAAAAATTACGTCCCCACCAGTACCACCAAAACCTTGGTTTCCATAACCCCCATAAGATGTGTCGCCATATCCATAGTTGCCGCCATATCCGCCATTGCCCCCAGTACCGCCAGAAATGCTCAAGGTACTGTCATCCATCGAAACCGCGCCCGTTGACACGGTTACACTGCCGCCATTACCACCGTTACCGCCATTACCACCGTTGCCGCCTGTACCCGTGCCGTTAGTACCTGCGCTTTCATCACCTTGAGTACCAATCCCGGCATAACCATCTCCCCCTTGACCACCGCTGCCGCCATCGCCCCCATTGCCGCCAATAATACTAAAAGTAGAATTGTCAGTCATCGTAACGCCACCTAATGTCAGGTTAACCGCACCGCCATTACCGCCGTTGCCGCCAATGCCGCCAGTACCGCCGATTCCGTTACCGCCAATACCATTACCGGTGATTCCTTCCCCAATGGGTCCACTGTCCCCATCGTTGTCCGTATTGCCCCCCGTGCCAACTCCGCCGGTTCCGTTCCCGCCTTGACCAACACCACCATCGCCGCCATTACCGCCAGCCCCGCCCGTGCCGCTTTGAATATAAAAAGCGCTAGAATTATTAAGGGTCGTGTCACCCATGGAAACAGACACACTGCCCCCATCGCCGCCCAAACCACCAGTACCGCCCGTGCCGCCGTAACCGTTTCCGCCTGTGCCGTCGCCGCCAGTTCCTGTTCCACCAGTTACGCCCGTCGTATCTAAACCCGTACCATCGCCGCCGGTCGCGTTTCCGCCGTCACCCTCGCCGCCGATACCGCCCTGGCCGCCGCTGTTGCCAGAAACTGGGGTTGGAAGTGCGTTGCCTCCATCAACATTGAGAACGCTTGCGTCCATGCTGGTGGGACCGATGACAATCAAATTAGCTGAACCGCCGCTTCCACCAGCGCCGCCCGTTAAAGCTGTACTTGCGCTGTTGTCGCCATCATCAGCCGTTACCGTTTCTCCTGTAACATCATTGCCAACGATTGTGGAAT
>Ga0302281_10002085_pt1 | contig 14351 bp, 11 predicted proteins | sample III_Fen_E1_2_FD_198762 | JGI IMG/M metagenome (GOLD analysis project Ga0302281, IMG submission 198762) | Peat permafrost microbial communities from Stordalen Mire near Abisko, Sweden - III_Fen_E1_2 | ecosystem: Environmental > Terrestrial > Soil > Wetlands > Permafrost | place: Sweden: Abisko...
TGCACCTTCGTGCCGCGCCTCATTAAAATCGACCCCTCTTCCCTCACCATGGTGACGACAAATTGTGGCACACGCGTCGATCATCTTGATGCGGAGCGGTGCAGGGAACTCTTTGCCCAACTTGAGATCTTCGGAGTGGTGCACGAAGATCCCGACATCCGCAATGTGACCTATCGCCAGCAGGATGGGCGTTTCTGCCTGATTGACTTTGAATTTGCCAGCCTCGTGGATGAAGTCCCCGCAACTCCCGATCATGGACACCGGTAATCGCGCCCCTTTCATCACATGGTCGGGACACACCGACATCGGGCGTGTCCGGAAGAACAATGAAGATGCTTTCCTTGGCCTTGCCGTTGATTCCCACGAGGTAAAATACCTCGGCAAGATCGGCTTTGGAAATCGAGAAAATACTGATTTCGTCTTTGCCGTGAGTGATGGGATGGGGGGGGCGCAGGCTGGAGAATTTGCCAGCCGCATTGCCGTGGACAAAATCACCCGGATGCTTCCGCCCCTCTTCAAACAGCGAGCCTCAGGTCTTGAGACCGGTTTCAAGGATGTGCTGGAGGAGCTTTTTTTCGAAATTCACAAAGAACTCATCTATCTCGGCTCCAGCTATAAGGAGTGTCATGGCATGGGGGCAACCCTGAGTCTTTGCTGGTTTACTCCCCGGTGGGTGTACTTCGGACACATCGGTGATAGCAGGATCTATTATCTTCCCGCTGCTGGAGGCATCACACAACTTTCCGAGGATGACACCCATGTAGGATGGCTGCAGCGCACGGGGAGAATCAACGAACGGGAGGCAAAGATTCATCCCCGGCGCAACCTTCTGCAAAAGGCCCTGGGAGCGGGAAATCAGTTTGTCACTCCCCAGGTCGGTGCCGTCGGGTTTTCAGCGGGTGATCGGTTTCTTCTCTGCACCGATGGAGTGACCGATGGCACCTCCAATGATCAACTTCCGGACATGCTGGCGTGCAGCTCTGAAGTCATCTCCGCCGCACAAAATCTGGTATCCGAGGCTGTGATCCGCTCGGGGAGAGACAATACGACGGCCGTGATCATATCGATTGAATAAGGGGATCGAGGATGCCCGAACGTCCCCGCCATGCGGCAAAGGAGCAAGCCGGAGGCGGTTCAGACAGGCTCTCAGGACATTGGGAGGCCAGCTTCGTATTTGGCCAATTCCTCAATGCGAAGGAGATGGCGACCTCCTTCAAACGGGGTGGAGAGCCAGAGATCGACAAGGCGTTTGGCTGTTTCGAGAGAAATCATGCGGGCTCCAAGCGAAAGGACATTGGCATTGTTATGCTGGCTGGCAAGTCGTGCCGTGTCATCGCTCCAGGCAATCGCACAGCGTATCCCCTTCACCTTATTGGCGGCAATCGCCTCGCCGTTGCCGGAGCCACCGATCACGATGCCTTTCTCGGCCTCCCCCGAGGCCACTTTTTCGGCGGCCGGGATGCACCAGAGAGGATAATCAGTGGCTTCAGGGGAGTGGGTGCCGCAATCAATGACCTGATACCCTTGGGAGCGGAGCATTTCTGCAAGGGCTTCCTTGTAGGGATATCCGGCGTGATCGCTGCCAAGGGAGATTTTCATTCCCGATTCATAGAGCGTCTGCCTCCGCCATGCCAGCACGGAAGGCGGAAAAAATCCGAATCACCCTTCGATCGTGTTGATCTCGACCGGCTCCACCTTGACACCAAGATCCTCGAGCCACGCAATGGAGCGCTTGATTTCACCCCGTTCGCCATTGAGTTCTAGGCAGACCAACCCGATCTCATCCGTGACGCTGGCCTGACGAATGTTCGTCACCACGTGAAAGGAGTGGCTGAGTTCATGGATGATGGGACGGGTTATCAGCTTCGCCGGATACATCAGCCAGAGACGGGTTGTTTCCATGCTCCGACAGTCCGGCGAATGCCGTTGAAAAGCAAGCTTTCAGGACTGATGGAAGAGCTGAGGGCCGCCTCGATGCGATTTGATCAGCGTTTCCCTAACCGCCTGCAATGGCTGGGACGATGGAGATCTCGTCTTTCTCGGTCACAGGAGTCTCCTTTTCTTGGAGAAAGCGAACATCCTCGTCATTGACGAAAATATTCACGAAACGGCGGATGCCTCCGTGCTCATCAAGAATGCGCTCCCCGAGACCGGGATAGCTGGTGTTGAGCTCGTCAAGCACGGCTCCGAGCGTGGTGCCGGCAGCTATGACGACTTCCTCGTTATTGGTGAGTTTGCGAAGCGGGGTGGGGATGCGGATGGTGGGCATAGATTAAGAAAAGGATGAAACCTGAAAGCTGAGACCTGAAGAATTCGGAGATCTTGATTGCAAGTAACGGGATTGGGTGAGTGGATTTCAGATTTTAGCTTTTTAAAGCAACTTCTTCGGCGACAAGGGATTCGAATTCCCGGAGGCTGGGGCCGATCACACGGGGCTCGCCGACTTTTCCGACGATGGCCTCCTGGGTCTTGAGCCCGTGTCCGGTGATGCACAGCACGGCGCTTTCACCTGCGGGGATTTTGCCGCTTTCAATCAGTTTCTTGGCACTGGCAACCGTGACGCCACCGGCGGTCTCTGCGAAAATACCGGCATATTCTGCCAGCAGTTTGATTCCCTCGACAATCTCCTCATCGGTGCAATCTTCCGCACTGCCGCCCGTCTCGTGCATTGACCGGATGGCATAGTATCCATCGGCGGGCGTGCCAATGGCCAGTGACTTGGCGATCGTCTCCGGATTTTGAACCGGTCTCACCACATCCGTCCCCTTTTTGAATGCCGTGCTGATCGGCGAACATCCGGAAGCCTGGGCACCATGAATGGAAAACTCGGATTTCTCCACCAGACCAAGATCGATGAATTCCTTGTAGGCCTTATGAATCTTGGTCAGCAGCGAACCGGAGGCCATCGGCACGACGGTATGCCTTGGAAGTTTCCAGCCGGACTGTTCGGCGATTTCAAACCCCATTGATTTGGAGCCCTCGGCGTAATAGGGACGCAGGTTCACGTTGACAAAACCCCATCCATACTTGCCCGCAATCTCGGAGCAGAGGCGGTTCACCTGATCATAGGGGCCACGAATTCCGATCACATTGGTTCCATAGACCAGGGAGCCAAGGATTTTTCCCTGTTCCAGATTGGCCGGAATCAGCACGTAGCTCTTCAGCCCGGCAGCGGCGGCGTTTGCCGCGACGGAGTTGGCCAGATTTCCCGTCGAGGCACAGGCCACAACCTTGAAGCCAAGCTCGCATGCACGGCTCAGGGCAACCGAAACAACGCGATCCTTGAAGGAAAGTGTTGGGTAGTTGACGGTATCGTTCTTGATCCAGAGTTCACGGATACCGAGCTTCTTCGCAAGACGATCGGCTTTCACCAGAGGGGTGAATCCCACTTGCGTCCCGACAGTCGGCTCCCCATCAATGGGCAGAAGCTCGCGATAACGCCACATGCTCTTCGGTCGTGACTCAATCACCTCGCGGGTCAGGACGCCCCGGATTGCCTCGTAGTCATAGGCAGCCTCCAGAGGGCCAAAATCAAATTCGCAAATGTGAATTGCCTCCTTGTCGTACAGACGCCCGCACTCTCGACACTTTAAATTGCTGAACCAGGATTTTTTAGACATGGGATCACTCGTTGTTTCTACCAAGAGTGACGAGAAGACCTGGTGCCCGAATCCGAAGTGTTGTTACGGCTCCGCCAAGTATCTCATCTTTTCCCGGCTGATACCGGGCTGGATTTGGCACCTGGTCCCACGGATTCCTCCGCAGCGGTTGCCGTGACTTCATCGGGCCAGTCCCTCCGTCACTCTTGATAAGATTGATATTCGATAATTCTCCCGATTCCCTTTCAGGTCAAGGGGAAGTTTTATTTTCCGAACAATGAGAGAGCTGTTTCTTTTGACTTGCCTGTCTCTGAAGGCTTGCAGACCTTTCCGAGGCTTTGTGTGGATCATTTGAATTGACGATTGCCTGAATCTGGGCTTTATTTACCCGCTCTTCAGGCAGCCGTAGCTCAATTGGATAGAGCATCTGACTACGGATCAGAAGGTTAGGGGTTCGACTCCCTTCGGCTGCACTTTGATGATCGCGGGGGTTGCGGGTGATTGGAGATTTGAAGATTTTTTGTCTCGGATTTTTCACGCACTTTTAACGGGATCCCCACCCTCTCCATCGGTGGTGCAGAATAAGGAAATTCGGCTTACTCATTCCAAAGACCTCTGAAAAATCTCTGTAAAGCGCACGAAGTCTGTAGGGTGCCCGCACAGGGTTCTTCTAATTGAGAGGGCATCAATCCTCCCTCTTCGCATTGGGGTGATGCCGAAAGACAAAACACCTCCTCCGGTGAAGGGACGGGGCGTGAGAGTCCCAATTGTCAGGCGGTGTAACTGTTAGAGCATTTCAGGGAAGCTTGTATGAGGAGATCTGCAATTTGCTGAACTTTCATGGGTTTGTTCAAAAAAGCGTCCATGCCCGCTTTATGGCACCGACGCCGGTCTTCCGGGAGGATGTTTGCCGTCAGGGCAGAAATGTAAGCAGCAGGGAGCGCCGCGGCTTTTTCCATCGCACGGATTTGCTTGGTGGCTTCGATTCCATTCATCACCGGCATCTGGACATCCATCAGAATGCAGTGAGGATGGGATTCCTTATAGATTTGCAGGGTTTCCAGACCATTTGTGGCCTTGAGGGGTTCATAGCCAAGCTTCTGAAGCATGGCTATGACAAGGCGAAGGTTCAAATGGTTGTCATCCACCACGAGAATCTTCAGGGGATATTGGGCGGCAAAGTTGGTGGTGAGTAACTGCTGCTCCTTACCGGCAGCCGGAGAGACAATCTTATCGATTCTCTCGAGTGGAATGAAGAGGGAGAAAACGGATCCTTTGCCCGGCTGGCTTTTGAGTTCAAGAACTCCCCCCATAAGTTGAGCCAGATGCTGCGAAATAGTAAGGCCGAGACCGCTGCCACCGTACCGGCGGGAAATCGTCGAATCCGCCTGAGTGAAGGCTTCAAAAATTTTGCCCTGATTCTCAGTCGTGATGCCTATGCCGGTATCTTCCACTGAAAAATTGACGTGGTCTTTTGCGTGGAGCTTGCTGTGGAGAAGATTCAACGTGATGGAACCCGAGTTTGTGAATTTCAGGGCGTTGCCGATGAGGTTGATCAGGATCTGCCGGATGCGGCCCGAGTCCCCGATGATTTTCGGGGGGAGCGACGGATCCACGGAGAATCGAAATTCAAGACCCTTTTCCTTGATGGAAGTTTCAAAAAATCCGACGAGGTCCTGAAGAAGCTCATTGATGGGGAAAGGGGCGTTTTCGATGCGTATTTTCCCCGCATCAATGCGGCTGAAGTCGAGAATGTCATCAATGATGTGGAGAAGGTTTTCGCCGCTTTTAAGGATGGCCTGCAAATGCTCATGCGCCTGCGGGGAAAGGCCGGACTCGGTGGCAAGCAGTTCGGCGAATCCGAGGATTCCGTTCATCGGGGTGCGGATCTCGTGACTCATCACGGCAAGAAACTGGCTTTTCGCCTCAACGGCGGCTTGCGCCATGCGTGTAAGCCCTTTTTGCTCGTCCAGCGCCTTTTTCAAATCTATCTCGATCTGTTTGCGCGGCGTGACGTCCACAACGAAACAGACACCATTGTCCGGGGTGTCCTGAAAAACCGCGGCGCCAATCAGAATGGGCACGCGCGATCCATCCTTGCGGATCCATTCCTTCTCATACGGCGTGCAGACCCTGTGAATGGCTATTTCTTGAAGGGCGTGACGGTCGAGATCGGCGTATTCCGGCGGCGTCATCGCCGCCCAATTGATGAGCCCGGTCTCCAGCTCCTCACGGGTGTACCCGACGAGTTTCAGGAAGGCATCGTTGGAGTCGGTGATTTCGCCGTTTGTATTCCAAAAAAATATGCTCTGGACATTTGAATTCACCAGCAGGCCAAAACGGTTTTCCGCCACTTTCTTTTCGGTGATGTCTTGGAAAATACCGAAGATGCGTCGCAACTCCCCATTGCTGCGTTCGACGGAGCAGGTCGTGCGTACCCACAGCGGTTTTCCTTTGGCCGTGATGAACTGGAGTTCAAGGTCGAAGGGCTCCCCCTTTTCAAGGGCTTTGGAGAGAATCGCACGATCTTTCGGCGGGTAAAAGGAGAGCGCGCTTTCCAACTCAGGTTCGTAGTCCGGCTCCACCTCATGGATGCAATAGATCTCGTCGCTCCAGAGGACCCTTGATCCGGGATACTCGACAGCCCATGCACCCATTTTGGCCGCACTGTTGGCCATTTTTGTCAGTTCCAGGGTTTTGTAGAGCTGATTCTCGACATTCTTCCGCTCGGTCACATCGCGTTGGATGCCGATGAATCTGGTCAGTCGGCCCGATTCGTCCCTAATGGGACTGATGGTGAGATCATTCCAGAATGTCGTCCCATCCTTTTGATAGTTGAGGATCTCGCCCTGGAACGATTCGCCGTTCCTTAATGCAAGGCTTATTTTCTTTATTATCTTCGGGTCGGAGTCGGGCCCCTGGAGAAACTTGCAGTTCCTGCCGATCACCTCTCCCAAGCTGTAGCCCGAGAGCTTCTCGAACGTGGGATTGACATAGAGAGTCCCGCGATTCTCATCCGTGATCAGCACGCCCTGTGAAATTTCCTGCAGAGCCCTTTCCTTCAGGCTCAGTTCCTCGTCACGCACCTTGCGCTCCGTGATATCACGCACGATTTTTGAAATGCCGACGATTTCACCAGCTTCATTCTTGAGAGGGAATATGGACAGGGAGACCCAGATTCTTTTTCCATCCTTTCGCAGCCGGGGTGCTTCGTAATGCTGGATCTGTTCTCCCTGTTGAATGCGGTTGACGACCCGACGATATTTCTCCTGCTCTTCTGGAGGAACCAGGATAATGAAATTACTGCCGATCATCTCGGTGGCGGTGTACCCGAAGATTTTTTCTGCCCCATGATTCCAAGACAGGACTGTTTCGTCGAGGGCTTCGCTGTAGATGGCGTCTTCGGAGGATTCGACGATCGCTGCGAGGAGATTTTTCTGCCCCTCCATATCAGCGATTGCCTCACGGGCCTTGTTCAAAAGATAGGTTCGTCCGTCACCCAGAAATACCGCATCCACGTCGTCTCCAGCCGAGTTTTGCAGGGCTTCCTCCGCCGCCCTGAGATTTCGAACCAAAGCCTCCAGATCCTGCTCCTGATTTTCAGGAGAGTGTGAGTCGGGTGATTTCATCGGCTGAAATTCAGAGGACTCTATATTCCCAGGGCGCTGAAGACCTTGTCCCTTTCGCTGAGGCTGCCAATGACCTGTCGTGGAGGAAGTGGGGAGAGGAGGAGAAGGGTGGGGGTCACCAGGATGTGATCGGCCAGTGCCTTTTTCGGATTTTTCAGGACATCCACCTCCTCGATGGTGAAATTTCCCTCGCAGCGTTCCTTGGCAATCTCCGCGAGGTTGGAGCGGGCGCGCATGGAGCTTGGCGAGTTGCCTGCCACATAGAGCCGGAAGGCGTGTAAAGGGGGCTTTTTCATTGGCTGATACCGTCAAGTTTTGCAGCTTCGGCATCGCGTTTGCCGAGCAGGGATTGAAGATAAGTTGCGCCAAGCGTCTTGCGGGATTCTTCCCTTGAGAGAAGCAACTCCATCTCTGTCTGTTTGAGTTTAATTTCCCGTTGGAGAACTTGCAGGCGGGATTCAAGTTCCGCGCTGGTTATTTCCAGTTCAAGGCGTTTGCGCCTGATCTCGTCATCGGTTCTCTTCTCTTCAGCCAGATCGACCTGCTCCTTCTGCCATCGCATGGTTCCCATGAGCACCTCTCCCTCGGAGGTGTAGACGTCGGCAAGGGTGATTCCCTCTTCGCTCAGGATCAATTCACGCACCTGATTGGAGTGCCGGGTGCCACGCGATTTCACAATAGTCAGGGCACGGTTGCGTTCTCCGGCCCGCACGAGGTAGGAGAGGTGTATCCATGTGTCCGCTATCGTGGAAATCTGAATGGGTGTGGATTCCTTCTCATCCGCGGAATTGAGCAGGCTGGTGTTGAGCGTCGTGATGCCGAGGGATTTGCTGAGGCGCATCAGACGCTCGCTGATATTCTGGGCGATTTCCTCGCCCCCGCCTTTGATCAGGGCTGTCAGCGGATCAATGACAAGGGTTGAGGGTTTATAGGTTTTCAACAGATTCTGGATGTTTTCGTAATGCTCCTTGGCATTTCCTCCGTCGGCCTGAATGGAATGGACATGCAGCTTCCCCTTGGCGATATGGGGCTGAAGGCGAATCCCCACAGAGGAAAAATTCCGAACCAGTTCTCCCTGATTCTCATCAAAGCTGATGTAAAGAGCCCCTTCTCCGCGCAAGCAGGCCGCCTCGGAAAAGGCTGCGGCGAGGGTTGACTTGGAAGTGCCGGGCGCTCCGGTAATAAGGATGCTTGAACCCTGAAAATACCCTCCGCCGAGCATGGTGTCGAGTCGCGGGACGCCCGAGGAGACCCGTTTCTTGCTCGCCGGAATGTGCTGCGCGGTGGCTGCGCCATGGGATAGCTCCACACCGCCCGCCCCGATGCTCATGGGCACGGCGTTTTCCGAGAAGGCGGCACCCCGGCATTTCATCACCCAGAGGTTGCGCAGCGAAATGTGGTTCGCGAGGGTGTGTTCCAGAATAATCACGCAATCCGACATGAATTGCATGTTGCTGGTATGTCCGATTCCGGTGGAAAGGCGTGAATCGACTTTCGCGGTAAGGATGCCTGTCATCCCGCTCTCCAGCAGCCACTCGTAAATGCGGAACAGCTCCCGGCGCTCGGCCGCAGGATCATCCAGCAGCGTGAGCAAAAAGTCGATCGAGTCAAAAACGATCCTCTTCGCCCCGATTTCCCTGGCTTTGGCCCCGGCGATCGCGAGCAGGGCCGAGCAATCAAAGTCTCCTGTCTTCAGCATGTCCGGGGTCATCTTGGCATCCAGAAAGAAAAGTTTCTTTTTTTGAAGCTTTGGCAGGTCCCAGCCAAACGTGGCGGCATTGCCGATGATTTGTTTGGAATTTTCCTCGAAGGCAATAAAGATGCCCGGCTCGTTAAAATCCCGGGCTCCGTTGACCAGGGTCTGAAGTGCCAAAACCGTTTTGCCGCAGCCTGGGCCCCCGACAAGCAGCGTGTTGCGTTCATGGGGTATGCCTCCGCGGAGAATCTCATCAAGTCCGGAAATGCCTGTCTTGAGCTTCGCTACGGAGAGTGGATTTTGCTCGGTCGTTTTCATGCAATGTAAGGCTTGCCCACTCAGTGAATACCGGGATCGTCCCAAAAGAGACAGGATAAATTTTGCTTAGCGGAAAATATTACCACAATCATTAGCTTTGTATTTTTTATAAGTAACTCTTATGGATGAAAACCCAATCCCAATCGATTCATAACGACAAGGGAAGCGTAAAGGGCAAGACGATGGGGACTGTGTTTGAAAGCAAAGTTCATTCTAATATCAAGGTTTACCTGATCCTTTCGATTGTGGGAGTTGCCCACATGGAATGTGGCTATCTCAAACCAAATATGCGGGCATCACCCACCACCGTATTAGCTTATATCTTATTATATGAATTGATAGGATTAGGTTCCGAAAGACACACTTAGGACAAGGACTCTCCTCCTGGTGCTAGTCGCAAGATTGAGGGGACAAATAGTGGGAGCAATAATCTTTCAGAATGATTTTCAGAACATTCCCTCAAAAATTCCTTTCAAAAAGCAAAGAACGAGCTCCAATGCCCCTTTCCCTCTGGCAGCCAAAAGCCTCAAAGTCAATCCGGCAAGGAGGGGGAGAGTGAATGATTGTCTACACGTATCGATCAACCCAACGCGATCGGCGGCAAAGCCCGCAACCTGCATTGGGCGGTGAAGGCTCCTCGCAATATCAAGACTGGGGGGGATAGCATGACTCCCGTTAGCCGGGCACATTGATAGTACGCGTAAATGAAGGGGGCCAGAATCTTACAATGGTCTCGCGAATCTTTGTGAGGTCAAACTCGGCTTGATGGCGGATAGCATTTGTTAGATAATGGAACACAATTTCGCTGTTTGTGGAGCCTAAGGCTTCACAAATGGAGATCGAGCATTCCAACAAACGCTTAAATATTACCCCTTATGCGGATCCTCTTTCTGGAGCTCCCGTGCCAACGCGACAAACAAGGTCATTTCTTTTTGCATCGACTCGCAAAGGAATGGGAAAAGCTCGGTCACTCTGTTTCGATCCATTACGGCGTTGAGAAATGCCCGCCTGCGGAGGTGCTTTTTTTGCATGTGGATCAGTCGATCGTACCCGAAAAATACCTGAACGTTGTCCAACGCTATCCTGTTGTCGTCAATCGACAAATCTGCGATATCCGGAAAACCACCTACTCCACCAACCGTGTGTTGCCTGGGGATGGCTACCAAGGACCGGTCATTATCAAGAGCGTGAACAATTCTGCCGGAATTCCAGAACGCAACGCTCTGTTTGGCGAATCACTCCTGCTGCGCTGGGGCGTGAAAGGTTGCTGGAGGTTGGCCCATTTTGCCCTGCGCCGCCTTCCGCAAAGACGTCCTTATATTCTCTACAAAAGCGATTACCGCATTGTGCCCCATCGGGAGGAAGTCCCCTCGGAATGGTTCTCCTTGGACAACATCATTATCGAGCGTTTCCGCCCCGAACCCTATGAGGGAAAATACGTCCTGCGCGAGTGGTATTTTTTTGGTGACGCGAGTTGGCACGAGTGCGAAGTCTCCAGCGAACCAATATTTACAACAGGCCAATCCGCCGATCATCTCGCGCAGCCGCCGCCGCCGGAAATTCGTCTCGTACGCGAACGTTTCGGCATGGACTATGGGAAAATCGACTACGCCATCGATGCCAGCGGTAACCCCGTACTCTACGATATCAACAAAACCATCGGGATATGCTCGCCCGAAGATCCGAAGCTTAATGCAATGGCCCAGGCACTCGCTCTCGGTCTTGTCCCATTTGCACATTCCGCGCAACGTCTGCGTCAATCGTGATTAGCAATCAGGTCGAATGGGATGGTTGATCTTATTTCGGCTAAAAGGAGTAGGAGGATGTATTTCAGGAGATGTTTCATGGCATTGAAACATCAATTTTCACCTGCTGCCGTCCCGCTTCAGCAATGTTGACTGGGAAGACTGTAGCGCGAGTGTGCGATTGGAGGCGACGTTGTTCCAGTCATTTTTTTCCAAATGTTCTTAATGCGATGATAGAACACATGGTAGGGTAAGCTTTGTATGAAAATATGGCTCGTTTCCATAGGATTCATGGTGCTGATGGCTTTGACGGCTCATGCTGACGGACTTTTTTCCCAGAATCAGGGGGTACAACAACCCGAGGAGGGGTCGTCGAACAGGTCGGCAGTTCCGTCAAGTGCGGAACAAGACGAGACGATTCAAAAAATGATTGGTCAAGTGGTTCAATCCAACCCAAGCATGTCTGCTTCGTTATATGGGATGAAGCGTGTGCTGAGGACGCGGGTTGCGATGGAAAAATATTTGCAATCCATTCTCAGCGATGACAAAGGGATTCAAGGCACCCCGTCAAACGATGAGGTTGCTGATGATGCCAACGCGGTGGCGCGGACGGCCAAGGTTGATGCAGCGATGGCCCGACTTGAGGCTGAAAAAGGATATAATCTCGGTTTGGGGACGGATCCTGACCCGGACGCTCCAAATCAATCAGAAGGCACGGGCGTGGATGAGAGCAGCATGAGCAGAGAGGAAGGTGCATATCCCGATGTGGTGGCCCGCGCTGATGCTGCGCTGGAAGGGCTGAAACTCCTGATCAGGGAAGAAAGCAGACTGATGGATTCCTCGAATGCACCTTCTTCAAAAGAAGAATTTCTAAGATCGCAAATGGCTGTGGATCAACTTCTAAAACAACGATTTGGCACTGGAATCGCACCGGGAAACCTAAATCCTTGGAATTTTCACATGATGCCCCAAAAAATAAAATTGGGCATCAACTCGAAACAACACAATGAAGGGCAGAGCACCGTGAAGGAGGATCCTGCTCCAATCGAAGGGCTAATTACCTTGCCGGAAAGTAACAAGAAACAAAAAACCGAATCCTCCCAAAATGCGGAACAACCAGCACTTGGAAATCCGAATCAGCCCGGCGGTGGAAACTCAGAATAAATCCGCTGATGGACAGGCAGCCGGAGCAGTCGCGGCAGGCCTGGGTTCGGATACATCTGGGCGGAGAGCCCGGAATCTACGTCGCCCGGGCAAAAGGATATAAGAGTATAACAATATAAGAATATAAGAATGGAAGTGCCGCCACTCACATTCTTAAAAGACTGCAAGCTCAGCCCCCTCTCACGGATTTCAACAGCTGGGCTCTTTTCCTCAACTTCCGCGCAAAATTCACCCCGTTAAAAATCGAGTGCCGCTTGCTGTTTATCTACGAACACCATTAAAATAAATCCCCCATGAAACGCATTACCCCCCTTGTTCTCGCAATGATTCTGATCACCGGAGTTGCCGACGCCGCCGTGCAGCCGGTGGCGTTGCGCTGCGAATACCGAATCAATCCGCAGGGCATTGACGAGGCGCAGCCGCGCCTGATGTGGCGCGTCGAGTCCGTCGAGCGCGGGCAAAAACAAACGGCGTATCAAATCCTCGTCGCCAGCAGCACCGCCAAATTGAAGGAAAACATCGGCGATCTGTGGGACAGCGGGAAAATTTCCGGCGGCGAAACGGTGAACATCGCCTACACCGGCAAGCCGCTTGCCTCGACGCAAGAGTGTTTTTGGAAGGTGCGCGTCTGGGACAAAGACGGACATGCGCGCTGGAGCGAACCGGCGATTTGGACAATGGGCTTGCTTAAGCCTGATGATTGGAAAGGAGATTACATTTCATTTCGTGATACCACCCCAGTCTGGAAAGACACGGGGAAGCTTTTTCTGCCGCCGGCGCATCAATTTCGCAAGGAATTCACAGCCGACAAAACGGTGAAGCGTGCGACGATTTACGCGACGGGCCTTGGTATTTACGAACTTTACCTGAATGGCCAGCGCGTCGGTGATGCGCGGTTCGCACCCGGTTGGACGGATTATCACCAGCGCGCCTATTATAACACTTACGACGTGACGCCGCTTGTTCAAAACGGCGCCAATGCACTCGGCGCATGGCTGGGCGACGGTTGGTATTCGGGTTACATCGGTTTTGGGTTGTTGACAGGCATCGGCACGGAACATGTCGGTCGCGCGACCTACGGCCGGACGCCGGCGTTCATGGCGCAGTTGGAAATTGAATACACCGACGGCACGCGGGAAATCATCCCGACCGACAAATCCTGGAAAGTCACCGGCGCCGGGCCGATTCGAGAAGGCGATTTTTTGATGGGCGAAACCTATGACGCGCGTCAAGAAACGCCCGGCTGGACGCAACCGAATTTCGATGATGTGAAATGGGACACCGCCATCCTCGCCTCGGAAAACGGCAGTGTGCCGGCTACTTTTTACGAATACGCCAACGGAGAGCATCCCGGCGATAAAGTGGAAATCAAGGGGCGTGCAGTGGATCTCGGTTTCAAACGCCCGGCCAAGCTCGAAGCTTTTCCGGGTTTGCCGGTGCGTCCCATCGAAGAAATCAAACCGGTGGCCATCACCTCGCCGACCAACGGTGTTTATATTTTCAACCTCGGCCAGAATTTCGCCGGTGTCGTCCGCCTCAAGGTCAAAGGCCCGGCGGGCACGGACGTTCAACTGCGATACGGTGAGCAGCTGCACCCCGACGGCTCCCTGATGACGGAAAATTTGCGCAAGGCGCGCGCGACGGATCATTACATTTTACGAGGCGACAAAAACGGCGAGAGCTATATCCCGAGCTTCACTTTCCACGGCTTTCAATACGTCGAAGTCACCGGTTTTCCGGGCATGCCGGGCAAGGATGCCATCACGGGAATTGTTTTGCACAGCGACACGCCGCTGACCAGCGGTTTTGAATGCAGCGACCCCATGGCGAACCGCCTGTTCAAAAACATCGTCTGGACGCAGCGCGCGAACTTTTTGGATTTGCCCACGGACTGTCCGCAGCGCGATGAGCGCTTTGGTTGGATGGGCGATGCACAGATTTATGTCCATTGCGCCACGCTGAACGCGGACGTCGCCGCGTTCTACACGAAGTGGTTGCGCGAGGTCATGGAAGCGCAGCGGCCGAGCGGCACGTTTCCGGGCTACAGTCCTTATCCGTTTCAGCATGGCTGGGATTTTGGCACGGCGTGGTGCGATGCCGGCGTGATTTGTCCGTGGACCGTCTGGCAGGCTTACGGCGACACGCGCATCATCGAGCGTTGCTGGCCGAACATGGTGAAGTTCATGGACTGGCGCAAAGC
>Ga0302281_10002091_pt1 | contig 14338 bp, 8 predicted proteins | sample III_Fen_E1_2_FD_198762 | JGI IMG/M metagenome (GOLD analysis project Ga0302281, IMG submission 198762) | Peat permafrost microbial communities from Stordalen Mire near Abisko, Sweden - III_Fen_E1_2 | ecosystem: Environmental > Terrestrial > Soil > Wetlands > Permafrost | place: Sweden: Abisko...
TGAATGAGTTGCTCGGAAAGCTGGAGGATCTAGCCGGATCGGGGATGATCGAGATTCAGGAGACCACTGTTGCAAAACCAGCCCAAGTCTCAAAGCAAAAGAAGCCGGTCCCGCCCGCTCACGTGAAGATCGAGGGCAAGGCCAAGATGATGCGAATCTATATCGACGAGGCCGACCTCTGGAAGGACAAACCTCTTTACAAGGCAATTGTCGAAGCCATGCGCGCCAATGACATCGCGGGCGTCACAGTCTACCGCGGCATCCTCGGCTATGGCGCGCATCGGCGGATTCATAAGGACAAAGCTCTCAGCTTCTCTCACAATTGCTCGATCATGCTCTCGGCTGTTGATACAGAGGAGAAGCTCCGATCTTTTCTTCCGCTTGTGGATCAGATGGTGGAAGAAGGCTTGGTGGTCCTATCGGACGTGGACATCATCAAGTATTCCTATCGCGCATTGGAGATTGATCAGCAGGATACGTCCAAGGGGCCTGATAGTACCTCAGCATGAACGGAGGATCGACAGTGAAAGAACAATTTCAAGCACGTATGTTGCGTATTCATTTCGGCGAAGGCGACAAGTGGCATGGTAAGCCGCTGCATGAAGCGATCCTTGCCAAGTGCGTGGAGCTTGGAATGGCCGGCGCTACCGTATATCGGGGCATCGAAGGTTTCGGTGCAAGCACCAGGATTCACCATGCAAGTCATTGGACGTTCTCCAAAGATGCTCCCATTATGCTGACCATCATCGACAAAGAGGAGCGGATTGCTGTGCTGATTCCCCATCTGGACGCAATGGTCGAGGAGGGACTGATAGCAGCGTCGAATGTTGAGGTCATTCGATACTCACGGGCTTCAACGAGCGAACCAGCGAAGGTCTAACAGAACCCAGATGTACAAATTACCGGGCAGCCCAGAAGGTGTTTGGTCACAAGGGTAATAACAGATGCAGGAATACAACAGCAGTTCGACAGTGCAAGATTACGGTAGCCTACCGGCTGAGACATCCGTACCTATGGACGGCGCCTCCCGTCTGTTGCGACTCGCCGATTTGGCTCAGGAGCTTGGGGCTGAACCTGTCACCGAGGAAGCTCGCGAGCTCGCAGTGCGTGTTTCCGAAGGACGTTTCTATGTAGCTTGTATCGGCCAGTTCAAGCGCGGCAAATCTACCCTGCTCAACGCTCTAGTCGGCCATGAGGTTGTTCCGACCGGGTTTGTTCCGGTTACTGCGGTGCCTACCGTGATTCGGTTTGGCGACCAACCTCACGCGCGGGTTCGTATGCGGGACGGGGCTTGGTGTGATGTTGACCTGACCGACTTGAGGGAATACGTGACCGAAGAACTGAACCCTGAAAACAAAAAGGCCGTGGACGGTGCTGAAGTATTCGTTCCTAGCCCTTTGTTGTCCTCCGGGATGTGTTTTGTCGATACGCCGGGTTTGGGTTCGGTCTTCACTGGAAATTCGGCAACCACGCATGCGTTCATTCCTCACATTGATGCGGCATTGGTCGTGGTCGGAGCCGATCCGCCAATTGCGGGCGAGGAGCTGGCGCTGGTGGAATCCATAGGCACACAAGTTCAGGATCTAATCCTGGTGATCAACAAAGCCGACCGTACCAGCGATCCGGAGCGTGCGGCGGTGGTCAAGTTCACACGGGAGATTCTGGAAAAGCGGTTGCATCGCCCAATGGGCGAAGTCTTTGAAGTGAGTGCCGCCGAACGGATGGAAAACAGCGGTCCGCTGAGGGATTGGGAAAGACTGCTAGCGAGCTTGCATCACTTGGTTGAAGACTCGGGCAGGAATCTCGTTCGCGCTGCTGGAGACCGAGGTCTTCAGCGCTTAAGCGAACAACTGTTGGTGATGATCGCTGAGAACCGTGACGCGCTTCAGCGGCCCATCGAAGAATCCGAGCGACGCATCGAGCTTATGAAGGAAACCATCAGCGAGGCTGAACGCTCGATGCGCGAACTGGATTACTTGTTTATGGCGGAGGTGCATCGGATTTCGGACCTCTTTGGTGACAGGCACAAGCATTTCTTCAGTTCTGCATGGAACGAATCTGAATCAGAATTCAATAAAGATCTACCGTCCGTATCCCTCGGCTTTGGCCCACACTATCGGCGCCGAGTAATGCACCTGGCGCAGGAGATCTCACGCCGCAAAGTTATGCCCTGGCTGAAACCTGAGCAGGAAGAGGGCGAGCGCCAATATCGCGCCGTGGCCCTTCGATTTGTGGAGATTGGAAACAGTTTTCTGAAAAAGCTCGCCGGTGCGGGTATTGGTGAACTCACGCGTATGCCCCATGCGCTCGATCCGGAGAGAGGCTTGCGCGTACGTTCCAACTTCATTTTCGAAGACTTCATTGGAACAGCGCAACCCCCATCTCCTTTGCGCTGGCTCGCCGACATCTTTTTGCCGCTTGTAGGTGGACGCAAACTCATCACGAACGAGGCTAAAGAATTCCTGTGGCATCTTTTGGAAGTGAACAGCTCGCGCGTTCAAAACGATGTTCTCAACCGCATTCAGGAAAGCCGGGGGCGATTGGAAGCCGAAATCCGCAAGCTGCTGCATGAAATCAGTCGCGTTGCAGAACAGGCACTTGAACGGGCACGGAAAGTCAAAGAAGAAGGAACTCCTGCCGTACAGTCGGCAATTGAACGGCTCGACCGATTGGAACGGGACGTTTTGAACTAAGAGTTTCCGGAGAAAGAGTTCCAGCCACGATGCCATCATCTTCTGCACAGCGCGAACCGACCGTTGAGTATCTGAGTTGCGTTGAGCGCGAGGAGGAATTGGGCAAGCTTCTGAATCAAGCCAGGATTCGCAAATCACTGCTGGTGTACGGACCCGAGGGAGTCGGTAAGTCTCGCCTACTTCGCTCCTTCGTTAAGAATCAAACGCATGCGCTATACGTCGGACAGATGCGATCACCGCGCGAATTCGCTTTCACTTTGCTTCAGGCATTGCATTCAGCTGACGAAGCGATAAAAGTTCCCGGAAACCTCTCTGCTTTGTCCACATCCTCCTTGAAGGGCGTCATCCACCGCGCGTTCGATACTCATCCATTTCTGATGGTTCTCGATCATCTCGACGCTCCCTCCCGTGTGGTTACGGGGATGATCAAGGACTTGTACTACTACGGACGCACGCCCGTAATCTTTGCATCACGATCTCCGCATATGGAGGATATAGGCGCACTGCGGCCCCTGTGTGCAAACAAGTCGGAACGACTCGAATTGAAAAACCTACCCTCGCAGATTGCTTTGGAATTCGCGCTACGCGAAGCGGAAAAGATCGAACTCTGGGCCTCCAATTTGGAAGCGATTCTGCCCTCGCTTGTTGAATGGAGCGATGGGAACCCCGGCGCGATCCTCAACATGTTGAATATGGCTCAACTGCCGCAGTACAGAGCAGGCGACCAGATCAAAGCTCACATCCTCTACGTGGACTATCGTATGGGCCGCAAATAGTCAGATGGTCCCGTCCCTCTTCAGATCAGCAATTGTGGTGGCAATCCAGTGCCTCAGTGCCCTTGTTGAGGTTCGGTAATCCGTTCGCTGCTCGATTGAAGTCGTAGTCAACTTACTACAGGTCAAATCACTCATTTAGAAACGCTTCTACACCAAGAGAAGGTTAGGTAATGGAAAACGCCGAAGGCAACTTCATCATCCCAGCGTGATGTGGATCACGTTTGCGGTGTTCAGGATCTATCCGGTCATGGAGCGAGAGAAATATGGCGCACTGGCCAGAGATCACCCTCTGCTCGATCCCTTTTCCCCATTGCACCACCAATGGACCGCCTGAATGTTATCCGGATGATCGTCTCTCCACGCTCCGCCCATACCGCGGGGATGGATATGGTCGGGTACGATGTCGCCATAGTTGGAGAATGGTTCGTTACAAAGGGCGCACTTGCCACGCTGGGCGGCAATCTTCCGGTCGAGGAGTTTCCGCATTTCCCCGTTGGAGCGGAGTTCCCGGTATCCCCTGGGGTGATGAGGGTCTTCGATGCGCCGAACGCCCATCCGACGCTGGCGCTTTTCTTTTGGGATTGCCTCTCTGCCGCAGCAGGAGAGAGAGCGGTGCAGTGGGCAGAGTTGATTGCGGCGGAGTCTCATGGTTTCCTCCTGGAGTACTGTGGGATTTGATACGTTGGTTTTGGGATGATTGATCTGCAACCTCAGATGTCAGGGAAAACGGAGGCCAACTATGCACGGGACTCGCAATCACCGTGATCGGGAGCCAATGATCCGGCACCATCGTGGGGGCGCATCTTTATGGATCTAGCGAGTTCTCATTTCGAAGGTTTGGACAATAGGACTGCAAATGTCGGATGATGCTTAGGTAACTCATTGAACATCCAGCCGATCCGCGTCCAGATGAGCAGAGTTTCGGTTCGTGGGCTAACCGGCACCTCAACGCCTCGGCCGATGGCTCAAATTTGGTTGATAGAGGCCAGCGGGGATCTCCAATGGATGTATTTGATCTAGATTCTGCTCTTGTCCGGGATTATGAACGATTTGCACGCTCCTTTACCACCATCCGAGCCCAGGACATACGGGATCAAGTGGATCAGGTATATGCCAGCGGCAGATTCTGGCCGGAACCGATTGTCAGCATCAACCCGCATTTCCAGGTTGGAGATTCCATTTCCCAACTAGTTGCCGAAGGCACTCTTCACGAGAAAACTGAACAAGTATTTCGGATCGATGGGCAGCCGCTTACACTTTTCCGCCACCAATCCCAAGCAATCGCAAAGGCGAAGGAGAAGCAGAGCTTCGTCGTCACGACAGGGACGGGGTCGGGGAAGTCGTTATGCTTCTTCATCCCAATCATCGATTCGGCTAGCCTTCGAGCCCCGAGCCTATCAATTGGTCCCTCTGCTCATGGCCCTCCGCCTTGCCACTGTGCGGTTGATGATTGCCGATGACGTCGGAATTGGAAAGACCATTGAGGCCGGCCTGATATTGCGTGAGTTGATCGACCGTGGCGAAGTGGATAGCTTCGCGATCCTTTGTCCGCCGCAACTTGTCGATCAGTGGACGACGGAGCTTCGTGCCAAGTTCGACATTGATGCCGTTGCTATCACTTCCTCGTCGGCCGCTCGACTTGAACGAACACTCGCAGCATCGCAGACGCTGTTTGGGGCGCACCCGTATACCGTTGTTAGCCTTGACTATATAAAGGCCGAGAAGCGCCGCGAGAGTTTCGCACGCGCTTGCCCCCAGTTCGTCATCGTAGACGAGGCACATGCCTGTGTAGGAACACATTTGGGACGCCAGCAGAGGTTTGAACTTCTGAAGAGGCTCGCTGACGACGAGCAGCGCCACTTGCTATTACTGACCGCCACGCCTCACAGTGGCGACGAAGACGCCTTTGACCGATTGCTAGGACTGGTGAATTCTGAATTCTCAAGTGGCTCCCTCGAAGATGAAGTCGGCCGCAGGCGCTTGGCTCGGCACTTCGTCCAGCGCAGGCGCATTGACATCACCGGGCGCGAGTGGGGCGAGGAACGCTCATTTCCGAAGCATCTGAGCAGAGAGGAAGTTTATCGGTTCAACGGTGACCACCAAGCCTTCCATGATGCGGTACTCAATTACTGCCTTGGGGTTGTCGAAGGCGCCGGCGAGGATCAGCACAGTCGCAGGCTTGCGTTCTGGAGTACCCTGGCGCTTATGCGCTGCGTCGGATCCTCTCCTTCTGCCGCCCTGAGCGCGCTCCGCACTCGCCTCAATGATGTGGATGTTCTCGAAGAACAATTGTGCGATGAAGACGAAGCGGACGGCCTCGATGTCGAACCCGCTTCGATCGTTGCTGACGACGCTCAACTGCGTGCTTTGATTCAGCAGGCCGAGCGGCTCATACGCGCTGCCGATCCCAAGCTCGATGCCATCGTCGCTCTTCTCCGGCCGATACTTGCTGAGAAAGTCAATCCAATATTGTTTTGCCGATTCATCGCAACGGCAGAGCATGTCGCAGCAGGGCTCCGCAAGGCATTTCCAAAGCTGCGCGTCGATGTTGTCACCGGGCTTCTCACTCCTGAGGATCGCCGCGCTCGTGTCGAATCCATGGTTGAGGCTGAGCAGAGAATTCTTGTTGCCACCGACTGCCTCTCTGAAGGCATCAACCTGCAGCATCTCTTCGACTCGGTCATTCACTATGACCTGTCGTGGAACCCAACGCGCCATCAACAGCGGGAAGGTCGCGTTGATCGTTTTGGGCAACCCGCCAAGGTCGTCCGCTCAGTGCTGCTTTATTCGCCAGATAGTGCAATAGACGGCGCGGTTCTCGAAGTGATTCTTCGCAAAGCAGAAGCCATACGACAGGCCACAGGCGTCACCGTCCCGCTTCCAGAGCAAAGATCGGCCGTCGCCGGTGCGCTCATGAACGCGGTCCTCCTCCGCAAGGGACGAACGCAACAAATGCGGTTGGATTTTGGCATCGATTTCTCTCAAGACGCAGCCCAAATGGAGACACGCTGGCATGACGCGGAAGAGGGGGAGCGTCGCTCCCGCGCCCGCTTTGCGCAGAACGCCATCCGCCCCGAAGAAGTAGCTCCTGAGTGGCATCGGTGGCGGAGTCTTCTCGGAGGGCCGACGGAAGTTGGTCGATTCCTCCAGCGGGCGATGAGTCGCCTGAACGCCCCTTTTGAGGAAGCGAATAACGGAGTCATGCTGGCCCATCTCGATGCACTCCCGCTCGCCCTGCGTGAGCGCCTCGCAGCACGCGGTCTGGAAGGTACTCGGCGCATTGTCTTCGAGGAACCTGGGCCCGCCGGCACTGAAGTCGTTGTACGCAGCCATCCCATGACCGCCGTTCTCGCCGACTTTCTCCTCGAAGGAGCGCTTCATCAGGGAGACTCTGCTCTTCCGTCTCTAGGCCGCACCGGCGTTTGGCCCTCCATGGCGGTCCAGACAACGACCACGCTGGTTCTCCTCCGACTTCGATTCAAATTGATCGTGCATGGTCGCAAAGATAGGCTGCTCCTCGTGGAAGAGGCCGGAGCCCTCGCGTTTTCGGGCACTCAACTTGATACCTATGTAAGCGGCGAAGAAGCATTCAAATTGTTGGAGTCATACGCCAGCGATAATCTCGCACCATCTGCCCGTGACCGATTCCTCACTCAGGCCCGCGAGCGCGTGCAGTTGGCATTGCAAAGCGGAGGCCCCATCGCCGCTTACAGCCGCGAGCGTGCCGCCGCCCTGCTTCAGGATCATGATCGCGTGCGCTCTGCCTTGTCGCAAACCGGCGGTGTGCCCCGTGTGACCGTCGAGCCTGTCCTTCCCGCCGACGTAGTCGGCCTGTTCGTTCTCATTCCGGGAGGCATCTAATATGGCTCGCGTCCGCAAGTCAGATTTCGCGTTCGACGCCATCAGCCTCGAAGGCTCTCTCATCTCGCCTGCCAAGCTTGCTGCCGTGGCAGAGCGCAAGGCGACGGATCAGACCGATGCCGGCTACCACATCCCCAAGGGGCTTACCCTTCGCGATGAAACAGCGCGCTACTTCCGCATTGGCCAGGCGCTCTTTCGTGAACTCTTTGCAGGTGCCCATCCCTCCCAACAGGCCGCCATCCGCTTTACCCAGGAACTCCTGCGTGACGTCTTCGGCTTCACGGACATCGAGCCGGTCACAGCGCTCAGAGTCCACGGCGAATGCGCCTACATCCTCACACTTGAAGCTCTCAAAGGCCGCGTTCCCGTCGTCGTTGTTTCGCCTGCCGATGATCTAGACCACGCCAGCGCCAACCTGTCGCATGATCGTCGCCGCTCCGCCGCATCTTCGCTGCAAGAATGGCTCAATGCCGAGGACAACGCCCTCTGGGGATTCTGCTGCAACGGCGAGCGCCTCCGTCTTCTCCGCGACAACCAGAGCCTTACCCGCCCGGCCTTTTTGGAAGCCAACCTGCGGCAGATCTTTGAAAATGAGGACTTCGCCGGCTTTGCAGCGCTCTGGCTCATCGTTCACGCCAGCCGCTTTGGTCAACCAGGCAGCCCCGTCACCGACTGTGCTCTCGAACGCTGGCGCGAAACCGGCAGCAAAGAGGGCCTCGCCGCGCGTGAGCGCCTCAGCATTGGCGTCAAGGAAGCACTGCTCGCTCTCGGTAACGGATTTCTCTCGAATGCGGCGAACACCGATCTCCGTGACCGGCTCACCAGTGGCCGGCTGCCGATGCCGCAGTTTTTCAATGAGCTGCTTCGTCTTGTCTATCGCCTCATCTTCCTGCTTGCCGCGGAAGACCGCAGCCTCCTTCATCCGCCCGATTCCCCTGACCAAGCCCGCAAGGTCTACGCCGAAGGCTACTCTCTCGGCGCCCTGCGTGATCGCGCCATTCGCCGCAGCGGCTGGGATCAGTTCCACGACCGCTGGGAAGGTTTGCTCATCGTCTTCCGTGCGCTGGCCGACGGCGAGCCACGCCTTGCTCTGCCAGCCCTCGGCGGCCTTTTCGAGCAGCACGGCACCCCCAGCCTCGACACTGCCCGTCTTTCGAACCGTGCCCTCATGGAGGCCATCTACCGCCTTGCATGGCTCCGCGACGACAGCGTCATCGTTCCCGTCAACTGGCGCGACATGGAGACCGAAGAACTCGGCTCCGTCTATGAAGGACTGCTCGAACTCACTCCCCGCCTCACACTCGATGGCCGCGGCTTTGCTTTTGCTGAAGGTGTCGAGACCAAAGGCAACGAGCGCAAGAAGACCGGCAGCTACTACACTCCCGACAGCCTCGTGCAAGCTCTGCTCGACAGCGCCCTTGACCCCGTCCTTGATCGCGTCGAGAGCGAAGCCGAGGATGCCCCCGCCGCCCTGCTCGCCGTTACGGTCATCGATCCTGCCTGCGGCTCTGGACATTTTCTGCTGGCCGCCGCCCGCCGCATCGCTACTCGTGTCGCACGCCTCCGCACCGGCGGCTTGCCGTCCACAGCCGACTACCGTCACGCCCTACGTGATGCCGTCCGTTGCTGCGTCCACGGTGTCGACCGCAACCCCATGGCCGTCGAACTCACCCGCGTCGCCCTCTGGATCGAAACCGTCGAGCCGGGCAAGCCACTCGGCTTCCTTGATGCCAACATCCGCGTCGGCGACTCGCTGCTTGGTATCTTTGATCTGGAGGCCCTGCGAAAAGGCATCCCCGAAGCGGCCTACAAGCCCCTCACCGGCGACCACAAGCCCACCGCGAAAGACTTTGACCGCCGCAACAAGCGCGACAAAGGCGAGGTTGCCGGACTCCTCGATTTTTCCGGGCGGCGTGCGCAGCCGGTGGAACTACCGCCGCTCGCCGCATCCCTGCGCGCAGTTCGCGAGTTACCCGAGGATACCGTCCAGCAAGTCGAAGCCAAGCGCGACCGCTTTCACTCTGCTCACTCTGATCCACGCCTGGTCAACCTCGCCCAGGCCGCAGACCTTTATATAGCCGCCTTCCTCACGCCCAAGACGGAGGAACAATCGCTCGACCTGCACGCGTCTCTTGTGCCCACCACCGCGGATGTTTGGACAGCGATGCGCAGCGGCACGGTCTACGGCCCGCGCCTGGGCGCTGCCCGGCAGCTTGCCAGCACAGCCAGCGCCTTTCATTGGCCGCTCGAATTTCCGGACGTGATGGCCGCTGGCGGCTTCGACATCGTACTCGGTAATCCGCCCTGGGAACGCATCAAGATTCAGGAGCAGGAATTCTTTGCACAGCGCGAACCGGCAATCGCTGAAGCGGCCAACGCAGCTGCGCGTGAACGCATGATCGAGCAGATCAAATTGGCTCCAGAGGGTACCCGAGATCGCACTCTTTTTCTCGAATTTGAATTGGCCAAACGTATCGCTGAAGCATCCTCTGAGTTCGCGCGTGTGGATGCTGAGCAGTGTGGTCGCTTCCCTTTGACCGGGCGAGGCGATGTAAACACCTACGCTCTTTTTGCGGAGTTATTTGTCGGGCTTACCTCGACGAGGGGTCGGGCAGGCATCATTGTGCCTACCGGCATTGCGACCGACGCTACGACTGCGCCGTTTTTCGGCTGGATGGTGGAACAGAAACGACTGGCCCAGTTGATTGACTTTGAGAACAGAAATGGGATCTTCCCCAACGTGCATCGGAGCTTCAAATTCAGTATTCTCACAGTCGGAAGCGAGATTGAGACAGCCGCCTTTGCCTTCTTTCTGACTGGGACAGATCAGTTGTCCGAACCAGAACGTCGATTCACGCTCTCTCCTGAGCAAATTGCTGATATCAACCCCAACTCGAAGACCGCGCCCATCTTTCGTTCGCGCCGGGATGCCGAGCTGACGGCCGGCCTCTATTCGAGGGTTCCGGTCTTGGTGGAGGAGGGCCGTGGCATAGACGGAGACCCGTGGCAATTCGGATACATGACAAAGATGTTCGACATGGCGGATAGTAGCGGCGAGTTTCGTTCAATTGGTGAACTTCAATCGAAAGGACTAGTTCTCAATGGCAATCGATGGGAGTCAGGCGAAGGCCAAGCATTTATGCCTCTATACGAGGCCAAGATGATCCACCAGTTCGACCATAGATGGGCTCATTTTGATGGAGAGGAGTTCCGCACAGCAGGTACCAATGAAAAGGCCGAACCGCGCTTTGAGCCACTGCCTCGCTATTGGGTCGCCAAGGAACGGGTGGAGAGCAGAATCGCTACTAAGCGATGGAAGCACAAGTGGCTGATGGGCTGGCGTGACATCACTAACACTACAAATGAGCGGACTGTGATTTCTTCATTTTATCCGCGGATAGGTGTAGGTCATACGCTCCGGAACATGTTCGTAGGCGCTGCCCCTGAATATATAGCAATGTTTGTTGCGACCCTTTGCTCTTTGCCGCTTGACTATATTGCCCGACAGAAATTGGGCGGAACGCATTTGACAGTTGAGATTCTTCAACAGCTACCCATTCTCCCACCGTCCGCATTCTCTCCAGCTGCGAGCGCCTTCCTTGTGCCGCGTATTTTGGAACTCGTCTATACAAGCCATTCCTTAACAGAGTTGGCTCGCGATCTGGCTTTCTACGGTCCGCCCTTTGCCTGGGACGAAGATCGCCGCGCCCTGCTGCGTGCCGAACTGGATGCCTGGTATGCCCGCGCCTACGGCCTGACGCGCGACGAGTTGCGCTACATTCTGGACCCCGCCGACGTGATGGGTTCGGAGTATCCGTCCGAGACCTTTCGAGGCCTCAAAGAGAACGAGGTGAGACGCTTCGGCGAATATCGCACACGTCGCCTTATCTTGGACGCCTGGGACCGCATGGAACGCGGCGAACTGCCCGCGCCCGAGCCATACGACCAGCGCACCGCTGCCGCGCAGCAGCTCGCCAACACCGGCAAAGATTACTCGGCAGACAATCCGCTCTTTGGCGCGGGCCCGCTTTTTGAGACCCCCGAAATTACCCCCGTCGCAATTCCGGCGTACACGGCACCATCGACACTTCCCGATGGCACCTGGGCGATGTCGGCCTACAACAGTGTTTCGGTTCAACTTCAGCTTGCAGCGATCCTCAAGAAGCTCCCAGTACCAACACGAGCAGACAAGGTTCGCCTGGCAGCGGTCTATGCGCTACATCCGAGTTATTTGACGCCTCAGCTATCGGGGACAGAGTGCCACAATTGGCAACGGCTTGTGGGGGATAGCGCCCGCGTCTCAAACGCCACAAATTTGATTCACTTTGTACCGCGCATCAGCGTTGAATGGCGTGATGCTTACACGCAACTGCGGGGTATGCAAGCTCTTCTAGAAGATACTGAAAATGATACTTGGGCACCGGGAATTGCTGTCCAAGATTTCCTAACGGAAGGCTGGCCAGATGGACGCGCTGGATTCGTGCTGACGATGTTGGAGGGGATGGTGATTGAGAGATCGATAACTGCTCTTCCAACTGATGTCCAGGCCTGGGTGAAAGGATATGCCGCCTGAATTGTTCCCGCGTCCGGCGTTCTCACTGACACCGGAGCCGGGACGTATCGGTCCCAAACTGTGGGTTCGACGTGTGGTGATTTGGCGAGAACCCAACGTAATTCTTCAGGATGTCCCACTACGGCCAGGTTTCAATATCGTCTGGTCGCCCGATTCTCAGAAGCCCGACTCGCCAATTGGTCATGGCGGAGGCAAAACGACGTTCTGTCGACTCTTCCGCTTTTGCCTTGGCGAAGACACCTTTGCGCCCGACGATCTGCGTCGTCGAATCGGCGAGGTCTTTCCCAAAGGATGGGTGGGTGCAGAGATTGTCCTCGATGGTGATGTATGGACTGTTTTGCGGTCGCTAGGACATCGACGTCGCGACATCGTGCAGGCGGGTGGCTCTCTCGATAATGCCTTTTTGGAGGAGCGCAAAGCAACGGGAATGGCTTCGCTCATCGATGCATTTACTCGCTCGTTTATGGGCGACTCCCCAAAGTTAATGCCGAGTAGTATTGGCTCGGAAGGCGCGTGGAAGGCCTTACTCGCATGGACCACGAGAGATCAGGAATGCCGTTTCAGCCATGCCCTGAATTGGAGATCGTCCGATAGCGATTCTTCTTCCCCTGTGGTGAATCGGTCTGCAGAAGATAAGCTGCTTGTCGTTCGTGCGGCCATTCGTGGTCTTTCGCGGGATGAAGTAGCAGCCCAACAAGAGGAAGAGCGCCAGAGAAAAAACGCCGCCGGGAAGAAATCTCATCTCGGCCGTCTCGAATGGCAACTCGGCATGGCCCGCAATAATCTGCCTGCCTCGCTTAAGAAGCAGGGCATGGCGCCCCCTGGTACGCCAATCGACATCTCGCTGTTGAAAAAAACTGCTGCTGATCAACTTTCCAAGCTTCTCAAGTTACCGGAAGGTGTTAATCCTGCAGATGTCGAAGAGGCACGGCGCGAGAGAGACTTGGCTAAGGAGGAATCTGACCGGTTTCAAGGAGAAGTGAAACTCCTCGCTGGCCAGATTGCTGCAAAGCAAGAAACACGATCTTTTATTGCAGGCGAGTTGCCGGAAGCACATGCACGTTTTATCAACGAAAAGAATCCCGTATGCCCTATCTGCAAGGTTCGCATCGATAAAGTTCTCGCCGATGGTTGCCACATCTCTACACAAACGTGCGATCTCTACAGTCTGCAGATGGAGATCTCCCGAAAGCGCGAGCAGGTCAAAGAATTGGAACGGGAGATATCCTCTTTGCGCCGAAACGAGCCAACATTACAGGCTGAAGCAGCTAGATGCAAGAAACGCTTTGATGAACTCGATCGAGCCCTCAAGACAATTGAGAAATCTCATGACGCCTCCTCAGCTTCAGTTAGGGCGGCGCAAAAGGTGATCGAGGATGTCAACCAGTACGAAGCGCTCTTTGCTAATTATGATCGTGCCCGCTCCGCCGCAGAAAAGATGGGCGATAAGTTAGAGAAGACTCGCACCAGTATCGCAAAGTACCGGGGTTCCAGTTCTGCGTCAATCACAAGTCTGTCGAACTGGTTCGACGTTGTGCTGCGCGAACTGGTCCCTGGAGACATTAGGGGCTTTGCAAAGCTGGACGGGAATGGTCTCAAATTGGATGTAGAGTTAGGGGGCTATAGATCAACGGTCGCAATAGATTCACTTAAGGTAGTCGCTTTCGACCTTGCGATCCTGGCGATGTCCTTGGAACGTTCTCTGTTCTTCCCGGGAATGCTAGTTCACGATAGCCCACGGGAAGCCGATCTGAGCGAAATGGTGTACAGGCACCTCTTTGAGTTCTCGGCCAAGCTCGAAGAATGTGGTCCTGCCCCGCTGTTTCAATACATACTCACCACAACGACTGCTCCTCCAGACCGTTTCCAACGTAAGCCGTGGCTGCGACTGGTAGTGAAGGGTGCACCGGCTGAAGAAAGACTCTTAAAGGCTGACTTGTAAGATGATCAAAATCGAGAATCCGCCCGGCTTCGTCGTGCGCGAAGAAGCCCACAAGGCCGCCTACGAGAATGGCTTCCGCATTGCGCTCGGCGTCCATGATGGCTGGCTCGGCTACCGTTCCACCACCGCTCGCGGCGACATCTGGTTCGCTCGCGCCGAAGGACCAGGAAGCTGGCTGCTCTCCATCACGCACGCCGGCGTCGCCGCCGAATTTGAAATGCCCGCGATAGCGGGAATCGCCAGCCCCGGCTTCGCTGTCTACGCTTTCGTGTCTCTGCAGCAGCTTTACCAAACGCTTGAGCGTGTCTACAAGCTGGGGGTGAGCCTGCCGGACGCGCCCCTGGAATCGTTCAAGAAAGCCACCGCCCACACGCAGCAACTCATGCTTCTTGAGATCGTGCGCCGTATAGGTGCAGAGCTTCTGGCGGGCTTCCTCTGCGAACCGGTTCAACTCTGGATCACCCGTGACATTGAGTCGCGGCAGCAGTTCCAC
>Ga0302281_10002109_pt1 | contig 14262 bp, 7 predicted proteins | sample III_Fen_E1_2_FD_198762 | JGI IMG/M metagenome (GOLD analysis project Ga0302281, IMG submission 198762) | Peat permafrost microbial communities from Stordalen Mire near Abisko, Sweden - III_Fen_E1_2 | ecosystem: Environmental > Terrestrial > Soil > Wetlands > Permafrost | place: Sweden: Abisko...
CAAGCTCCGGCCGATGTTCGATTGCCAGCCGCTCCAGTTCTTCAAGCGCGGGCACCGCTACTGTTGCGGCGTAGTCGCCGGCCATCTCGACGGGCTCGTCAGAAGCCCGGCCCATCAAAGTGTTCAATTCAGCCTGCGCCGTGTCGCGTTCCTGTTCCAGCTCAATCAAGTGCTCGTCAAGGCGCGTCACGGCCATCTGCGCGCGTAGAACGTCCACTTGCGGAACGCGTCCTGTTGAGTACTGCGCCAGTGCTGCAGCCAAAGCCTCTTTGAGCAAGGAGGTCTCGCGCTCGTGCAGCCGCATCTCCTGCGCATTGCGCTCCAGATCGGCGCACACCTTGCGCACCTCAGCCGCCACCCCCTGGCGCAGCGATTCGAGTTCGCTCGCGGCTATCTCGGCATCGTCCCCCGCAACCTTGGCGCGCACATCGCGCTTCTGTCTGTTCACGAAGGTCTGTTGAACGGAGACCATCAATTGCGCCTGATTCAGATCCCAGGGCTGTCGCAGCGGCGTATCCCAATCACGCACCATCAGCATCGGGTCGTCCAGGCTCCGCGCCGTGGTGGTTCGGGATTGCGCCAGCGTAAGCCGACGCACCGCGGCAAGAATCTCGGGATTCGCTTCGAGCGCCGCTGCTACCGCATTCTCCACCGACAGGCGAGAACCATCAGCGGGTACAGTGCTTACGGGAACGCCCGCGCGCCCCAGTTCGCTTTGTGCAAAACAGGAAAGACTCAGCGCCAGCACAAACGGCGCTGCGATACGTTTGATTTTCACCGGTCAACTCCGCGTGAGATGTGGGCAAGAGAGATTCAGGCGCGACAATGCGCACGCCGTTTAGCCGCAGCGGAATTGAAACTCAGATTCTTAAGATGAATGCGCCCGTGGGGGGAGACAGAGGCGGAATCACGTGGAGAGCAATATGTGTGCGCGAAGCCTGCGAAGGCACGTACACCACAAACTGATCCATTGCCTCAGCAGGGCTCGCGGACGGCAAGCTCGGTGCCGGCAAAACGGCCGGCAACTGCGTTCTGACAACGCAGCAATTGCTGTGCAGAGCATGCTGCGACTCCGCATGCATGCAGCACCCGTGCTGGCCAGTAGAACCCCGCTGCAGGCAAATCCCGAGCGGAGTCAGCATCATCCCCACCAGCAGGATGGCCATCGCCGCGCGTTGAAAAGATGCCCGCAACATGCACTCAGCATATCATCGGAACCAGTTCTCGCCGTGATTCCCGTCACCTGTGATGACAAACCGCAAGCCAGGTCTGTTCGGCTTCTTCAACCGCGGACAAGCGATTTCAGCGTCAAAAGCTCCGTTCCGGCTCTGCAGATGAATCCGCCGTCGCTGCAAAGCGGCGCCCACTCCTCGCGTCCGGTCGCTCACATTGGGACCCATGCGAATCACGCTCACAGGACACTTGACCTTGAATTATGGGATGCCCAGTTTGTGGGTCATTGCCGCAACCATTTGCAAACCAGGCATCTTTCGGTGTCAGATGATGTTCGATAGATTCCTCGAATATTTGTGCCGCCGGCTACTTCGCCCGCGCCCAACCCCAAGGACGTACCGATGCAACGACGTCACATCCCACAACTCCTGCTGCACACGAGATGGATTGCAGCGGCGGCTCTGGTCTTGCTCTATTCGCATGCCTGGGCCGGGTCGGTAATTACAACCAAGCTGGACGATCCCCATGCCGTGTATCTTGCGCCGGGCGCGTTTGGCTCAGTGGGCGATGGTGTTGCGGACGATAGCGCAGCGCTGCAGGCCGCGATTGACAAGGCGGAGAACCACACGCATGAAGGCCTTGTGTTTGTTGCCTCTGGACGGTACCGTGTCACGCGGACCATCTACGTGTGGCCCGGCGTCCGCGTCATCGGCTATGGCGCAACGCGGCCAGTCCTGCTGTTGGGGCACGCGACGCCGGGGTTTCAGAAAGGCATGTCCGTAATGGTGATGTTTACCGGCCCGCGACCGCCTGAGGCAGGACTCGCGTCAGCCCGCGTTCCGTTTCCGCCGCAGGGAAGTGTCCCGCCCAACCTGGCTATTGCGGATGCCACGCCAAGCACGTTCTATTCAGCCATGAGCAACATCGATTTCGAGATCGGCGAAGGGAACCCGGCAGCGGTCGCCATCCGTTTCCACGCGGCGCAGCACGCATACTTGAGCCACATGGATTTCCATGTCGGCTCCGGCCTTGCAGCGCTGACACAGGTTGGAAACGAAGCGGAGGACCTACATTTTTTCGGTGGACGATATGGAATCCTGACAGAGAAGACCTCGCCCGCATGGCAGTTTACGCTGATCGATTCGGTGTTTGAGGGGCAGCGCGAAGCCGCTATTCGTGAGCATGAAGCCGGACTTACGTTGATTCGCGTCACGTTCCGCAATATACCTACCGCGATAGCGATCGATGAAGAGTATTCAGATCAATTGTGGGTGAAGGATTGCCGCTTTGAGCATGTGTCGGGATCCGCCGTGGTCATCAGCAATGAAAAAAGCCCACTCACTGAAATCGGATTTGAGAACGCCGTGATCGACGATGTGCCAACCCTCGCACTGTTTCGTGAAAGCGGAAAGAAAGTCGCGGGAAAGGGCTCCATCTATCGAGTGAAGACTTTCAATTTCGGACTCATCGTTCCGGAAGAAGGAAGGTTGGGCACCATCGGCATGCGCTACGACGCCGAGCCATTGAACACGATGCCCGAGCCGATGCACGCGGCGATTCCCGCGCTGCCGTCAACGAACGATTGGGTGAATGTGCATGAACTGGGAGTAACGGGCGACGGAACGACCGACGACACAGCCGCGATCCAGAAGGCGATTGAGACGCACAGGGTGTTGTATTTTCCCAGCGGCCACTACGTAGTGCGTGACACGATTCAGTTGAAGAAGGACACGGTGCTCATCGGTCTGCATCCCACCATGACACAGTTCGATCTGCTTGACGGAACGCCAGGCTACCAGGGTGTGGGCGCACCCCGTGCCTTGCTCTCCGCACCGCCGGGCGGCGCCAACATTGTGAGCGGTTTGGGAATCTTTGCAGGAGGTACAAACCCGCGCGCAGTGGCGCTGCTCTGGAAAGCAGGCGAAGACTCGCTGGTAGATGATGTGCGCTTTCTGGGCGGCCATGGCAGCGGAACCAATCCGTATAACAACAACCACACGGCCGATCCGGATGCGCTGAAGCCGTGGGACGGCCAGTATCCAAGCTTGTGGGTGACCGATGGCGGAGGCGGAACATTCGCCGATATCTGGACGCCGAACACCTTTGCGCAGGCCGGATTCGTGGTCTCAAACACCCGGACGCCTGGACATATTTATGAGCTTTCGAATGAGCACCACGTGCGCACCGAAATCAAGTTCGACCATGTGGAGAATTGGGATGTGAACGCGCCGCAGACCGAGGAAGAAGCGGGGGAGAGTCCGGAGTCGCTCTCACTGGAGTTCGACTGGTCTCGGAATATCACCGTAGCAAACTATCACGGCTATCGTGTCACGCGATCGAAGGCGCCCTTCAAGGCGGCAGTGCGTTTGTATCAATCGAGCGGCATTCATTTCCGCAACGTGCATGTGAACGCGGAGAGCGGCTACGGCATCGCCGATGCAAACGGGCCGGGGACATTTCTGCGAGTCAGCAAGTTTCCTTACGAGAATGCAATCGAGGATGTGACCCATCATCTCGAAGTACGCGAGCGCGAGTTTGCTGTACTCGATGTGCCCGCGCATCCGATCCAGGCACCGCCTTCGCTGGCGAAATGGAAAGTGGAGAAGCTTGAGGATGGCTTCTTTTCGATCTCAGGCGCAGCGGTGGACGCGCAAGGAAAGCTCTACTTTGTCGATCACCATCAACAGCGTATTTATGGATGGTCAGCAGGCGAAGGCCTCACCGTGGAGCGGGACAATCCGCTTGACCCCGTGAACCTGGCATTCGACAAAGCAGGGAATCTCCTGGTGGTTTCATCAGCCGGGCCCGAAGGGACTGTCTATAGCTTCAAACCCGGATCTACAGCGGAAGACATCACGGTCCTTAAAGCGCAGCGGGCAGCGCCACATCCAGGGGCGGTGGCAATTCTGCCGCAAAACTACTGGAACAACGGGGAGTTTCAGGATCAGCTCGACCTGGTCACGTTCAAGTTCAAGACGCTTGATGCCATGTTTGCGCAGGACGTGACGACAGCAAAACCACGCGAATACGTCTCGCCCGATGGCAGCGTCTTCCTGCCCGCGGGCCGCGTGTTTCAACAGGGTCCGCCGGACTCGACCGGCTGGAGATTCTCTGACAACCTTGACGCCAATGGATTTGTGCGCGGAGGAGCTGGACAGCGAATCTATGTGAGCAGCGAATCGGAGGATCGCACCTATAGCGGCGTGGTGCAGGCGGATGGGACGCTCGCGGATCTGAAGCCATTTACGGAACGCGGTGGCGAGAGCATCGCGGTGGACAGCGCGGGCAACGTGTATGTAGCCAACGGGCAGATGATTGTCTACGACCCGACCGGACGCCAGATTGGCGTGATCGATGTACCGGAGCGCCCCATCGACATTCTGTTTGGGGGCAAGGATCACAAGACGCTGTTCATCCTGGCGCACCACGCATTGTTCGCAGCACGCGCGAAATGACCGCGAAACTCCTGTGCCCCATTCATCGAGCGTCTTCGGGTGGGTGCCCCCTGGGCACGGCGACAGGTCTTCGTCGCTGGGGTGGTGGGCGATGAGTGGGAGAGCACAAAGCCCAACCCTCGGCCATGGGGTCTTTCAGTCTTCCCCTCTGTTCTTAATCAGACTGAAAGACTGAGAATGCGATTGAGCCTCTGGACAAATACGCTCGGTTCACGGAGCGGCACGCCTTCCATCAAGAGAGCCTGGTCAAGCAGCAGCCATGCCGCGTCCTTAGCCACAGCATCGTCAGGCCGCGCAAGCAGCTTCTTCACAATTTCGTGATCGGGATTGATTTCAAGCGTGGGCTTGGGCGCAGGGATTTCCGTTTGCCCCATCGCCCGCAACATCTGCTGCATTTGCAGCGAAGGTTCCTCTTCGTCAGACACGATGCACGAAGGGCTATCCGCAAGCCGCGAAGAGACGCGCACATCCTTCACACGATCACCAAGCAATGCCTTCATCTTCGCGAGCAGCGGCTGCAGAGCTTCGGTCTTGTCAGGTTCCTCTTCGCCCTTCAGGTCCTCGCCCGTGGAGCTCTTGTTCACGGCCTTCAGTTCGATGTCGCCATACTTGTCCACACCGGAGAACACAATCTCGTCAATGTCGTCATCGAGGATCAGAACTTCCAGATCCTTCTTCTTGTAAATCTCGAGCAGCGGTGAGGTGCGCAGCAGCGCTTCGTTTCCGCCAGTGATGTAGTAGATGCCCTTCTGCCCTTCCTTCATGCGTGCCTTCGCCTGCGACAGGCTGGTAAGCCCATCCACGCTGGTTGACTTGAAGCGGATCAGGTCCAGCAGCGTCTCGCGATTCGCAAAGTCGCTATAGAGGCCTTCCCTCAGGGGCCGATTGTATTGTGTAATAAACTTCAAATACTCATCGGGCTGCGTCTCCGCAATGTTCTTCAGCTCGCTGAGAATCTTTTTCACGCTGGCGCTGCGAATGCTTGCCAGCACGCGGTTCTGCTGGAGAATTTCCCGGCTCACATTCAGCGGAAGATCCTCGCTGTCGATGATGCCGCGAACGAATCGCAAATACTGCGGCAGCAGTTCCCGCGAGTCGTCCATGATGAACACGCGCTTGACGTAGAGTTTTACACCCACCTTGTATTCCGCCTGGTAAAGGTCGAGCGGAGCCTTCGCAGGCACATAGAAAAGCGTGGTGTATTCAAGGCTTCCCTCGGCCTTGGTATGAAACCAGAACAGCGGATCCTCAGAATCGCCGGTGATGGATTTATAGAGTTCCTTGTAATCCTCATCGGAGATTTCACTCTTGGACCGCCGCCAAAGCGCACTGGCAACATTCACCTGCTCGGTGACGCGAGTCTTGATTGATTTCTTTTCGTCCGCATTCCATTCGCTCTTGTCGTAGGTAAGGAAAATGGGAAACGCAATGTGGTTGGAATACTTCTTCACAATCTCCTGCAAGCGCCAGCTATTGGCATACTGCTTGCCCTCGTCGTTGAAGTGAAGAAGTACGCTGGTGCCCGCCACAGCACGCTCAGCTGGTTCAATCTCAAACCCTGTCTTGCCATCGCTGACCCAGCGCCATGCCTGCTCTTCGCCGGCCTTGCGCGAAAACACTTCAATGCGATCGGCAACCATGAACGCGCTGTAGAAGCCCACGCCGAACTGGCCAATCAGGTTCGAGTCCCGCTTGGCGTCTCCGGAAAGTTGCGAGAGAAACTTCTTGGTGCCCGATCGCGCAATGGTGCCCAGATGCGAAATCAGGTCCTCCTCGTTCATGCCGATGCCCGTATCGGCAATCGTGAGGATCTTGTTCTCCTCGTCCAGTTCCAGGTCGATCCGCGGATTGAAGGGCAGCGCCTTGTATGCATCATCCACCAGCGTCAGATAGCGCAACTTATCCAGCGCATCTGAGGAGTTGGAGATGAGTTCGCGAAGAAATATCTCGGGATGCGAATAGAGGGAGTGGACGATCAGTTGCAGCAGCTGATTAACTTCAGTTTGAAATTCACGTTTCGACATTGATCTTTGCACCTATATACGACATTATAAAACGGCCGCAATGTCGAATCCACCTTCTTGGATGGCGACCGGGCGCCGCAACGAACCGCCGACCGTTATCCCTTTGCCTTCCCTTGTGCCTTCGCCTTCCCAATCGGTCCGGACTTGAGAATTTTGCCACCTTCCTCAATCACGTATAGCTGGTTCACATCTAGATTCTTCACCTGGTCCACCTGTCCGCTCAGCCAGCGAATCTCAACCTTGTCCACCTTCTTTGCCTGATCAAGTCCAAAGTGCATGCGCAAATCGTTCTGCGAGAAATAACTTCCGCCGCTGCGCAACTCGTCCATCTGCACCAGCGCCTTGGGTGCGTCTGGGCTCGTCATGGCGGTCACAAGAACCCGGCTTCCAATTCCCGTACGATTCGACTTCACACCCACCAGCTTGATCTTGATCCAGTTACGATTCAGCGTCGAATCGCAGCGCAGCAGTTGGGGCTTCGCGTTGATGCAGTTCACCGCAACATCAATCGATCCAGTGTTGTTGTAGTCGCCAAATGCGCATCCGCGCGCCGGTGCATTTTCCAGAATCCCCGGCCCGCCCTGGCTGGTCACTTCTTCAAATCTGCCGTTGCGCAAGTTGCGATAGAGATACTTGTGCTCGGCGTATTTCAAATCGCCCTTCGATCGGTCGACTTCCGGATACACGTGCCCGTTCGACATCAGAATGTCGAGCCAGCCATCGTTATCCATGTCGAAGAATCCCACGCCCCAACCCAGCAGCCGCGTGTTCACGCCCAGCCCGCCGGGATACGTACGATCCTCGAATGACGCGTCCCCAAGGTTCGTATAGAGCGAATCCGTATCGCCCGCAAAGTTGGTCTTCACAACGTCCAGGTTGCCGTCGCGGTTATAATCCCCGATGGAAACGCCCATGCCCGCCTGGGGTTTAGCCTCTGCTGACAACGCCGCTCCGGCCTCAATGGCAATATCGCGAAACGTACCGTCCTTCTGGTTCAAGTAGAGCGTTGCCGGCGCCGAATCGTTGGCCACATAAATATCCGGCCAGCCATCGCTGTCCAAATCGGAAGCAGCTACGCTCAACCCATACGTCCCCACAGCCGTCCACATGCCCGACTTCTCGCTCACATCGGTGAAGGTTCCATCACCCTGGTTGTGATACAGAATGTTTCTTCCTCCGGGCAATCCCGGCGGCCCGCACGCCACAAGAATTCCCTTGTACGTGCATGGTCCATCCTCCGGCTTCGGCGCGGTTTTCAAATCGAAATCAACATAGTTGGCCACAAACAAATCGAGATTCCCATCCCGGTCGTAATCCACAAACGTGCAGCCCGTATTCCAGCGGATCTTCGGTCCCGGCTGAATCAGTCCCGCCTGCTGCGTCACATCTTCAAATGTCCCATCGCCATGGTTGCGATACAGCGCATTCTGCCCATAGTACGTGACAAACAAATCATCATGCCCGTCGTTGTTGTAATCGCCAACGCAGCATGCCTGCCCCCAACCTGTCTTGCGGTCCAGGCCCGAGCCGGCAGTTACATCGGTGAACGTTCCATCGCGATTGTTCTTGAACAGATGGCAGCGCGGCTCCTGCCCCGCGGGAAAACCGTCAAGCCGCCAACCGTTCACCAGGAACAAGTCCACCCAACCATCGGCGTCGTAGTCATAGAACGCCAACCCGCATCCGGTCGTTTCCAACAGATACTTATTTGTGAACTCGCCCCCGTAAATGGTCTTCACGTTCAGCCCGACTTCTGTCGCAACATCCACAAAGCTGATGCCCAGAGGCGTTCCTTCAATGGGAGACTTGGGCCCCGGCGGCGGTGGCGCAGGCTTCGCATCGTAACTCCGTTCCTGCGGGCCAATGGGCTTCGATGCGTCCTGCGTTCCGTGCTGCAAGGGCGCGGCCAACGCAAGAATATCCGCGAACGGAAGAACCAGGGCGGTGCGGCTGAGTGATTGAAGAAATGCGCGGCGTTTCATAATTCCCAAACCTTTCAATTCAACCCTATAGTTCAGCCCTCTTTGTTTTATTGCGCACCCGGCGTAACCGAAGCGTGAGCCTTATCGGAATGCACATGCCATGGATCGCTTTCCGTAGATATCTCGGGATGCTTGCGAAGATAGTCCAGCGAATAAGTTGGCGCGCCCGGATCGATTCTCTTGGTCGTATACTGGGCAGCCTCTTCGGCCGCCTTGGCCTTCATGCCCATTCTGCGATAAAGAATAGACAAATTGTAGTGGGCCGCGAGATCGTCCGGATCAATCGCCTGCAGCGCCTTGAACTGCTGCAAGGCTTCGTCGCTCCTGTGCTGCTGGTAGTACGAAATACCAAGCTCCCGCCGCGCATCCCGCGACTGCGGATACTGCGCAACCACCTTCTCCAGATCGGCGACTTCCGCTTCCGTATGCCTTTGCCTGCGCTCCACCTGCGCCAGGTAATACAGCGCGCGTGCATCGTCGGGATGAATCGTCAGCGCCTCTTCGAGCGGCCCGCGCGCTTCGGTATATTTCTCCCACTCAATGTAAGTGAGACCTACATTGATATAGCCATCCTTGTAATCCGGCCGGAGCTTCACCACTTGCTCAAATGCTCGAATCGCGTCCTCGTATTGCAACGAGTCGAGATAGCCGATGCCGATGTTATTCCAACGCATCCAATCGGGATTATCGTTTGCCAGCGGCTCTGCCGGCGCATTCTCGCCAAGGTTCAGCGTGCGGCTTCTCGATGCGATCTCAACCACCGGATACGCCGGATGATCGGGCCCCAGGACATTGTTGAGATAACTCTGCCGAAGGTGCCGGTAATTCACCGCCGCGGTTATCGTGATGGGACCCTTCGCTCCTGCCGGTACGTGAAACTGATACCGCACCAGCGCCGACCGTCCCGATTGAATCGTGTTGTCGTAAGCCACGGAATGAATCGTCCACACCTTGTGGTTGTCCACAAAGCCCCCCGTCAAATCCACGGGCCGATTGGTAAAGCTGTGAGCGCCGCGGTCCAGCATCCCATCCGGCTCCAGAAACCCGCTTTTGTAAATCACCGCCCCCGACGCATCCTTCACCGTGAAGCTGAGAAATGCTTCATACAAGTCGCGCACTTCGGGAATAAACGAATGCCCGATCGCCTTGCTCTGCACCACCACCGAAGCCTCAACCGTCTCATCCGGCTTCAGCGAAACCGGTGTCGTGCCCAATGGCGCAACCAGCGGTCCGCCGTTCACGTCCTTCAACGCGAACAGATCCACGTTCATATAGTTGCCGCTTCTCAGAAAGTCAATCGTCTTCTGCAACTGCTCGTCGAAGCCGTAATAGAACGGCACTGCCGTATTGCCCGCAAGCCAGCGATGGGAAACAAATGTGCCATGCTTCGCGCCGTATTCAGGCAGCGTGATCGGCGCCCGCTTCATGTGGCATCCCTGGCAACTCGAAAAGTCCGCCGTATAAAACGTAAGCGGATTCCGCTGAGAAAACTTTGACTGCTGCCACTCGTCATAGGCCGTAAACGCGCGAATAAATTTGTAATCGTTCAGCGGTGCCGGCAAGTTGGCCTTATGGCAAGCCGCACAAAATTCCGGCGTGTGCAGAAAGTCATGCATCACCGCTTTCGAATGCCGCTCCGGGTGCCGAAGAATCATGTCAAATGGAACTTCGCCCGGAATGCGCTCGCCATTCTCATCCACAATCACCGCGGGCACACCCATCTTCAAGCTGGCGTTCCCATTGGTTGAATCCAGGCTCACCACGGAGTGGCAAGTGGTGCAAGTCAGTCCATCGGAATCGAACTTTGCGCGATCCACCTTTGAATCTTCAGTCAGTGCCCCGCCCAGAACTCCAATCGGATTGTGGCAACTATCGCAGTGGCGCGCAAAGGCAATCCCACGCGCCGGGTCGCGGATCAGCAAGTTCACGCTCGTCCGATAAAACGGCGTGCGGAATGCATTCGAGTGCAGCGCCTGTCGCCACTGGCTATAGGCCTCCTGGTGGCATGTACCGCAGTATTCCGCGCTGGGATAGGCGCCCGGCTGAAGAAATCCTTCGCCCTGTGCCTGCACGTTACCCGGTGTAAATGGATTCTTCGGCCCGTAATGGAAGTTATAACTCGGAGTTACCATCGAGTTATATTCCTTGCGATCCGCGGCCACCGCCGCTTCCGCGCGAGCCTTCCATTTCGCCAGTGCTTCCCGCTGTGCCGGAGTGTCTTCAACCGGCGGAGTGCCGGGAGCCGCAGCTGTGTACGCAGGAGGAGGCGTCTGCGTAACATCACTCGACTGCGCTCCCAGCACAGGAGCGAGCCGCGACGCGCCCAATCCAAAGCAAACAGCGAGAACCAGCGTTCCCGCGTTCTTCTTCATAACTTTCTCCAGCCGGCTCAATTGCAACGGACCAGCATTCATGCGCTGGTTCCATCGCCATCGAAAAAAATCATCAGGAATTTCGCTTTACGAATACGAGGGCGTAACGACGGGTGATCGTTTTGAAACGTTTGAGTTTGCGCTGCGACCTCGCAACATCTCCGAAGTCCCTCCCGATCTGCTCTGTCCTGCCCCGCCGGAAGTGAACCCGTTGATCCTGCCACACTATAGCGCCTCCGCCAATCGGTTGTATATCCACCAAAAGGTGGGCCAAATCGCCCGTAAATTCCGCGCCAGCGGACGCGCCGAATGATCCCTCCGTTCATTGTTCATGAGCAGAAGATTGCATTGCCGCGCAAGCAGCGGCTGCCGCACCGCAGGTGCTTATTGCGGCGGAGCAGATTTCAGCGCCGTAACCTTCTTACGCTCCAATGCGGCTTCCATCGTTTTCCCCTGCCGCTCCAATCCCCGCGCCAGCCCTTCGTGAGCCCCCACGTAGTTCGGATCGAAACTTAACGCCTCGCGATAATCCGCAACCGCCTCATCCACTTTCCCGTTGGCCAGCAGCGAGTCGCCCGAGTGGGTCCTCACCTCGGCGCGCTGCAGGTTCATATGCACCCGCATCAGGTCGGCAGCTTTCCTGCGCTCTTCTATCGCCTCGGCCGGCTGGTTCTCCTTTGCCAACACTGTCGCCAGCGTCAGGTGCGCGTCCGCTTCGGTCGGGCTCTGCCGAATCGCTTCCCGCAACGCCGATACCGCCTCCGGCAGCCTTTCCAGCTTGTTATAAACGCTGCCCAGCGTGGCCCATCCATCGCCATTCAACGGCCGCAACTTCAGGCTCGCGCTCAACTCCCGCTCCGCGTCGGCATACCGCCCCGCCTGCATGTATAGCACGCCCAGCAGATAAGGAGCCTCCGGCGCCGTCGGGTTCTGTTTCTCCGCCGTCTCCAGTTCCGGAATCGCACCCGCAGCATCATCCTGCATCTTAAGCGCGTAGCCCAGGTTGTAATGCAACTGCGATGCATTCGGTTCCAGTTTCAGCGCCGCGCGCAACTGCACAATCGCATCGTCAAGCTGGCTCAGTTGAATGTCCGCCACCGCGAGATTTTGATGCGCCGTCACATTGTTCGGCTCCAACGCCACCGCGCGCTGCAGATACGGGATCGCATCCTTCGCCTTCTGTCCAAGGCAAAGAGCCATGCCCAGGTTAGTAAGAATCTCCGCGCGTTTGGGATTCGCGTCAGCAGCCCGCTGCAACAGCGGAATCGCTTCCTCCACCCGGTCAAGCCGCGCCAGCACAAGGCCTAATTGATAAGCCGCCATCGTCGATGCCGGATCCAGCTTGCTCGCCTGCTGCAGCACCGGCAGAGCCTGTTCATCCTGTCCCGCATTCGCCAGCGCCCTCCCCAGCTCAAGACCGATCACCGCATTGCGAGGATCAAGCTCATCGGCCTTGGTCAGCTCCTCCAGGCCCCCCGCCTGCCCCAACGCATTCAGCGTCAATCCCAGGTGAAGATGCGCCGTGGCGAAGTCCGGGCTTGCTGAGATTGCGGCCGAGAAAGCCTGTTTCGCATCTGTCCAGTCCGCAACCTTCGCGTATAACGTCCCCAGCTCATCCTGGAACTCCACAGTCCGCGGATCGCGCGCCGCCGCTTCCTTCATTCTGGCGATCGCTGGCCGAATCTGCCCGGTTCCGGCAAGCGCCCGACCATAGGACGCAAGCGTGCCGGGTGTAAGGTTTTGCTTCGAACTCCGCGATGCCGCCTCAAGCTTCTGAAACAACGGCAGCGCCTTGGCCGCCTGCCCGCTCTGCTCATAGGCAACAGCCAGGTTCAACTGGGCGCTGCTATCTCCGGGCTGGATCGCCAACGCCTTTTCCAGCTCGCGAATGCCTTCATTCAGTCGTCCCACGCGCACCAGCACAGCGCCCAGCGCGCTGTGCCCCTGCGCAACGCCAGGCTCCAGCCGAACCACTTTTTGAAAGTCGTCCAGCGCGGTGCTCAGGTCGTTGTGCGCAACGGCGTCCGCACCCGCGCGATAGTCCGCATCGGCCTGCTTCAGGCTGGGTGACGGCTCTTGCGCATCAACCCAATGCGCCCAGCCCGGCCAAGCGGACAAAAGCAAACCGATCTTCATCAGCATCTTGCGGGAAGACCTGGACACGGGATTGCGGCCTCGACTCAACCCCAACAGACTACCAGAGCGTCATCACCGCCCGCCCCGGTGAAAACGATTACAACACCGGCTTTCGAAGCGTAAAATGGTCCGGTCATTTTAGACAGTTCCGCGAGTGGTCCCTGTTGCCGCAATACCCGGGCAGAAAAAGACCGCCGCGCATATGGGGAGATGTGCCATGAAGCAATTTGGCAGGCGTGCGGCAGTATGGATGTCAATCGGGCTGAGCATTGCAATTGGGGCCTGCGGCGGTGGAGGCGGCGGTTCCACAACTCCGCCACCCACGACCACGTACGTTCTCACCGTCAATTCGGCCTCCCCATCCAGCGGCGTCGCCATCTCGGTATCTCTCGCCGACAACAACCTGGCCTCCAATGGAACCACCAGCTTCACCCGCACCTACAATTCCGGCGTCGCCGTGGTCCTGACAGCCCCCGCAACCGCCGGAGGAAATAACTTCTCCTCATGGTCCGGCTGCACCAGCGCCAGCACCGTCACCTGCAACGTGACCATAACCGCCAACACAACCGTAACGGCTAGCTACGCCGCTCCCCCCACCCCGTACACGCTCACGGTGAATTCGGCCACTCCCAACAGCGGCGTCGCCATCGGGGTCACCCCTGCAGACAACAACGCGGCCACCAACGGCACAACCAGCTTCACCCGCACTTACAACTCCGGAACCGCCGTCGTGTTGACCGCGCCCGCAACCGCCGCCGGCAACAACTTCTCTTCCTGGTCCGGCTGCACCAGCACCAGCACAACCACCTGCAACGTCACCATCAGCGCCAATGCCACGGTCACCGCAACCTACGCTCCGCCCGCGGTCGCCATTACTCCCAATCCAGCTACCGTTGCCATCGGATCCACGCTGCAGTTTACGGCAGCCATTAGCGGAACTGCCAGCACCGCTGTCACCTGGGCAGTAACCGCACCCTCCGGCAGTTCGCTCAGCGCGGGCACCATCACTTCCGCCGGCCTCTACACCACGCCCTACCCCGCCCCTGCCACTGTCACCGTCACGGCCACCAACGCGGCAAACACGGCGCAAAGCGCCCGCGTCACCGTCACGCTCAGCCCA
>Ga0302281_10002114_pt1 | contig 14255 bp, 11 predicted proteins | sample III_Fen_E1_2_FD_198762 | JGI IMG/M metagenome (GOLD analysis project Ga0302281, IMG submission 198762) | Peat permafrost microbial communities from Stordalen Mire near Abisko, Sweden - III_Fen_E1_2 | ecosystem: Environmental > Terrestrial > Soil > Wetlands > Permafrost | place: Sweden: Abisko...
TGTTCAGCATTGTAGTAAATATCGATACCACTATTACCGCTCCTGTTCCGCAAATTTCGGGACCCGTCGCCTTGTGCACTAACGCGCTGTCAAGCGCGGCCTATACTACCCCATTTGTTTCGGGAGGCACTTATACCTGGAGCATTACAGGTGGTGCCATTATCTCTGGTTCAGGGACCAACAGCGTAAGTGTTAACTGGAATGGTGCCGGGCCATACCTGCTGAAAGTGACGGCCTGTGTATCTGCTTTTTGCAATTCTGATTCGGTTACGCCTGTAGTTAACCATCCTGTCACCTCAAACATTAGTTACACTATTTGCGCGGGGCAGTTCTACAGCGGGCATAACGCTGGCGGAATGTATATAGATACCTTTACAAGTTATACCGGTTGCGATAGTATACGTAATTTGAACTTAATTGTTTTAGCAGGTCATTCTTCCATCAGCGAAAGTATATGCCAGGGTCAAAGTTATGCAGGGCACAGTCAAACCGGCATATATACTGATACGCTGTCCGGTTCCTACGGTTGCGACAGTATACGTACGCTTAACTTAACCGTTTTAGCAGGTCATTCTTCCATCAGTGAAAGTATTTGCCAGGGTCAAAGTTATGCGGGGCACAATCAAACCGGTCTATATACCGATACACTGACCGGTTCGTATGGTTGTGATAGCCTAGTTACCATAAATTTATTTGTCGATAGTATTGCAATTCCAACGATTACCAGGACAAACGATACACTCCGTACGGAAATTTATGATGCCTATCAATGGTTGTTAAATAACGTTCCGCTTAACGGCGACACGGCGCAAAGTGTTACGATCGTTCAGGATGGCGACTATAGTGTAATTGTAACTAATGCCAGCAGTTGCACTGATACCTCTCCGGCATTTAATGTAACAGACTTAGGGGTTGTGAATATAACCTTCACCTACGGAATAAAAATATATCCCAATCCTAACAATGGTAAATTTTATGTCCGGTTCACTTCTCCTCCGGCAGGTACCTGCACCATCCGCATGTATGACATTGCCGGAAAGTTAGTATGGCAAGGAGAAAATAGCGAAATTGAAACAATGATAGACTGTACAGAATTAAGCGCGGGTATCTATACTTGTGAAATTATTTCAAAAGAGTTTAAAACCACCAACAAGATAGTGGTGCAGTAGTGGTATAGTCAGACAACCGGGTTTCAGCCTTTTGCACAAACCGGAAGCTACAATGTTTGTCAGGTCTTTCAGGTCAACTTTTCATCTGGGTTATTTAGTAAAGAAAAATTTGTGTAGTTAAATAACTACGCGTATATTTGTAGTCAAATAGCTACGCTATGAATTTAAGGCGCGATGTTTTTCAAGCCATAGCAGACCCTACCAGAAGGGCTATCCTATTATTGGTAGCCTCACAATCCATGACGGCAGGCGCCATAGCCGCCAACTTTGATACGGCCAGGCCGACCGTTTCAAAACATCTGCAAATACTTACCGAGTGCGAATTGCTTAATCAAGAACAAAACGGGCGGGAAATTTATTATCAACTCAACGCAAAAAAGATGAAGGAGGTAGCCGAGTTTATTGAGCCATTTCGCAAGATATGGGACGACCGGTTTAATAAATTAGAAACCATCATGAAAAATTATAAGCCAAAAAAATAAAACGACATGGGACTGAAAACAAAAATGCATGCCGAAGAGGGCAAACAGGATTTAATAATAACCAGGGAATTTGACCTGCCGGTGGAATTGGTTTTTAAAGCCCATGTAGATCCGGAGCTCATTGTACAATGGAAGACGCTCCCCAATACCACAGCCAAAATACTGAAGTTTGGAGGTAAGAAGCATGGCAGTTATCAGATGCAATCAACCGACGCGCAGGGGAAAATAGTATCGAGCGTTAGTGGGGTGATCCACGAGTTTATCCCCAACCAGAAGATGATACGGACATTTGAAGTAGAGAATGCGCCTATTGGTGTACAACTTGAGATCTATGATTTCGAACGGCTTACTGATAATACTAGCAAACTCAGCATGCACGTAATATACGAATCGGGTGCGATACGTGACCAATTGCTGAAAATGCCGGGTGCTTCAGGCTACACCATGGGCATGGCACACGACAGGATGCAGGAATTAATGAACAAATTTAAATAAAACATCATGGAACAAAAAACAAAGGTAAATGCGGAAGACGGCAAGCAGGAATTGATGATCACCAGGGAATTTGATCTGCCCGTAGAGATGCTCTTTAAGGCCCATGCCGAACCGGAACTCGTTGAACAATGGATGTCGAATCCGTTTGCTACTGCTAAAATGCTGAAGTTTGAAGGGAAGAAGCATGGTTGTTATCAAGGGGAATCGACCGATGCAAATGGGAATGTCGTATTTCGAAGTAATGGGATGTTCCATGAGTTTATCCCGAACCGGAAAATCACGCGTACATTCGAAATGGAGAATGCTCCCTTTGGCGTTCAACTTGAGATCTATGAATTTGAAAAACTTACTGACAACACCAGCAAACTAAACATGCACGTAATTTTTGAATCGGTTCCGCTCAGAGACCAACTATTACAACTGCCATTTGCACAAGGCATCAACATGGCGCATGACCGAATACAGGAGATACTAGGCAAATCAAAATAACGCATCATGGCAAAGAGTGAAATGAATACTAAGGTTGATTGGTTCTTCGCTAAAGCCACCAAGTGGAAAGAAGAGTATGAGAATTTGAGAACCATCATTCTTGAGTGCGGGCTGACTGAGGAACTGAAATGGGGTTGCCCTTGCTATACGTTCGAAAAGAAAAATATAGTTCTGATACATGGATTTAAGGAATACTGTGCCGTTCTTTTTTTCAAGGGGGCCTTGTTAAAGGATACGCTCGGTATTCTCATCCAGCAAACACCGAATGTACAGGTGCCGCGCCAGGTCCGGTTTACCAGTTTGAAGGAAATAGTTAAGATGAAAACCACACTAAAGGCCTATATCCAAGAAGCTATTGAAGTGGAAAAAGCGGGTTTGAAGGTGAAGCTTAAAAAAACCTCGGAATACCCCATTCCGGAGGAGTTTCAAAATAAGTTAGATGAAACGCCTGCCTTGAAAAAAGCATTTAAAACCTTGACCCCAGGACGGCAAAGGGCATACCTCTTTTATTTTTCTCACCCCAAGCTATCCAAAACCCGTGAGGCGAGGGTTGAAAAAAGCATAGAGAAAATTATGGATGGAAGGGGGTTGGATGATTAATATATTTGACAAGATATGAGTTGGAATATAGTTTTATTTAATTCCAAACAGAAAATCGATTCTGTTGAAAGTGTGGACGAAGCTCAGTTGGAGCCAACAGATTTTTGTTCTGTTTTTGAAGATCACTTTCAACAAATAATTAAAAAGGATGATCGCAGGGAAGTTAAGGGAAAGGACTTTGTCATTGAATATTTTGCTGATGCTGAAAAGGTGAGCAATAAAATGCTGAGTTTATACGGCGAGAATGGCATTTATGAATTGGTGGTGTTAGCAAAGAAGAACAACTGGCAAATATTTGATACCGGGCTTGGACAAATGATTGATTTGGAAAATCCATCAAAGAATGGTTTTGAAAATTTTCAGCGCTATCTTAATCAGGTTTTAAAAAAGTGAAATTCTGCTGCGTGATGAAAACCAGAAACCATTTGAATAGCAGTAAAAACGTCAAGTAACAGTTCACCCGATCGTCCTCTGGCTAAAGAGGATCGAAGCCTATATCTTATTCCTCACACTCTGCTCATGCCTGATAAGGTTATCGGGGTCATACATATTCTTTACAGCCTGCAACCGTGCATAGTTGTCACCGTAATAAGCCTGCTGCCAATTGGTGAAGCCAAGGTAGGGATAGTTGCAGTATTGGGCGATGATACCATTGCTTGCAAATACGTTCTGCACATCGGCAAAGGCCTGCGTTAGTTTTTCGGCCTGGCCTGGTTGTTCCCAATAGGTTTGCAGCTCGGAGACAAATTTTTTGCTGCGGTGCGGATACGCTGAGGCTGCTTCAAAATCCTTGTTGGCGATGTTGCCCCCTAAGGTATTTACCTGGTATATCATACCGGGTGTGCTGCTCACCTTTTCAATAACGGATGAGATGAAACCGCTTAACTCAGCAAAGGAATTATACAGCCCTGCGCATGAGTTGCGGAAGGTAACCGGTACCAGCGAGCCATAAAACGTTTTCACTGCCTTCGCCGTTTCAATAGGCTGTCCGTTGCTGGCCTTATCGGTTAAAGCTGTAATGGCATCAATAAAGTTTTGAACTTGTGGCGTATGCTCCCCATAATTAGTAAGCAATACATAGGCGGTGGTATGATTCAGCACAAAGGCTGAAAAGCAGGATACCGGCAAGTCGGCGCCCAGTTCAAACCACTTCTCCATTATTTTAAGCGTCTTTGTAGTATCCACATTAAACGCCCTGAACCGGTGCGATTGAAATTGCGGCGGCAAAGGATGCGACCGGAAGGTCATGGAGGTAATCACCCCAAAGTTACCGTTGCCACCACCGCGGCAGGCCCACAATAGTTCATCGTTATCCTTAGCGGTGTGTATATTGCCCTTAGCATCCGCCATCGTAAGTTCCATAAGCTGGTCGCAGGCCAAGCCATAGTGGCGGCTGAAAAAACCATAGCCTCCGCCCAAGGCCAATCCGCCTATACCCACCATACCACAGGCACCGGCAGGCACTATTCTTTGTTGCGGTAATACGGCATTATAAAGTTGCATCAGGACAGTACCGGGCCCCACCTTAAATAAATTGTCGTTTACCTTCTCAACACCATTTATCTCCGACAGGTTGATCGCCATGCCTCCGTCATTCACCGAAAAGCCCTCCATGCAGTGTCCGCCGCTTTTTATAGCCACCGGTAAGCCGTTTTTGCGGGCATGATCCAGGGCTGTTACCACCCCTTCGGTGGTTTTACAAAGTGCGATGACCGCGGGAAACTTATTAATGCGCTTGTTAAAGCCGTTGCGCAATTGGTCGTATAGGGCATCGCCCTTTTTATAAAGGATCACATCGCTTGTAGTCGACTTAACGATAGCGGTTGGCTTTGGTATTGTATCCTTGGCCGGATTAACTTTCTGCGTAGTTTTTGCGGGTGTAGACGAATGGCAGGAGCTAAGGTACAAGCCCACGCTGCCCAAGGCGGCCATCTTTATAAATTGCTTACGGGGCAGTTCCTTCTTCATTCTAATTTAGGTTTCATGTTCCTTTGAAATGTCCTATCCGGTTATCCTTCAAGAATAAGCAAATTAGATCAAATTTAATCCACCCGAATCCAAGCAACGGGCCAGCGGGCTGGGCGTTATCATTGCATTTGTGTCTTCATTTCCGCAACCGGTAATACACTCCTTTCCGAATTCATCCTTGTGTGCAATCAGCTGTTTATTAGTTAAAAAAGGCCCTTTAGATGTGCTTAAAATCACGAACTCAGATAAAAACGGCTCCGGACAGAAAGAAGCAAGGCGAGCAGATCATGAGGGAAATCCGATCAAAAGGCCATCAAAAAAGTCCGCCAAATCGCCACTTGACATTTTCATATTTTTTATTATCTTTGCATCGAAATAATTTTTCACTCCAGCCTTCCGTCAGCTAGTGTAGAATAAAATCGGCCACATTTAACAAAGCTGAATTTCGGTAAAACAAGTTTTTACCCTTTCTATATCCAATTAAAAACTAAACATGTCATTCGAAAAACTAAATCTTATTGAACCCATTCTCAGGGCGCTACAAACCGAGGGATATACCAAACCAACCCCTATACAGGAAGAATCCATCCCCGTCATATTAAAGCACCGCGACCTGCTGGGCTGCGCGCAAACCGGCACGGGCAAAACGGCGGCCTTCGCCATTCCCATTCTCCAACTTTTATATGCGGACCATGTGCAGGGCCCTAAACCAATACGTGCACTTATACTTACGCCAACCCGCGAACTGGCGGTGCAGATCGGTGAAAGCTTTACGGCATATGGTAAGCACACCGGCCTTAAGCATACGGTTGTTTATGGCGGCGTATCGCAACATGCGCAAACCGAGGCGCTACGAAAGGGAGTAGATATACTCATCGCTACCCCCGGCCGCTTGCTCGACCTTATGAGCCAGCGCTTTATTCATTTACAGCATGTAAAGATGTTTGTACTGGATGAGGCCGACCGGATGCTCGACATGGGCTTTATCAACGATGTAAAAAAGGTGATCGCCAAATTGCCGACCAAAAGGCAAACACTGTTTTTCTCCGCAACGATGCCACCGGTCATTATGAAACTAGCCGATAGTATTTTAACCGAACCTGTTAATGTGGAAGTAACACCAGCCTCTTCCACCGTTGATGCCATTACCCAATCCGTATATTTTGTGGCGAAAGGCGATAAGCGTTCCCTACTGATTCACTTGCTGGGCGACAGGGCCATTGAAAGTGCGCTCGTTTTTACCCGCACCAAGCATGTTGCCGACCGGATAACGCGCGACCTTGTAAAATCAGGGATCAAGGCTGCGGCCATTCACGGCAACAAATCACAGAACGCGCGCCAAGCCGCCTTGAATAATTTTAAATCAAAACAAACGCGTGTATTGGTGGCAACTGATATTGCCGCCAGAGGAATAGATGTAGATAATTTATCACATGTATTCAATTACGAATTGCCGAATGTGCCGGAAACTTATGTTCACCGTATCGGCCGCACGGGCCGGGCGGGGTTAAGCGGCGTAGCCATTTCCTTCTGTGATGGCGAAGAAAGGGCCTACCTGAAGGATATTCAAAAACTTATTACGCGTCAAATACCGGTGGTAGAGGCGCACCCGTTCCCCATGAAGGCAGGTGATTTCTCTTCCGCACCGGTTGTTGAAAAAAGGGAGTTTCATCAAAAGCGCGGCGGACATTCGCATAGCGGCTCTTCACAGCAAAAACAGAAGGGCTCATCCGGCAACAATTCATACAAGCAAGGAAACAAAAACAATAAGTGGAAGTCGAAGGGAAATCACAAAAAAACTACCTCAGGGACAGCGAAGTAATTATGCCTTGCCCTGGATAATGACCTGGTGAGGTATGGGGCCGGTAATTCCACTTTGTTCAAAGGCCAGCTTTATTTTTTCCTGGGTGCCAAAAAATACATCCCAGTAATTGGCCGGTGTTGCATACGGGCGAACGGCCAGCGACACCATACCGTTGGCAAGGCTCAATACATTTACGGTCGGCGCAGGGTCCTTCAATATTTTTTCATCAGCAGCAAAAACCTGTTGGATCACTTGCTTAACCTTTTCAATACTATTATCAGGGGCTACAGCCACGGTCATATCCACGCGCAAATTTCCATGACGGGAATAATTAATGATGGTTCCGTTAGAGACGGCACCGTTGGAAAGTATGGCGGTTTTATTTTCAGGCGTAAGGACAATGGTGTTGAATATCTGTATTTCCTTCACCTCGCCAAACTGGCCGCCGCTTTCAATCAGGTCGCCCACCTTAAACGGCTTGAATACTAAAATGAGAACCCCCCCGGCAAAATTGGCCAAAGAGCCTTGCAAAGCCAGGCCGACAGCCAAACCAGCAGCACCCAGTATTGCTATAAAGGATGTAGTTTGGATACCGAGCATACCGGCTACGGTAACCAGCAGCAATATTTTCAAACTGATGCTTATCAAACTGGATAAAAAAGATTGCAGGGAAATATCAAGGCCCCGGCGCATCATTCCCTTAGTAATAAGTTTTGACACCCAGTCTATCAACCATAAACCGATAACGAAAACCAAGAGGGCCGAAAGTACATTGGGAGCATAATGTACCAGCGAATTGAGAAAGTCGTTGCCGTAAGCTTTTAGTTTTTCCATGATCTGCGTTGTTTGTTAACAGCCCAAACATGGGAAAAATTTATTAAACCAAAAAACCAAGATTATGAAAGATTAGTATGAGATCAAGTTAACTTACATCTTTATCAGCTTCCTTACAAGGCTGTTTCCATTAGCTGATAAGCGCATGAGGTAGATACCGGATTCAACATTCAACTGGATTTCAGATCTTGGACTTTGGATCTTGGATGTGTAGATCAACCGGCCTTCGTCATCGAAAATATCCAAGGTGCCATCCATCCAATCGTTGCCAATCTGCAGGTTCCATACACCGGTAGATGGGTTTGGATATAAGATGATATTATTTTGTGATAGGTCAGTAACACCTGCTGCGAGCAGAATGGCACCGGAGGTGGTGCGGCAGCCATCGGTGTCAATTACTGCTACGGTATAGTCACCCGGTTCGTCGGCCACATAGGTTTGCGAAGTTGCACCGGGAATGGGGTCGCCATTGCGATACCACTGCACTACCTTGCCGTTGTATACGTTAAAGCTATCGCCCAATACAACAATGGAGATATTAGGCTCGGGTTTCAAGGTAACCGGCAGGCTGTTGGAAGTGGCAGGACAGTTATTGAAATCGCGCACTGTTACAAAATAAACGCCTGCCCTACCGGTATAGATACACAGGTTAGAATCACCGGTGTTCCACAGGTAGGATGCAAAGCCCCGGTTGGCGCATAACTGAACGGTATCACCAGAACATATCATGGCACTATCACCGGTAATGCTTATTTGCGGTGCGTCCACATCCAGCGTTATCACAAAGGTATTATTGCTCACGCAGGTAGCCTGACCGGTAAGGGTATAGGTGGTAGTAGTATCAGGCGCAAGAATGGCATCAGCCGAGTCGGTCCAGGTAACTCCACTGGAGGGTAAAAGCTTAACATCGGAACCATTTATTACGGTAAGCGCAGCGGAATTACCGATACAAATAATGGAATCGGACAGGGAGTAATTCATGTATACCGGTTGCGTGATGCTTAGGGTAACCAGGGAGTCTGCACTGCAGGGCAAGCTGCTGCTTACCGTATAGGTGGTAGTTATATCCGGAAAAAGAAAGGCATGAACCGAATCCACCCAGTCAACGGTGTTTGACGGTGAAATGACCGCCAAGGGCGTACCGGTTAAAATGATGAGCGAGCTATCGCCCTTGCAAACAACCGGGTTAGGTAAGCTAACTGAGAGGTCCGGTACGGGAAGCACGGTAATGCCAATGTTGTTTGAAATGGCCGGGCAGTTAAACTGGTTTCTTGCGACTACATAATAGTTGCCCTGCTGCCGGGTGTAAATACAAATTCCGGATTCGCCGTTATTCCATAAATAGGATGCCAAACCAGTGGTAGCGCATATCTGAGCGGAGTTTCCCGCGCAAATACTGTTCGTGTCGCTGGAAATTTGAACGACCGGTGCAGATACGTGGACGGTCTTTGTCAGCTTCGCACTTCCGAGGCATATGGATTGACCGGTGATGGTATAGGTAACCGTGCTATCGGGCGAAAGAAAGGCCTGAGTTGAATCTTGCCAGTTTAAACCCGTTAAGGGCGAAATGCTGATACCGGAACCATTGACGATAGTGAGTAAAACGGAATCTCCCCGGCATATCTGTGAATCGGGTAAAACATAATTCATTAACGCCGGTTTAAGCACGTTTAAATTTACATTGGCCAGGTCAGTGGCACTGCAGGGTGAATTGTCCGTTATAGTATAGTTGGTAGTCGTATCCGGAATGAGATAAGCATGAACGGAATCGATCCATACTACATCCGAAAATGGCGAAATGACCGGATCCGTAGAACCGGTTATACTAAGCAGCGAAGTATCGCCGGGGCATATAGTGGGTTGAGATAGTTGCGCCTTAATACCCGGTGCAAGGGGCGTGGGGATACAGGATGTATCCGGAACAAATTTCCACATCCCGTTATAGAGTAAACTATTAACATCCTGACCGGCAAAAAGCCAAAAGGTACCGTTTTTATCTACCCACATACAAGGACCATAAAGCGCCGGTGGGGTATTAAGTAAAGAACCTATGCCCGGGGTGCCATAATAGCCAAGCGAGTTGAAGGTATCTGAACCGCTTACCCATTTCCAATCATTGGTTTGTGTGTTGAACAGCCAAAGGTCATTCAAGGCTGGCGTTGTGTCGTTAGGGCCATTCACAAAACCACCAAAGGTCAGGAACACATTCGCACAGCTAATGCTTTGGGCGGTCCGGTTTTCGCCCCTACCCATGGGTCCGGTCTTCCCGTTGTCTACACAATACTTATCGTAACTTCCGGATGAATTACTAATCGAATCCCCTGCAATCCAGGTCCAGTTATTGGTGGTTGTATTATATTTCCAAACATCACTGTACAGGATAACCGGGAAGAAACTCCCGATTCCTCCAAATATATAAAAATTTCCATCGGCATCACGCCAACGTGTATAGGTTCCGCGGGCGGGAGGCAGGTTGGCAGGGTCTTCCACACCCTGGACTCCGTAGTTGTAAGAATTATTTACTCCCTGTGCGCCCTTCATCCACGCCCATTGATTGGTGGCGATATTATATTCCCACATATCGTTGTAGGCAATATAGTTGAGGTTTGTGCCCCCAAAAAACCATAGGTTATTGTTGTTGTCGACCCATGCAGAGCAATTTTCTTGTCTTCCCGCAGGCAAACTTGTGCTGGATGCCTGCTGATACGTTCCATATACATCAGCCGCGCCGGTATAATTATTACCACTGACCCACGTCCATTCGTTAGTCGAAATATCATATTTCCATAAATCATTCAAACAGCCCCATCCGCTTGCTGCATATCCCAAACCACCAAAAAGCCACAGGTTCCCATTGTTATCCGTCCATGATAAACATCCCCATCCACGGGCTCCGGGTATGTTTTCAGGTGAAGGAACACCTTGTGTACCATAAACGCCAGGAGTATTAGGAACGCCCGGGCCCTTCATCCATGTCCAGACATTATTAACCGGATCATATTTCCACAAGTCGCCTGTTTCGCCCCATATGGAATCGACCCCACCAAAGGTCCAAAAATTTCCGTCTCGATCTATCCAGTTGGCAGCTTCATAAAGGCCCTGTGGGTTGTTGCCGGGATCAGGTACACCCTGGGTGCCATAAACAGGCACCGGGTTAGGCGATTGGCTGCCACGTACCCAAGTCCATGTGCCACCCTGTCCCCTGCTATTAATATTTAGCACGAGAAACAGGCATAAAGGCAATAAACTATACCAAAAAGTATTTTTTCGCATCATTAAAAAGACATTCAAGTGCATACATGCATCTGCATAAATGTACGCTATTTTCTCTGATAAGTCAAGTGATTAGGCCCGTTAACCATTTTATTAATCAGCCAAATGATTTAATGTCTTTAGCAAAGGGCCGTTGATCTTTGTTCCCCCTATCATTCGCGGCCATTAATTCTATCCGATCATTGTTAAAAACCCGTCCTCATCAAGGATAGTGATGCCCGGAATCTTTTTTGCCTTAGCCAGTTTACCGCCCGCATCTTCACCTACCACCAGGTAGTTGAGATTAGCAGAGACACCGCTCAGTAATTTGCCGCCGTTTTCCTCCACCATTTCCTTGGCGCGGTCGCGGGTGAATTTTTGCAGGGAGCCGGTAAACAAAAATGTTTTACCTTGTAGCTTCTGGTTTTTGGCAGCGGAATCTTGCGGTCTGTTCACCGTATTCACTCCAAGTTCTTTCAATTTATGAAGCAGGTGGATGTTAGCATCCGTATGGAAAAAATCAAAAATGCTCTGCGCTACTTTTGGGCCAATGCCTTCAATGTTTGTCAGGTCCTCAAGCGGCATATCACTGAACTCCAAAATATTTTTTATGTGCGAAACAAGGTCTTTGGCAGTAGTAACACCCACATGACGCACCCCGAGGGCGTTAAGCAAACGCCATAACGGGCGATGCTTTGAATCTTCAATGCCTTGTTTCAAATTTTCTACCGACTTGCCCCCCCAGCCTTCCAGTTCAATAATTTTATTGTAAGGAAGTTGGTAGATGTCTTCGATATTTTTTACGAAGCCCTTTTCTATAAAATCAATAATAATGCTGCGGCCCAATCCGTCAATATCCATCGCATCTTTCGATACGAAGTGTATGGCGCGTTCCTCGGTTTGTGCCGGGCAATCCACATTATCGCAACGCCAGGCGGCTTCCTCTTCGGCCCGAACCAACTCTGTACCGCACGATGGACATTTATGCGGGAAATGGATTTTCTTTTCGTGGCCATCACGCAGGTCGGCTACCACACCGGTTATGTAGGGAATCACTTCACCAGCGCGTTCCACAATTACTGTGTCGCCCAGGCGGATGTCCTTCTCTGAAATAAAATCTTCGTTGTGTAATGAAATGGAGGAGATGGTAACCCCGGCCAGTGGCACCGGTTCAATCTTGGCAACCGGTGTGATGGCGCCGGTGCGGCCTACCTGAAACTCTACCTTTAGTAATTTGCTTTGCGCCTGTTTGGCCTGGAACTTAAAGGCAATCGCCCACCGCGGATGATGCGATGTAGTGCCGCATTTTTGTTGCTCTTTCAGGTTGTTCACCTTCACCACCATGCCGTCGGTTTCGACATTGAAGGTGAGGCGCTTTTGTTCCCATGTGCTGATAAATTTCTGTACCTCGTCAATGTTCTTACAAACCTTTAATTCGCGGATAGGTGTTTTGAAGCCGCAATCGTATAATATTTCGATGGTGTGATATTGTGATTCCAGTTTGCCTGCAATCAGATTTTTACCTGCTTTATCTTCAGCAAAGCTAACATGGTATAGAATCGCTTCGAGGCCCCGACCCGGTACTTCATTAGGGTCTTTAAGGCGCAGGGAACCCGAGGCCGTGTTGCGGGCATTCTGAAACTCCTTTTCGCCTTTTTCCTTACGCTGTTTGTTTATCTTTTCAAAAACATCCTTTCGGATGATAACCTCTCCACGAATCTCTATTTTATAAATGCCGTGTTTCGAAAATGCTGCTGAAAGCGGAATGGAAGCCAATGCCATAGCATTGTTGGTGATATCCTCACCCACTGCTCCATCGCCCCGGGTGGCGGCGCGCACCAGTTGGTCGTTTTCGTATACCAATGCGATACTGGAGCCATCAAATTTCGGCTCTACGCAATATTCTACATGGCTTAGACCGGTTAAGCCTTTTACCCGGTTATCAAACTCATTGAGGTCTTCGGCGTTGTAGGAGTTATCCAGCGAGAGCATGGAAACCAGATGGCTTACCTGTTTGAATTCACCGGTTAGGGCGCGTGATATACGCTGGGTAGGAGAATCGGGAGTGATAAGCGATGGCTCATTTTTCTCGAGTTCTTTGAGGCGCTTGAATAATTGGTCGTAATCAAAATCGGTGATAACCGGTTCGCTCAAAACGTAATAGCGCCAGTCGTGGTAGTTGATAATTTGGCGTAGCGCCTTTGCTTCTTCCTTTGCGGAAAGGCGTTCGTCCTCCTTTAAAAGTTTTTGGGTGAGTTGGTTAAGTTGTTGTTGCTGGTCTTTGGAGTACATAGTTTGTGAAAACGATTTCGCACGGAGACACAGAGAACCACGGAGAGATTTCCCTGTATTTTTACTCCGTGCCTCCGTGCGATAAAATTATTTTAAACGTCCGTAGCACAAACCTAAAACTTTCAATAATAATTTTTCAGGAAATAACCTTATCAATTTCAGCGGCCAGCTTATGGTCTTTTGCGGTAACCTTATCACCGGCGGTGTGGGTGTTCAGGGTCATCTCCACCTTGTTGTATACGTTAGTCCAGTTAGGATGATGATCCATCTTCTCGGCTATCAGGGCCACGCGGGTCATAAAGGCAAAGGCCTCCGAAAAATCTTTGAAGGTGAAGGTTCTTGTAAGCGAGTTGTTTTCTTCTTTCCACATGATATAAAGATAGGAATTAAAAAGATCTTATTTCCACCATTTCCTGAATTCCTCTTTAACTGCCGCAACGTATTCCTCTCGTGATTTGGAGCCGCCGTAGGCCTTTTGATAGCTTTCCCAACCATTTTTTACGTATTTGTCATTAGGGGAAAATTCCCCATCGCCCCAATCAAATCCTTTGCTATCAGGAATTCTAAAATCGCCCCAATTACATTTTTTAGAGAGGTGGGTTTTATAGCTGGTCCAGGTAGCCTCACATTGATTATTATAGAAGCCATCGCCAATAATACTAATGGCATCGTATAACAAGGTTCCGTTACCGTCAATAACAAAATCTGACTTTAATCTTCCTTTTATAAAACCAGAGTAAGGTTCAGAATCTTTTTCTTTCAAATATACATCAGCCGTAATTTTTCCCTCCTTGCATCCAGGCCATATGAAACTATCTATTCCTGGTTGGCAATTATCTTTTAGTTGTGCAGAGGTGATCACTATTGTTC
>Ga0302281_10002118_pt1 | contig 14244 bp, 10 predicted proteins | sample III_Fen_E1_2_FD_198762 | JGI IMG/M metagenome (GOLD analysis project Ga0302281, IMG submission 198762) | Peat permafrost microbial communities from Stordalen Mire near Abisko, Sweden - III_Fen_E1_2 | ecosystem: Environmental > Terrestrial > Soil > Wetlands > Permafrost | place: Sweden: Abisko...
CTTGCCCGCGCGGTTCAGCGAAGGGATGGATTTGAAAAGATTCCAGGTGCATTCGTAGTTGTCGGTCGTCAACATGCGGCCGCCGCGCAAGGAATATCCTCCGTCGGCATCACCGGCACCATCAAGACTTCCACCCATCACGGGTAACGCTTCGAAAATCGAAATGTTTTGGCCGGGCACCTTACCGTCGCGAATCAAAAAGGCGGCGGCCGCCAAAGAACCGACGCCACCACCAACGAGATAAGCTTTAGAAATGGATTTCACCTTGTATTTAATATAGCAATACCAATGACGAAACAGGCTTTCCGGAGGAACGTTTCTGTCAGTGCTACGAGCGTAAGATGCCCACCATTCGAAAACCATGGGGTATTACCCGACCAGTACCTTTTGCGGCTACCTTTCTGATTGGAGACAGCCGTCGTGGGCAAAGCCCAAGCCGGAAAGTTTGGCCAGCGGACAGGGTTTAAAAAAATGAAGCTTTGTCCAAATTCAAGGCAAACACTGGTCGCCGTGACTCTCCAAGCGGCTTATCTTTCGTATCGGTCGGCAACCATGGCTTATTACCGCCAATTTCACAAACATCCCGGGCACATCAGGGTAACACCCCATGGCGTGCCGAGATTATTCTGCCAATGTATGACTGAAGCAAAGTCATACACTTTGCAAGGCGCGAAAGCCTGAAAGAAGAACGCATAAAACAAAACCTCCAAGCCAACGTCCACGCCTCGGTCAAACTGGTGGCTGTGTTGTCCGCTCTGAATCAAGGACTTGCGGACCAATGCGGAGCCAACTCTCTTTGTCGCACGCTTGCTCCCGAAATCATTTGGCGGGATGCATCATCCCCGAAGCAATATCCAAAACTTGAGGCGCGTCAAATTTTTTTATGACAACGGATGAATTATACCCCAAGGACGGAGCAGATCCTCAAAACCCACCGAATTTATCCCGACAAATTCTCGTGGTGGACGATGATTCCGACATCCGTGCAATCATCTCTTCCACACTTCAAAAAAGCGGGTACAAGGTGGATACCGCCAAAGACGGCGCTGATGCGTGGATAATCCTCAATGAGGCCGACTATTATCTGTTGATAACCGACTATAAAATGCCGCGGGTCGACGGGTTGGAATTGATCAGCAAACTACGTGCTCAGGACAGGGTCCTCTTAATAATCATGGTCTCTGGAACAATGCCGCTGGAACAATTAAATCGGCGGCCCGGCCTCCGGATCGACGCAATGCTGGAAAAACCATTTACGGCGGCCGAGTTGTTGGGCACGGTACAAAAGGTCATGGAAGAGTCTATCGACGCACCTCCAGCTGATTTGACCTTGCTTCAACAAAAGCAAGAGGCCGCAACAAGATCCGACGTAACCCTCGCTGTCAAAACCGCTCCCCATGGGCGTGAACATCAAAAGAACTCATCTCATCGCATTCTTTTGGTGGATGACGACCGGGATGTGCGGCAATTGAGCATCGATGCACTGACTGAATCTGGCTATGACGTTGAAGCCGTCCCAGATGGTTCCACCGGCTGGCAGGCGCTTCAGGGCAACCATTTCGACCTCATCATTACGGACAATCACATGCCCAAAATGACCGGTCTTGAGATGATCTCAAAAATTCGTGCGGCGCATATCGCCACGCCCGTCATTATGGCAACAGGACATGTGCCGACCGTGGAATTTGTCCGTAAGCCATGGCTAAAACCTGATGCCATGCTACAAAGACCTTTCGCAGTTAATGATTTATTGGAGACAGTTAAAAATGTTTTGAACTCCGGCAATGGCAAAGGCGCTCACGGAAATGTCCCGGGATGACATGAGTTTTGCAAATCGAAGCCGTGGGAACAAAACAACTGCGGTTCGAGAATTATTGGAATGAAGACAAACGACCCGAGTGAGAAAGTGAATGGCCGTGGAACGCATGCTGTATTGCCGTTACCAATCTCAGAACTACGTTATCGTCGGCTGTTTGAAGCGGCGAAGGATGGCATTTTGATCCTGAATGTTGACACGGGACGCATCACAGACGTGAACCCATTTCTGTTTACACTATTGGGCTTTTCGCGCTCTGACATGATTGGCAAAACTGTCGGAGAACTGAGCCCGTTCAAGGACATCGAACCGAACAAGGTGATGCTGGAGCGACTGCAAAAGGAAGGGTATGTTCGCTATGAAGATCTTCCTTTGGAAACCAGTGAAGGACGGCATATTGCCGTTGAGTTTGTTAGCAATGTTTATCAAGAGGGTGATGAAAAAGTGATCCAATGCAACATCCGCGATATAACGCTACGTAAGAAAGCACAAGATGAGATCCTGCTCCTCAAATCGGAATTGGAGCAACGGGTTGTTGAACGCACCGCGCAATTGCGAAGCGTCAATGATGAACTCGAATCGTTCAGTTATTCCGTTTCCCACGATTTGCGTTCCCCGTTGCGCCACATCAAGCAGTGCGTGGCACAACTGCAACAAGCCGTTGGGCCATCCTGCTCAGAAGAAAGCCTCGTTTCTCTGGGAACAATTAACAAGTTGTCAGGCCGAATGGGAGATTTGATAGATGACCTGCTGGCCTTTTCTCACACTGCAAGCGCCGAATTGGTAAAGAAGGACATCGACCTCGCTGAATTGGTGCGTGACACCATTAGTGATTTTCAGGCGGAGACGAAAGAACGGCATATCACCTGGAAAATTCAACCGCTGCCGGTTGTTCGCGCCGACCCACACTTGATGCGAATGGCGCTGGTTAATTTGCTGTCCAACGCGGTGAAGTTCACTGGTCGCCGCCCCGAAGCCAAAATTGAAGTTGGCCAGACCACTGACGTCGACGGCGAGACGGTCATCTATATCCGAGACAATGGTGCTGGTTTCGACCCGGAATATGCCGCCAAACTTTTTGGTGCGTTTGAGCGTTTGCACAGTCGCGATGAATTTGAGGGCACTGGAATCGGGTTGGTCAACGTCAAGCGCATCCTGCTGCGCCATGGGGGACAGATTTGGGCAGAAGGCATCGTGAATAAGGGCGCAACTTTCTATTTCTCGCTTCCAAAATGAGCAATGGACCACGACGCTGGATACCTCGTGCCCACCGAATCTAATTACGGTTTGATATCTGCAAAATTGTTGCCGGCGACAGACTCACGAATAAGCACATCGAGAGGTTGATGCCAAATGGCTAACGCGAACCATTATTCATCAATCTGTTACCTCGATTCATTCCAAATTCCACCAATCTTTATTGCGTGAAGAGTTCCAGCAGATTATTAATTGATCCGAAGGTTTATGCCGGGTTGTACTTCGTCACTCAAGAGCGGCTCAAGAATTGAGCCGCCCTTTGTATAAGTCAGAACACCGCATCCAGACGGTTGCGGATGGTTTCACCAACTTTTGGGCTGGGAATGGTTTTGTTAGAAAATTGGCCTCTTCCATAAATGGAAAATCCTTGCCGACGACTCCTGCGCTATATCCACTGATGTAACACTCTGGGCCGTGAGCCGGTTTTCTGCCATGGGGTGTTGTACCCAGGTCCCCTTCAGCCCGAATCCGGGCAGACAGAGCGTCGGCGAAGGTTTGTTTGAGTAGTGGAAGGTTCTCATTAGGAATCCCATTAGAAATTCGCCCACGGACTCGTGGCGGTATTGGGAGTTTGAATTGGCGCATAGTCGTTGTTGCCACCCAAATTGCCGTAACCGGCTCCCGGCGACACGTTGCGGGTAATGACATTACCTGCGTCTGTAAAGTCCGGATAAATTCCAAAAGAAGTGTTGAAACCGACCGTGTTTTCATCGACGCGATTTTGGATGTTTGAAAGCTCGATGCCATACATCTTGTTCATGCTGCAAGTATTGCCGACAATCTGACAATTGGATGTAGCATTAATGCCATCTTCATCGTTTCCGTTTGCGGTGCAATCTTTAACTGTGCAGCCGACCGGAACTAAAATACCCGATGACCCAAAGCCCCAGTTGTTGTTTGCAGTACAACCAATGATACTAGAACCATTTAAGACTGCAATCCCATCATAATAATTGCCACTTGTTGTGCAATCCTTAATGCTAGTGCAGCTGCTACCAATGCAATAAATGCCGCCGCCGTCGTTGGTGCTGGCATTGCAACCGCTGATTGTCGTATTTACATCGGCGTAAATGCCATTGGCGTTGCCACATGCATTGCAGTCTACAATGGTGCAATAACCTACATTGGAGTTGTTGTTTCCGACCGCAGTAATATTTCCGGCCAAAATTCCGGATGATAAATTACCATCTGCCGTGCAGCCGATGACAGTGCCGGGGTCATTGATTTCAATGCCGTTGTTTTTGTTATTATTGGCAGTACAGCCTGACACGGTGCCCGAAACTGCATAAATGCCGTTGGTCAAGTTATTGTCTGCGACACAGTCTGATGCGCTTCCGCTGCTGCTTATATAAATGCCATTATAGTCGTTATTGACGGTACAAGCGGAAACAGTTCCCGATACCGTGGTGATTCCATAGCCGGTGTCATTATTACAGGTGCAGCTTGAGACCGTCCCTGAATTCGCGATAATGCCATAGCCCGCATCGCCATTGCAGGTGCAGTCCAAAACGGTCCCGGACGATAGATTAATTCCACCTCCTCCGTTGTTAGGCGCCAGGCAGCTGGTCACCTTTCCGGAGTTGACGTAAATGCCATTTTGGCTGTTGTCCTTACAGTTGCACTTTGAGACTACACCAGAACCAGTGAGAAAGATGCCAGCATAGGTGCCGGAAATACTCAAACTTTCCAGCGTGACGTTGCTCGCGGGAGAATAAACACCGAAGCCGCCCCAGCCGCTGAGGTTGCCATCGCGGACGGTGACGTTGATACAGCTAGCATTAATATCTATTCCATCCAGGGATGTGGCCAACCCCTGCAGGGCAAAGCCTTTCAAATCCAGCGTCACATTGCCGGTGGCAATAGTGATGCCAGCCGAGCCCGGCAAGCCTGTTAGATTGGTGGTGACATAGTAAGAGCCTGGAACGCTGATCGTGTAGGGCAAGCTACTGATGGGCGTGCGAGGCTCGATCTGGTTGAGGGTGAGCATCGTCGGCGCGGGCGGACCGGGCGGCATAAGACTGCCTTGGGCGTAACCGGTTGAGAAATGAGAACCAAGCGTGGAGATCACCAGTGGTGCCAACGCTATGGCACAATGAATTTTAGGTTTCACAATGAAAAAAGGATTTAATAATCTGTTTATATAAACATCTTAGCCTAATGTTGATCCTACACTTGGCCAAGTTGCAGATCAATAAAAAAACCTCTCAAAATCACCCAAACAGATCCTGTCCGTTGGTTGAACCAACTGTGGATAACGCTGAACAGATTTTAACTCATGAGATGGCAGCGTTTTGCGTCCTGCACTCATAGTTTCATTAGCTTTCAACGAACAATTTCAAATGCATTTTCACACTCCTCCGCCTAGCGCCGCAGGTCGGCCGTCGCAGGGCAAAGCTTGCCGGCGCGGCTGAGTCTAGACCATGATCCACTGTTTCGATTTTAACAGTGGCAATCGAACAAAGGACTTGAAGCCCGGAAGAAGCGTTGCGGGAATGAGGTGACGTTGGATACGTCGAAAAGGAAACCCCGTACTGTCCACGAACTCAAATTCATTGGTTAAGTAGCTTCGCGATAATAATAATTGAGCAGTCCTCCAAGGAGTTTTCGTCAGCAGAGGTTTCCTTGTGATGGGAAGCGGGTTGCCTCGGGTCGGATGAGTTGGTTTGCCAATCCCTGATAATTTCGTTCCTGATTGTCTTGCGTCACAAATTCATCCACCACACGGCGTAGCGAACTTTCTCCTAAGGCGAGGGTCTGCCGATTCCGACCGTCGCCTCGCTAATTTTTACCATAAACCTCATTCCGACTGCAGGATCGTCGCCGCGCTCAACAAGACTGAGGTTTTGAGCGGCATGTCGCGAGTTGACTTACGGGTGTTTGCCCTTGTGGCAGTTCTTAATATTGAGGCATTCATTTCAAAGCGTCAACGGAAGGTTCTACCGGGAGACAATTTCAAGAACGGACCCCTCTCCGGTTCGTGCGCTTCCAGAAGCGGTTTACTGGGCAACCTCACTCCGGTAAAACCTTTGTTTAAACGAACCGGCGTTCGTATCCGTGAAAACAAAGGGGGCCAGGTTGGTGGCGAGGGACACCCAGGCCGTCATGTTTAGATTCGTGGTTGCCTGCACCACATAATTTGATCCAGTTGTTCCTGACAGTGTGAAGGTCAATTGATGGTTTGCAAACACGGCTCCCGAGAGCAACGGAGCGAAAACTAGCGGCGACGTGGCAAATTCGTAAGCCCCCATATTCACCATTCCGGAGGTCTGCGGATTGCCCGCCAGGTCCTGCAGGGAAAGACCCTCCGCACGGGTACCGGCGCCGATGGCCGGACTGGCGGCCAGCAGCGTAAAATTACCGGCCAAGGGATTGGCAAATATCGGGTTGCTCCCAAGCAAGTTGCCGTTTGCCGTCGTGATGGTGGCAGTGGTGTTGTTGAAGTTGACTGAGGCCTGCCCGGCGGTGCCATTGTACGAGAGATTGTTCGCCCACGAATTACTGGAATTTTCCGGGCCAAACCCATTATCCAGAAGCGCCACGTTATTGGGATTCGACGCCGGGTTGGCCCAAGCAATGTTATTGACAATCACATCGTTGTGGCAGCCCAGAGAACCCGCTATGGCAATCTCCGCGCGAGCGGTGCTGTTATTCTGGTTGTCGATGACATTGTCGTAGCAGGTGTTGTTACGCAGGGTGACATAACTGCCGCCGTCGCCACCCGTCTCAATTCCTGCGCCACCATTGCCGAAGCACAGGTTGTTATCAACCAGGGTTCGCTGCAAATACGGAAGGTTGCCACCGTCTCCATTGAACGTGTCGAGTTCGAGGCCGCATCCGTCATAGTGAGATGCCCAGGCAATGTCGATTTCCTCGTTATAGAAAGCGATATTTCCCCGAATGATGTAGTGGAAGGCCGCATTATTGGTATCCATCGACGACGTGCTCCAGGAATTGGCATCCAACGCCACCGGCACCCAGGGGTCGATGCCTGATTCGCCATATTGCGAAAAATTGCAGTTGTCATAAACAACGTTTCCTTCCCAGTCATTATAGTCTGAATATTGTGTGGCAATTCCGCTGCCACCCCATCCATGCACGAGGTTATTGAAAATTCTAAGGTGGTGAGCGGTGCAGGTGTTTGTGCCGCTGCCCGCAATATTGATCCCTACACCATCGATGTTGGCCGGGGACTGATTGATGCTCCCATCGACCGTAAACCCATCGACGACAATGTTGCTTGCGCTCGTAAAACTGATTCCGTTCACGTAATCGTATTGATTGTTCGTCGAATTTTCGATGATGGCGGCATGGAGAAGGGTGGAGCGGAGGACAAAGTAACCGGTGGCGGTATCTGAACTCCCGCTGAGAGCGCCGGCGTTCACAGATTCAGCATACGTCCCCGGTGCGACGTTCACACAGACACCGCCGTGCGTTTCTCCTTTCGCAGCCAGCGTGGCGATCGCCTTCGAGATGCTGGACCAAGGGGCCCCACTGGAGCCATTGCCCGTGGAATCGTTGCCCATCGTGGCGGAGACATAGTAGTTTGTGGCACAGGTATAAAACGGTTGAATATAGGCAGCCGTTGGAATCGTAATTGGGGGCGGCGTCGTAACCGTCGCGACCACGGAATAAGGTGAGGTATTGCCAGCGGAGTCAAACGCGGCAACCTGATAGCTATATAATGTGTTTGGGGTGAGAAAACTATCGGAGAATAGCGATTCATTGGGATAGTTCCAAGGCACTTGCGGCACGATTGTGTACGGTTGCGTCGGATTGTTGTACGCGCTCGGGCCGGTCGCCGGAACCAAAACGCCGTTTCGAAATACCTTGTACCCGACAATTATGTTCGTGCCGGAGGCGGAACTCACTGTCCAACTGAGATTGATCTGATAGGGAGTCACCGCAATGGCGGCAACATTGGTGGGCGCCGTGGCAGGGTAAAGCAAGCCGGTTGAGGCAAGCAAGCAAAGGCATGCCGTACTAATTTTACAAAAAAATGGCACGGTGTTATGGGCTTAATATTTTGAGTTCAACGGGCTTCACCCGGGATTTTCAATTTGGTTCCGTCCGCATGAACTGCGCAAATCGTTTCTGCGATTTTATTTCGAGGTCACCCACTTACAAACTCTAACTCTTTTGGCCGGTTAAGCACGGCTTTTATTAAGCCCCATCGCCAGTTGGGATTTGTTGATCCCGTGGCGGCGGAGCCAGAGTGTTCTTCGCCCAAAATCTGCTCCTGAAGCAGTAGCTGCTCATGTTCCGGCGTCTCCGCCAGCGGGCACCGAACCTTGGGTCAAGTCAACAGCTGCTGCTTGGGTTTGGGTCGTTATTTCTGAACCCGCAACGGATTTTGACCAATGCCGTGGTCGTCAAGCCTTCCACCCTGCTCCGCTGCCACAGCGGCCCTCAAGAAAGGCAAATACCTGTGGTTATATTTTCGGTCTCGCCAGTGCAAGCCTGATCCAAAAGGTCCTCCATCCGAAATGATCCAGGCGATCGTCGAAGTAAAAAGGCGCAACCCACGCTTTGGAAGTCCGCGAATTGCCCAGCAGTCGGCAAACGCTTTTGCCCACCACCCCACAAACCACGGCTCCCCGCTAAGCACTGTCGGCCATACGTCAGAAACCGGGAGGACCTAAGACGACAGATTTGAGGCAATAATTGCTTTTTAAGGGGCTTTCTGCGGAAATACTTCCACTTTTTGCGATATATGAGGCGAATGAATCCACTTTTTGCTGTTTATCTTCTTGCAATGGAGCGAGCTATGGCATATCATAAAGTGCAAAAAGTGGATCATATTTTATATTAAGTATCGAAAAGTGGAATAAGCCCGTTTGCGAATTGTTTTAATGAGCAAAAAATCGCCCATCAAACTGGACAAGCTGCCGGAAATCTTTGTTTCCAACAAAGACATGAGTTCCGCCGTGTCCAAAGCGGTTCAAGCTGGCCGCTTACGCAAACTTGCGTCACGGCTCTATACGCGAAACCTGACCGAGAAACCCGAAAGTATTGTCAAAAGAAACTGGCATGCACTGCTCAAAGATTATTTTCCCGATGCCCTGATCTCTGACCGCACAGCGTTGGAAAATAGGCCCACCACGGATGGTTCGGTGTTTATCATTTCTTCTGCAAGCAGGGATTTGGCATTGCCCGGAATTACCTTCAAGACGCGCAGCGGCCATCCCCCTTTGGACAGTGACCGTCCTTTTCTCAATTCTCTCCGTATTAGTTCTCAGCCTCGCGCCTGGCTGGAAAACATGCGGCCCTCGCGCAAACGCGGTGGCGCGGTTTCACGGACTCTATCAAAAGAGGAATTGGAGGAACGGCTGGATAGCCTACTTCGCAGAGGTGGCGAAAAGGCCTTAAATCAGTTGCGCGACGACGCCCGTGCCATCAACCAGGAATTGAAGATGGCAGAGGAATTCCGCGATTTGGACAATTTGATCGGGACATTCCTGGGCACGCGCGATGTCAAGCTGACCACAGACACCGGAAAAGCACGTAAGCAAGGATTACCCTACGATCCCGGCCGCGTTGAATTATTCATGAAGCTTTTTAGCGAGCTTAGAACCCTTTCACCCGCCACCCGCCCTGTGGGGGTTGTGAAAGATTCAGCGAACACAAACCTCGCCTTCTTCGAAGCCTATTTTTCCAATTACATCGAGGGCACGGAATTCTTGGTCGAGGAAGCCGTTGACATCGTCTTCAAAGGCGTCATTCCCGAGGACCGCCCGGAGGACGCGCATGACGTGCTTGGCACCTACCGGATTGTCTCTGACAAGAGAGACATGAAGCGCCTTCCCCGCGATTTTGAAAGCTTCATTTCCCTGCTAAAAGAGCGTCACGCCGCCTTCATGGAATCACGCTCCGATAAACGGCCCGGTGAATTCAAAGCAACGCCAAACCGTGCCGGCACTACGGTCTTCGTGGCACCCGACCTCGTCATGGGCACGCTGGCCAAAGGCTTTGAGATGTATCGCAGCCTTGAAGCGCCTTTCCATCGCGCGGTATTCATGATGTTCCTCATCAGCGAAGTCCACCCATTCATTGATGGCAATGGACGGGCGGCCCGCATCATGATGAATGCCGAACTGGTGGCGCAGGATGAGCAGCGAATTGTCATTCCCACGGTGTATCGGGACGATTATCTCACCGCGCTCAAAGCCTTGTCCCAAAGCGAAAAACCAACGCCAGTGATTCGGGTGCATGATTTTGCCCAAAAATACACCGGCTCCATTCGCTGGGAGGATTTCGACACCGCCAGGTCAGACTTGCAACACACGAACGCCTTCAGAGACTCCACCGAAGCCGAAGACCAAGGCGTCCGGCTGGTTTTGCCCAGGAACGTTTAGTTTCCCCAGGTAACGCTACAGACTAGCGACAATTGCTACGGCTTGCGTAACGGTCAAACATCTGCCCTCACTCGGTTGCGCCATCGTCTCCACCACAACGCACATCAATCTCTCATACAACTCCGGCCCCCGGATTCGTTGGTGAAGGGAAGTTGCTGGGAGAAAAGATTGATCTGCGCCTAAAATCGACTTGGCGCGTTGGACAATCATTTTACGCACCTTCGAATTCAAGGACCAAAGCAGCCAGGCGGTTGCATCTCATTATGTTTGAGGACAAAATTAACCGGGAATTAGCGCTCATTTGAATCGTTCCAGTTAAGGGTTGCCCGATATCCGATGATGGCTTCAAATGCTGCTCGGCGGCCGCGACAACGAACGGGCTTTTTTGAGAGCCTCCTGCATTACGGGCAGCAGACCAAAAACTTTCTCCGGCGGCATTTTCAGTATCTCCATTGACCTGGTGGCGCTGGGCAGCTCTTTCGGCACAGTCGCGAAAGTTTCCCCCGTACTGTGGGATAGAATGTTGGCCAACAAAACAACCGCTGACAAACGTTCGAAGGGTTCAGCCCCTGTGAGCTGATGATGATGTAAAACTGCCGCAACGATATTGGGCGGCAGATTCCACCGTTCCAGCAAGCAGGCTCCGACCTCCGCGTGATCAAAGCCAAATAACTCCTTTTCCGTCACGTAAATGGGTCGCTTAAAGATTCCCGAATTTTGCACCGCCTGAACATAGTTGCCCTCATCGACCGTGATCATGATGACTTTGCCGACTTCATGCAACAATCCGGCTGTGAAAGCCGTCAAAGCGGATTCTTCAACTTGTTCTGCCAGCACGCCGGCAGCAACTGCCACCGAAGCGGAATGGTTCCACAAGATTTCCACGAATGAATTGTGGCCTGGACGCAAGATGGCATTGCTTGCAAACATCGCCGTGACAATTTTGTACAACTCCTCAAAGCCCAGGCGAGAGACTGCTTCAGAAACGTCCTGCACCGGTTCAGCCCCTGCAAAATAGGCGCTATTGCACCTTTTCAAAACCTCGACCGTGTAGGAGGGGTCGAAAGTAATCAGTTTGACGACCTCATCGATCTGCTGGTCAGGCTGCTTGAACAGTTCAAGCAATTTGATCAATAATCGGGGTGAAGGAGGCAGTTGATCGACCTTTTCAATGAATTTGACTATTTGGGGGTTTGTTGCCGCTGATGGTTTGTTCTCGGCGGGCACCGCGGAGTCATTGGGCTGACGTGTCATGGTTGGATTAAAAATCATTTGCGGCAAAAATTAATTTTCTTCATGGAAGTGGCTTTAATCAGGTTTTGGTGGCTATCATTTCCTCGCCTCAGGCACGGTATACACTACTCCTGTTACCTTGGGTCAATTATGCCGGGCCGAAGCATCAAGGCATTCCCGAACAGCAATTGCGAGCTGACCAATGGAGTAAGGCTTGGACAAGAAGTTGCGGCCTTCCAATAACGCGGTGTCCTTGCCAGCCATTCCCGGACTATAGCCACTCATATAAATCACCTTCAACTTGGGAAATCGATGCGAAAGTTTTTCCGCCAAATCGCTCCCCATCACACCCCCGGGCATCACAATATCGGTCAGAAGTAAATCGACCGGCCGTTTTGCCTTTTCCCATACCTCGAGAGCATGAACCCCCGAGGTCGCCTCCAGAACATGATAGCCTTGAATTGTCAGCACTTGGACAACCATTTCGCGCAAGGCGTCCTCATCTTCGGCCACCAGGATTGTCTCGCGGCCATTTCGAAGACAGGTATTGATTGTGTCGTCAGTTTTCTCAGCCGCCTGTTCGCAGGCAGGGAAATAGCAACGAAAGGTGCTGCCATGATTCGATTTGCTCTCCACTTCCAGCCATCCCTTGTGCTGCCGCATAATGCCGAATACGGTGGACAAACCCAGGCCCGTACCTTTGCCGGCAGCTTTGGTGGTAAAAAATGGTTCGAAGATGCGATTCAGTATTTCTGCATCCATTCCGGTGCCGTTATCACGGAAAGACAAACAGACAAATCGACCTTCACGTCTCTCGGGATCCATCGGTGTTGGCGCGCGATTGATCGTCTCCAGCGAAGTCGCGATGGAGATTTCCCCGCCATTGGGCATGGCATCCCTGGCGTTGACCATCAGGTTCATCGCAACTTGTTCGAGCATGCTGGCATCGGCATGAATGGAGGGAATTTTGGTTTGCGGCCGGAAATCAATGTGCACATGCTCTCCAACCAACCTTTCCAACATCTTGATGGCACTGCGGAGGGCGTCATTAGCGTCCAGGTACTTGAACTGCATGACCTGTTTCCGGCTAAACATCAACAATTGGCGGATGAGTTTGGCGGCCCGGTCGGTTGCCCGCGCGATCTGGCTCAGCGATTTCCCTTGCGGACTGTTGGGGTCTTCCTTGAATTGGAGCATGCCCGTATGTCCTTGGATGACTGTAAGAATATTGTTGAAATCATGGGCCACACCGGCAGCCAGCTGGCCGATGGCATCCATTTTTTGCGCCTGCCTGAATTGGCGCTCCAACATTAACCGCTCGGAAACGTCCTGGGCCAGCATGAGCACATGCGGTTGTTCACCCAGCGCGACGAGCGAAAGCGACACCAGCAGATCGCGTAGCTTGCCGTCCGAGGTGTGAATTTTGCCTTCCTTGTCGCGCACCGGATCTTTTCCCAAAGCGCCTTCATACCATTGATCGACGATCTCGGGATTTTCCCACAAGAACAAGTCCGCGGCGGTTCGGCCAATCAAATTTTCAGGCGCATAACCGGTAACCTCAGCAAAACGTTGGTTTACCTCCGCAAAACGCTGGTCAGGAAAAGTCTGAATGGCACTCGGCAACGGACTCTCGTGAAAAGCCTTGGAGAAACGTTCCTCCGAAAGCAGCAGCTTTTTGTTGGCGAGAGATAATTCGCTGATTTGCACACGCGTCTGGAGGTTGAGCAGCCACTTCTTGGTCAGCGCATGGGCCATTTGCTGTACTTCGATATTGTCGAATGGCTTTTTCAGGACGAGTAAACTGTCAGGCTGGCCGACTTTTGAGCGCATCTCATCCCAGGAATAGTCCGAGTAGGCGGTGCAAATGACCACCTGAATCTCCGGATCCACTTTCCAAATCTGTGCAATTGTTTCAATGCCATCCCAGCCGGGCGGCATGCGCACGTCCACGAATGCCATGGCATAAGGCCGTTTCTCGGCCAGTGCCTGCTTCACCTTCTCCAATCCCTCCTGACCCTGGTTGGCCGAATCGAGTTCAAAGTTTGTTTGTTCGCTTGTTGGCGGTTCCTCATCAAAAAGTGCTGCCTCCAATTTTCTCCCTTCAGCGCTGCCCGATTGGGCCGGGCAGAGAATGTCACGAAAATCGACGTGAATACTCGGGTTGTCGTCCACGAGCAATATCCGATGGTTGGGTTTGAGGTCTGTGGCGTTCATGGGGTCGTTTACGTTTGGTCCGGTCGACGGTCTGACCGGATGGTGGGCAAAAGCAAGGTTAATTCCGCCCCTTTCCCGGGTCCGTCACTTTGAGCGGTGAGGCTGCCGCCCATCTCCTTGGCCGCGTTTGCACCACTGTGGAGACCAAAGCCGTGCCCTTCTTTCTTGGTGGTAAAACCGTGGTTGAAAATCTTTGTTATGTTTTCCTTGGATATCCCAATGCCATTGTCACCAACGATGATTTTTACTGTGCCGGGAGCAGCCAGCCCCACGCGAATGGTTATGCGTCTTTCGCGTTCGTTGACATCCTGAACGGCATGTTTGGCGTTTCGCAGCAGGTTGATGAAAATCTGCAGGAATTTGTGGCGATCC
>Ga0302281_10002119_pt1 | contig 14240 bp, 13 predicted proteins | sample III_Fen_E1_2_FD_198762 | JGI IMG/M metagenome (GOLD analysis project Ga0302281, IMG submission 198762) | Peat permafrost microbial communities from Stordalen Mire near Abisko, Sweden - III_Fen_E1_2 | ecosystem: Environmental > Terrestrial > Soil > Wetlands > Permafrost | place: Sweden: Abisko...
AATTTTTGGAGCGACCTCACCATTTCGTGATAATAGACGTTCCGAACGAATTTCTGCGCCGTGACCATTTCACAGGCTTCCAATGCTTTCCAACGGCCTTCAGTGGCATCCCATGTGGCATTGAACAGGATGCAATGGCTATGCAAGTGCGGGTCTAAAGCGCGTGAAGTGTCATGCCGGAAGATCGCGCCGACCACATTGCCAGTCGCCCGTTGCGCCCGCTGATTCTGTTTCCGAACGCGAGCTGCAGCGTAGGTTTGTAAATGACGCATGGCCACCGTCACCGCTTCATCATGCGCCTCGATGATCCGTTTGTCATTGCCGACCAGTGCCGCGATTGAAACCGATTTGGGCGGTGACAACGTGAAATCATAAAACACCCGACGATTGGCGGATTCACGGACGTTCCCCTTTTTGTCCACAGTATTGCGTTTGGTATTCATCCGTGGTGTCAACTGCTCCTCGGTTTGCGGATGAAGGTTGTGACAGAGATTCAGGAAATCTTTTTCAGTGGTGATGCCCGATAATTTCAATTCCTTCGCCCCTTCGCCGAACCATTGACCCGAAACGCTCTGGCCTTCCATGTAGTAATCACCAACGCCCAGGTGTTCACGAAAATACGACTCCGCATTTCGCAAACTGGTTTGAGCCTTCATCGTCAACATGGCGACAAACTAAACCATCACGAAACGAATCTTGCGCTATGGGTAACGCAAGATGCACACGAGTCCGTGTTAATGATAATCCGAACAGAACATGGGACGCTGTTCTCCTTGCGAGCGCAAGGGTCAGACGTAACAACGAAAGTGCCGGACAAAAATCAAATGGCAAACGAATCGAAAATTATGAATACAACCATCATATCCGCCGAAGCGAAAGCTCGCCTGAACGAAGCCGTCAATAATTACACGCCGCCCGCGCCGGAAAAATACCGCGCGCTGAATGAAGTCAAAGAATCCATCATCGCATTGCGGGAACGCAAAGCATCGTATGAAACCATCCGCGCCATGTTGCATGACAACGCCGGCATTGAAGTCTCACACCAGACCATCGCCCGTTATTGCCGCGAGACGCTGGAATCGTCAAAGACAAAGAAGCCGCGTCGTTCCAAAATGCCAACAGCGGAACAACCGCTATCCGCTCAAACAGAGCCGCAGTCACGTCCACCCATCGGCCATCTACGGCCACGCGGCCCGCGCATCGCTGATTCAAAAAATCTTTAGCGCAGCAGCGCAAGTGTCGCCAGTCGCGGCGACGGAGAGCGACTCAAAAGCAATCCGCCAATCCTAAAGAGCAAAAGCCTTCGGGTTCAACGTCCGCGACCAACGCGCATTACACAGCCCTGTAACGCGCGCTCGTCGCGGACGGATAGCGAAAAAAAGCAATCGCGTTTGCTTCCGTCAGCGGCACGGCGGCGGTCGTTTCGTTCCGGCTCCGTTCCAGCCGTCTCTCCGCCTGCACTTCACTTATCCGCCCGCCGAACCGCCGACCGAAGCCAGAAATAAATTAGAAATCACTCAATGCGATATGCCCGATTTAATCATCCGAGCGTGATTTCAATTTCACATGACCAGCCACGCCTTTGAAATGGCGATGACCGCGAACACTCGTCAGCGAACGATTCAGACGTTTCGCCACTTCCGCATCCGGCATCGTTCCCAATAAAACATCTTCCTTTGCAGTCCACAGACGCATCCGGCGATCCGGCGGTGCAACGCCCAAACGAAACCGGCGATTCTGCACCGATGAAAGTGTCCGGCCCAAACGCCGGGCAATTTCTGCATTTGAAAATTTGCCGAATAATTCATCGGCGGCTGGCGTCCATTTTCTTGTCAGCGAACCATAGAAAGCAATGTTGAGCCGTTGCCGCCGCAGCGACACGCCCATCTTTGGCCGATTGAGTTTCTTCGCCAGCTTTTCATCCGGCATTGTCCCCAACAGCGCATCTTCTTCTTTTGTCCACAGGCGCACTTGCGGATCGGGTAATTTAATGCCCAATTTACATCGCCGATGATGCACGGACATGGCCGACCGTTTCAATCGTTTCGCCGTTTCCTTATCCGAATATCGTCCCAATAGCCGGTCTTCAATCTTCGTCCAATGACGATAATTCGGATTGGCCGACCGAATCCCCAACTGGCGGCGGCGCATGGCAACGCTGACAATGCTGCGTTTTAATTTGCGCGCAATTTCTGCATCGGAAGCCGTGTTCAATAATCTGTCTTCCGCTTTTGTCCAAAAGCGGACAACGCCCGCAGAGTTTGAAATGCCCAATTGTGTGCGCTTGTGCTGAACCACTCCGTAATTGCGTCCGAGCCGCCGCGCGATTTCCTTGTCGGGCAGCTTGCCCAAAAGCGCAATTTCCGCCGATGTCCAGGACTTGACCAAAGAAACGCCGGGCAGTCCCAAGCTGTAACGCTTCTTTTTGACACTGACCACGCTCCGGCCAATTTTCTGCGCGATGACACCATCCGGCGCAGTGCCGACCAAGGCGATTTCCCATTTCTGCCAATGAATCGGCGCGTGCAGCAACCGGCCTTGTCTCTGTTTTATTGGGATGCTTCGTTTACGCGTCAACCGCTCAACCTCGCGCCGGGATTTTGAGGCGAGAAATTTCGCCGTATCCTTCACCTGTGATTTTTGGGAAGTGCGACCCACAATTCAAATTTACTTGCGGATAATCAAAGTCACGTTGGCAACGTCATCATTTTGCGGATTTAGAAATTTCCTTCCGCGCCTGTCTGATGAGTTTTTCAAATTCAACGTCCATCGCCGCAGCCATCCGCAGAACGGTTTCCAAAGTTGGATTGCGGAAGCCGCGTTCGACGTAGCCGACCATCTGCGGCGACAGGCCGGATTCTTGCGCGATGAAGTATTTGGACAGCTTGCGCCGCTCCCGCTCCACTTTGAGCAGCGAGATCGCCTTGACGCAAATGGCCTGTGCTTTTCGATTCACCGCCTTTTTTTACACAAGAAAAGCGTTGACAGCACATTTCACCATAGTGCAATAATCAGCCGTTGTGCGAAATGGCATGGAAACAAAGAAAAGATTGAGTCTCTAATATGACGGGCAAAGCGAAAATTCTTGTTATCGAAGATGAAATGCCGGTGGCATTGATGATGATATTCCTGCTGACGCGCGTAGGTTACGACGTGACGACTGCGGACAACGGCAAGAAAGGGATTGAGTTGGCAAGCGCGACCAGATTTGATGTCATCACGCTCGACATGGATTTGCCCGACATCAAAGGATTTGAAATCTGCCGCGAACTCAAACGGCGGCATATCTCCAGAAACACGCCCATTATTTTTGTCACCGGCCAGCCGCAGGAAGCAAACCGGCAGCGCGCCCTTGAACTCGGCGCGGTGGATTACATTGAAAAACCTTTTGAGATGAGCGATTTCATTTTCCGAATCGCCACCCATGCGAGAAAATCAAAACCACATGAAACGGCCTCAACGCAAAATTGAAAACAGATTTCATTCCGTTTTCGGCGAAAGCCGCTTGAAGAAATCTTCGGGCAATCGTCGAAATTCTTCATTCGACCGACATCAGCCGCTTGTGAGGACAGCCCAATGCCAGTTGAATCCTAAACGCGGTGGTGAGCAGGATGTTGATTTCGCCAGCCTCGATTTTTTGCAGGTTGCGCGTGGCAATCTCGGCGCGCTCGGCCAGTTCGTCCTGCGTCAAACCCTTGCGAACTCGCTCGCGGCGCACATTCGCGCCGAAGACTTTGATTCGCTTCCATTCTTTTCGGGAAATCGCCACGACATATTACATCGCTTTTCCATCCATGAAATGAACGATACATATATCGTGAAAAGAATTTCGCTTGCGCCAGAACACGGTATCGCGCAAAACTGACCGCATGAAACTAAAGGTGAAATAAACCTATGAAAACCATGACAGGAAAGCATGATCATCCGAAAACGATTTCGGCCATTTTCGCCCGCGCAATGATTGTCGCGGGCTTTTTGTTTGCCGCCGCCAGCGGCCTCGCCCAAGGCTTGCCCGGCGGAGGCGGAGGCGGTGGAGGCGGCGGGACGACTTACACACCGCTGGATTCATGGTCATTCAACGACCACACCAATTGGACAAGCGACAACGGTTATTTCCCGCTTTCCTTCACAAATCTGGCTTTTTCCCCGCTCGGCAATTTTCAATCGCTTGTCTTGGACACGAATGTCTCCGCCCTGTTGCAATATCGCGTGGTGGAAACCAATGGCGCGACAAATCTCACAGTCAACATCGGCACGGTGACATTCTGGTTTGCGCCTGGCAGTTGGTCAGGCACGAACGCGGGCGGCACGGGGCCGGGCGAGTATGGCCGCTTGTTTGAAACCGGCGCATATACCACCAATTCGAGCTACGGCTGGTGGAGCATTTACGTTGATCCGGCGGGAGCTAACCTCTATTTTTCGGCGCAGACCAACGACTCGTCCGGCACGTTCACCAATTATCTTTCCGTTCCGATCAGTTGGACGACGAATTATTTCCATTTCATCGCGCTGACGTATTCGGCCACGAACACCGCCTTGTATCTGGACGGAGTATTGGCGACCAACGGCTCCGGCGTGACGGTTTATCCCGGCCAGAACGCCCTCACCAATGGATTTTTTGTCGGGAGCGACTTTAGCGGGACATATCAGGCGCACGGCCTGTTCAACAATGTGGCGACCTATAATGTCGCGCTAGACGCCGGAAGCATTCAGGGAATTTTCAGCGCGCAATATCCCCTTTACATGATGAATCCGTATAACTCGGCGATGGAAACCATTTTATCGGGCAGTTCCAGCCCGACTTTCACGAACAACTATTTTGACGCGATCAGCGGGGCGGGCAATCTGCAATGGGACGGCTACGCCTCGACTTGCTCGTATGGCACGAACGCCCTCAACGTCTGGATTAGCAACGTCTCGACGACACCGGCGAGCAATGGGACAGTGAATGTCACCTTCACGATTGAAGGCGGGCAGGACGGTTACGCCTATGATGTTTTTGCCGCTGGCTATCTGACATCCCCGCTCTCCAACGCATTTTATGCGTGGTTGGGACAGGGCTACCATTGCAGCACTTACACCGTCAACATCAACAGCCGAAATGCGTTTCTGATTTTGGGGACGCCGCAAGACACTTCGGGCTTCGGATTGACAGACGCTTACGAAAATCTGATTTTGCATATTGACCCCAACGGCGCGCAGACCGACGGCTACGGTGTTCCGTATGCGTGGTATGCGATGAATGGTTTGAGCATCAGTTCAGCGACCCAAGACCCCGACCATGACGGCTTGCTGAATTATCAGGAGTATTTTTACGGAACAAAACCCATCGTCTCGGAAGGCTTTTCAATTTGGGTAAGTAGCCCGAATGGAACAACGAGCATCCCCTAAAAATCACGCCATGAAAAACATGAAAATTCTTACCGGCATTTTTATCATCGGCTTGTGCGGCGCGACCGCGTATGCGGGCTTTCCTTGGAATTACCCGCCGCCGCCACCGCCTTGCACAACCTGTCCGTGTCCACCGGGTTCAGGCGGTTCGGGCGGCTCGGCTGGTGGTGGTGCAGGAGGCGCATCTGGCGGCGGCGGTGGACATGGCGGATTCGGCGGATTCGGCGGCGGCGGTTGTTCAACCTGTTCCGTGAATGGCCCAACTGCTGGCGCTGCAAGTTCCACTGGCGGGATGCCGGATTGGAAAGTGAACGAGCCAAACATTGACTTGAGGTTGCATGACGAACCGCTGGCGTATCAGTCCAGCGTTTCGCGGATGTCGTTCCAGATTGATTACTGGCAGCGGGACGACCGCGTTCCGTCCACGAACATCTTCACGATGGGGCCAAATTGGGAATGTTCATGGCAGGCTTACATAGACACGGACGGAACCACCTACGATCCGGTGATGCTTTATGGCGCGAGCGGCGGGGAAATCGAGTTCGACGACCTGACCGGCGCGACGCCGAGCTATTATCAAAACCTGCGGATGCAATCCCTGACCGACACCAACGGCAATCTGTCTGGCTTCAATGTGTTTTATCCTTCCGGCGCGGAGGACGTTTATGGATTTTGCGCGACGAACACCAGCGGCACAGTCAGTCAGGCGTATTTGAGCCAGAAGATTGACGCGAACGGACACGCCACCACCTTTGTTTATGCGCCCTTCAATCCCACTACCGGCGTGGTGCAGTTGAATTATGTGATTGATCCCGACGGAAAAACCAACACGCTTTCCTACACCAATAACGGCACTTACAATTACCTCATTTCGCAGGTGCAAGACCCCTTCGGCCACACGGTTCATTTCGCGTATGATGCCAGCGGAAACTTGACCAACGTGACGGACGTGGCCGGTCTTTCCAGTTCGTTCGGCTATGGGAGCTTTCCGGGCAGTTACATTTCGGCTAATTTTTGGGACGGCTATGAGTGGTATGTTGATTTAGTCTATAATGCGACCAACAATTGGCTCAATCAGTTGACCACACCTTACGGAACAACCACCTTTGCATTTACAGACGACAGCTTGGAAGATTCGGATGTTGTCAACCGCTCGGCCATCATCACCGAACCCAACGGCAGTCACCAGATGTTCGTGCATCGCGGCTACACTTCGTTCATCGGCGACATCGCAAATCCAAACGGAGTGCCGTCCAGCACCCCCGATGGTTCGGGCTTGGATGATGGCTGGCTGATGGTGTATCGAAATAGTTTTTATTGGGGACGCCAGCAGTTCGCCAACTTGTCGGCGGGATTTCTTGCCACCGGCGCGACAAATTGGGATTTGACGCAGTTGACTTCGCAAGACTACATGAAAGCCCGCTGGCAAAAATGGGCACACGCCAGCGATGGCGGGCAGTCGGACGCGCTGACGATGGAACAAGACCCAAGCCCGGACGGCGTCAATCCCGGCGAAATGACTTGGTTCACTTACCCGAATCAGTCAGTGCCGTATTATCAGGGAAGTTCAGCCTTACCATCGTTGGAAATTAAAGTCCTGCCCGACGGCACGCAGTGGTATCGGCAATTTGTGCCTGACCAATGGGGTAATTTCACCAACATCATCGAAACCTATTTATCTGGCGGAAGCACCATAACGCGCACGAACACCTATGTTTATTCGGCCAATGGCATGGACTTGCTTGAAGCCATCGGCCCGGACGGCGTTGTAAATGAGGCCATCGCCTATGACAGCAGCCACCAACCGCTATTTTTGACCAACGCTCTCGGCGAAGTGATCCGCTACACTTACAACACCAACGGACAACGCACCAGCACCACATTACCAAGCGGGCTTGTCACGACGAACATTTATGGAGCGAATGGTTTTCTGGCGCAGGAAATCGCCGTTGGTTTTTCCACCAACAGCTACACTTACACCAACGGTTTGGTTTATACCCATACCGACGAGCGTGGGTTGACGGTGACAAACACTTGGGATGCCCTGCAACGCCCGACGAAAGTTTCCTATCCCGACGGCACATCTGAATCCTACACCTACAATAAACTGGATTTGGCAAAAAAAATCGACCGCATGGGCTTCGCCACCGGCTATGGATACAACGAGATTCGCCAAACGATTTTTGAGACCAACACGCTTGGCAGAGTGACCAGCTATGCTTATTGTGATTGCGGTGCTTTGGAATCCATCACTGATCCGCTCGGCCATGTTACGCAGTTCACGCACGACAATCAGGGCAACCAGATTGGCATCGCCTATCCCGACGGCTACGCCGTCACGAACCAATTCAATTTGCTCCGCCAACTGACGCAGCGCACCGATAGTTCCAGCGCAATCTGGAGTTACACTTACAACAATCAAGGCTTGCCCACAACCGTTAGCAACGCGCTTGGCCAAGTATCCGCCTACGCTTTTGACATTGACGACCGCCTGACCAATGTTGTTGATGCCAACAACGTGAGCGTTGGCATGGCCTATGACAATCTTGGCAGGTTATTGACGCGCAGCTATCCCGATGGCGGCACGGAATATTACGGCTACACGCCGAATGTATCCAGTGCGACCAGCTACACCAATCAGATCGGGAGTGTGAAGCTTTTTGGATATGATGCCTTGAGCCGCAAGACAAATGAAGTCTCTGTGGGCGTGACGACAAATAAATATGCCTATAACGGCGCAAGCGATTTGCTGTCGCTCACCGACGGCAAAAATCAAAAAACGAGTTGGGCTTATGATTTTTATGGAAACGTGACGAACAAGTTGGACGCACTGAACCATTCAGCATTTAATTATGCGTTCGATGCGGACAATCGGTTGACGAGCCGCTGGACGCCAGAGAAAGGTAATGCCTTTTATGTGTATGATGCCGCTGGCAACTTGACCCAAATCCGTTATCCGCAATTTACCAACAGCTATTCTTATGATGTTCTAAATCACCTTACCAACATGGTGGACTCTATTGGCACGACTCGCTCCAGCTACGACGCCGTCGGACAGTTATTGAGTGTGGGAGGCTTGTGGGCTAACGACACAGTGGGCTATAGTCATACAAATCGTTTGCGTTTGAGTTTGAGCGTGGGTTCATCTTGGAGTCAAAATTATGGTTACGATCAAGCGCGGCGGTTGGCGGGCGTCAGTTCGCCCGCAGGTGCATTCAGCTACCAATTCCTGACTCCCGGCTCTAGTCTGTCAACTTCCATTTCTTTGCCCAATGGCGCAACTATCGTCAACACCTATGATCCACTGGCGCGACTCCAAGAAACCGACTTGAACAACCATTGGGGTCATGCGCTGGATGGTTATACTTACGCGTATAATTTGCTCGGCGAGCGGACGAATATCGTGCGTAATCTCGGCCTGACCAGTTCCACGGTGACGGCTGGATATGACAGCATCGGCGAACTCACTTCATGGACGGCGCAGGAAACCAACAGCGTTGTGCGGCAGAATGAAAAACTCGCTTGGGCTTATGACGCGGCGGGCAATCTAAACTTGCGGACAAACGGCGCATTGGTGCAGAATTTTGTGGTGGACGCAGTGAACGAACTGACAAACATCACGCGCACCGGCACGTTCACGCTCGCAGGTGCTACGCCCGCGCCCGCAACAAACGTGGTGGTGAATGGCTTGGCGGCGCAAATTTACGGCGACTTCACGTTTGCCAGAACCAATTTGACTTTGGCAAATGGAAATAATTCCTTCACAAATATCGCGCAGAACCTTTATGGTTCAAATGCGACGAACACCTTCACGGTGAATTTGCCCGCGAGTGTGGTGCTAGGTTACGATGCGAATGGGAACCTCACGAATGATGGCGTGAAGGTGTTAAGTTACGACGCCGAAAACCAACTCACCAATGTCACTGTTGCAAGCAAGTTCAAAAAAGACTTTGCTTATGATGGCTTGAACCGGCTGCGAATCAAACGTGAATACTCGTGGAACGGAAGCGCATGGAGCGAGACAAATGAAGTGCGTTTCATTTGGGATGGCGGTGTCATCATACAGTTGCGTGACTCGAACAATGTGCCAACGCTGACGTTGACCAGAGGACTGGATTTAAGCGGCAGTTTGCAAGGCGCGGGCGGAATAGGCGGGTTGCTTGCCATGACGGACGGGTCTGGTGCGAATTATTACTACCACGGTGACGGCAGCGGAAACATCACGGCGTTACTGGATGCTTATGAGAACATCGTCGGACGCAGGATGTATGATGCCTTTGGCCGAACCATCCGCTTGACCGGCAGCAAGACTGGCGTGAATCCTTTCTGGTTCTCTAGCCAGCTACATGATGAAGATACGGATTATTATCACTATAAGTATCGGGTTTATTCACCCATATTGCTGCGTTGGCTAAATCATGATCCGTTAGGTGAAAGAGGTGGCATTAATCTTTACGCTATGGTCGTCAATAATCCATTGAATTTTATGGACATCAATGGTTTCGGCCCAGGTGGCCCAGCGCTTCCGCCAGGAACACAACCATTTAATCCACCGCCTCCATCTTCTGGCAATAATCCAGTCACGGATCCTGTTGATACATCACCAAACAATCCCGGCAGTGGATCGGGTGGGGCAAGCACGTTAGGAAATGGTTTAAGTTTGCTCACCGCAGGCAGAGACGATCCCGCAGGCCCGGGTCTTTTTGCAACATTCTGTCCAAATCTTTGGAACAAGCTTTTTGGGCCGCCGCCTGTATTTGTAATTCAATGGCCTAATAATGGGTGGCCAAATCAGCCTTCGGATCCTTTGCATGAGCCGCCGCCGCGATCACCAGCACCACTTCCCCCAATAATTATTGGAGGACCGCCGTATGCGTCGCCTCCAAATGGATGCTCTATTTGTCCAGTGAACAATCCGGCAATATAATGGTCAACTTTCAAAACCTTTTAAGAAAGTTTTGGCTTTGGCTAAAATTTGCTGTGCCTTTGGCAGTCATTTTCTGTCTTGGCCTTTATTACTTATTATCCGCAGGAATGAAATTTGGTTTATATCTTCGGAACGATCAGCCTGAATTGAGACATTACAACACATTTAATGGGATGTGGTTTTTTGCAACAAGTATTTTGTTTTTTAGTTCTTTGTGGCTGATCATAAAAAATAACAAGCATTCACTATTTATTTTTGCCAGCGCTTTAATAAGCGCATCGGTAATAGCTTTTAATAACTACAAAGAGTGGGTCGGCCACAAATATTCGTGGATGTATTCGGACTGGATAATCATTGGCGTGGCCATTGCACCACTTTTTATTTGGTGGGCACGGAAAACATCAAGGGGTAATAAAATAGGCAGAGAAAAAATGGATGAGAAAACGCAATTGGATGATGGCATAAGATGGCAAGCAAGCGATGCGTGTGTATGTCTTGTCTGCTTGGTGTTTTCAAACATTGTAATTGCTAGTATTGTTGTTCTGTTAAACTATCCGTGGCTACATTCTCCATCCGGTTTGCTGGCGACTTATATTTGTTCTGTTCTCGTATTTTTAGCGATCACAATTCATTTTTCAAAGGTAAAAAACTTACAATCGTTCAGAATATATTTTGGTTTTGTGCCCCCGAAACTTTACACGGTTATTGGAGCAATGTTATCAGGCGCTGCCATTGCTGCTTTAGTTGTTTACTCGGTGAACATTAGGATTTTAGCACCCCACAACAAATTTGCTGAAAGTTTTGGCAATGCGAATATTGGATATTTCAACTTTTTAATGCTTTTAGCTCCGTTCTGGGAAGAGGTAATTATACGCGGTTATATTTACAAAGCACTTCGTCAAGACTACTCTATTGCTGTAAGTATATGCTGTATTTTGGTGATCACGGTATTCTCACATTTCTCCCCGATTTTTAGCGCTCCTTTGGCAGCTATCCCTTTATTAAGTCTAAATATTATTATTTTATTGTTTCGAGAAAAAACGAATAGCATTTGGAACTGCATTGCTTGTCATTGTGCATATAATTATATATGTGTGTATGGTGGCAAACTTGCCGTCTTATAGACACGCAAACCTTAATAGAGGCTTCATTGTGAGGAAATGAACTAAAATGACAATCACCATTAAATTATCGCATCAAAGTATTAATGAAAACTATCGCATCACTTGAAGTTGACGTTGCGGATGGGTTGGTCGAGAGACTAAAAAAGGAGGCTATTCCTTTCAAGATTCAGACAGCCACACAAGAAAGCGGTTTGGATTATTCCGACATTATGGTTGAGGATGAAGTTTTCGACCGCGCCTGTGACGTAGCAGAGGCATGGGAGGCAGACTGTATTGACAAATCCGAAAGGCGTTCCAACCGGCGTTGTCCATCCTGCGGCTCCTCGCACTTGGATTATATGGATGCCGATAGGTTTGGCGGGGTCGTTTGGAAGTGCCGCGATTGTGGAAATACTTTTGCTAAATAGTTGTCTCTCCGTCTCCGCTTCACTTCTTCCACTCGCCAACCACTGACCGAAGCCAGTTCAAAATAAATTCTTCGACTGTCGGGTAATTTCTCAACCAGCAATCCCAATTCGTTGCCTATGCGGCGGGGACGCCCGGCGCGTCCGCAGCGCGATGAAAAGGCGGGCAATTATATGGCGGCGGCGGAAACGTCAATGATACTACGGTTCGTGGCTTCCGTTCCTCATTGACCTTTCCGCCGCTGCCAAACCCTCGCCTCTAGGTTTTCATCGCGTATATCTGTCGCTGGCGGATAACGAAATTGTTTGAAATCATTCCATGCGCGGTATGCCCGCCAATCAATCGCCCTTTTCGTCTCGCGCATTTTTTCTGTTTTGTCCGGCTTGCGTTTTAATTTGGCTGTGCTATTTATTTTTCTTGAGACAGGACGAAAGTCTGGATTCTCCTACTTCGCTAGAGTCGGCGTAAGCTGATTCGATAATGCCATTCAAATCCTTTTATAGGTCAGGCAAATGCCTGTTTATTCCCTCAATTGAGGCTTATTGGCGAGAACTGACGTGGTTTTGCTGTCAGTTTGATGACCCACACTTCCCATCGCATGGCTTTGTCATGCCTTTGGAAGTCGGTTTTTGAATCCCGAAAAGTTGTGTAACCCGTTGCACAAAGTTAGTGCCGGGTTTTGCGATAAACGCACTGTGAAAAATCTCTGCGAGCGCAGATAAACTTTGATTCAAAATGAAAAATGAGAAACGAAATCGCATGGTAAAGCGGTGGCAATTTCTTGTGCGAAAAGCGCACAACGAGAACGGAATCGCATGAGAAAATGAACGGCGAAACTTTGTTCGTATCACGAACAAAGCGGGCAAAGTTTTATGAAAAGATTGAAAAGCAAAATGGCGAGATTTGTATTATCGGAAATGCCTATACGAATTATCGGAAAATACGATAGTTGATTTTTTGAGGAGACGGTTTCGTTAGGCTACACATTTATGATAGCTGAAAATTAGAGCGGCTGGAAATGAAGCAGCGAAATTTCATCGGGCGGCTGGTGGGCAGAAAGCGCGACCAACTTGATTGGACGCAGGACTTTTTTGCCGACAGGTTGCAGCTTGCGGGCTGGCATAACGCCACACGCAGCACCGTTTCCAAAATTGAGGACGGCTCGTTGCAGGTTGATTTGGTCAAATGGTATTACATCGCCACCGCGCTCGGCCTTCGCCCAGGTGATTTGCTGGCCGAAATTGACTGGCGCAAACAGGTTGAAAAGATGATTTGTTCAATGAAACCCCAACACACAGCAGGAGCGTATGGAAACCATTCCAAAAAATGAGGAGCCGACAGTAGTGCAGCCAACCGAACGGCTGGCGTATTCGATTCAAGAGGCTGCCGATATGCTCGGCGTGAATTATTTCAGCGTCTATCGGCTGATTCAGCGCAACAAATTAAAAGTTTGTCGCGCATTGCGCGGCAAATTGCTCGTGCCGCGAACTGAATTGTTGAAATTGTTGGGAACAGAATGAGGCAATTATGAATTACTACGAACGACCCACACCGCTTCAAGAACAAGCCAATGCCGAGGCCATGCAGCATTTCGCCGAACATCTGAAGCAGTTCAAAGCGAATTGTGACGCGCTTCAAAACATCGAGCGTAATGTGCCAATGACGGCAAACGACGCTTCCAGAGCCGCCTTACAATCGTCAGGCCGCATCATCCAAACCGATGACGGCGCGCAATGGCAACACGCTATTGATCTGACGAACATAACTTGTGTCTGCCATCGCCGCAAAGCGGCAGGTTTGGAATTTGCCACCGTCGAATGTCTGCCGTTGAAGGACGTGGAAATGAAGGACGTTCTGAACAGCGGCCACGACGCGCGCGAAGTGCTGCAAGCGTTCGTGCGCGACCAGCGGCAGGTTTTGAAAGTTTGGAAGGACGACGTGAACGCGCAGGTTAAGGAACATCTCGCAGAAAAGTATCCGCATCAAGACATGAGCATTGTGGCCGAGTCGTTTGAAATCAAAATGGCACGATCCATTTCTCAAACGTATGTGAACATTCAAAGTCAAAGTCACGGCGTGAGAATTTGAGTTCAGCTCCGCATCGCATCCACCTCATCAACGGCCAAAACTTGCACCCGACTTGTAACCCAAAAGAAATTTTTAGGACTTTGTGAGATGACATGAGATAACGTCTAAACACTGACAATCATCAACGCAATCAATAGTTCTGCAATGGTTTCAAAGGAGAATAAAAAGCTGCTAAAAATAGCTAAAACTGGCGTTTTAATTGTGTCAAGGTAATGCTCTACCACTGAGCTAACCGCGCAATTAACCAACAATTACCAAATACAAATACGCAATTTGTCTCGACAAAAAACGACAGCTTGTAATCC
>Ga0302281_10002127_pt1 | contig 14202 bp, 10 predicted proteins | sample III_Fen_E1_2_FD_198762 | JGI IMG/M metagenome (GOLD analysis project Ga0302281, IMG submission 198762) | Peat permafrost microbial communities from Stordalen Mire near Abisko, Sweden - III_Fen_E1_2 | ecosystem: Environmental > Terrestrial > Soil > Wetlands > Permafrost | place: Sweden: Abisko...
AACCATTAGCGAGTTCACGCCCAAGCGGGTCGCGGTATCGCCGAGTGGAGGCGATGCCATAGGTGGAAATCCACCTGCATTCTGTATCGACAGCGCGGACCTCCTTTATGTATCGCAACCTAGCAACAACTCCATCCAGGTCCTTAGTGCCCTAACTCCCGCACAGGGATTCACTGAAATCATCAACAATCCTGAGATCAACGGCCCTGCCGGCATTGCGGTCGACGCATCCGGCAATCTCTGGGTGGCCAACTTCGGCGCTGGCTTCTCGGGCAGCGTCACCGAACTGGTAGGCATCGCCTTCCCCACCAAGACCCCAATCGCGGTGGCGAACCAGACCGAATCCTTTGAACCATAATGCGGAAACGCCTGTGTTGTCACCGATCTGACTCCCGCAACATTGAACTGCGCTCAGCAACTCTCCAGAGACCATCTCGGTTCGCCCACGATGAGAAACTGGCAAATCCCCGGAATGAGCCTGACTCCGCTCCACTGTCAACCTGAACTGTCGATTGCCACTATCAGGCCGGGTCACTCATCCAGAATCGGTTTCTGGTTTCTCGGGCGATGAGTAATGAAAAATACCGCAGGGTGCAGCCATCGAGCATGTGTCTTCGCGCTAAACTACGAATTCCCCGACGATGCCTCCGGGGATTCTATTTGTGAGTATCGATTCTGCAAGCAATCCAGTGCCGCATAGCGTCGTAACGGGTGACTGGATCGCTTCTCACTGGGTGGCCCATAACAGTGAAATGAATGGGATCGATAGCAGCCAGCAATCTGCGACGATTGGCTGGGCCCTGTGGGTTCAGCTGGAGGCCCGGAGAGCTTATTTGCAAGAGATTTGCAAGAACGTTTGGGCATTCTAGCCCTTTTTGCTCTTTCTGCCCCTTTTAGAATGTGCAACTTGCTAATTCCATTGGCAACTCGGCAGACCGATCCCGTCTCTGGCCACCACCTCCTCCAATCACTTACGCACTTTCCCCGTCGCTTTCGCAGGCGGCTAACCCGTGGAACTGGATCTGCGGCGAAACCGAGAAGCCCGCACGCAGCCCGCGGCAAGAGGGATACAGTCGGTGTAAGACGTATCATGCCACTTGGACTCAACTCAATCTTTTCGCGTGAGTCCAGCTCCACTGGAAAGGCTCAGTCACTATGGTTCGCGACGAAGACGCACTCGAATATCACTCCTCCAATCCCCCAGGCAAAATTTCGATCACCGCGACGAAGCCCTGCCTGACCCAGCGCGATCTTAGCCTGGCCTACACTCCCGGGGTGGCTGCTCCGTGTCTGGCCATTCAACGCGAGCCCGATCTGGTCTACAAGTACACGGCCAAGTCGAACTTGGTCGCAGTCGTGTCGAACGGGACCGCCGTGCTGGGGCTGGGGAACATTGGCCCGGCCGCAGGCAAGCCGGTGATGGAGGGGAAGGCAATCCTCTTCAAACGGTTCGCCGACATCGATGTCTTTGATCTTGAGTTGGATGCGAACGATCCTCAGGATGTCATCCGTGCCTGCCAGATGCTGGAACCCACATTCGGCGGAATCAACCTGGAAGACATCAAGGCACCCGAGTGCTTCATCGTCGAGGCGGAGCTGCGCCGGACTCTGAAGATTCCGGTCTTCCACGATGACCAGCACGGCACCGCGATTATTTCCGGCGCCGCCCTGCTGAATGGATTGGAGCTAGCCGGCAAAACAATCAGCCGCGCAAAAATTGTCGTCAACGGTGCGGGCGCTGGCGCAATTTCGTGCGCGGGACACTTCATCCTCCTTGGCGCGCTTCCCGAAAACATTTTGATGTGCGACTCCAAGGGAGTTCTGTATGAAGGCCGCCAGGAAGGCCTCAATCCTTACAAGGCACGGTTCCTGCGCAAGACAGACCGGCGTACGCTCTCTGAGGCGTTGGTAGACGCCGATGCATTCGTCGGACTATCAAAAGCAGGTTGTGTTACGCCGGAGATGCTCCAACGAATGGCGCCGAATCCTCTTGTCTTTGCTTTGGCCAACCCCGATCCGGAGATCCCTTATCCGGAGGCAATTGCGGCCAGGCCCGACGCCATCGTTGCCACCGGCCGGTCAGACTACCCGAATCAGGTCAACAACGTCCTTGGCTTCCCGGGAATCTTCCGCGGAGCGCTCGACTCGCGCGCAACCGGGATCAACGAAGAAATGATGCTTGCAGCGACCCGCACCCTTGCCGATTTGGCGAAGCAGGACGTTCCCGACTCCGTTTGCAAAATCTATGGGCTCGACGACCTCAGCTTCGGGCCGACTTACATCATTCCGAAACCATTCGATCCACGCGTCGTCGTTCGCGTCGCGGAGGCCGTGGTCGCGGCCGCCATGCAATCGGGAGTCGCCCGGGTGGAGTTGAACCTGGAAGACTACCGTCATGCCCTCGATATGCGCCTGGGAACCGACCCCGGGGTAACCAGGGTTCTCATTCAAAAGGCTCGGGCGAAATCGTGTCGCATTGTATTTCCGGAGGGCGAGAACCCGACCGTTCTGCATGCCTGCCGCGTCCTGGTGGACGAAGAAATCGCAAGACCGGTGCTACTGGGAGACGCCCAGAAGATACGAGAGCGTGCACTTGGTCTTCGCCTCGATCTTGGGGCCCTGGAGATTGTCGACGTCGAAAGCTGCCCCAAGCTGTCGACGTATGCCGATGAACTATTTCGACTCAGGCAGCGCAAGGGAGTTACGCGAACAGAGGCAAGCGGGCTGGTTCGAAACTGCAACACTCTGGGCGCGTTGATGGTGCAACTCGGCGACGCGGACGCTCTCGTCACCGGCTTGACGACGCACTATCCGGACACCATCCGACCGTTGCTGCAGGTAATCCCCTTGCGGCTCGACGTGCAACGGGCATCCGGCTTGTACCTCACCATCACTCCCCGCGGCAAGCTCTACTTCCTGGCCGATTGCACGGTCAACATCAAGCCCTCTTCTGAGGATCTCGCGGAAATCGCGATCTGTGCAGCCGATACGGCCCGCCGCTTCGACGTTGAACCTCGGGTTGCTCTGCTCTCGTTCTCCAACTTCGGCAGCAGCCGCCACGAATCCTCCGACCGGGTGCGTAAGGCAGTTGAGATCATTCACGGCAGGCGTCCCGAGCTTCTGGTCGATGGCGAAATGCAGGCGGACACCGCGCTGCTGCCTGACCGAATGGAACAGACCTACCCATTCAGTCCGCTTCGCGGCGGAGCGAACGTTCTCATCTTCCCCAGCCTGGATGCCGGCAACATCGCATACAAACTGCTCGCCTTCCTGGGTGGGGCGCAGCTCATCGGCCCCATTCTGATGGGTCTCGCCAAGCCGGTCCATGTGCTGCAACGCGATTCCTCGGTGTCCGACGTAGTCAACCTGGCAGCGCTGGCTGCCGTCGAGGCACAGGAGAATCTGCGCTCCACCTAACACCGTGCTGATACTCTTCATCCAATATGGCAACGGAACTGTCTTCGAGGGGTAAGACCCTGCTCGGGACCGGAATTGCGGCACTCCTGCTTGGGTCGGGGCTGCAGCTTGTGCCGGGTCTGCATGGGCCTGCGCTGGTCGTGCGTTGGCTGGGCTTGCTGTTAATCGCCGCTCTTGCGTTCCGGCGACGAAGCCTGACGCCGTGGATTTTCGCAGCCATGCTGGTCGGAGCCGAACTGGGATTCGACGCTCCCCTTTTTGCGGTCAGCCTTCGTTTCCTTTCTGACATTTTTCTGCGTCTCATCAAGACAATCGTCGCGCCCTTGATCCTCGCAACGCTGGTGGTCGGGATCGCGGGACATGGCGACCTGAAAAGTGTCGGGCGCATGGGCATTAAAGTGTTGGTGTACTTCGAAATCGTAACCACGCTCGCGCTCTGCATTGGTCTGCTTGCGATCAATGTGACCAAGGCCGGCGTGGGCCTCGCGATCCCTGTCGCCGACGTGGCGCAGGCAGTGACAGCTCCAGTACCGACCAAGTGGGACGATTTTCTGCTGCACATATTCCCGGAGAATATAGCCAAAAGCATAGCCGAGGGGCAGATTCTGCAGGTCGCGGTCTTTGCCGTGCTCTTCGGCATCGCGCTGGCCACCTTGAGCGAGAGCAAGCGAGCGCCGATCCTCAAGCTGTGCGAGAGCCTCAGCGAGGTCATGTTCCGATTTACTAACGTCGTGATGTACTTCGCGCCGTTCGGCGTGGGCTCCGCCATGGCCTACACGGTGGGACATATGGGGCTGGGCGTGCTCGTGAATCTGAGCAAACTCTTGTTAACGCTCTATGGAGCACTGACGATATTTGCGCTGGCGGTCCTGCTGCCGATCTCCCTGCTGTTTCGCGTGCCAATTGCAAAGTTCCTTGCCGCAGTGGCTGAGCCCGCGACGCTGGCTTTTGCCACTGCAAGCAGCGAGGCCGCGCTGCCGCGCGCGATGGAGCGCATGGAAGCGCTGGGAGTTCCGCGCAGGATCGTCGCATTCGTGATTCCGGCGGGATACAGCTTCAATCTGGATGGATCGACGCTGTATCTGGCCGTAGCCAGCATCTTCGTTGCGCAAGCCGCCGGGATACATCTCTCCATCGGGCAACAACTCCTCATGATGGTCACACTGGTGCTGACCAGCAAAGGTGTCGCAGGAGTGCCAAGAGCAACGCTGGTTGTACTGCTGGCAACGGCATCGACGTTCCACCTGCCGACGGAACCGATCTTTGTCATCCTCGGCATTGACGCTCTAATGGACATGGCACGGACCATGGTTAACGTGGTGGGCAACTGCCTCGCCAGCGTGGTGATCGCGAAATGGGAAGGCCAGTTTGGGATAGAACTTCCCAGTGCAAGCGTGGTTGAGGGCGTAGAGGCGTAACCGCCAGCCCTCGCCGCATGATGCATACGGAGTATGCTGCAAGCACACAATCCGAAGCCAGAAGCGCAGCGCGCATTAGAGTTTCCGGAAACTGTGGACAAGGGGGAAAGCCGAAGAGATGTCGATGATGCTGCAAGACCAAGCCACACCTGCTACTGGAGCGCCGGCCGTAGCTGCCGACGCGCCACAAATGCCGTTTACACTACAGGGCCGAACTGCACTTGTCACCGGCTCAGGCCGCGGAATCGGCCGGGCAATCGCGAAGCGCCTGGCGGCGGCTGGAGCTAACGTCATGCTGAACGATATGGACGAAAGTCTTCTGTTGGAGGCCGAAGCGGATCTCGGCCACGCAGATCGCGTCCGCCATGTAACCGGCGACCTCACCGATCCCGCAACTCCGCAGACAGTCGTGCAAGCAGTTCTCGCCGCCTTTGGCGCGATCGACATCATCGTCAACAACGCTGGCTACTGTTGGGACAGCGTGATCCAAAAGACCACTGACGAACAGTTTCAGGCCATGCTGGACATACATATGGTCACACCGTTCCGTATCCTGCGCGCAGCCTCCGGCTTCATCCGGGAAGCTGCGAAGAACGAAGCCGCGAACAACCAGCGCGTGATGCGCAAGGTCGTCAACATCACCTCCATCGCGGGGACCGACGGCAATCCTGGGCAAGCTGGCTACTCCTCCGCCAAGGCCGGTGTCATCGGTCTTACCAAGACGATGGCCAAGGAGTGGGGCAGGTACAACGTCAACGTCAATGCTGTCGGGTTCGGCCTCATCGAGACCCGCCTGGTGCAGCCTCTGGATGGCCCCAACGCAAACCTGCAGATGCATGGACACGACATCCGGCTCGGCCTCCAGCCAGCCGTGCTGGAGTCCATGAAAAATACTTGTCCTCTGGGACGCCTTGGTACTCCTGAAGAAGCTGCGGGGGCGGTCCTGTTCTTCTGCTCTCCATTGTCGAACTATGTCACCGGCGAAGTTCTGATCTGCGGCGGCGGAATGCATTTCTAGACGGCGTTGCTTCCGGATTCAGTTCAGCTTCTTGATCCAGATATTGCGCACCGAAACTTTGGCGGGAGTACCTTCGAGTTCGATCCCGATCTTGCCGGCCTGATTATTGGATGACGCCGGATCGTCGTCAATGAGAACCGCCATCAGTTGGCCGTTGAGAATCTGAACCAGAGTGCCGCCGCGCGCGATGATCTCGTACTGGTTCCAGTCGTTGATCTTGACGTACCCGCCCAGTGCGCTGCGATCGCCAATGGTGCCGACGAGCTGTGGACCCACGCCAGCCGTGGAGTTAACGACTTCTCCGCGCCACGCCACAATGCCGAGCGGCGTGTTCTCCGAATAGAACTGGCCGGAGTAGGAAGCATGCAGCGGATTGACCGGGAACCAGAAGTCCGCCTGCGGCCCAGTCATCATCCAGTCCAGATTGCGTTTCTCTCCCGGGTGAAGCGGCTTGGTCCAGGGCAGCCCGGTCTGGCTGCGATACTGAATCCCGCTACCCCCAGCAATCTCACACTTGATCTCCAACTTGAGATCGAAGTCCTTCGCAACCAGGTCACGTCGCCAGACATACGCGTTGTAGACCACATTCTCCTTGCTGGATTCGCCAACAATTGCGCCATTCTCGACGCGCCAAACCGTCGGATCACCCTCCCAGTCCGCGAGACTCTTGCCATCGAATATCTGCGTGAAGCCAGTGTGGTCGCTGAAATCCATCGCGGCCGGCTCATGAAACTGCGAGCGCACCGGCGCCCCATTGGGCTGCGGCGCAGCAGGCGCCTGGGCACCAGCCAAAACAGTGGAGGCGGCGCAGACGACAAAGAACACGTTGAAGCGGAGACACCGCAAAATTTGTGGTCGATTCGAGGCATTGCTGAATGAAAGCATTGAAACCCCTCGGGGAGCGAAATGGGAAAGCCAGAGAAGTATAGCGAAAGGCAACCACCGAATTCGCCAAGATTACGTTCACCATGATATGACCTCAGACAGCCATCCAAAGAAAGGCCATATGAAACTCATCCGAGTTGCAATCCTGATCTGCGGCGCTCTCCCGACTTGGACCGTTCATGCTCAAAATAAGTCCCTCGACGGCGTCATCGATATCCACGTTCATACAGCCCCCGACTCAACCCCTAGAAGCATCGACGCCATCGATCTTGCGAAGCTCGCCGAGAGCCGGGGTATGCGCGCAATCGTCCTCAAGAACCACTTCGCGCCCACGGCATCGGATGCGTATCTCGTCCACAAAGTAGTTCCCGGCATTCAAGTCTTCGGCGGCATCGACCTGAACCTCAGCGTCGGCGGCATGAACCCCGCTGCGGTGGAAAAAATGGCGCTCACCACCGGACATCTGGGCAGGTTAGTCTGGATGGCGACCTACGACACCCACGCCCAGGTCATCGCCTCGAAAGTTGACCGCCCCTACGTCGCCGTCTCGCGCAACGGCGAGATCCTCCCCGAAGCGAAAGCCGTCATCGCGATGATCGCGAAGTACGATCTCGTGATGGCAACCGGGCACAACTCGCCCGAAGACGACTTTCTGCTCATCCAAGAGGCGCGCAAGCAAGGCGTCAAAGAGATGGTCGTAACCCATGCCATACTGTCTCCAACCTCGATGACGATTGCGCAGATGCAGGAAGCCGCGAAGCTGGGTGCCTACATCGAGTTCGTCTACAACGGCCTGATTGGCGCGTCGAAGCAGTTTGATTTCGCAGATTATGCGCAGGCTATTCGCGCCGTCGGAGTGGAACACTGCATTCTGTCCTCCGACATGGGCCAGCCCGCCAATCCGCTTCACCCCGACGGATTGCAATTATTTTTCGATGGCCTCAAGAAGCAGGGACTTTCGCAGTCCGACATCGATCAGATGTCGAAGGTAAATCCCGCACGGCTTCTAAGCCTGCAATAGCGCTAGAACCGCGCACGCGGATCGTGACCCGCAAGCCGGCCCAGCAGATAGTCGATCTCGGAGCGCGCCGTCGCACTTAGCGACGATGCGGGAGCGCGTTGCGCGTCGTAGGCAATGGCGCCGCGCTTCTGCAGCAGATACTTGCGCACAGCCAACCCGATGCCCTGCTGTTGCTCATAACGGATCAGCGGTAGATGCACGTCGAACAAATCGTGCGCGACATCGCGCCGACCGTCCCGCGCAAACTTCACTACGTCGACCAGCATGTCCGGGAAGGCGTAGCCTGTCATCGCACCATCCGCGCCGCGTTCCATCTCGAAGTCGAGGAACAGTCCGCCGTTGCCGCAAAGAATCGAGAGCGGCCGGAGCGACCCATCGCGCTCAAAACCGCGCAGCGCGGAAATCTTCTCCAGGCCCGGCCAATCTTCGTGCTTCAACATCACGCACGACGGGTTGTCCATCACAATCTGGCGGATGACCGTCGGCGTCATCACAACGGTTAGCACCAGCGGATAATCCTGGAGGACAAACGGAATATCCGTTCCAATCGCCGCCGCAGCTTGCGCGAAGTAGTTGACGATCTGATCGTCCGTGCGCAAGGCAGGCGGCGGCGCAATCATCACGCCCGCCGCGCCAGCGTCCATCACTCCGTGGGCCAACGAGCGCATTGCCGCAAAGCCCGGCGCGGAGACACCCACAACCACCGGCACCCTAGCCCGGCGGACCACTTGCTTGGAAATCGCTAATGCCTCCGCCGGATCAAGCTTCGGCGCCTCGCCCATCATCCCCAAAATCGTCAGGCCGGAGACACCGCAGGACAAATAGAAATCCGTCATGCGATCAACCGACTCAAAATCGACCGCGCCGTCCGGCGCGAACGGTGTTACGGCGATAGCATAGACGCCCTTTGCGGTGTGATCAAGCAGCATTCTTGAACTTCCGTTCGACTTCAGGATAGTACGGCTCGGCGGGCTAAGTCCTCAGAGCGGTCCTGGACCTGGGTTGGGGCTGGCAGGGGGATTCGCTGAATCTGGAGGGCGCGAGGGCACTGCAACGCCAGGTCGCGGCCCCCGCCGCCCTCCTCCGAAGAGCGGGTCCAGGTTGAGCGAGGCAGCGCTGTCAGGATGCGCCGGATCGAAGTCTTTGAAATTGTCCACGACGAACTTTGCAAGGTCGAGGTTGTTTTGCTTGATCCCCATCACGATGCACTTGGCGAATTCATAGCCACCATACGCCGTCGAGTGGGTCCCATCCGCCAGAATCTTCGGCGCGTCGGCCCCGGCCGATTGATAGAAGGTATCGCTCATGGTGTACAGATCGATCAGCGCTACATGTTCCTCCTGCGCAACTTCGCGCATCGCTTGCGGATAGCCACCATGGCCATGCGTAGGCGCGCCGGTGCCACGAGCACCCCGATCCATCGCCGTCACCAACACGGGCGTCGCGCCACGCAGGCGGGCCTCCGCTATATAGACCTTCAAATATGCCTTGTAGGTCGTCTCCGGATCCGCGTAGGTCTGCGGCCAACTGATCTTCGAATCGTTGTGTGTGAACTGCATAAAGAGATAGTCGCCCTGCTTCATCGTGCTTAGCATCTTATCCAGGCGCAGCGCATTCATAAACGACTTCATTGTCTCCCCCGACTGCGCATTGTTCGAAACCGCAACGCCCGCCTTCAAAAAGACCGGCAGCAACTGTCCCCAACTCACGTCGCCGCCCCCGTCACGATCCGTCACCGTCGAATCGCCAGCCACATAGATCGTCGGTGCGTTCGGCGCCGAAGTAATCTCGATGGAGCGCAGCGCCGCGTGAGGGCTAACAACTTCCACCGTCAATTTGTCATCCCAGTCGCGCGAGCTGCTGCCATCGAACTGATCCAGGCTCACCTCTTCGCGGCCCGTGGCATTCAACGGCAGCTTGGGTAGTTTCGGCGTGCGGACATTGGTGGTGAAGGTGCGCTCTACAACCTGGCCCGCAGGAACTTCAACACGCTCCAGCATCAGGCGGCCTGACTCCGCCTTGAACGTCGTGGTCGTCGCTGCAGCAGAGTCGCCAAACGCGACCGTCACATTGAAGTTCCCTTCCGGCACCTTGACCGAAAACATAAACGGCTTATCGCTAGTCGCAGTCCGGCCGTGGTCGCCCACGGTGACCTGCGCTCCGGGTTCGTAGCCATAGCCAGCTGCATCCGCGTAAACGGCCGTTGGAGCGACCAGCGTGTATCCCGGCTTGGCTGGGCCGGTGCTGAAGTCAAACTTCAAATCGACGGGCGCAGCCTGGGGTGCGGGCACTGGCGCGGCCTGTGCCGCAGCCATGGTTGATAAGGCGACGCAAGCCAAGACGGCAGATGAGACGAGAGAGAGACTAAGTTTGGTTTTCATACGAAATTTGCCTTCGAAAAAGCGCTTACAGGAATTTGTATTCGACGTGTGTGGACCGGTAGAGGTGTGGGTACACTTTCTTGCCGGTTTGGCCGGCGGAGTAAGTCTAAAGCATTTTCACGGCTTCAGAGAAGCGCCCCCGCGACCCTCGCGTTGGAGAAAATCGAAGTCGCAACCCTGGTCCGCCTGCAGCACGCAGTCCTCGAAGAGCCGGGCATAACCCCGGACTGGCTTGTCGCGATGCGGTGGCGTGGCCTTCCATGCGGTGAGCCGGCGCTGCAGTTCAGCGTCGTCAATCAGAAGCTCGATGCTCCGGGCTCCAACGTCCAGTGAGATAAGGTCGCCGGTCCGCACGACCGCCAGCGGGCCGCCTACAGCAGATTCCGGTGAGACATGCAGCACAACGGTTCCGAAGGCCGTACCACTCATGCGCGCGTCGGAGATGCGAACCATATCCTTCACGCCCTGCCGGGCCAACTTTAGCGGGATGGGCAGATAGCCCGCCTCGGGCATTCCCGGAGCTCCCTTCGGCCCGGCATTGCGAAGGACCAGAATGTCGTTCGCGTTGACATCGAGATCAGGCAGATCGATGCGTGCAGCCATGTCTTCAAGCGAGTCGAACACAACCGCACGGCCAGTGTGGCGCAACAGGTTCGGCGACGCAGCCGAGTGTTTGATGACCGCGGAGCCCGGGGCCAGATTGCCGCGCAGCACGGCCATCGCGCCTTCCTTCTTCAGCGGCTCAGCCACGGTGCGGATAACATCTTGTCCTGGCACCCGCTCCGCCTTAGCGATGGCGTCGCCCACATTGCCGCCGGAGACGCTGGCCGCATTGAGGTCGAGGACGCCGGCGAGTTCGCACATTAGCGCAGGCAGGCCACCGGCATGATGGAAGTCCTCCATGTAGTGCGCGCCGGAAGGCTTCAGGTTTAGCAGCACGGGTACCTCGCGCCCGAGGCGGTCGAATGCCTCCAAGTCAAACTTCACGCCGGCGCGGCCCGCAATTGCAGTCAGGTGAATCAGTCCGTTGGTGGATCCACCTATTGCCTGCAATACGATCATGGCGTTGCGTATGGACCCAGTGGTGATCACATCGCTTAGCTTCGGCGTGCCGGCGATGGCCATCTCGGTGGCTCGCTTGCCGCTGGTCTCTGCAATGCGCCGACGGTCGGCGTGCGTGGCGGGCGCGGTGGCGCTCATAGGCAGCGCGAGGCCAAGCGCCTCGACGACACAGGCCATGGTGCTCGCCGTACCCATCGAGCTGCAAGTTCCGACCGAGGGGCAGAGGCGGCCGCTGATCAGCTCTGTCTCGGCGACATCGATCGCTCCGGCGCGATGCTCCGCCCAAAACCTCCGGCAGTCGGTACAGGCGCCCAGCACCTCGCCCTTATAGTGCCCTACCAGCATCGGTCCGGTCGGCAGAACGACGGCTGGCAAATCCACGCTGGCGATCGCCATCACCTGGGCCGGAAGATTCTTATCGCAACCTCCGATGACTACCACCGCATCCATCGGCTGTGCGCGGATCATCTCCTCGGTCTCCATCGCCATTAGGTTGCGTAGGAACATCGAAGTCGGATGCGCGAAGCTCTCGGCAATGGAGATCGTGGGAAATACCATGGGCAGGCCGCCGGCGAGCATTACCCCGCGCTTCACGCTCTCAATCAATTCTGGGACATTGCCGTGGCACGGGTTGTAATCGCTGAATGTATTGGTCACCCCCACGATTGGGCGATCGAGCGCATCGTCGGAATATCCCGCGGCCTTAATAAAGGCTTTGCGCAGAAACAAAGAGAATGCGGCATCGCCGTAACTGGTCAACCCTTTGTGCAAGCCCTTCGTCATTCTCTCGTTCCTCTAGGCAGCAGCGATCCAGTCTCAACGAAGATTCTGCGAATCGATCCACCAATCTGAATCCTTACACAAAGAACAGTCCGCGCCCGCGAACGTGTGCACGGCCTGCGCGTCCCCCTTCAGTTGCCAATCGAGCCATGCCAGCACCGCAGTGGACCAGCGAAGATCCGGCATCGGGTAGGCACCAGTGTGTCCGACGGACGTCAGGCTGGCTTTGAGCACAGGCAACGTGGCGGATAGCGCTTTGTAGCACTGCTCCGCGCCGGCGTAGCCCCCGTCCGCCGGGCCGCCGTTGAAAAGCGCGGCGGGAATGGCAAGCTTTTCCGCCAGCCAACCGTCATCCACACGACCAATCATGTCTGGAGCGCTGCGCGTAGGAAAGCTGCTGTTCAGCGCAATCACGGTGGTGATACGCGGGTCATGGGCCGCTTTGAAGGCCTGCGGGCCGCCGCACGACTGCCCCATGGTTGCGACCTTCAAGGTGTCGACCTTGCCGTAGAGCGGACTGTCCCGGCGCGCGTTTTCCGCGATGGCCCAGTCGAGGCCCCTGATCATATACGCCGGATCGCTGACGATGAGCGGGTTTCCGCTTGCGTCTTTCTGGTCCGCAACTGCGGCGATGCTGCCGTGAATCACAAGGAACGGGATGTTGCTGCGACCGACGGCAACGACAAGATACCCATGCGATGCCAACTCGCCGAGAAAGCGGGTGAACTCCACTGAAGTATTTCTGCATCCGCCATTCGCCCACAGCACCACCGGCAACTTGGACGTCTTCTTGAGGTCTTCCGGTCGGTACACCGTGTGCGTTGGCAGCGAGGTCGGCTCCTCACGCGTAGCTGGATAAGGACCGGAGCCTGCGTAAGGATGGGCGGCCCAGTCGGCGAAACGCAAGGCTTGCTCGCGGGAGCCGTCGGTTGGCTGGATAGCAAGCGTGATGCTGTAGCGACCGGAGCGGCGATCGACAGTGATCTGCGATCCCGGCGGGGCTGTCCATGTATTGCTAGTCTGAGTTGGCGGCGCACCTGGCCCTTGCACCGTCGCCGGTTGCTGGGCGACCGCCGCCACGGCCACGATCAGCAGACATGCTCCAAAGAGAGCGCAGACAGTCAACCCGAAGAATTGGAAAGGAGGCTTACTCACAGGTTTATTAGGCATACAAGACTCTCCTTTGAACAAACACGAAAATCTTATCCCATCCGTCGCAATCAACGATTCACCAGCTTTGCCGGGACCAAACCGACAATCAGCAGCGACGATGCCAGCATGCATCCAGCGATCAGGTATAGCCCCGAGTTCAATGTCCCAGTATGGGTCTTGAGATAGCCGACGATCGCCGGGCTGAAAAAGCCGCCCAGGTTGCCCGTGCAATTGACCAGCGCAATGCCGGCCGCCGCCGCAGTGCCACCAAGAAACGAGGTTGGCAGCGCCCAGAACATCGGCACCGCGGTCACCACGCCGGCCACCGCCATATTCATGCCGACCGCCGCACCGACCGGGCTCCTTACCCCCTGCGTGCACAGAGCGAAGCCAATAGCCGCGACGATACAAGGCACAATTACATGCCAGCGCCGTTCGCGTGTCTGGTCCGAGTGGCGTCCCACCAGAATCATCGAGACCAGCGCGAAGCTGTACGGCACAACTGTGCGCAAGCCGATGTCGAACGCATCCTTGACCCCGGTCTGGCGAATCATGGTCGGCAGCCAGAACCCGATAGCATAGGATCCCATCTCGATACCGAAGTAAATGGCGCCCATCAACCAAACCCGCGGACTTGTGAACACGGAGAGCGTGGTATGGTGCGTCTTCACGCTCGCTTCCTCGCTGATCTCGGCGAGGACTACAGCCTTCTCTTCCGGGGACAGCCACTTCGCGTCGACGACGCGATCGTCGAACGTGAACAGGACGACGACGCCCAGGACAACCGCCGGCACAGCTTCCAGAACGAAAAGCCACTGCCATCCCGCAACCCCAAAGATACCGGTGAGATAGTGCAGAATATAGCCGGAGATTGGACCTCCAATGATCCCCGAGATAGCACTTCCAGTCAGCAGGGCGGCCACCATCTTCGCTCGCCGATGCGATGGGAACCAGTACGTAAGATACAGAATCATGCCCGGGAAGAATCCGGACTCGGCAACGCCCAGCAGAAAGCGCATCGCATAGAACTGCCCCGGGGTATGCACCAGGGCGGTGCATCCCGAAATG
>Ga0302281_10002129_pt1 | contig 14191 bp, 10 predicted proteins | sample III_Fen_E1_2_FD_198762 | JGI IMG/M metagenome (GOLD analysis project Ga0302281, IMG submission 198762) | Peat permafrost microbial communities from Stordalen Mire near Abisko, Sweden - III_Fen_E1_2 | ecosystem: Environmental > Terrestrial > Soil > Wetlands > Permafrost | place: Sweden: Abisko...
GCGATAGCCAAACTCGTTGAGAAAGCTTTGTCGGTTAAACCGGCAAAGCGTAGTATCAAAGGGTTGTCAGAGGTTCTGGAGAAAATCCAGGGTCTTCTGTAGGCCATTAGCGGTTAGTCATGGAGTGTCAGGCGCAAGCCTGGCACTCTTTTTTTTGCCCTGAAATCCTTTTCGCCAATTGGCGAAAAAGAAAACCCATCAATCATATAATATCGATTTCCATCGAACAGAAATACTCCAATCAGCGGCGCCTCTCCGATTTGCTCATTTGCTGCCAATAGTCCGCAAAAATAATTTCATTTTACTTGTTGACAAGATTAGTAGTCCTTGTTATATTACAAATAAGTTCATTAAGAACTTCGCGGGACACAAAATCTTCAAGTCCCCGTTCAGCTTCTAAAATTCAAAACAACCTGGATGCTTGAGCCAGACTGCTCACGTCATATCTCCGACTACGAGAACGCCGGAAAACCAATGATGGTAAATAGACAAATTATTATATGAAGAAGAATACTTCTAAATCAGTTGTAGTTAAAGGTGCGCCCAATCACTCAACCACTCCCGCCACTAAAACTCTAACGACTGAACAGCAGGACAAGTTTCAGGAATTAGAGGAGCAAATCGCCGAAAACTTATTGAGCAGTTTTAAATTGGCCGCTGCGCTAGCCCAGATTCGCGATGAAAAACTATATCGCGAGAATTACAAAACGTTCGAGGAATATTGCAAGAAGCGCTGGGAATACAGCCGCAGTTATTGTGCACGCCTAGCCGATATGCACGGGGTTTTGACAGATTTGAAAGAATACGAGGATGTCCAAACATATCCGCGCAATGAACTACAAGCCAGAGTGTTCGTGCCGCTAAGAAAAGACCAGCGCATTAAATTATTAAAGACGGTGTTAAATGAATCTAAAACTGACGGCAACACGGCATCAGAGTTTGCGAAATATAGAAAACAGCTTTGGCCCGATCAATTTGGTGCCAAGTCCAAACTAGCCAAAACAAAAGACGAGGTGATTGACGTTAAATCAAGCGTCGTGACTATGCCTGCAATTCCTGTTATTAGCGAGGTGGTGGACTCGGCAGAAGAAGTGTTGAAAAGCCTTGAAGGTAAAAATGGCAAAGCTGAACCACTCGCCATTCATCTACGTAAGTTCATCAAACTAGCCGAGCCCGTGGTGCAATGGGAAAAGGTGAACAACAAGTAACAATTTCAGCTTTTCCCAGCTAAACACAAAATCAAAATGTTTAGCTGAGAGGGGCTGGGAAACTGGTCAGGGAATAATCTCTGACTTCAACAATAGGAGATAAATATATGGTAAACATAACACTCGATAAAGAGGTCACATTCGACCTCCCAGCAGGAACCCATGCCGCACAATTATCCGGCATCAAACCATTCAATAAACAAGCAGCAAAGGGGAAGCAGGACTGGCTACGCATACTCTTTGACGTAAGCGTTCCCGGTATGAGGGAGCTCGATTGCAGAGCAGGAAGAAACTTTTTGCTAAGCTTCAAATCGGGCAGTGACCTTCGCAACTTCCTTGCACCAGTTTTGGGGCAGGAGTTCTTTAAAAGGAATTCAGCCAAGAGCATTGACCTCGAAAAAATACTGGTTGGTTTGAATGGCGTCGTAACCCTCAGTCATTTCACAGGGGATGGCTTTGACAAACCGATGGTCAAAGTCGAAACCTTTGAGCCGTTGAAGGAGGGCAAGGACTAGGATGAATTCAGAGTCCGGCGCAAAAACTATAGATAGCTGGACTCTGAACCTCCAATCTTAAGGATAAAACTTATGAATAAGAATCTGACTTCCAACACCGGATCATACCTTTACGGCGTGGCTTACCAGAATTTACAAACAGAATTGTTTAAGCAGCACAAATATGGCGAGATGAGGCTTTCCACCTACCTCAGCGCTAGAATGGGGATCGCTGACTGGACATTTAGCTCCGCAGACATAGCAAATCAAACAGGGCTCAATCGAAATACGGTTTATGCCCTATGCCATCAGCTAGTTGAGGCTGGAATCTTTGCTTTTAAAGAAGAGAGGAGGGGCTGTCCGACAATTTACAGCTACGACAAACCTGCACTGGAAAGATATTTGCAAGGGGACACTACAATTGATGGGTTGGGCAAAGCGACCTGCCAAACGCCTACGCACCTACCTGACCGTTCTACTAGCACGTCAACCTGCTTGCCAGACATGCACGAACCTGCCCAATCAACTAGCACCTCCTGCCTAGCCGACAAGCACGAACCTGCCTGTCCAACTAGCACTATAATTAAGAATAAAAAGGAAGAAAGAATGAAGACATACAAAGAAGAGGCGTCTTTGTGTTCTTCTTCTCTCCCTACTGAACCCGCAAAGGAAACATTGTCTGACGCTGGTTTATCGGCAAAGTCTAAAACTGACGCATTTCTAAGTTATGTCGGCTACTTGAATAGTTTGGGTCAGCGTTTGATGCTCAGCGACAAGGCAGAGAACATGGCGCTTCGCTTTTTCAAGGATAGCCCAGCCAAAGCAGTTTCTGAGCTGACCGACCTGATTGATGATTGCATAAGCTTCTCCTTCAATCTTAAACCGCATGATTCTGGATATGACGAGCATTTCAATATCAGGCGCTCACACAACCTTTCATTCTTCTTTGACCATCTAGCAGCGATAACAACCGAAGTAAACACCCTCAAAGCGCAGATAGGAGTGTGACATTAGCCAAACAACGCCGTGCCAACAAATCAACCCAATCTTAAGGATAGCCCAATCTATCCATAACATTCAAACCTATGAATAATAATAGCCAAGAACCGACCCTAGACCAAATCAATCAGTTTAAAAAAGAATGCCAGGACTTGATGCCTTTGGTCGAACTCCTCAAGATAAAGTCACCGCCCAACTCATTAAGAGGTTTGGAGCGAGACCAGAAACTCAGCATCATGGGGTTCAGTCCAGACCAAATCGAGGAAATGACCGGGTTTAAACAAGGCGCCTACCCCCTCCATTCTAATCAGCAATCATCAGACGAAGCCATAATCAGTTTTTATGGGCGAGAGATTTGGGAGAAGATGCAGGCTTTGAACGCTAGACTTGACGCTGAGGGAGGGCTGGAACACGACCGAATCCTCAAGAATGGCGTGGAGCTGGGTAGTGAGGAGGATTTGCAGTGTGGGGCAACATTATAGATAGCAAACCCGATTCTTATACATAATTCCCTATCCTTAACATTCAATGACCGAAACAAATCCACATCTCAAAGCCCTAGACCAACTCCAAGCCGCAACTAGACGATATCGCGAGCTTGAATGGAGGCTGGGCTTCTTAAGGAATGTGGGTGAGGAGAGAGAGCCAAGACCGACAGAACAGCAGATTTTGGACTGGCATCAAAGCTTATGCAGACAACACTTGAACTGAATGTGGCGGGGTTGGGAGATGATGCGCCGACAACACCAAACTCCTACTTCCAAAAGCTGTTTCCATCACAAACAGCTCAATTCGGCTCAGCTTTCCTCCAACTCCGTGAAACTGATGACATGGGAAAAGTTAAAATAAACCCAATATCTATCAATGTAGATTTCTTCGCATCCATAATATCAGATCCAGCTCTCGGTTTGTCAGTGGTGTATTTTGAGCCTGAGATGCAGTTTTATTTCAACTCCGCATTCCAACCAGTCTTCAAGCCCACGTCGCCAGAAAAGCTGCAGTCATTGTATCGCGGGCTTTTGATGAAGGCTGCCCAATCATTTAACCAAGACGTGAACATCCTCAATCTGTTCGTGGAGTTTCGCAGTGATAAAACTGCCAAAGCCGTCGTTCAAAGAGCCAAATCAATACTAGCTGCTGATTCCTCGTTCTTTTCAGCCACGTCCTCACATCAAAGAATCAGGGGCGTTGAGATGGTGGAGAGGGTGGCGAGAAAGTTTGTGGATGAGGTGTTGAGTGCGGAGCCTGGGCAGATATTGAAATTGGGTGATGCTTATGCAGTTTTCCGTGGTTTGTTGAAGGAACGTGATTTGCCCGACATCAAGCGCAGTGACTTTAAGGCTGTCGTAGTGCCGTTGATTAAAGACCAGTTTAATGTTTGTCTGCGAAATGATCTGGCCGGCGCTGGGGTTCGTGGGTGGAAGGGAGTCGCGATTCAGTCATTGCCGGGTAGGAATTGAGGCCGTTCCTAAACCTGCCCATTCAAATATTTAGCTCTCAACTCAATGACGGGCAACCCCAGTGACTTGTGGCAGGCGGTTAGGTTCAGGGCAGCAGCACGGAACGGTAAAACTGGTTTTGTGAACCTGAAGCCGGATAGATTTGCACGCTAAAACTTCCCTGCACCGGATAATTGGTCCCGATGGTGATCCAGTTCACCAAATTGGCTGATGATTGCAGGGCGTAGGCGTAGCCGTCAGACCCCGAAAACTGGACGACCCACCCTCCGTTGGTCTGAACCACCGCCCCGGCGGAACCCACACACAGCAATGACAGCAATTGGCTGGGTATGATTTCGTAGGCTTCATCACTGATTTGCGCCAAGGGGTCGAGGCCGTTCAGAAAAGGCGATTGTTCGGTCAACTGTTCCGTTGCCAGAATGCCACCCACATAATTGAATGACTGGCCGGGAACGCCAAGCAAGGTGGATTGAATGGCATTGGCGATGGCAGCTGCCTGTGGTGAATCGGATGAAATTACCACCGAACCAGAAGTGCCGGCAGAATTTGTCCACGCGGTCAAACCATTCAGCAAGCCAAGCCAGACGTTGGTGTTGGTGTTGTTTACTGAAACCATCTGCCCAACGGGGGTGGGGTTCAATAGGCCGGTAAGCAAACTTGCCAGATACCAATCTTGCACTGGGGCGGAGTTGGTGGCGTCAAAAACATTGCCGTTGCCTGTCCAGTCCTGCCAAGGGACGTAGTTGCCATTGGCCGTCACATCGTCCGCTTTGAGATAAATTGTCTGCCAGGGCGTGCCGCGATGCACCCTGCCAATCCAGTTTAAAGTTGTGTATGGGGCGGTCGGAAAATCCCAGAAGTCTGGCTGCCACAACAGCGGGTCTTTGATTTCCAAATTGTATTCGTTGGTGGCGGCAAAAGTCTGTTCCCCAGCAAACGGATGATAATTCGGGTTGCCGCCCCACGGCATATAGTTGTCATTCAAACGACCCAGGTTCAGGCCGGTCAAAGGCATCACAACCTCGCCGGGGTTATAATGGTTCACACCGATCTGAGGAATTCTGACGGTGTTGGGCGAGACCGTCGAATCAATGTCGCTGGCCAGATAATGCACCAGTGGGTCGTTCGCCTGCCAAGTGAGATACTGCACAATATAGCGGGTCGGCGCATAGGGCGCCTGCACGCTCAACAGCAGGTTCGTGGTCTTGCCAAACTTGTTGCCCGGCGAGAAAAACGCACTAAAAGAAGCCGCCTGTTGGGCGACATTGTTTCCCAGTTCAATCGCATCGGGATCTGATGTCCATGTCCCGTCTTCTGCCGGCACGGAGCCGTTTTTTGAAGTCAGAATTTGACTCAAAACGCCATACGTCACGCCAGCCGGCGCGAAACTGCCGGACGGATAATTGGTGTTCCATACACCGTAGGTGGCCGGGAAACCAGTATCGGCGTCGGCCAGGCTCGCGTTCACATTAAAGCCGCCATTCGGTCCGCCAAAACTGACGTAATCAATGACGTGATAGACGCCATTGGAATTAAAATCCAGCATGAACACCTGCAACCGGTTCGTCAGCAGCACGCCGAACTGAGGGAAATAAAAACCGTTTGGTGAGTTGGTTTCAAACAGCGCCGGCGTTCCCAAATAACCAAAGAAATAATTGGTTGGAATCAAACAAGGTGCCGTCAAACCGGTCGGCACCTCCTCGCCATTCGCATAAGACGACCGATAAACAGAATTGGTCAGCGTCGGACCGGTAAAATTGGCCACCTTGAAAGAGGAGGTGTTGGGACTGCCGCTGGCCAGACCGGCGCCCGATCCCGGCCATGAAATGACCGGGGCTGAAATAAAGTTGGTCGTGAAGATCTGCATGAACAGGGGGTTTTGCACATTGCGATCATCATCGGTGATGGCCAGCAAGGCGGTCTCATTTACGCCCACCAAAATGGTGCCGGAATAATTTGAAACGTAAGAATTCCACAACTCGACGCCGATGGAAGTGTTCAGGCTCATCAAATACATCTGGTTCGTGTTGAAAGTCGAGAGGTTCACCCCGTTTGGCGGATTGATGGCAGGCCGCGTGACTTGCAGCCGCCGCGTGACTGCCAATGTGTTTTCCATCGCAAACTCGTTGAAGTTCGGCAGCCCTTTCTTTGCGCCGATAATCCACGGAACACCATAGACATTGACCGGCACATTGGTGCCACCGGCAGCCGCCACGATTGCGGGGTCAAATGGGGTCGAAAATACAAGGTCTGTGGCACCTGTCACCGATGGCACATTGGTGTAGCCGGTGATGTAAAGATCGCCTGCAGAGGTCGCCGTAAACAGCGGACGGAATACCGAGGGGTAGGGCGAATTGGTGGTTGCGTCGTAAAGATTTGCCGCCAGTTGGAGCAGCCGGTTGACTGCCGGCGAATAAACGAATTGTCCCCCGATTAAAACCGGGATATTGGTGATGGAGAATGGACTGGTTGTTTCTGCGCCAAAGGTATTCGTATAGGCGGGATAATTTTGAGTGCTCCATTGAGCCGTGGAACTTCGCAGCATCTGATCAGCGACGGTTGTAAAAAAGCAAAGCGGATCACTGGCATCAAGTATGGGCCTGGCGGGCGCAGTGGAAATCAGCAGCGACCAGACACACAACCCCAGAAGCCAGCTTCGCGCGTGCCGACCAAAACGGATTTTTCGATGTGTCGGTTGAAAGCCCATTCGTCAGAATTATTTTAATGCTGTCCCATTCCACATTCTGCAAAAATGAATGACCTGCTAATTAAGTGCATTGTATCAGGCTCGTCAATCCACGGACATTGCCGCCACATGGCTAATCACGGCAAGCCCCCAAATCACCGAAATATATTTTTCGGTCAATTTATGGTGTGGGGAGGAAATCTTCACATATCTCAATGAATCCGCATCTTGAAATCCAGAATCGGCCATTTCTTGCGATACGATTGTTAATGGAGGTGTAGACAGCTTTCCTTGCTTCGGCCAAAAATCATAGCCTATGAAAAAGGACTGGGCTGGGTTTTCTGCACAATACAAACGGGAGTGACGATGCTAGATGTGTGAACAAAGCGTCTAAAATAGCACAGTTTTTCTGGTGTCGGTAATACTAAACAACTAAATTCGGTGGCGTGGCTTCGGCTGCGGAACGGTTCTAGGGACGGCCCTTTTGTTTCCGTGGACAGGGCAGCGCGCGAAAGGAACACATGAGCGGTAAAAACTTGGTAAAATTAGCGAGTGTCCTGCTTCTGGCACTCTGGTTTTCATGCGGCGGCGTCAAAGCCCAACCCATGCCGCCGATGCCGCCAAACCCTTGGGACAACCAGATTGGCAACTGGAGCTTTGAGGATACGAACTGGTATTCGGATTACGGCTACACCCCGGTCAGCTTCACCAATCTTGATAATCCAGCCGGGTTTGACGGCAATGTGCTCCAAGTGGACAGCACTAATGCCGCCTGGCTCCAATACAACATCATCGAAGACGACGGCTTTGAAAATCTCACATTCGATCAAGGCACGATTGAACTGTGGGTCTTGCCAAACTGGAACAGCACCACCAACGGCGGCGTTGGGCTGGGTGATTGGGGACGGCTGATTGACGTGGGCGCTTACGGCACGAATGCCCCGTCGAGTTGGTGGTCGTTGTATTTCACGCCCGACGGCAACAACCTCTGTTTTTCGAGCGAAACGAATGGCGTGTTCACCAATTATTTAAGCTGTCCAATTTCATGGGATTCAAACACCTGGCATCTGGTTTCCCTGACCTATGACCAGTCACAGTCACAGCTTTACATTGACGGGCAACTGGCGACGAACGGGGCGGGAGTCCAATACCTGCCGAGTGCCGGTGTGGTGAGCAATGGCTTTTTTGTGGGTAGTGACCATACGGGAATGCAACAAGCCCACGCGCAGATTGATGATTTGTCCACATACAATTATGTCATCTGGTCAGCTGAAATCACCAACGACTATGCGGCGGGCATGAATCTGATTTCACCGCCAGATAGTGGTGGTCTTATGAGCGGCGGTTTCGGTGGTGGGGGTTTTGGCATGGATGATAGTTCGGGTTCTTCCACGGACGGCATCACGAACCTCTGGATTGCGCAGCTTGCCCTCACGTCCGGTTATCTGACGGCCATTGCGTCAAACACCCTGGCCGATGTCCAATATGAAATCCAATCACTGACGGATTTGACGCAGACAAATTGGCAATCACAGGGCTTCATCGTGGGTTCGGAAACGACCAACTGGACGGCGTTGAATCCGCTGCCAGTGAGCCGCACCAACAATTTTTTCATCCGGCTGAAATCATGGGCGAGCAGCGACGGGAGCGGTTTGCCGGACTGGTGGCAGTTGCAAAACTTCGGGTATGTCGGCGTTGACCCCTATGGCAATCCGGCGGGCGATGGTTACAGCAATCTGTATAAATTCCAGAACGGGATGAATCCAAATGCGTTTTACACGCCCGCCGCGCCGCAAGGGGTAAAGGTAAATTACAATGCCAATAACGGCACCGCGAACATCAGTTGGCTGCCATCTGCCGGAAATGTCACCAATTATACGGTGGAAAGAACTTATCTCCCATTTTATTATTCAACACCACAAGTCACCGATTTCACCACCAATTCAACGGTGTATGTCGATAATGTGGCCATAGAACAGCCCGACCCTTGGTCGGATGGTGCTATCCTGACCACCTATACCGTCCGAGCAAACTATGCCGCCGGTAACTCGACTGTAAGCGCGGCTGTCCCTCTGGAGGCGCCCTCATTTGCCGGACGCATTATAGCTGGCTCTCAAGGTGCCACAGATTTGGCGGTGCAGACCATGCCAGCAAACACAACTAGCATCCTGCTTACCGAAATTAATGGGGATGCCGTGAATTCTGGAATTGGAACCGTTTTTGTCACTAATCTCACAGTTCTCATCAATATTCTTAGCAACAGCATCGCCGCCATACCAAATGTCGGAACCCCTGACGATGACAATTATTATTGGGTGGGACAGGCGATTGGTGCCGATGGCAGCTTAAGCGCACCGGCTTTTCTGGCTACTGATTTCAACGATTTTATTTCCAGTTCAAATAATAATTTTATAACTCCCCCGTTTTATGATGGACGTGTGCAAATGAAGCAGAATCTCATTTTCAAACTGCGGGCGGCACAATTAGATCGACCGTTTTCGTTTTATTTTTATGGTTACGACCAATATCCGGGCATGGACTATGCCTATGATGATTATGCCACGGCTCCGAGTAATTATGTCTATTCAGGGTTTCTTCATGTGGCAAATCCGGGCGATTACGCCTACATGCATAATGGAACTTTATTTGACGCCATGTTTCCGTTCAAAGAAAACTACTTTGACCGCAATTTTGTTTTTGATACGTCCTATATTGACTCGACTACCGGTGCAATCAATACCGGGGTGAATGACGATGGCGACTATACTGATTTAGAACCTTACTTGGCAACCAATGCTGTCTTTCAGTTTCAGGTTCCAACCACAAACTGGACGACTTTGCCGGGATTGAATCCCACAAACACGACCCGCTGGTTGTCGTCAATCGCGCCGGATGTTTCATACGAGTTTTATACGGAATGTGGTCTCTACTGGACAAATTATAGCCCATACGTACCTACATTCTCCTTGGGTAACAGCGTTTACAATCTGTTTGGCCTTCAGTTTCTGTCGATGAAATTCACCTGCCAAAACGGTTCCAGCTATGCACAGACCACGCTGAGCAAAAACAGTACCAGTACGGTCGGCTCAGGTACAAAAGTATATGTTTGTGAGGAAACCGCCCAGCCCCAGCTTCAAGCGGTAGAATATGACTTTTGGAACGCTAATCCGGTTTATGATTCTTCTTTAGGCCAATGGACGGCAAATGCCCTGCCGGGCAACCCTAATTTCTCCCTGACGAACAGCAGCCAATCATTTATGGTTTCGGTCGGTTCAAGCATTCAAATTGCTGGCTACGCAAAGCTAGCGGTGCAAAACGGCTACTCTGGTGTCTATGGCTACCTCGGACAATACTTCGATAAAGCATACAAGATTGACATGAACGGCAGCGCAACGACCAACACCACCGGCATCCTTTCGCCTTACGGTATTTTTACTGCAACCGAGCCAGGACAGGCAAACTTGGTCACGATGCCCGACCTCGACACCGACGCGCGGGGCACTTGTGCGGTCTATTGCGTTTCCATGAATGTTGACGCCAATCACGACGGCACGATGGACGCCAGTTTCAGCGGCGCGGATGCCACGTCACAGGCCACGCCCGATGTTGTGTGGGTCAATAACGGTCACACACAACCCGGCAGCAATGGCGGTCTGGACAAAGATTTGGCCGTGCCGCCCGCTTCCACGAATTACAACATTGGAAGAATTACCTGCCAACGTGAGTTGGAAAACTTCTTCCGGCTCTGGATTTGCGGCGTGCCTTCGTTGCCATCTTCAAATGATTATTCGGCCACGCTGACTTGCGCTGCCATCACCGGCTCTCCCGCAATCAATGTCTATGAAGCAGAAACCAACGGCGGCACGTTGTATTTGACGGACCCGAATACCGCACAAAGCCTCGTGAATGAGACGGAACTGGGCACGGCGGGAACAACCACGACAGGCAGCGGGACACTTATTTTTCCAGATAACTTCTTTGACGGCTCAACCAAGCATCTGCTCTTTGAAGGCTCGGGCGTTGGCGAAGGCCAGTTCATCCTGACGATTTATCAAGGCACAAACGCCATCGCCCAAACTTCCACTTTCATTGACTTGCATGACGTGGAAGATTTATATGAGCAGGCGCGCGCCACGAACGTAACTTCTGGATTGCCGCCCAGTAGCTTGGTTAGCCAATACGCAATCATTCATCCTTCATCTGGGACGCCAAACGAAACAAAGGAAGTCATCGTTCATGTCCATGGAATGAATGTTTCAGAAACACAATGGAAAGTTGAGCGTGATACTATTTTCAAGAGACTTTACTGGTCGGGCTACCACGGCAGGTTTGCCAGCTTCAAATGGCCGTGTGCATTTCTGCCATTTGAAAACAGCATCAACCCATTCAACTATAATCTGAGCGAGTTCTTTGCGTGGAAATCCGCCACGGCCTTCAACAATTATTTGTGCAACCTGACCAACCGCTCCGACCTGACGGGTTACAGCATAAACATCCTTGCCCATAGTCAGGGCAACATCGTGGCCAGCGAAGCCATCAAGCAAGGTGCGCCGTTTGACAATTACATTTTGACACAGGCGGCTTCACCAGCACACGCCTATGACACGAATGCACCTTTTCTAACGCAATTGCTCACGGCAGAAGCAGATACCCACACGCCTTTTTATACGACCAATGGCGGCTACAACGGTTATTTTACCAACCTCAACGCTCATGGGCGTCTGGTTGACTTTTTCAACACAAATGATTTTGCTTTGGCATCAGGAACCTACACCATTCCGCTTACTGGAATAACTTTGCAAGCGAATTGGGTTGCCGATCAAGCAAGTCAAAAGCCTGAGGATTTCAGTTGGCGGTTTGGACAATATTACACCTATAGTTCTTCAGGCGGCGGAAGTGAAGCTTATTACGACATCAGCCAGTATGCTGTTACCGACCCATACGAAATCATGTCCATGGTCGCCCGTTCGCGTAGCGCCGCCGTCGGCGCACAAGGTGGACTTGGCGGGGCGATTGGAAGTTCTGTCGATTTAGGCTCGTCCTTTCAATTTGGGGCAACCCGCGATGAGCACAGCGCGCAAATCTTCAGGCCAATACAAACCTCACTGAGCTACTATCGGCAAATTCTGCTGGAAATTAATCCGCCTTAAAGTTATGAAAAGAAAACTCCTTATTCTTTGTCTGTTTTTAGTTGTTTTGCTGGCTTGGTTTTTACGCTACAAGCCAGAAACGGCACAACAATTGACTTTGCCAAATAAGGCTACGAATCAGACTGCTGAGCAGCCGCTTCCAAATAACTTTTCGCCAACCGCGTTAACCAACATCGATGGCGTTTTAGTTTCTATTGAATATGCAAAGGCAAGAGAAGAACGAATGAAACAGAGGCAAGCACTTGTTGATAAATCCTTGGACGATTGGCGCACGCCGATTGAGTTCTATGGCAGGGTGGTGGATGAAAACACAAACCCTGTGGCTGGCGCGCAAGTCGGTTTTGGTTGTAATGACATCTCAAAAACCGGAACGTCAAATTATGAAACAACAAGTGACGACAAAGGCGGGTTTTCAATAAAAGGAATAAAAGGGAAACTTTTGAGCGTAAATATTACAAAAGAGGGATATTATTCCTCAAAACAAGATAATGGCTACTATACCTATGCCGGGGACAATATCAATTTTGTTCCAGATCAAAGCAATCCCATAGTTTTTCACTTGCGTAAGAAAGGAGTTGGAGAGCCGTTGGTTTTAACTGATTTTCCAGTCGGCATAGGACAGATTGCCCAACTTCATCATGACGGAACACCGGTAGAGCTTAATTTACTCAACGGCACTCAAGCTCCCGCTGGAAGCGGTCAACTCAAACTAGAATTGTGGCGAGACATTTCTGATATTAAAAAGCAGCCGTTCGATTGGAAGCTACAACTTTCCATGTTCGGAGGAGGCCTTATTCCAACCGATGATGAGTTTGCTTTTCAAGCGCCAGAAAGCGGATACCAGCCCTCACTCGTAATAGATATGCCAGCAACGAATCAGCCTTGGATGGGCGAAGTTCGCAGCAAGTATTACATTCAACTGCCAGACGGGAAATATGGGCGAATTGACTTTTATCTTTTGCCCTACAACGGAGTTTTCACCCTCCATTCGGCCATCAATCCCGACGGCTCACGGAATTTAGAGCCAAAATAAATTGAAAATCACCTGCCAGCGGAATCTAGAGAACTTCTTCAGGCTCTGGATTTGTGGATTGCCTTCATTGCCTGCGTCGCAAGGCTACTCGGCCACGCTTAATGCCAACCCAAATCAAGGAGTGGCCTTTCGCAGTGTAAAAAGATTTACTTCTTTGCAGCCTTCTTCGCTGCCCACATAGCTTTGGCCGCAGCAGCCATTTTTGCCCTGGCTTCTGGGCTGATGACACGTTTCACCTTCACAGCTTTGGCAGCGGATTTGGCGGCAGCTTTAACAACAGCAACTGGTTTGACAGGAGCTTTCGGAGCGGTCTTGGCAGCCTTAATTTTCGCCCACCTAGCTTTCTGAGCCGCAACGATTCTAGCACGACCGGCAGCACTCATCCCGCCCTTCTTTACAGGTTTAGGAGCGGTCTTGGCCTTTGCAGCATTAAACTTCGACCAGCGCAGTTTTTGAGCAGCCTTGATCTTGGCTAAATGAGAGGCGCTGAGTTTACGTTTAGCAGGCTTGGCTTTCGTGATTGAGGCGGGCTTTGATTCACCACCAAAAATATCGGCGAGTTCAGATTGGAGCTTGGCGATCTTTTCTTGGAGATCGGCGGCTTGGCGTAGTTGTGATGGTGTGAGGTTTAGCATAGTGGGATGATTAAAGAACCGATTTATAGTTAAGGCAAGCACTTTTTATTGGGCTATCCTTAAGGTTCGTGCTTATCCTCAACCATACCTAGGCCACGCTCCACCAACCTGACCCCAAAATCAACTCGCCAAAATCAGCCTGTTTAGCCATCTTTCCCGATATGGACATCAACAGTCACATCGTTCCAGTCCTCATCATCGTCTTTGGCCTGCTCGCAATTTATATCGCATTCAAAGTCGCCCACTTCGTCCTAAAAGTCGTGCTCAACAACCTTAAGCTGCCGTTGTTTAGGGTCAGTCCGGCTCACTACATAAGCCTGATAATATCCGCCATTCCCGTCCTGATTTAACATCGAGACAGCAATCAACACATCTTCGCAGCCATCCTCGTCCACATCACCTCTAGCCAGTTCTTTCACCACATAATCACATTTGTTCCCGGTATCGTAGAATGTCAGCGTATTTCCGGCAGTTCTGATATCTGTGATTAGATTAGGGTGACCGGTTTTAGCATAGTCTTTCAACG